>Ga0307372_10002371_pt1 | contig 31321 bp, 26 predicted proteins | sample OX1MG_FD_202533 | JGI IMG/M metagenome (GOLD analysis project Ga0307372, IMG submission 202533) | Soil microbial communities from Risofladan, Vaasa, Finland - OX-1 | ecosystem: Environmental > Terrestrial > Soil > Coastal area > Acid sulfate soil | place: Finland: Risofladan, Vaasa | collected... | reverse complement strand
GAGCTCACTGCCCGGCTCGGCTGCAATCGGTCCGATCATCGCCTGCTCCTCGCTCGCCGCGGTCCCGGGCGGCACCGCACAGGTGAAGCTAGACAACGAGGCTGAGAAATTCCTTAGCGAGCAAAAGGAATCTGCCGAGACCCCCGGGGCTGCCGCCGAGGGGCTGCGGCCCGTCCCCCGAGCGGGCCGCGCCACCTCGACGATGCCGACGTGCTGCGGTCGGCACTGGCGGAGGGAGTGGGATTCGAACCCACGGTACGCAGGACGCACAACGGTTTTCGAGACCGCCCGATTCGGCCGCTCTCGCATCCCTCCGGCGGAGCAGGCTAGTGCCGCGGCGTGCGGGTGGCGACCGGCGACTCAGCCGCCGCTCGCCGCCGCGCCGCCCCGCCTGGCCTGGAAGAAGGCAGTGAGCAGCGCCGCGCACTCCTCGGCCATCAGCCCGTCGGCGACCGCGACCTCGTGGTTCAGCCGCGGGTCGGCGCAGAGGTTGTACAGCGAGCCGGCGGCGCCCGCCTTCGGGTCGGGGGCGCCGAAGACGAGCCTGCCGACCCGCGCCGCCAGCAGCGCTCCGGCGCACATCGGGCAGGGTTCAAGCGTGACGACGAGGGTCGCGTCGGCGAGCCGCCACCCCCCGCCCACCCCCGCCGCGTCGCGCAGCGCGAGCACCTCGGCGTGCGCCGTCGGGTCGCCGAGGCGCTCCCGCTCGTTGTGGCGGCGAGCGACGACTTCGCCGCCGACGAGCACGACGGCACCGATCGGGACGTCGCCGTGCGCGAGTGCGGCACGTGCCTCCTCGAGGGCGATCGCCATCGCCTCGCTCTCGCTCGTCATCGGGTCACCGTCCCTCCGGGTGCTGCCGCCGGACGGTGCTCCGCCCGGTCGCGGACGATGAGCATGCCAGCGAGGAGCACCGCGGCGAGCGAGAAGGCGCCGATCACCGCGACCATCGGCACGGCGGTGCGGTTCCCGAAGGCGCCGACGAGGGGCGCGAACGCCGAGCCGATCGCGAACTGCCCGACGCCGAGGAGGCCCGACGCGCTGCCCGCGACGCTCGGGTAGTCCGCCATCGCGAGCGCCGTCGCGTTCGGCGACACGAGGCCGACGGCGGAGACGACGAGGAAGAGTCCGGGGATCACGCCGCCGACCCCGAGGCCGCCGATCTCGGCGACGGCGAGCAGCGCCGCACCGAGGGCTCCGAGCGCCACGCCCGCGAGGAGCAGCGCCCGGCTCCCGAAGCAGCCGACGAGACGGGCGCCGAGCTGGCTCGCGGCGACGATCCCGGTGGCGTTCATCGCGAACACCCCGGAGAAGCCGACCGGCGAGACGCCGAACTGGTTCTCGAGGACGAAGGGGGCGCCGGCAATGTAGGCGAACATCGCCCCGGTGACGAGGCCCGACAGCAGCGCGTAGGCGTCGAAGCGGCGGTCGCCGAGCAGCTCCCGGTAGATCGTGCGCTGGCGACGGGGCGGGGGGGCCGGCGCGCGCTGGCCGAGCGTCTCGGGGAACAGCGCCAGCGACGCGACGAACAGCAGCCCGCCGAGCAGCGCGAGCGCGACGAAGGTCACCCGCCAGCTGCCGAGGTGCAGCAGCTGCGCGCCGATCACCGGCGCGAGCGCCGGGGCGAAGCCGTTCACCACCAGCAACAGCGAGAACAGCCGCGCCGCCTCGTCCCCCGAGCGGAGGTCGCGCACCACGGCGCGGGCGATCACGATCCCCGCCGCCCCCGCGGCTCCCTGCACCAGTCGGAGCAGGATGAGCAGCGGCAGGTTGGGCGCGAGCGCGCAGGCGAGGGAGGCGAGCGCATAGAGGCCGACGCCGACGAGCAATGGTCGGCGGCGACCGAGGCGGTCCGAGAGCGGGCCGACGAAGAGCTGGGCGCCGGCGAGGCCGACGAGGCAGGCGGTGAGCGTCGCCTGCGCGAGCGAGGGCGGGGCGGAGAAGCCGCGCTGCAGGCGGGGCAGCGCCGGGAGGTACATGTCGATCGAGAGCGGCGCGAAGGCCGAGAGCGCCCCGAGCAGCACGACGAGGTGCCGGGGGACGCGGGCCCACGAGCTCCCGTCGCCCCCGTTAGCCGTCATGCCCGCGTGTGCCGGAAGGGCTGGTCACGGGGGTCATCCTGGCAGCTGCTCGGAGCCCGCCCACCCGCCGGCCCCCGCTGGCGGGCCCTGCCTACCCGCGGACCGGGCGCCGATCAGCCGGTGTCAGATCGGCTACCCCGCCGGCCGTCGGCGCGACGGGGCCGGCCGCTACGCACGCGCCGTGATCGTGCCGTCGCGCTCCTTCTGGGCGCCGCATCGGAAGCAGCGCCAGAAGACCGGCTCCACGTCGCGCTCGACGCGGATCGCGTTCCAAGTGTGCCGACATGCGGACGTGGCGCTCTTGCTCGTGGGGTTCACCACCGGAAACGTAGGCGCCAATCGCCTCGGGTAGCGGGGACCGTCGGCCCGCCGCGCGCCGCTGCAGCCCGGAGCGGAGTGGCGGCCGAGCCGGGCCGCGGCGACCGGGGGATCGCCCGCCGCGAGCGCCGCTCGGCGGGAGGACCCGCTCTCAGGTCGTCGATTCCCGGTCGGACCGCACGGGCCGGTGGCATTTCGGCCTGACCAGGTACGCAGTTGGCGGAGGAGGTGGGATTCGAACCCACGGTCCCTTGCAAGACACACGATTTCCAATCGTGCCGATTCGGCCGCTCTCGCACTCCTCCAAGGCCCGTTGACGCTACCGTGTTCCTTGCCCTCGCTCCCGTGCGCAGTGGCCGGGTTCTGCGCAAGGGCGTCCCGTGAACCGAGTCAGGGTCGGAAGGCAGCAGCTCTCAGCGGTGCACGCCCTGTGCCGCAGGTAGACCTGGCCGCTGCGCACGGGAGCGAGGGGCCCGACCTTGGCGAAGTACCCGCCGGTAGGCTCGGCGCCGTGGCGGACGACGAGGCAAACGGCGCAGCACAAGGCCCCTACCAGTCTCTCTACCGCCGCTTCCGCCCGCAGCGCTTCAGCGAGTTGCGCGGCCAGGAGCACGTGGCGCTGGCGCTCCGCAACGCGGTGCGCGACGAGCGGGTCAGCCACGCCTATCTCTTCTCCGGCCCGCGCGGCACCGGCAAGACCTCGACGGCGCGCATTCTCGCCAAGGCCCTCAACTGCACCGTCGCCAGCGACGGTGAGCCCTGCGGCACCTGCGACTCCTGCCGCTCGATCACCGAGGGGAGCTCCTTTGACGTCCACGAGCTCGACGCTGCCTCGAACAACGGTGTCGACGCGATGCGCGACCTCGTCGCCCGCGCCGCCCTCGCCACTCCGGGGCGCTGGAAGGTGTACATCGTCGACGAGGTGCACATGCTCTCGGTGGCGGCTTCGAACGCGCTGCTGAAGACCCTCGAGGAGCCGCCGGGCCACGTCGTCTTCGTGCTCGCGACGACCGACCCCCACAAGGTGCTGCCGACGATCCGCAGCCGTACCCAGCACTTCGAGTTCCATCTGCTGGGCGAGGAGATCCTCGCCGGGCTGCTCGAGGACGTCGCCCGCGAGGCCGCCCTCGAGCTGCCGAGCGGCGCGCTCGCGACCGCGGTCCGTCGCGGACGGGGCTCGGCGCGCGACGCGCTCTCCGTGCTCGACCAGGTCGCCGCGGCGGGGGTGGTCGACAACGAGACCGGCGCGCTCACCCAGGTGATCACCGCGATCGGCGAGTTCGACAGCGAGGGTGCCCTCGTCGCGCTCGACCGCGCCGTGCGCGCCGGGCACGACCCGCAGCAGCTTGCCTCCGAGCTCATCGAGCAGCTGCGGGCGGGCTTCCTCAGCCTGGCGAGCGGTGGCTCCCTCCCCGACGGCGCGACGACGCTGCCGGCCGACGAGCTCGAGGCCGTGCACCAGCTAGGTCTCGTGCGGTCGGTGCGGGCGCTCGAGGTGATCGGCACCGCGATCGTGGCGATGCGCGAGTCGCCCGAGCCGCGCATCACCCTCGAGGTGGCGATCATCCGCCTCGCGCACCCCGAGGCCGACAGCAGCCCCGAGGCGATCGTGGAGCGTCTCGAGCGTCTCGAACGACGCCTCGAGGCGATCGTGGGCTCGGCCCTTGCGCCGCCGCCTGCGCCGCCGCCCACGCCGAGCAGCGCGCCAGCCGCGGCCCCCCCCGCCCCCCCGCCGGCCGTGGCACCGCCGTCCTCGGGTGTGCCGGCCGCCACCTTCCCCTCTCCTCCCGCCCCGCCCGAGCACCCGGCGGCGTCCGCGCCGGCGGCGGGCCCGGCAGCGGCAGCGGACGCGCCGGCTGCGCCGCGTCCTCGCCCCGCCCTCGGCGCCTTCCGCAGCGAGCAGGCCGCCGCGGCACCGCCAGCCGCCGCGGCACCGAGCGCCCCTCCACCGCCACCGGCCGCCGAGCCGGTCGTCGCGCCCGCGGCGGCCCGCCCGATGCCGTCACGCGACGAGCTCGTCCTCGCCTGGGGCGACCACGTCCTCCAGGGGCTGCGCGCCAAGGTGCGGGCGGTCTTCGGGATCGCCCACTTCGTCGGCACCGAGGGCACGACGGCGCTGCTCGCGGTCCCGAACGCGGCACACCTCGCGCACGCCGAGCCCCTCGTCGGCGAGGTCGCCGTCGCGCTCTCCTCGCACTTCGGCACCCCCGTCGCCGTCCGCCTCGTCACCGAGGGCTTCCGCGAGACCCCGAGCGCGCTGGCCGACGACGATGGCGACCCCTTCCCCGACAAGCCACCTTCGGCGGCGCCTGCGACCCCCGCCCGACCCCCGGCTCGCGAGCACACCCCTCCCCCCGAGGCGCCCCGGCCGGCGATCGATCGCGAGGACTCCGAGCGCCTCGACGAGGTCGGAGACGTCGTCGAGGAGGGGGACGGGGCCGCGGGGAACCTCGGGGTAGCGTTGGCCACGGACCGGATCCTGCAGGCCTTCCCCGGTGCCGAGGAGGTCGAGCGAGGGTGACCGGCGACGCCGACGGGCTCGACGAGCTCCTCGCCCAGATGCAGCAGCTGCAGTCCGAGCTTGCGCAGGCCGAGGCCGACACCGCCAACCGGTCGGTGACCGGCAGCGCCGGCGGCAGGGCCGTGCGGATCGAGCTCTCGGGCGAGTTCTCCGTCGACTCGGTGAAGATCGACCCCGCCGTCGTCGCCGGGGGGGACGTCGCCCTCCTCGAGGACCTGATCCTCGCGGCGCTGCGCGACGGCGCCGCCCAGCTCCTCGAGCTCCGCAAGCAGCTGATGGGCGACGCTGTCGGCCACGCGCTCGGCGGCCTGTTCGGGGGGAACCTCCCCGGAGCGCTCCCCGGCCTCGAGGTGCCCGCCCCGCCCGACGAGAGCGACGAGTAGGCGGTCGGACGACGGCGCTGTTCGAAGGACCCATCCAGGACCTTGTCGACGAGCTCGGACGCCTCCCGGGCATCGGCCCGAAGTCCGCGCAGCGGATCGCCTTCCACCTCCTGAAGATCGGCCGCGAGGACGCGCTGCGCCTCGCGAAGGCGATCGTCGAGGTGAAGGAGCGCACGATGTTGTGCGAGACCTGCTTCAACGTCGCGATGTCGCCGCGCTGTGCGATCTGCTCGGACGATCGCCGGGACGGGAGTGTCGTCTGTGTGGTCGAGGACCCCCGTGACATCGTTGCGGTCGAGCGGACCCGTGAGTTCAAGGGCCGGTACCACGTACTCGGCGGCGCCCTCAGCCCGATCGAGGGCATCGGCCCCGAGCAGCTGCGCGTCCGGGAGCTGCTCGGGAGGATCGAGGGCGAGGGGATCACCGAGGTGATCCTCTGCACCAACCCGAACCTCGAGGGCGACACGACCGCGATGTACCTCGCGCGCCTGCTGAAGCCGCTCGGACTCACCGTCACGCGGCTCGCGAGCGGCCTGCCCGTCGGCGGCGACCTCGAGTACGCCGACGAGCTCACCCTCGGCCGCGCCCTCGAGGGGCGCCGCAGCGTCGACGCCTGAGGTTCCTCCCGCGACGCCAGCCGCTTGTAGCCTTCGCCCCGATGTCAGAGCCTGATCCCCTCGTGACGGCGCGCCTCGCCGACCTCGAGCGGCGGAAGGACGAGGCACGCCACGCCGGCACCGAGCGCGCCGTCGCGGCGCAGCGCGAGAAGAACAAGCTCACGGCGCGCGAGCGGATCGACTACCTCCTCGACGAGGGCTCCTTCCAGGAGCTCGACGCGCTCGTCCGCCACCGCGCGCACGGCGTGGGCCTCGACGACAACCGCCCCTACACCGACGGCGTCGTGACCGGCTTCGGCACGATCGACGGCCGGCGCGTCGCGATCTACAGCCAGGACTTCACCGTCATCGGCGGCTCCCTCGGCGAGGCGCACGCCGAGAAGATCCACAAGGTGCAGGACCTCGCGCTGCGCACGGGCGTGCCCATCATCGGCCTCTCCGACGGTGGCGGCGCCCGCATCCAGGAGGGCGTCGCCGCGCTGAACGGCTTCGGCGGGATCTTCCTCCGCAACGTGGCCGCCTCGGGGGTGATCCCCCAGATCAGCGTGGTCCTCGGCCCCTCCGCGGGGGGTGCCGTCTACTCGCCGGCGCTCACGGACTTCGTCTTCATGGTGCGCGGCACGAGCCATATGTTCATCACCGGACCGGAGGTGGTGCGCACCGTCACCGGCGAGGAGGTCGACGCCGAGCAGCTCGGAGGGGCGATGACCCACGCGACGCGCTCGGGGGTCGCCGCCTTCGTCGCCACCGACGAGCACTCCTGTCTCGACGAGGTCCGCTTCCTGCTCTCCTTCCTCCCCCAGAACAACCTCGAGGAGCCGCCCGCGGTCGCGAGCGAGGACGACGTCGAGCGCGAGCTCCCCGAGCTGCGCGACCTCGTCCCGAGCCAGCCGAACCAGCCCTACGACATGAAGCGCCTCGTCACCGCGGTCGTCGACGACGGCGAGTACCTCGAGTACCTCCCCTACTTCGCGACCAACCTCACCTGCGGCTTCGCCCGCATCGGGGGACGGGCGGTGGGGATCGTCGCCAACCAGCCGCAGGTCCTCGCCGGGGTGCTCGACATCGACTCCTCGGAGAAGGGCGGCCGTTTCGTCCGCACCTGTGACGCCTTCAACATCCCGCTCGTCACCTTCGTCGACGTACCCGGCTTCATGCCCGGGACCGACCAGGAGTTCGGGGGGATCATCCGCCACGGCGCGCAGCTCCTCTACGCCTACTGCGAGGCGACCGTGCCACGCATCCAGGTGATCGTGCGCAAGGCCTACGGCGGCGCCTACCTCGTCATGGACTCGAAGTCGATCGGCACCGACCTCTCCTACGCGTGGCCCTCGGCAGAGCTCGCCGTGATGGGCCCCGAGGCCGCGGTGCGGATCGTCAACCGCCGCGAGCTCGCCGAGGCGACCGACCGCACCGCCCGCGAGGGCGAGCTGATCGCCGAGTACGCGACGCGCAACATGAACCCCTACGTCGCCGCCGAGCGGGGCTACGTCGACGACGTCATCGACCCCGCGTCGACGCGCGCCGTCCTCGCGAGGAGCCTCGCCCTCCTCTCCAGCAAGCGCGAGGAGCTCCCCCGCCGCAAGCACGGCAACATCCCGCTGTGAGCGAGCGCCCCCCCGAGCCGCTCGCCGCCGACGCCGAGGCGCTCGCCGCCATCGAGGCGGCGCTCGCGGCGCTGCTGCCGACCGCAGCTCCGGCGAGCGCGGCCGCGAGCTGGCGCTTCTCGGGACGATGGTGGACGAGCCCGCTCCCGCTGCGCCGCAGCCGACCCTCGCGCTGAGTCGACCTGGCCGAACACCTGTTCGCAGCGAGCGCGCCGATGCCTAGACTGCGCGCGGTGAGCGACGGCCCCCTCGACGGCTTCCACCCCGCACTCGGCGAGTGGTTCGCGCGCCGCTTCCCGGCGGGCCCCACCGAGGCCCAGGCGCTCGGCTGGCCGTCGATCGCCGCCGGCTCGGACACCCTGATCGCCGCCCCCACCGGCTCGGGGAAGACCCTCGCCGCCTTCCTGGTGGCGATCGACGCCTGCCTCCGCCACTCCCTCGAGGGGGGCGAGCGGCGCACCTCGGTCCTCTACGTCTCGCCGCTGCGGGCGCTCACCGTCGATGTCCAGCAGAACCTCGTCGCCCCCCTCGCCGAGATCGCGGAGATCGCCGCCGAGCTCGGGCTCGCCGCCCCCGACGTGCGCGTCGCCGTGCGCAACGGCGACACCCCGAGCGCGCAGCGCCAGGCGATGTTGCGCGACCGGCCGGACATCGTCGTCACGACCCCCGAGTCGCTCTACCTGCTCGCCACCGCGGCGCGCGGGCGCGAGCTGCTCGGCACCGTCGACACGGTGATCGTCGACGAGATCCACGCCATCGCCCGCGACAAGCGGGGCGCCCACCTCGCGCTCACCCTCGAACGGGTCGACCGCATCGTCGCCGCCGCGGGGGGGAGGCGGCCGACGCGCATCGGCCTCTCCGCGACGCAGCGGCCGATCGCGACCGTCGCCCGCCTGCTCGTCGGCGCGGGCGAGGGCCGCAGCGAGGCGGACGGGACGCCCCGCTGCGCGATCGTCGACGTCGGCCACCGTCGCGCCCTCGACATCGAGATCCGCCTCCCCCCCGACGAGCTCGCGGCGGTGATGAGCACGGACCAGCTCGACGAGACCGTGGCCCTGCTCGGCGAGCTGATCGAGGCGCACCGCACGACCCTCGTCTTCGTGAACACCCGCCGGATGGCCGAGCGCGTCGCCCACCTGCTGGCCGAGCGCCTAGGCGAGGAGGCCGTGAGCGCCCACCACGGGAGCCTCTCGATGGAGCGCCGCCTCTCGGTCGAGCGCCGCCTGCGCGACGGCGAGCTGCGCGCCGTGGTCGCCACCGCCTCGCTCGAGCTCGGCATCGACGTCGGCCCGGTCGACCTCGTCTGCCAGCTCGGATCGCCGCGCGCGATCGCCACCTTCCTGCAGCGCGTCGGGCGCGCCGACCACCGCCGGGACGGCACGCCGAAGGGACGGATCTTCCCCTTCACCCGCGACGAGCTGGTCGAGTGCGTCGCCCTCTTCGGCGCCGTGCACAGCGGCGACCTCGACGCGGTACACCCGCCGGTCGCGCCGCTCGACATCCTCGCCCAGCAGATCGTCGCCGAGTGCGCCGCCGCGGGGAGCGAGGGGATCACCGAGGCGGAGGTCGCGACGCTCGTGCGCTCGGCCGCCCCCTACGCCGCGCTCTCCGACGGGGACCTCGCCGCGGTCGTCGAGCTCGTCACCGAGGGCGTGGTGACGGGGCGGGGGCGGCGGGGGGCCCACGTCCAGCACGACCGGGTGAACAAGGTGCTGCGCGGGCGGCGCGGCGCCCGCCTCGTGGCCGCCACCTCGGGAGGGGCGATCCCCGAGCTCGCCGACTACCGCGTCGTCCTCGAGCCCGAGAGCTCCCTCGTCGGGACGGTGCACGAGGACTTCGCCATCGAGGCGATGGCGGGGGACGTCTTCCTCCTCGGGAGCACCTCGTGGAGGGTGCTGCGCGTCGAGCAGGGGACGGTGCGGGTGATGGACGCCGACGGCGCCGCGCCGACGCTCCCCTTCTGGCTCGGCGAGGCCCCCTCGCGCACCGAGGAACTGGCCGACGCGATCTCCCGGCTGCGCTCGCTCGTGATGGCCGAGATCGCCCTCGGCGGCCCGCCGGCGGCGGTCGCCGCCCTCGAGGGCTGGGCGCAGTGCGGGCGGCGCCCCGCCGAGGAGGTCGTCGCCTACCTCGCCTGCGGCCTCACCGAGCTCGGCACCCTCCCCACCAAGGGCGAGCTCGTCCTCGAGCGCTTCTTCGACGACACCGGCGGCATGCAGCTCGTCCTGCACAGCCCCTACGGCGGGCGGGTCAACCGCGGCCTCGGCCTCGCCTTGCGCAAGCGCTTCTGCCGCAGCTTCGACTTCGAACTGCAGGCGGCGGCGAACGACGACGCCGTCGTGCTCTCGCTCGGCCCCCAGCACTCCTTCCCCCTCGAGGAGGTCGGCCGCTACCTCTCCCCCGAGACCGTGCGGGAGGTGCTCATCCAGGCGGTGCTGCCGACGCCGATCTTCACCTCGCGCTGGCGTTGGAACCTCTCCCGCTCGCTCGTCTCGCCGCGCTTCCGGGGAGCCCGCCACCTCCCCCCGGCGATCCAGCGGATGGAGGCCGACGACCTCATGGCGGCGGTCTTCCCCGCCCTCGCCGCCTGCCAGGAGAACGCCACCGGCCCGATCGAGATCCCCGACCACCCGCTCGTCCGCCAGACCCTCGACGACTGCTGCACCGAGGCCATGGACCTCGCCGCGCTCACCACCCTCGTCACCCGCCTGCGCAGCGGCGAGGTCGCCCTCCACTGCGTCGACACGACCGAGGCCTCGGTTCTCTCGCACGAGATCGTGAATGGCCGCCCCTACACCTTCCTCGACGACGCGCCGCTCGAGGAGCGGCGCACCCGCGCCGTCGCGCTGCGGCGGGGGATCCCCCTCGAGGCGCACGACCTCTCCTCGCTCGACCCGGCGATCGTGGACGAGGTGGCCGCCGAGATCGCGCCCGACCCCCGCGACCCCGACGAGCTGCACGACCTGTTGATGGCCTGTGCCCTCGTCCTCCCCGAGGACGGCTGGCTCGAGCTGCACGGGGCGCTCGCCACGGCCGGAAGGGCGATGACGGTGACCACCGGGGAGGGGGCGTCTCCCCGCTGGTGCGCGACCGAACGCCGCGAGCTCCTCGAGGCGGCCTTCCCTGAGGCCGCGTTCACCCCCGACCTGCGCCTCGAAGGAGCCGCCCCTGTCGGGCGGGAGGAGGCGCTCGTGGCGCTCGTGGCCGGCGCGCTCGAGCTCGCGCCGCCGCGGCGCGTCGACGAGCTGGCGGCGGCGACCGGCCTCGCGGAGGCCGCCCTCGCCGTGCCCCTCGCGACCCTGGAAGCGAGCGGCGGGGTGCTGCGGGCCCTCGGCGGGCGCTACGGCGCGCGCCGCGTCATCCAGCGGATCCACTCCCGCCAGCGCGACCGCGAGCGCACCCGCCACCCGGCGGTGAGCGTGCAGGACCTGATGCGCTTCCTCCTCACCTGGCAGCACGTCGCCCCCGGCTCGCACCGCCGCGGCATCGAGGGCCTCGCCCTCGTCATCGACCAGCTGCAGGGGATGGAGGTCGCGGTCGGCGCCTGGGAGGAGCCGGTGCTCGCGGCGCGCGTCGAGCACTACCGCCCACAGCTCCTCGACGAGCTCTGCGCGAGCGGCGCGGTGGCGTGGGGGCGCCTCTCTCTGCGCAACGAGGACGACGCGCCGCGGCGCGCCAGCGCGACCCCCTCGCGCGCCACCCCCGTCGCCCTCGTCCGCCGCGATGACCTGCACTGGCTGCTCGCCGCGGCGCGCGCCGGCGGCGCTCCGCAGCCCCCCGTCGCGGGCGCCTCGGCCGAGGTCACCGAGGCGCTCGGGCGCCGCGGCGCGCTCTTCTTCTCCGACCTCTGCGAGGCGACCGGCCGCCTCCCCCTCGAGGTCGCCGACGCGCTGTGGGACGCCGTCGCGCGCGGCCTCGTCACGGCGGATGGCTTCTCCGCGGTCCGCCACCTCCTCGCCGGCCGCTACCGGACGGCGACGCGCAGCGAGCACGCCCCCCGCCGGGCGCTGCGCCGCCCCGGCCGCAGCGCCCTCCCTCCGGCGCTCGCCGGCGGCCGCTGGTCGCTCCTCGAGGGGGAGCGCGACGGCGAGGCCCCCGACACCGAGAGCCTCGCCGAGGCGGTCGCCTGCCAGCTCCTCGAGCGCTGGGGGGTGGTCTTCCGCGACCTCGTCCGCCGCGAGAGCTTCGCCCTGCCCTGGCGCGAGGTGCTCTTCGCGCTCCGCCGCCTCGAGGCGCGCGGGCTGTGCCGCGGCGGCCGCTTCGTCGCCGGCCCGGTCGGCGAGCAGTTCGCGCTCCCCGAGGCGCTCGCCGCGCTACGCGCCACCGCCCGCCGGCCTCTCGAGGGGAGCGTGATCGAGCTCTCCGCCGCCGACCCCCTCAACCTCACCGGCCTCCTCCTTCCCGGCGAGCGGGTGCCGGCGCTCAGGGGGCGGAGCCTCACCCTCGTCGACGGCCTGCCACGCGCGGTGGGGGCCGAGCGCGCGCTCGCCGCCGCGGCGGTCGGCTGAGGGTGCTCCCGACACCTCTCGATATATCGCTATAGTCGTCTGCGACCAGGAGGTCGAGACGATGAAACGACACCACGGCCACCGTCACGGGGGCTTCGCGGGCTTCGGCCCCCCCTTCGGGCCCCCCTTCGGCGGCCCCTTCGCGAAGCGTGGCCCCGGCGGCGGCGGACGGGCGCGGCGCGGCAACGTGCGCGCCGCGATCCTCGCCCTGCTCGCCGAGCGGCCGATGCACGGCTACGAGATCATCCAGGAGCTCGACGGCCGCACCCAGGGCATCTGGCGGCCGAGCGCCGGCTCGGTCTACCCGACGTTGCAGCTCCTCGAGGACGAGGGGCTGATCGCCGGCGTCGAGCGCGAGGGCAAGCGCGCCTTCTCCCTCACCGACGCCGGGCGCGCCCACCTGGAGGAGCACCGCCCCGCGACCGCCCCCTGGGACGAGGTCCTCGAGCGGGTCGAGCCGGGCGCCCACCAGCTCCGCGAGGCGGCCGTGCAGCTCGCCGCCGCGGTCGGCCAGGTGCTGCACGCCGGCAGCGCCGAGCAGCAGCAGCGCGTCGCCGAGATCCTCTCCGAGGCGCGCCGCCGCGTCTACGGCCTACTCGCCGAGGAGGCCGACCCCGGCTGAGCGCCCGTCGGTCACGACGAGCGGCGTGTAGTGGCCGACCGGCAGCACCGCCGGCCAGATCCCGCCGACGAGGGCGCAGGCCGCGGCGGCGAGGAAGGCGACGAGGATCGAGTGCGCGAGGAGCAGCCCGGCGATCGCCGAGCCGATCGGGTTGCCCGCGAAGTTGAGGTTCATCGACACCGCGAAGGCACGGCCGAACCACTGCGGCTCGGTCGCCCGCTGGCGGAGCGAGAACATCGCCACCGTGAGCGGGCCGTTCGAAACGCCGACGACGGCGATGCAGAGCACGACCACGGCGACGTGGTGGAAGCCGAGCGCGAGCACGACGAGGGCGGCGGCGGTCGCCATGCAGCTGCCGGCGAGCATCGACTTCTCCCGCCCCTCGGTCCCGACCCGCCCGGTGACGAGGCCGGCGAGGAAGCCGGCCGCCCCCATCACCGCGAACATCACGCCGACGGCCTTCGAGCCGCCGTGCAGCACCCGCAGCACGACGACGGGGATGGCGACGGTGAGCGAGCCGCCGGCAAAGTTGAACACGGTCATCGTCCCCGCCAGCATCCGCAGCACGCGGTTCGAGAAGACGTAGCGGATCGCCGCCCCGGCATCGGCGAGCAGGCCCTGCTCGTGGGGGAGCGGGTGGAAGGGCGGCGCGGGGACGCGGGCGAGGCCGAGCGCCCCGACGAAGAGCAGCACGGCGGGGAGCACGAGCGCGGCGCGCGCCCCGATCACCGCGACCGCCACCCCGGCCACCGCGGGGCCGAGCACTGTCGCCACGACGAAGCAGCCCGAGTCGACGGCGTTCGAGCGGTCCCAGAGGTGGCGCGGCACCATCACCGGGAAGAGCGCCCGCCCGCCGACCCTGCTGAGCGGCTGGGTGAGCGAGGCGACCGAGACGATGAGCAGCAGCGCGAGGTCCGGGAGGGCGTGCGCGAGGGCGAGGGCGGCGATCGCCGAGACGGCGGCGGCGCCGACCACGTAGTCGACGATCATCAGCGGGATCTTGCGCCCGCGGTCCAAGAGCGCGCCGGCGATCGGGCTGACGAGGATGCCGGGGAACTGGCTGCAGAGGATGACGAGCCCCGAGAGCTGTGAGGAGTGCCGCGTCTCGAGCACGTAGAGAACGATGAGCACCGACGACATCTGCGTCGCGATGCGGCTCGCGAGGGTCGCGAGGATGAGCGTGGGCAGCCCCGCGACCGAGAAGAGGCTCCGGTAGGTGGAGTCGAGCGGGGCCGCGGGCTCGCCCCGGGCGCCGTCGGTCTGCACAATCTGTTGAGGCTAGCTAACGATTTCCGGTGCGCTCGCGCGCCGCTCGGGGCGCTCGGTGCGCGACGATGGCACGGTGACCGAGGTCGCCGACCGCCCCGAGCCCGCCCTCGGCGACGCCACCCGCACCGGCTTTCGCGGCGTCAACCACCTCGCCCTCGTCACCCCCGACATGGACGCCACGGTGCGCTTCTGGGCCGGGGTGCTCGGCTGCCCGCTCGTCGCGACGGTCGGGACGCCGCAGTTCCGCCACTACTTCTTCGAGATCGGCGAGGGCTCGACGGTCGCCTTCTTCGAGTACGCGACGGCTCCGGTGGCCGCCTTCGCGAAGCCGGCGGGCGTCCCCGACGCGCGCGCCATCCAGTTCGACCACCTCTCGCTCGACCTCCCCGACGAGGAGGCGCTCGTCGCCCTCGCGGCGCGGCTGCGCGCCGCCGAGTGCGAGGTGACCGAGCTCGTCGACCACGGCTTCATCCGCTCGATCTACTTCACCGACCCGAGCGGCATCGCCCTCGAGGCGTCCTACTGGGTGAACGACGCCACGGCGCCGGCGCGGGCCGACTTCGCCGACCCGCGGCTCTTCGCCGACGAGGACCCCGTCCCCGCGGTCGCCGAGCTCGCCGAGGGGGGCCGCCTCACCTCGACGCCGCGCACCGCGCTCAGCTGAGCCCCCGCCCCACGGCGACGGCGGGGGCCCTCTCGGGCGGGCGATCGAGCACCGCGAGCGCGCCGTCGGGCTGCCGGCGGAGCACCTGGCGCAGCGCCGGCACCCCGGTGAAGGGGTGCTCGACGCGGAAGTGGGCGCCGCGGGACTCCCCCCGGCGGAGCGCCGCCGCACCGAGCAGCTGGGCGATGAGGGTGAGGTTCGCCTCCTCGAGGTCGGCGGGGCCGGCGGTCGCGGGCAGCGGCCGCGCCGCCTCGGCGAGGCGCTCGAGGAGCGCGGTGAGGCCGGCCGCAGAGCGCAGCACGCCGGCGCCGCGGCTCGCCTCCCGGCGCAGAAGGGGGCGGGCGACGCGCACCGCGGCGAGCCCGTCGTCGTCCTGGCGAGGGTCGGCCGGGGGCCGCTGCTCGCCGGGCGCGAGCTCATCAGCGAGCGCCGCGGCGGCGCGACGGCCGAAGACCACCCCCTCGACGAGGGAGTTCGAGGCCAGCCGGTTCGCCCCGTGCACCCCGCTCATCGCCACCTCGCCGACGGCGTAGAGGCCGGGGAGCGAGCTCCGCCCGGCGTTGTCGCTCACCACGCCGCCCATCACGTAGTGCAGCGCCGGCGCCACCGGGACCCAGGCGCGCCGCGGGTCGACGCCGGCGCGGTGGCTGGCGGCGACGAAGCTCGGGAAGCGCGCCGTGAGCTGCTCCCCGATCGCGGTGGCGTCGAGGAAGAGGCTCGCCGCGCCCGTGCGCGCCATCTCGAGGGCCATCGTCCGGCTGACGACGTCGCGTGGCGCGAGGTCGGCACGCGGCACCCCGGCCATCACCGGGCGCCCCGCGCCGTCCCGGATCACCGCACCCTCGCCCCTGAGCGCCTCGCTCGCGAGCGGGCGGGGGTCGCTCGCGAGCTGGATCGCGGTCGGGTGGAACTGCACGAACTCGAGATCGGCGACCTCCGCGCCGGCGCGCAGGGCGGCGGCGAGGCCGTCGCCGGTGAGGACCGCGGGGCTCGTCGTCTCGGCGTAGAGCTGGCCGAAGCCGCCGGTCGCGAGCACGACCGCCCCCGCACCGACGACCACCGGGCGCCCCCGCTCGAGGAGGAGCGCCCCTCGCACCCGACCCTCCCCGTCGCAGAGCAGGTCGACCAGGAAGGCCTCCTCGACGAGGCGCAGCCGGCGCGCCCGCGCCGCGCCCCACAGGGCGCGCATCACCTCGCGCCCGGTGGCGTCGCCGCCGGCGTGCACCACCCTGCGGCGAGAGTGGCCACCCTCGCGGGTGAGGTCGGGACCGACGGCGCCGGCGTCGAGGCGCAGGCCGTTCGCCTCGAGGAAGGCGACCGCAGCGGGGGCCTCGGCGACGAGGAGCGCGACGGCCGCCGGGTCGCAGAGGCCCGCACCGGCGGCGAGGGTGTCCGCCGCGTGCAGCGCGGGGGCGTCGTCTGTAGCGAGGGCGGCCGCGATGCCCCCCTGCGCGGCGCCCGTGGAGCCGTCCGCCGCGCCCCCGCCCCACCCCGCGCCGGGGCCGCGGCCCTTCAGCGCGACCTCGACCTCGAGCGCCGGCGGGAGGGAGAGGGCGACGGTGAGGCCGGCGATCCCGGCCCCGACGACGAGGACGTCGACCGCGCGTCGCGCGGCGGTGGCAGCGAGCGCCGGCAGGAGGAGGCGGGGCAGCCTCCCGGCGCCCTCGAGGGTGGTCACTCGCCCGCCGCCGAGGGGCTGCCGATGGCGATCATCGCCTGCACCGCGCGCTCGGCGCGACGGCGGATCCCCTCCTCCACCTCGATCGGGTGGACGAGGTCGGTGAGCGCCTGCAGCAGCCGCTCGGGGGTCGTCATCTTCATGTACCGGCAGACCGCCCCCGGGTTCACCGCCGTGAAGTGCCCCTCCGGGTTCGCCCGCTCGAGCTGGTGGAGGATGCCCGTCTCCGTGGCGACGAGGGCGCTCCCCCCGCCGAGCTCGCGCGCCGCCTCGACCATCGCCCCCGTGGAGAGCACCCGCGTGCGCTCGGCGGGGAGCTCGCCGCGGTCGAGCAGGTGCAGCGCGGTCGAGGTGCAACCGCACTCGGGGTGGATGAAGAGCGTGGCCTTGGGGTTGGCCTTCACCTTCTCGACGAGGGAGCGGGGCTCGATCGCGGCGTGCACGTGGCACTCCCCCATCCACAGGTCGAGGTGGCGGCCGCTCTCGCGGGCGACGTGCTCGCCGAGGAAGAAGTCGGGCAGGAAGAGGATCTCCGCGTCCTCGGGGAGGGAGGCGACGACCTCGACGGCGTTGGCTGAGGTGCAGCACAGGTCGGACTCGGCCTTCACCGCGGCGCTCGTGTTCACGTAGGAGACGACGAAGGCTCCGGGGTGCTCGGCGCGGTAGGCGCGCACGTCCTCGGCGGTGACGGTCTCGGCGAGCGAGCAGCCGGCCTCGAGGACGGGGAGGAGCACGGTCTTGTCGGGCGAGAGGATCTTCGCGGTCTCGGCCATGAAGTGGACGCCGCAGAAGACGATCACCTCGGCGTCGCTTCGGGCGGCGATGCGGCTGAGGGCGAGGGAGTCGCCGACGTGATCGGCGACGTCCTGGATCCAGGGGAGCTCGTAGTTGTGGGCGAGGACGACCGCCCGCCGCTCGCCGGCGAGGCGGTGCACCTCCTCGGCAAAGCGCTCGTAGCTCGAGGTGGCGCCGTTGCCGTGCACTGCCGCTCCCAACCAATACTCAGGGTGAGTATTTATGTACTCATCCTGAGTATAGACAGCCTCGGGCCGCCCTACCGCTCAGCCCGGCGGCGCCGGGCGCCCCCGCGCCGACCAGCGGCTGCTGGCGAGGACCGCCCCGCTCCGACAGCCCACCACCTGCAGGTGGTCGCGACGCCAGGCGTAGAGGGCGAGCTGCCCGTGGCGCAGCCCGAGCGCGCAGGCGTCGGCGGCCGCGAGGTCGGGGAGGGCGAGGCCGTGCTCTACCCAGCTGAGGTCGGGGGCGTAGCCCGCCGCCGCCCAGTGCTCGGTGCCCGCGGCGTCGAGCTCGCGCACGAGCAGGGCGTGGCGGCGCGCGTTCTCCTCGGCCGCGAGCGGGAGCGCACCGGGGTTCCAGGCGGTGACGAAGTGGACCTGCGCGACCCCTTCGGGGAAGCGCTCGGGGCTGGCGACGCCCCCCTGCTCGAGCTCGAGGGGGCCGCCGGGGCTGTCGACCCACAGCCGCGCCGCCAGCCACTCGGCGATCAGCCCCTCGCCGATCGCCTCCCCGCCGCTCACCCCTCGGGGGGCGGGCGGCGGCGCGTCGTGCGGGTGACGCCCGGCGCGGGCCGCTCCTGGAGCACCTCGCGGCGGAAGCGGTAGAGGGCGGCGGGGCGGCCGCCGAGGCCGCGCGCCCGCTGCCCGGTCGACTCGACGAGGCGCGCCTGCTCGACGAGGCGGCGGAAGTTCGACTTGTGGAGGCGCACCCCGACGAGCGCCTCGACGGCCCGCTGCAGCTGCAGCAGGGTGAAGCTCGGGGGGAGGAGCTCGAAGACGAGCGGGCGGTAGGAGAGCTTGCCGCGCACCCGCTCGAGGGCGGTCGCCGCGATGCGGCGGTGGTCGAGGCGCATTGGGCGCCCGAGGCCCTCCCCGGCGTCCCCCTCCGGGAGGAGGCCCGCCTCGTAGAGGAGCTCGTAGCGCTCGAGCGGACGGTTGGCGTCGAAGGCGCCGCCGCCGAGGGCGAAGTTCAGCGCGGCGCGGGCGCGGCGCTCGGCGCCCTCGGCCGGAGCACCCGCCGCCGCCCAGCGCTCGAGCGCGGGGGTGATCGCCTCGTCGATGACCGGGGGGCGCCCATCCCGCCAGTCCTCCCAGGGGAGGTACTCGTAGCAGGAGCGCCAGCGCGGCGCGCCGGGGCCCGAGACCGGCTGCTCGGAGACGAGCGCCAGGTAGACGATCGACAACGCCCGCTCCCCCTCGCCGGCAACGCGGTCGCGGTCACCGAAGGTGTAGAGCTGCTCGAGGTAGCCGAGCTCGATGCCCGTCCGCTCGCGGACCCAGCGGCGCATCCCGCGGTCGAGGGTGCGGTCAGCATCGGGGTCGAGCAGCCCCGCCGGCAGCCCCTCGATTGCCGGCCCCTCCGCCTCGTCGGCGCCGACGACGAGGATCCGCGGGGTCGCCTCGGAGACGGCGAGGATCACCGCCACGAGGTCGACGGCGAGGGTGCGTCGTGCGGGGCGAGGGTCGACCATGGGGGAAAAGGTAGGCAGCGGCGCGCCGCTGCGCTTTACCTCAGCCAGCCGCTCGGTCACGGGCGCGCCGGCGGCGGGCGGCGCCGAGCGTCGCTCCCCCTCCCGCGACGAGGGCGAGCAGGGCCGCGAGGGCGAGGCCGAGGCCGAGGACGAGGCGGCGGGGGAGGTAGCTGAGCACCAGTCGGTGCACCCCCGCCGGGATCCGTGCCGACTGCTCGACCCCCGCGAGGCCGCGCACGGGGGCGAGCGCGGCGGGGTGGCCGTCGACGGTGAGGTGCCATCCCGGGAGCGCCGTCACCGCCATCACGAGCGAGGCAGCACGCCGCGTCGTCGTCGTGAGGCTGAACGAGCCGTCGCCGCCGTCGACGACGCCCGAGACCCTCCCGCCGCCCGAAGGGAACGAGAAGCGCGCCGCCCCGGGCACCGCGGAGAGGCGCTCGTCCCCGGCGAGGATCCCGACGGTGCGCGTCCCGACCGGCGGCGCGAGCCAGGTGGGACTCAACACGTAGCCGATGCCGTAGCGGCGGGCGAGGGCCGCCGAGGTGATCGCCGGGACGAAGAGGCCGACGCCCTTTTGCACCGGGGCCGCGGCCGCGACCGGCCAGGTGCGGTAGTAGGCGGCGGGGGTGAGCGGGTCGTGGACACCGAAGAGGTGGATGCCGTAGCCGAGGTTGACGTTCGGGTACAGACCCGCCCGCGGCTCGGGTTGGCCGCTCGCGCTCGGGACCCCGAAGCTGCGCACGCCGTAGCGCCTCCCCGCGATCGACTGCAGCGCGGTGTTGCCGTTGTCGAGGCCGACGAGGCTGTCGCCGACGATCGCCTCGAGGCGCGCGGTCGCCGCCGTCGCGCCGTAGAAGGTGTGGCCGTAGGTGGGGATCCCGACCCCGGCGGTGAACAGGAAGGTCCCCTCGCCGGCGACGAGGAGCGCGGCGGCTCCTCGCCGCAGCAGGAACCCGCCCCTCCCCGAGGCGAGGAAGGGGACGACGACGAGGGCGCCGAGCGCGAGGGCGACGGGCCACACGAGGCTGTCGAGGCGCTGCCGCCGGCTGATCTCGAGGAGGCGGACCCCGAGCGAGTCGACGAGCAGATAGGCGACCACCCCGCTCACCGCGAGCGCCCCGAGCCAGGCGGCGCGGCGCAGCACGCGGCTGCGCTCGGCGCCCCGCAGCTCGTCGAGGCCGACGGCGCCGAGGAGCGCGACGAGGAAGGCGGACATCGTCCGCATCCGCTCGAAGCGCACCGCCCGCAGCTCGGGGATGCGGTCGACGAGGCCGAAGAAGAGCTGCAGCGGGCGGGGCTCGTAGGTGGCGACGAAGCTGAGGAGGAGCGCGAGGGCGAGGCCGGCGACGAGCGGCCGGCGCCAGGCCCCGAGCACGGCGACGAGCGCGAGCACGGCCGCCACCACCCCGACGTAGGCGACGCTCTCGTAGTACGGCCAGAACTTGTAGGCCGAGAGCAGCGATGGCCCGGTCGGCAGGCCCGCGTAGCCCTGGGAGAACAGGAGCGCCATCGCGCTCGTCGGCAGGCCGACGTAGTTCCCGTCGTTGGCACGATGCGAGAGGGCGAGCACCTGCAGCCCCGGGAGCCAGAGCGGCGCGGAGAGCGCCGCACCGGCGACGCCGCCGCAGAGGGGACGGACGAGCCTCCTCCACGAGAGCCGCCGCCCCGCGAGCCGCCCGGCCACGAGCGCCCCGGCAGCGAGCGCCGCGAAGGCCATCGCGAGCATCACGTTGGCCTCGGGGAAGCCGCCGTAGACCGAGAAGGCGACGACGACCGCCAGCAGCACCACGTACCGCCACTTCTCGGAGCGCGCCGCGAGGACGAGCAGCGCGAGCAGGTAGCCCGCCCAGCAGAAGACGTCGGTGAGCGGCCAGGTGACCCAGTTCACGAAGGCGCCGGCGAGCATGAACGACAGGCCGCCGAAGAGCGCGGCGAGGGGCCGCAGGCCGAGGACCCGCGCCGCGAGGTAGGTGCCGGTGCCGGCGATCAGCACCTTGCTCACGACGACCACGAGGAAGGCGGCGCGCAGCGGCGCGAGGTAGCTGAGCACGTCGGGGAGGCTGAGCACGGAGGACTCGAAGTTGAGGAACTCGGGCATCCCGAGCACCGAGTAGTCGTTCCACAGCGGGAAGTGCCCGGCGTGCACGAGCCGCCAGTCGAGGGCGTTCCAGCTCACCATCTGGCTCACGGCGTCGCCGTTGGCGAGGCTGTGCGGCGCTCCGTAGAGGCCGGCGGTGAGCGAGGTGAGGCCGCTGTCGAGATCGAAGCCCCCGAAGACGGTGCCGTCGCGCAACGCCGGCGCGAAGAATGCGAGGGCGACGAGGACGAGCACGGCGAGGCAGCAGACGTCGGTGCGGCGCTCGGTGAGCAGCCGGCGGCTCCGGGAGGCCAGCCGGGATACTCCCATCGACGGCACACTACTGACGGGCCCCGCTCGATCCGCCGACCCCGCGCCTCGCGAGCCGCGACGGCGCACCAGCGAGCGTGACGCCGGCGCTCGTTTCTCCGACGAGGTACGCGTCTTACAGCGACAGGTAGCGGTCCGAGCCATTAGCTTGCCCACCAGCCCGAGGGGGCATGGAGGAGAGCGGAGGGGGGCTGCCAATGAGTGCATCCGGCGCCACCGGACACGCCGGGAACGACCGATGAGCCGGCTCGTCGTCGGCGCCTCGAGCACCGACCTCGCCGTCTTCGCGGCGGAGTCGGCGATCAGCCTCCTCGGCGAGGGCCATCGGGTGATCCTCCTCTGCGTGACGAACCCGGCGCTCGTCGCCTCACCCGCGAGCGACAGCGAGGCGGTCGCCACCGCCCGCCTCACCCTCGACACCGACGCCGGCCCCGAGGACGTCCTCGCCTCGGCCGAGCGCGTCGAGGCCGACGCCCGCAGCGACATCGACGAGGCGCTCCGCAGCCGCCACCTCGACGACAAGGTGCGCGTGCGCGTCGACACCGGAGAGCTCGGCGAGACCCTGTGCCGCGTCGCACTCGAGGAACGAGCCGATCTCATCGTCCTCGGTCGGCGACGCGCGACGCGCGCGCGACGCCTGCGGATGGTGATCGAGGCCGCCCACTGCCCGGTCCTCGTGGTGAACGAGCGCCGGGCGTAACTCCCCCGGCGCCTCCCGGCCGGAGTTGACTGCGCGAGCCCCGACGAGGAGCAGCAGAGGTGCCCTCGCCCGAGGCTCCCCTGCCCCAGCCTCCCGGCGGCTTCTCCCCGAGCAGGTGAAAGGGGGTGGCGCGTACGCTCCTCCGGGCGACCTGACCGGCGCCGGAGGAGGACGACGATGACCACCCCAGCTGGGACCGATCCGCGCCCCCTCGTCCGCGTCGAGCGGGGCGGGGGCGTCGCCGTCGTCCTCCTCGACCGCCCCGAGGCGCTGAACGCGTTGAGCGACGGGCTGCGCGAGGCACTCGTCGGCGCGCTCGCCGGCATCGCCGAGGAGGAGGGGGTCACGGCGGTGGTGCTCACCGGGTCGGGGCGGGCCTTCTGCGCCGGCGGCGACCTGAAGGCGATGCAGCAGCGCCTCGAACGGCCGCAGGGCTCGGTCGCCTTCGCCGGCTGGCGCCGGATGCACACCGTGAGCGCGGCGGTCACGCTGCTGCACTCGCTCGACAAGGTGACCGTGGCCGCGGTGAACGGCCCCGCAGTCGGCCTCGGCTGTGACCTCGCGCTCTGTTGCGACTTCGTCGTCGCCTCGAGCGAGGCCACGTTCGCGATGAGCTACGCGAAGCGGGGCCTCGTCCCCGACGGCGGCGGCATGTACTACCTGCCCCGTCGCGTCGGTCTCGCCAAGGCGAAGGAGCTCCTCTTCAGCGGGCGCACCGTGGCGGCCGAGGAGGCAATGGAGATCGGCATCGCCGACCGCCTCGTCGAGCCCGCGGCGCTGCTGGAGGCGGCCCGCACCCTCGCCGAGGAGATGACCGCGGCGTCGCCCACGGCGCTCGCCCTCACCAAGTCGATCCTCAACCGCTCCTTCGAGCTTGAGCTCGACGAGGTCTACGCGCTCGGCGCCTCGGCGCAGGCGATCTGCTACACGACCGACGACCACCGCGAGGCGGTCCGGGCCTTCCTCGACTCCCGCCGTCGTGGCTGAAGGAGGGGCGCGCCCCGCGGCTCCGAGCGGGCTGCAGGCCCTCGGCGCGCTCTGCCGCCCGCAGCGGGTGGCGGTCGTCGGCGGCTCCGCCGACCCCGGCAAGATCGCCGGCCGCCCCGTCCGCTTCCTCCACCGGGGAGGCTTCGCCGGCGCCTCCTACCTCGTCAACCCGAACCTGCCCGAGGTCGCCGGCTTCACGAGCGTGGGGAGCGTCGCCGCGCTCCCCGAGGTGCCCGACGCGGCCTTCGTCGCGCTCGGCACGGCCGGCGCGATCGCCGCGGTGCGCGAGCTCGCTGCGCTCGGCACCGCCGCCGCGGTCGTCCTCGCCGCCGGCTTCACCGAGAGCGGCGCGGAGGGGGCGAAGCGCCAGGCCGAGCTCCTCGCGGCGGCCGGGCCGATGCGCCTCCTCGGGCCGAACACCCTCGGCCTCGTCAACCTGAGCGACGGCGTCTACCTCACGGCGAGCGACGCGCTCGAGACCCCCGGCATCAGCCGCGGCGCGGTCGGCGTGGCTGCCCAGAGCGGCGGCATCATGGCCTCGCTGCTGTCGCGCGCCGGGGGCAGGGGGATCGGCTTCTCGACGCTCCTCGCCACGGGCAACGAGGCGGACCTCGAGCTCGCCGACTGCGTCGAGTACCTCACCGAGGACGACAACACCGCGGTGATCGCCCTCTACATCGAGGCGCTGCGCTCGCCGCGGCGCTTCGTCGAGGTCGCCCGCCGCGCCGTGGCCGCCGGCAAGGCCGTCCTCGCCTACAAGGTCGGGCGCTCCGAGGCCGGAGCGCTGGCCGCGAGCTCGCACACCGGTGCGCTCGCGGGGAGCGACCGCGCCTACGACGCGCTCTTCGCCGAGGCGGGCGTCGAGCGCCTGACGCGCTTCACGGACCTCCTCGAGCTTCCGGCGGCGCTCGCCGCCGGGAAGCGCTCGGCCGGGCGGCGCGTCGGCGTGCTCACCACGACCGGCGGGGCGGCGACGGTCATCGCCGACGCCTGCGGAGCGCTCGGCCTCGTACTCCCCGGCCTCGGCGCCGCGACGGCCGCGGCGCTCGGAGAGCTCGTCCCAGGCGGTGACGTCGACGCCAGCCACAACCCGATCGACCTCACGCTCGCCGGCACCCGCAGCGAGGTGATGGCCCCCGTCATCGAGCTGCTCGCCGCCTGTGACGACTTCGACGCCCTGGTCGTCGTGCTCGGCTCGTCGGCCGTCGCCCGCCCCCGCCTCGTCGCCGACCCCCTCATCGCCTGCGCGGCCAGGCCGGGCGCGAAACCGCTCCTCGCCTACGTGAGCCCGCACCTCCCCGAGGTCCTCGAGCGCCTCAACCGGGCGGGCGTCCCCGCCTTCGAGGACCCCGAGAGCTGCGCCGCGGCGCTCGCCCTCCTCGCCGCGACGAGCCCACCCGCCCCGTTTTCGGCTCCGCCGGCAGCCGCTCCTCACGCGGCGGCCGCGACGATCGGCGACGAGGTGGAGGCCAAGGAGCTCCTCGCCCGCCACGGGATCCCGAGCCCCCGCCGGGCAGTGGCGGCCGAAGCGACCGAGGCGGCGCGCCTCGCCGCTCACCTCACCCCGCCGTTCGCGCTGAAGGCGCTCGTACGCGGCCTCGCCCACAAGAGCGACGTCGGCGGGGTCGCGCTCGGCGTCGCCCTCGCGGACGTCCCCGCGGTGGGCGCCGCCCTCCTCGCCCGTGTCGGGGCGGCCCTCGGGGCGCCTCCCGCGGCCCTCCTCGTCGAGGAGATGGCCCACGGCGAGGAGCTGCTGCTCGGCATGGTGCGCGACCCGGGCCTCGGCGCGCTCATCGTCCTCGGCGCAGGGGGAGTCGCCGCCGAGCTGGTCGACGACACGGTGCTGCGCCTCGCACCGGTCGACCGACGCGGCGCCGAGGAGATGATCGCCTCGCTGCGCCTCGCGCCCCTCCTGCAGGGGGCCCGCGGTCGCGAGCCGGTGGACCTCGAGGCGCTCGCCGAGGCCGTCGTCTCGTTCTCCGCGCTCGTCGAGGAGCTCGGTGAGACCCTCGCCGAGCTCGAGGTGAACCCGCTCGTGGTGGGGGCCGCGGGGGAAGGGGTCCTCGCCCTCGACGCCGTAGTCGGCTGGAGCGAGGCGATGCGCCCGCAGGGGAGCCCCTCCTAGGATCGGGCAGCGGCGCACTGCGGCGGAAGGAGCGACGATGGCCGACGGCAAGCGGTGGCTGGGCGTCCACCTGAAAGACGACGGCGAGCTCGGCAACGCCGCGCTCCTCGACTGCGCCCACCTCGCCGAGGAGCTCGGCTTCTCGGCCGTCACGATGAACGAGGACGTCGGTCACGACTCCTTCGCCCTCCTCGGCGCGCTCGCCCGGGAGACACAGCGCATCACCCTCGGCACCGCGATCGTGAACGTCTACACCCGCTCGGCGATGCAACTCGCGATGGGGGCGGCGACCGTCGACGACCTCTCGGGGGGGCGCGCGCTGCTGGGGTTGAGCGTCGGCCACCACCCCTGGAACGACCAGTACCACGGGATCCCCCTCGAGGCGCCGCTGCCCCGCCTGCGGGAGTACGTCGCCTTCCTGCGGGGCGTACTCTCCGGCGAGGAGTACCACCACGAGGGGAAGGTCTTCCGCGGTGTCTCCACCAAGCTGCACTTCCCGCCGCTGCGCAGCGACCTGCCGATCCACGTCGGCGGCGACCGCGCCGGCATCTTGAAGGTCGCGGGCGAGATCGCCGACGGCGCGATCCTGAACGTCGTCTCGCCCGGCTACATCGAGTCCTTCGCCGCCGACCGCTTCTTCTCCTCGGCCGAGGCCGTGGGCCGCGACCCCTCGACCCTCGAGCTCACCGCGATCGTCACCTGCTGCCTCACCCCCGACCGCGACGAGGCGATCGCCCGCGCCAAGCGCTCCTTCGTCCGCCGCATCGGCACGAACCCGGAGAAGATGGCCGACACCCGTGGCGCCGAGGCGAAGGTGGAGATCGCCCACCTCGCCGAGCTGATCGCCGCCGGCAGGGCCGAGCAGGCCGTCGCCGCGGCGAGCGACGAGCTCGTCACCGACACGATCGCGATCGGCGAGACCTCCGACATCGAAAAGGCGGTCGACCGCTTCTACCGGGCCGGCTGCACGCGGGTGCTCCTCGCCTCCTCGCCCTTCACCAAGGAGCACATCAGCCAGCTGCTGCGCGAGCTCTCCCCGCTGCGGGGCTCGGCCTAAGCGCGCCGCAGCTCGCCGGGCGGGTGCCCCGCCCCGAAGTCGACGGCGTCCATCCGCAACGCCTCCCCGCCACCACCACCACCTGCGGCGGCGAGCGGGGCGAGCACGAAGCCGCAGTGGTCGCCGAGGGGATGGCGGGACTGGATGCTCCCCTCGAGGTAGGCGGCACAGCCCTCGAGGACCGGCGCGCCGCTCACCCCCGGGCGCCAGGCAAGGCCGGCGAACTTGTCGACCTCGTCACCGCGCGCCGCGCCGAAGCGCCGCGCCAGCTCGAGCTGGTCGGTGCGCAGGCGGTGCACGGCGAGTACGTCCGCCCGGCGGGCGAGCTCGTACGTGCGGTTCAGCACCGACAGGCAGACGAGGAAGCGCTCGGGGATGATCGAGCACTGGGTGGCGAAGCCGACGAGACAACCGTCGCGCTCCCCCGCGACCTGCACCGTGACGACGTGCAGGACGGGGTTCTCCCCCGTGGTGAATGCCTCCATCACGGCACGCGTTACCCGTTCGGAGCGCTTGTCAGGCGCGCGCGACGCCCGAGCGGTTCGGGATCGTCCAGCTGCCGTGCACGAGGCAGCGGTCGAGGCGGATCCCGGTGACGGTGATCTTCGCGTCGCTGCGGTCGATGCGCAGGCGCGCGTCGGGAGGGTCCTGGCCCGTCGGGATCGGGATCGTCGCGAGCTGCGCCTCCGCGACGCCGAGCTCGTCGACGGAGGCGAAGAGCGCGGTCGGGACCTCGACGAGCTCGTAGCGGTAGGCGTCGCTCCCCTCGCGAAAGCAGCGGAGCACGAGGATCGCGTCGGTCTGGCGTCGGTACTCCGCGAAGAGCGCGACGAGCTTGTCGCGCCGCCCCGCCTGGGTGCGCGCGTCCTGGATCCACGCCGCCTCGGTGAGCTTGGAGATGTGCAGGCTGTCGGCCCGCAGTCCCTTCGCGGCGGTCGCCTTCAGGCTGAGCGAGCGCTGCTCCCCGCTCGGGAGGGCGACCACGGTGTCGAAGAAGCGGTTGGTCGCCGAACCCGCCGGCGCCACCTTCCAGCCGGCCGCCTCGCAAGCGCCGTTGAAGGCGGCCTCGAAGGCAGTCGTGGAGAGTGGCTCGGCGTTCAGCGCGTGGTGGGCGCGCAGCCGCGCGAGGAAGGCCTTCGCCCACGGGGTGGCGGTGAGCCAGGAGCCCGCCGCGAGCGTGCACTGGACCGGCGTGAGGAGTGCGCTCACGAGGCGGTCGACGACGATGACCTCGGGCAGCTCGAGCTGGTCGATGCGCTCACGCAGCGCCGCCCGCAGGAGGTCGTCGCTCATCCCGGGACGAGCCGCTTCTCGATGAGGGGGAGGTAGGCGGGGTTCACCTCGCAGCCGATGAAGCGGCGCTCGTTGGCGCGCGCCACCGCGGCGGTCGTGCCCGAGCCGAGGAAGGGGTCAAGGACGTAGTCACCGGGCGACGAGCCGATCAGCGCGCATCGGCGCACGAGCTCAGGGGGGAAGGTCGCGAAGTGCGCGCCGGGGTAGGCGACGGTGTTCAGCTCCCACACGTCGCGCAGCCGCCGCCCGTTCGGGCCGCGCACGGCGTCGATGTCGTAGTGGTAGCGCTCGGACTTGGAGAAGAGAAAGACGTGCTCGTGCGAGCGGGTCGGGCGGTCGCGCACCGACTCCGGCTGGCAGTTCGGCTTGTACCAGATGATGTCGGAGCGCAGCCACCATCCCGCCTCCTGCATCGCGAGGGCGAAGCGCCAGGGCACCCCGATCAGCTCCTTGTCCTTCAACCCCTCTGGAGTCGGCGGCCGCACCTGCATCGCGCGGGCGGGGTTCTTCTTGTCGGGCGCCCGCCAGCGGCGGCTGCCCGAGGTGTAGGAGTCGCCGATGTTCACCCACACCGTCCCGTCCTCGGCGAGGACCCGCTGCACCTCGTCGAAGATCGCGACCAGCGACTTCACGAAGATCGGGAGGGGCTCGTCGCGGCCGATCTGCCCGGCGCTCTCGTAGTCGCGCAGCGACCAGTAGGGCGGCGAGGTGACGACGGTCTGCACCGTGGCCTCTGGCAGATCGCGCAGCGTCGTCGCTGCGTCACCCAACAGGACGAGGTCGTCCCCAGCGGCGAGGGCCTCGCGGATCAGCCGCGGCCGCTCCTCATTGTCCCCGTCGACGGTGCGAGTCACGACGCTCCTCAGTCCGGCCCTGACCGGCCAAAGCGTACGTGAGCGATGTCTCGCCCACGGGGAAACCCCGCCCTTGGCGGAGGGAGGGGGATTCGAACCCCCGGTGCCTTGCAGCACAACGGTTTTCAAGACCGCCGCATTCGTCCGCTCTGCCATCCCTCCCGAAGGGCTCAGCCCGAACCGCCGACCAGCCCCCGCAGGTTGCCCAGCCACTCGGCCGCGCCGCGCCGCGCCTCGCCGACCTCACCGACGCGCGTCTCGGAGACGGCCCCCGAGACCGGGTAGGAGCCGAGGAACCTCACGGACTCCAGGATCTCGTGCAGCTCGGCGAGACAGTCTCCGAGGAGGACGTCAGACACGTGCCCCTCGCTCTCGATGATGAAGCAGTACTCCCCGAGCGCCTGCTTGGTCGGGCGCGATTCGAGGCGGGTGAGGTCGACGTTGCGCGCCGCGAAGTGGGCGAGGATCTCGAGCAGGCTGCCGGGGCGGTTGGCCCGCTGGAAGCAGGCGATCGCCGTGCGGTCGTGGCCGGTGGGCTCGGGGATCCGCGCCTTGGTGAGCAGGACGAAGCGCGTGCGGTTTTCCGCGTGGTCCTCGATCGCATGGGCGAGGACGTCGAGGCCGTACAGCTTGGCGGCGAGCGGAGGTGCCACCGCAGCCACCTCCGGATCGGCGCCCTCGGCGACGAGGCGCGCCGCGTCGGCGGTCGAGTTCGTGGAGCCGACGCTCGCGCCCGGGAGCGTCGCCGCGAGGTAGCGACGGATCTGGGCGGTGGCGTGCGGGAAGGAGATCACCCGGCGGATGCCACCGAGCGATGCCCCCGCCACGGCGAGGAGGTCGAGGTGCACCTCGAGGACCACCTCGCGCTGGATGAGGAGGTCGGTGTCGAACACGAGCTGATCGAGGGTGGCGCTCACCGATCCCTCGATCGAGTTCTCGATCGGCACGAAGGCGTACTCGACAACTCCCTGGTCGGCAGCGCCGATCGCCTCTGCGATCGTCGGCATCGGCACCAGCTCGCACTCCGCGAGATCAGGCTCGGAGAGGAGGGCCTCCTCGGTGAAGGTACCCTGCGGGCCCAGATAGGCGATGCGACGGAGCGTCGCTGGGGCGGACATGCAGGCAGGATACTGAGGCCGTGGACCACGACGATCTGCAACGGCTGGTGGAGGGGATCCGGCGCGGGACCGTGAACCCCGACGAGGCGGCGGCGACCCTCGCCCGCCTCCCCTACGCCGATCTCGGCTTTGCCCGCGTCGACCATCACCGTGAGCTGCGCCAGGGCCTCCCCGAGGCCGTCTACGCGCCGGGGAAGAGCCCCGCGCAGTGCGCGAGCATCGTCTACGAGCTCCTCGAGACCGGCACGGGGCCGGTGCTCCTCACCCGTGCCGACGAGCAGCAGGTCGCCGCGACCCTTGCCCGCTCGCCGGGAGGGAGCCGCACCCCCGGCGAGCCCGCCGAAGGGGCGCTCAGCCTCGTCGTCTGGCGACCGGCGCTCGCCCGCGAGGGCAAGGTGGCCGTGATCACGGCCGGCACCGCCGACCTCCCCGTCGCCGAGGAGTGCGTGGCCACCCTCGCCGCCTACGGCTTCTCGCCCAAGCTCCTCGTGGACTGCGGGGTCGCCGGGCTGCACCGGCTGCTCTCCTCGCTCGATGCCCTCGAGGAGGCGGACGCGATCGTGGTCGTCGCCGGCATGGAGGGGGCGCTCGCGAGCGTGGTCGGCGGCCTCGTCTCCGCTCCGGTCGTCGCCCTCCCGACGAGCGTCGGCTACGGCGCCTCCCTGGAGGGGGTGACGGCGCTGCTCGCGATGCACGCCTCGTGCGCGGCGGGCATCGTCGTCGTCGGCATCGACAACGGCTACGGAGCGGCCTGCGCGGTCGCCCGCATGCTCTGATGGCGCCCCCTCGCGTCGCCTGGTTCCACCCCTTCGCCGGCATCGCCGGGGACATGGCCCTCGGGAGCCTCATCGACGCCGGCGCCCCGGTCGAGGAGGTCGTCGCGGCCCTCGAGCGGCTGAAGGTCCCGGGCCTCTCGCTCACCGCCGAGGTGGTGCTGCGCGCCGGCCTGCGCGCGACCCGCGTCGTCGTCGCCGTCGAGGAGGACGGGGTGCGTCGCGGCCTCGCGCAGATCACCACCCTGCTCGATGCGGCCGCCCTCCCGGAACGGGTCGCGGCGCGGGCGCTCGCCGTGTTCACCCTGCTCGCCGAGGTCGAGGGAGGCATCCACGGGGTCGAGCCGAGCGAGGTCCACTTCCACGAGGTCGGCGGCCACGACGCGCTCGCCGACGTCGTCGGCACCGCCACCGCGCTCGAGCTGCTCGGGGTCGACGAGGTGTACTCCGGGCCGGTGGCGCAAGGCGTCGGGACCGTGCGCAGCGCGCACGGCCTCCTCCCGAACCCACCGCCTGCGGTGCTCGCGCTCCTGCGCGGCGCCCCCCTGTACGGCCGGGACATTCCCGTCGAGCTGACCACTCCGACGGGGGCGGCGCTCCTCGCCGCGCTCGCGAGCGGCTTCGGCCCACTGCCGGCGATGAGCCCCGAGGCGGTCGGCTACGGGGCCGGCTCGCGCGAGCTCGAGGGCCTCCCGAACGTCACCCAGGTGGTCATCGGCACGACGGCCGCGCCCGTGGACACGCCCGCCGGGCAGCTGCTCACCCTCGTCGAGGCGAACCTCGACGACGTGACCGGCGAACGGCTCGCCGACGCCCTCGAGGCGCTGTTCGAGGCTGGCGCTCTCGACGCCTGGATCACCCCGGTGCTGATGAAGAAGGGGCGCCCCGGTCATCTCCTCTCGGCCCTCGTCGAGCCCGTCGGCGCGGCCGGGCTACGCGGCGTGCTGCTTCGCGAGTCCGGCTCGTTCGGAGTGCGCACGAGCCTCGTCGACCGCTACGCCGTCGCCCGCGAGATGGTCGAGGTCGAGGTCGCAGGCGAGCGGCTGCGGGTGAAGGTGGGCGGCGCGCGCGCCAAGGTGGAGCACGACGACGCCCGGCTGGCGGCTCGGCGGCTCGGCCTCGGCGTCGACGAGGTCGTCTCGCGCGCCGAGGAGGCCTACCGGCGCCTCGCCGGGGAGGCGACGCCCTAGCTAGGTGGTGCCGGCGAGCACGAAGGTCTGCTCGATCGCACGGGCCGCCCCCGGCGCGCTC
>Ga0307372_10002370_pt1 | contig 31331 bp, 17 predicted proteins | sample OX1MG_FD_202533 | JGI IMG/M metagenome (GOLD analysis project Ga0307372, IMG submission 202533) | Soil microbial communities from Risofladan, Vaasa, Finland - OX-1 | ecosystem: Environmental > Terrestrial > Soil > Coastal area > Acid sulfate soil | place: Finland: Risofladan, Vaasa | collected... | reverse complement strand
GCTCCACCAACTCCCACTGTTCGTCTGTCAGTTCCCAACCGCCTGCCATCCAAGTCCGCGGAGACGCCTTGAGCACCTTCAGTCTCGCAGAAAAGGGCTGCCAAAATGTTTATGAGATGGGTTCTAGGCCTTCTTGACATGGATGGCCCGTGCGCGCAGCCAAATCGGCCAGGGTTGATGAACTCTTCCAGAGGTTCCTCGACCTAAGTCTGAATTGCGCGAATCTGCCTCGGGGCCAGCCGGGAGCCAGCCTTGGGCGGTGTTGCTATGGCTCTGGCATGCTGGCTCGGCGCCAGAGCGATCGACGTGGCAATGCACTCCAGGCCGAAGTGATCGTGGGATTGATGGGCCCCGTTATTTCTGAACCATCTTGAATGTTAGTCTTCGGCAAGAACCGAGCCTGAGGAGGGCGGAGGATTTTTGCAGATGAAGAAGAGGCGATTCAGTGTGGAGCAGATCCTCACGGACTGGGAACCAGCCATTCTGTCCGGAGCAAATGTGGGGCCTACATATCCTGCGACTCCAAAGCGGAGATCGCACAGGGTCGTGGAGCAATTGGACCAACTTGGACCAAGTGAGGGAGTTAGGCAGCCTGTGAGTGCTTGATTTTATGGTGGACGCGGTAGGAATTGAACCTACAACCTGTCGGTTAAGCGCCGTGCGCTTCGCTTCTTCTCCTGCTGCTTCCGGTTGCTATAAGTGCCTATCGGTTGTTCGGTTTACCTCCTTCCTCCTCCGCGCCTTTTACTAGCGGAACCCCCCGGATTGTGACCGATTTTGAAGGAGCATGGGTACAAAAATGGGTACAGTCAATGGGGGGATGAACCTCTCGGTTGAGACGAAGGAGGATCCTCACCCCGCGACCTCTGCCGCTACAAGGAAGTAATCTGAACAGACATCAAATCTTTATATAAATAGGTCGTTGAACGAATCACGCGGCGCAAATCGTAATCGGTGGCCTTTCGTTTGGACTTTAGCTCAACTGGATAGAGCAGCCGACTGCCTATCAGAAGGTCACCCCCAGTAAGGATGCGAAAATCAGAACGGTTCCCTAACATTTTTCGGGAGCAACGGCGCTCTACTATTGTTGCGGAGTATAAGCTGCTCTCACCGTCACAATCTCATAGGGCCCTGTGGAAACTGTAATTCTGTCTCCGTTTTCAACCTGCAAAGGCGGACCCTCAGGTGTCTCCATCAGATTGGTCAGTGTGGCTGACGTAATTCCCTTAGGCAATCGGATGTCAACGTTGGTGTGGCTTCCTGCCCACTCGTAAAATCGCAGGATGAGCGCATTATTATCCTCCGCCTTTTTGATTGCAGTCAGCACAACGTTATCTGCATCGATTCCGACAAATGAATGCTCGGCCGGCAGGGTTCCGGCGTGGGACTCGACTTGGACAGCATGGAGCTTGTAGTTGAAATCCCACCCCTGACGTTCGGTAAGAGCCTGCTTCCAGGTTCCCGCATGAGGATAAAGCGCATAGACGAAGTAGTGCATACCCTGATCCGCAATAGGATCGGGATCCTTGGGGCTCCTCAATAGAGTTAGGCGCAGCACATTGCCTTTGGCGTCATAGCCGTACTTCGAGTTATTGAGAAGACTGAAGCCATGCTGGTCATTCCCCAGATCGGCCCACCGGAGCGCGGGGACCTCGAATTTCGCATCTTCCCAACTGTTGTTCCGGGTGGTGGGGCGCTGAATATTGCCGTAGGGTATTTCGTAGGTTGCCATTGGGCTCGAAGCGGACAATGGGAATGCGGCTTTCAAAATAATGTGCTGCTCGTGCCAATCGATGGTGTTGGCTACGTCGACGCGGTCGATCCCGGCATACAAGGTGATGTCCTGAACGAACTTAGATTTCCTGGTGGCGTGCTTTACTTCGATGATCGCGCGCAGCGGACCGGATTCGATTAGTTTTACATTCTGCGCGAGCCCGAGATCGTAGGGGTATTTTTCGTAGTCCGGCTGGATGTTCCAGGCATCGAACATCCGGGGATGATCGTGAAAACCCTCAAGTTGATTACCGCAGCCCCCCGTGGCAATTGTTTCAAACTTGCCCTGCTTGTCATACAGGCTGGTAATGCATCCCGTCTTGGGATCTACCACTACGCGCAGGTACGCGTTCTCAAGGGTAAACCCGTGCACCGTGAGATCTGTGGCGAAGTGCCGCTCTCCTGGCGAGACGTGCAACACTTCGTAGCCTACGGACGGAATATTCCTTGCTTCTATCAGCAGGCGATATATGCCGGTTTTTTTATCGGCGGAGAGCACTTCGGAAGGAAGCAAGCGGTCATGCGAATCGTACACCGAGACTCCCGTGGCTGAGGAAGAATGCATTTCCACATCGACCTCGACCAGACCGGTGCGCCGCCATCCCAAAGAATTGAAGACTAACAAAGGCACGGAATCCGCAATCGTGTGCGTGTTGACGGAAGCCTGAATGGTGTGCAGCGCGTTTGAGGTGACCTCGTTTGTGGCCCACCGAACTTGATCGTAATCTTTTTGCGCATCCTTATAGATGCCTTCAATGCCGGAGCCCGCAGCCAGATCGTGGAATTGGTTGAAGAGCACCTTCTTCCATGCGTTCGTCAGCTCCTCGGCAGGATACGGAGTTCCCGAGAGCCACGCGATCGAAGTCCACTTCTCCGCATCGATCACTTCCACTTCCGCGTTGCGCATGTTTTTCTTCTGATGGGACTGCGTGGTGTATGTGCCACGGTGAAACTCGAGGTAGAGTTCGTCTTTCCAGGTAGGAACGGTGATCTCGCCGGAGTGAGGGGCGGGGAGTTGGATATCCCCGGCCGTCACCGTCCTGTAGTTCCAGACCGGCGAGTTCTCTGCAATCTTCGACTCAATGTCGGTGAAGTAGGTCTGCGCAGTTTCGTACTCCATCTTCGGAACGATCCTACCCGGCTGCATCCATTGCAGACCCTCGTTCAGCAGCGCAAGGGTTGGTCCGCCGCCATGATCGCCAACTCCATAAAGATCCATTATGTTACGGATTCCGTTGTCTACCGTCCTGGAAAACACCCGGTCGTTGGCAAGCCGGGTTGGACTGAGGTTGGTGTTGCCATAGCCATCAGGGAAATAGGCAAGGACTTTGCTGCCATCCGGCGATTCCCACCAGAACAACTTAAGCGGGAGCAGATTGGTATCGTTCCACGCCATCTTCTGCGTGACGAAATAATCCACGCCGGACTTTTTGTATATTTGCGGCAACTGCCAGTTATAGCCGAAGGAATCCGGATTCCAACCAACCCGCGTGGTTACTCCATACAGATTCTTAAGAGTCCGCTGACCGATGAGCAATTGGCGCACCAGCGACTCTCCGCTTGGCATATTTAGGTCCGGCTCAATCCACATTCCACCGACCAGCTCCCAGCGGCCCTCCTGCACCCTCTCTTTGATTTCCCCGTTGAGCTGCGGATACTTACTCGCCATCCACTGGTTGTACTGCGACGCGGATTGCGAATATGTATAGGTGGGGACTTCATTCATCAGCTTAAGCGCCGAGCCGAAGGTGCGGTGCACTACATCAACAGCTTCCGTCCAAGGCCAAAGCCAAGCTGCGTCGATGTGAGAATTGCCGCTAAGGCTGAAATTGATCGACTGCAGGAAGGGCTTGAGCACATCGAGATCCTGGTGCGCTTTGCGTAAGGAGGCGTCGAACGCCGCCTGATCGGCCCTATCCAGTGCCTTCAAATCGACGTCGCTAATAGCTTGATTCAGCTCCTGCTCGTCGGTGGCTGGGCTGGGGGCCGCAGATGGAACCAGAAGTGCAGCGGTTAGAAATTCCGTGTGCAGTACTTCTGGATCGGGGCGGTTGGGAGCAACCTCGATCGTCAATTGCAGGCCGCGCATACCCCTGGGCATCGTGCTCCGGCCCATCTTCATCGCCACCAGTGCCTTTTCGCCCGGCTTCGCGGAATCGAATAGAATCGTCGGCCTCATATCGTCAGGAAGCCTGACCACAGGCTGACCGTTCACATAGATTTCCTGCACTCCTCTCATGAGCGGTCTGAATCCGATCTTGGCGCCGGTGAGATCGTATCCGTCGACGTATTTGGGCACCTGGACCCAAGTGCGGATCCAACTCACATCCTCCGGAAGCCTCATCGGAGCCTGTCCTCTTGACCACGAAGAGTCGTTCAAATTGACCGCGGCACCATCCGGAACGTCGCCCGACTGATAAATGAAATCGTTCACGGTGAGTTCCCCGATGTCGACGAGCTTCTGCATCACGGCCTGAGCCCAGGGCGAAAGCCCATCCAGGGCCGCCTTTTCCTGCGCCGGGATGTCGACTTGACTGCCAAAACGGCGACCAGCGATGGGAAATTGCGCGAAGGTCAGCGGACTTGCTACCCAGGCTACAAACACGGCGGCAACGCCATGCCGGAAGTATCGCAGAATGCCATCTTTCCACTGTTTCGAAGCCCTGTGCATGAATGCCTCCGAATCGTCGCTAGCGGAGCTGTCGCGAGAATTGCTAAAACAACAGGAGCTCGTTGAATTGACAATCTCGTGTTACTTCTCTTGACATGACGTCGGAGCTAACTCGACGGTAGTTGCATGTCCAACGCCCGCAACCAGCTTCTACACAAGCACAACGTGGTTCCGAAGGCGAATATCGGCACTTGACGACCCGATCAGAAGTTCCACGCTTCCAGGCTCGTAGGCAAATTGCTTTTTCTCTTCGTCCCAATATCGAAGCGCAATATGATCGTGCGGCAGTGAGAACACTACAGCCTGTCTTTCGCCCGGCCGCAGAGATACGCGGTCAAAGCCCGCCAGTTGTTTTATCGGACGTTGAATGCTTTCGCCTGTGCGCACGTAGAATTGAACAACTTCGTCGCCCGCCACATGACCTGTGTTGGAAAGATCCATGGTCACGGTGATGGCCTGGTTGGGCAAGAGCTGGCTGCCGCTGATTTGGAGGTTCTCATAGGAAAATGTCGTGTAGCTCAAGCCGTGACCAAAGGGATAAAGCGAATCGCCGCGACAATACATATAAGTTCTGCCATGCTTAATGTCGTAATCGTGGAAGTTCGGCAGTTGCCTGATGTCACGGAACCACGTCGAACAGAGCTTGCCGCCGGGGTTATAGTCGCCAAGAAGCGCATCCGCAATCGCATTGCCTTGTTGCTCTCCGCCGAAGAATGAACACAGGATCGCCGGTACATTATCCTTTTCCCAATTGACGGCCACAGGGCAGGCGGTGTTGATTACGATCGCAGTGCGTGGATTGACGGCAACAACGGCCTTGATCAGGTCGTGCTGCGCTCCAGGCAGATGCAGAAATGTCCGGTCATGGCCTTCATCCGAGAGCAGGCGGTTGTCGCCTACGAACACGATGGCCACATCGGCTTCTTTGGCCGCCTTCACGGCAGCCTCAAAAAGAGCATTGTTTCGGGGTCCGTCGATGGTGCAACCCGGAGCAAAAGTTATTTCGGTCGCGGACTGCTTCGCAGGTGCGGCCGGTAACATCCGAAACTGCCGCAGGTTGAGAAATCGATTTCGGGTGCCGGCAGTAAATCTGAGAAATAGGACGTGGTCTCCGGTGATTCCGTGCAGCGGAGCACTGATCGTCTTCCATGCATCCATACCTCCCGTGGCTGGGATACTAACGGTCAGAGAGGGAGCGCTCTCGAAACTGTCGAGATAGACAAGAATCCCTCCGTCCGAGCTGCTCGCGATTTCAAATTCAATGGAAATCTTGCCGGTAAAGTCCAGGGGACCGTATTGGGCCCAATCGTTGGTGCGGATATTAGTCAGCAATTGCGCGCCATCGTCGGAAAAGGCCACCACCGGACCGCGGAAGTTTGAGGTGCTCAGATATCTTCCGGCGGGGATAACGTCGGAGTAGAACGAGGTGCCCAAAGCGGAAGCAATCCCCGCGTCGGGAGAAACCAGGAATGTAGCGCGTCCGCTATAACCGCCCAGATGACATGCACTCGCCATTGGACCTATGACGGCAACTCTCTTGAGCCTATTCTTATCCAGCGGTAAGAAATTCCCCTCGTTCTTTAAAAGCACAAGCGATTGGCGCGCTGCCTCTCGCGCCAGGTCTCGATCGCGCTGTCCTTCGAGAATCTCCGGCGACAGCTCGGTCCATGGTACATCCGCCGGCGGATCGAATTCACCGAGCAGGAACCGTCCTGTGAGAACGCGGATGAGCGCGGCGCGCATCGCTTCCTCATCGACCAGCTTGTCCTGGCAAGCTTGCGTTAAATATCTGGATAATGTATTTCCGCAGTTTAAATCCGAACCGGCCTTGATCGCCGCCGCGGCGGCTTCCGGCCCAGTTAGCACATAATGGTGTGTCTGGTAGATATCCCCTATCGCATCGCAATCGGACACCACATAGCCTTTAAATCCCCAGCGCTCGCGAAGGATTTCCGTCAGTATCATGTGATTAGCGGGACAAGGGATCCCCCACAATGAGTTATACGCCGCCATTACGCTGAAGACCCGCCCCCGCTTCACGCAGGCCTCAAAACCGCGGGTGTAGTATTCCCAGAAGCTGCGCCGGTCCGGCGCCGCATCCGCGTAGTCGCGGTCGTCGTCCGTGTCATTGCAGATGTAATGCTTTGCGCATGACACCGTCTTCAGATACTTTGGATGATCGCCCTGCATTCCCAGAGTTGCCTGCACGCCGAGCGACTGGACGAGCAGCGGATCCTCGCTGAAGTTTTCATTGACGCGACCCCAGCGGGGATCCCGCAGTCCCATATTTACAGTTGCCGGAGAAAAAAACGTCAGCCCATGGCCTGTCTTATTGTGGAAGGCGCGAGCTTCGTCGGAGACAGCCGTATAGACTCGACGCACCAGATCCTCGTTCCATGAGCACCCCATCGCGATCGGCTGGGGAAAGGATGTGACGGGCCCGTTGACGTTAACCCCGTGCAGCGCTTCCGACCAATAGTTGTAACGAGAAAGTCCAAGTCTGGGTATCGCCTTCGCATTATTGGCAACTTGTCCGGTGACCTCTTCCAAGGTCATCCGGCTCACCAAGGCTGTAGCCCGTTGCATTGCTTGGTCGAATGCGGCGTCAGAGATGCCACCCTCCGTGGTTACAAGGCTACCCGCCAGCACGTGCGGGCTGATCGCGATGGTCGCAACGGAAATCATCGATGTCGCAAGAAACTCGCGCCGGGAGATTGGAGCGGGAAATGTGCCTTGGGAAGATTTTTTCGACTGCATAGTAGATTTCCTCTCATGATTCGATGGGTTTGTGGTGCCCAAATTTGAACAGCTGTAGCTCCTTTGTTATTGAGTGCGCTTGGGCGAGTTAACCGCGACCGCCCTTCCAAATGGCGCGGATAGTTGCTTCGTCGTTCAAGCCGTCAGGCACTGCGGCGCTCGGAGCGTTGGCGTAATACCAGAAGTGGTGATTGAGCGGGGAGGTTTCGGTCCGACTTCCGGGCATTTCGAGATAACCGTTGCGATCGGCTTTCCTAACCCAGTTCCAGGCATAGCAGAGCCACTGACTGCGGTATCGCTTGCTCTGGTTCGCAAACCAGCTGATCTCGTCGTATCCCCACACCCAATCGTCGCCTTGACCCGCTTCCCCGGGGTGTCTGCTAACTCCATAGTTATCAAGCTCGACAAAATAGGGTAGGTGCTCGCATTCCCAACCGCTATAGGTCCGTCCCCCTTTGCTGTGTAAGTAGATACTGTCACGATAGCCAACTTGGAGAATAGCTTCTTGCGGATGTCCAGGCGTCTCTTTGATTCTCAGCGGGAAGGCATGGAAGTCGAGAAGTAGTTGTCCATCGCGTACTAAACCACCGCTCGGGACATGCGCATTGCACAGTACCATCCCCCGGCGCGCATGTTTTCTAGCGTAGGCGCGCACCAGGGAAAAGACGTGGGCATAGTGGTCGAGATGTCGATCGCTGCGGTCCATTATCTCGACCTGCCCCCAGTGAATTCCTTCGAATCCTAGGTCGATATAGGATGCCGCGAGAAAGTAAAACCATAGCTGGGTCTCCGACTGGCTGACATCCGGGACCCCGCCGTGCTTTCCCCATGAGCGGGTACGCTGCCCTGGAGGATACAGGATGGCGTCGTAACGGAAATTGCGCTTCTCCACTGGCCTCCCAAACGCGGTGAGGGTCCAATCGGGCACCGGGATTTGCTCGACTTCCGGGGTGACGATCTCGAAGATGCAGGCTTCGAGAACCATATCCGGGTCGGCTGCGCGGACCTTTGGAAGCTGTTGCCTAGCCCGCGCCAAGTTTTGCAGCAATTGACCTTCGCCACCCCACAGGCAAATGCTTCGCGCGATGTATTTCGCGCCAATGCTGGTAAGCATACGAATGTCATCGTCGAGATTGCCTCTGCCGTTGAGTAGCCCTTCCATGCAAATGGAGCGTGACAGAAAGTTATCGAGCACATCTCTGGAGATGGTGTTGTGGAACTTATAGCTACGCCTGTGCCATCGCTGCAGAGGGCCGGCAAGGATCTTTTCTGTCAGCGCGAGGGCAGAAAGAGCGAGGGAAGCGTTAAGAAATTGACGCCTTTGCATAATACCTCTGCGTACCCGCCTATTGAGCGGTCCTGAAGAGGCCCAATTGAACTGGCCCCAGCTTCTTCGCTGAAGTCGCTGGCGTCCCACTTACGGGCGCGAAGCGCTGGTTTGCGACAGGAGAGTCATGTCTGTCGACAAGATAGTCTGTGCCTGCTGCGCCGCGGAATGAAATGATGGGACCGGTCGCGTCATTCACGACCTTTGCTCCCGTCTTACCATCCACAACATCCGCTGCATGGCCCGGCCACGGATTGCGAATCCTCAGCGATTGCGCGATTCCCGACTCAATCACGACCGCAGTCGGAACTCCGTTCCTCGTCTGAACATCGACTTTTGTCTTCCCTCTGACGAAGACGCTTCCGTCGAGATCCCACCCTGGCGGAATGGCTGGGGCGATCCGGATAAGGCCGTCATAGTCCTGGACCAGAGCTTCCTGGAGTGCATCGGCGACGATGCCCGTCTCCTCAACGTAGAACTCGCCGTACTGACGGTCCCAGTTCGCGAAGCCGTTCACGGTGTGCTGCGAGCGCTCCGTGACGGTCAACAAAGTAGACTTGACGTCTTCGCCCAGCCCGAGACGAGCTGCCTGGATCGGATCGTAGCTCCAGTCCGCGACCGCCTTGAACAGGCGGTGCTCAAACGTACGCTTGGCAAGGGCGAAAAGCGGCGATTGATCTCCGATGAGGTCATACGGCCAAACCGGCTCAAGCCCGATGTTTTCAGCGTTGTGATTGGGCGCGCCGGGAAGATAGGACTCCGCAATCATATCCGCTCCTTTGGCATCCGCCGAGGGCGGCAGCAAGGTGAAGGGGCGAGTGAGCTGCGTGCGCGGAAAGGGTGGAATCTTCGGCAATGCCGCCTCAAGTGCCCTGACCAGGCCGGCATCCCTGTGAAGCAGCTTCGCCGCCTGGATCGTGGCCGGATATAGAGCCTTGGCCGCGGCTATGTCGGTCGTTGGATCGGTTACATCCCACTGTGTCTCGTGCGCGTTGGAAGGATTCGTGTGCAGCAGCCCATCCGGCCCCAGCTTTTGATAGGAGAGAAGAAAACGCGCGGACGCCGCCATGACCGGATAATTGTCGACCAGGAATTCGCGATTGTCTGTCGCAAGGTATTGTCGCCATATCCAAAGCGACACCTCAGCTCCTGTCGAAAGTGTCCGTGCATTGTAATAGGGAGGGAACGAAAGATCGCAATCGCGCCCAATCTTCCCTGGGATCTTGGTTGTTGTCCAACTTGACTCGTATTCGATGCCTTGCCCGTTAAAGCGCATGGTCTCCGGGATGCACGCGCCGGAACGACCGCCCATATATGTCTTTGTCCAATTCTCAATATTTGCCAGGTTCTCGCGGTAGAGGTTGAAATATGGCGCATTGAGCTCCGTCACTCCAGCGCCTATATTGGCTGCCACCTGCATGCGAAGATTCCAATGCCAAAATGCGGAGGAATCCCAGCGATGTGCATCCCGCGCGGAAGAAAGCATGTCCGCGACGCCTGCTTGCGTCCCCGGATATTCGCTTCCCTTTTCGGCCGCAGCGACATAGAGATAGATATTTCGCAGATTTTCCAAATACTCTCCGGATCCATCTTTCGAGGTAATCTTGATCACTGCCGCGCGATTCCAATATGCGTGCCACCAGGATCTGTGCGCCGCGACATCACCTGCAACCAGAGAAGGGCGAAGGGCGGCCCGCGCCGCAACCGTGCCGTCATAATGCGGTGATGCGACGACGATCCGGAAATGGCCATCAATATAAGGCTTGAACGTGACCGTAATCGTCAGCGGGTCTGTCACCGCCGCCTCTACGTCGCGCCCATCAGCGGTGATTGCGGAGAGTGTCCCGAACCGCCGTCCGGAAGCTCCAGGATTTCTGTCATCAATCCAGGATTGCGACAACCAGCCGGCGTGGCCTTGTGCCGCCGCCGCCGGCTTGCGAGGCGCCCAGAGCTTGAGTTGTGCGCTCTGCGTCTTGTCCGGCGGGGCCCCCGTTACATCGACGATCAACGTGGCCGTATCTGGCTGCACATAGGCAGTTGCGGTCATTCCACCGCCATGTTCTTTAAATTCGCCGTTGTAGAGATCCAGCCGTCCCGCGTAATCCTGGGCTTCGGTCAGAGCCGAGAGCCCGGGAATCACCACCTCGCCCGGCGACAGCCGATCCGGTAGGGTGTCGTTGCGATTGAGTTGCGCGGTAAGACCATCTGCCGACCACACTGCCACACCGAGCTGCCCGTTGCCAAGCGGCATTGCCTGGGCGGCCTCGACATTCGGCCGACCTAAGACAATGGCGGATCGGCCGATGACTCCGGCGGTATCGACCTGGAATTTCCCTTCATGCCATGCGGTTGCAGGATCGGACGCGGTCGATTGAGCCACGGAAGCCGCGCTAAGCACCGCACAAAGAAAGAGAGAATACGTGATGGAGCGCAACAGGTTCTTCATCTCACCTCTACCTTGATCCCTTCCTTGTGAAACGTTGCCCGCTCCTGAGACTTGCAGGCACTCAGTTCTGAATCTTCACGAAGATATGGCGCAATGCCTCATTCCACCAGGAACGGCGGAGACCGCAGGTGGACGGCGAAACATGGATTGGGTGTGCAAATTTGAAACTGGCTTCGCACCGTTCTCTGTGCCGGCGCCTCCACGCTTGTCGAGAAAGATCGGCAGGTTCACAGCATCCGCGATAGCCCGGTGCCCGGCATCGTTAGGGTGAAGATGGTCGCCGCTATCGTAGGCGCTCAGGAATCGCTTGGGATGTTCCGGATCGTGTGTGGCGCGATCTTGATCGATAACCGCATCGCAACCGCTGTTCATGCTTCGCACAAACGCGTTGAACTGTTCCCGGGCGATCTCTTCTTTGGGAGTCCAATAGTTAGCGCCCTCGAAAGGCGTCAGCGTGGAGCAAAAGAACAGTATGTGTTGCTGATGAGCTTCAGCGATAAGATGCTTGGTCGCAGCAATCAATTCTCCTCCGGTTGGCGGGGGTTTCGTAGAGCCAAGATCGTTGATTGGGTCGTCGGAGAAGATGACCCAGCGCACCCCAGGCTGGTCGAGGACGTCACGCTGAAAGCGGCTCAAAGCACTGGCGCCCGCGCCAGCAGCCAACAAGCGATTGCCGCTGATTCCCTCATTCAGAACGCCAATCTTCAAGCCTGCATCCACAAGTCTCCGGGCAAGAACTGACGGCCACTGCCGGTTGGCGCCGTCAGTAGCCTTGTACCCTTCCGTAATGGAAGCGCCCAGAGTTACGAGGGAACCGGACAGGTGCTTCCCCTGCACCTCGACGTTTGTTAGAAAGTAATTGCTCGTGATCTTTCGTCCGTCGGAGAAATCTGCATTGCCGCTGACATCGCTCGTTGCAATGTAACTGGTTTGATGTGCGGACGGATGGAAAGTGATGTCGCCGGTGGTCCGAGGCAGGTAGAAGCTGATCGCTACGTCAGTCAGAGCCGGCAAATCATACTGGATGGGGTCACTGATTGCCGCTTTGCCTGGTGGAATCACCACGGCCGTACTGCCCCCGAAGGCAAGCCGGCGATCGCTGCCGGCAACGATGGATGAATGACAACTCCACAACGCGAGATGCAAATCCTCGACACGGAGCGGTTCGGTACCAAAGAGGTTGGATATCCGGATTCGAACTCTGGCGCCGCCAACGCTGGTGTGCACTATTTGACGAAGTGTCTCATTGGTGAACGTCGTCTGCGAATTGCCTTGCATCGCGGCCGTCGCCCAGGTCCCGCACCATTGGCCGTAAGGTGCTGGCCGGCCAGTTGCAGGCAGGACGCAGAACAGACTCATCACTGCCAGACGCCCCGCCCATAGCGCCTTGCTGCCGCTGAAACGTTCGGTTCTTGCGCCTCTTGTCGAGGTTGCGGAGAGCATCAGATGAATTCTCCTTCCCACGAAGTCAAAGAGTCTCAGTCGTCCCGCTCTTGAATCGCATTTTACTGCGCGAGCGGACCCGATCCTCCCGCCTGATTCAGGAAGCTGCGTTAAACCCGGTCTGCACATCTCCGCGAGAAGCATTCTGTATCTGCGCAGGTCCACGGAAGAGATTCCCGGTAACGATCGCGCGCTCGACAGCTTCTCCCAGGGAGATGTGTTTCTTGCTTTCAATGAATTCGCAGCCCCTGATCAGCACGCTGCCTGACGTCACGTCGATCGCCGGCCGATCACCATCCCTTCCCCACTCAACAAAGGTGCAGTCACTGAAACCAACGGTACCCTGACCGGCAATCTTCGCAATCTGGTCACATGGCCCCCAGAAGGCGCTGTTGCTGATGCGAACGACTCCCCGGTGTTGCGGTCCCACTTCGACCATGGTCGGATTGGGGCCGCGAAAGGACGTGAATTCCGCATTCGCGATCAGCAGCCCATAGACGGCGCTCTGCTCGACCAGAACTGCCCGATTGCAATCGTCAGCTCCAATGCCAAGAAAGTTGCCATTGCATTCGCCCGTCGCGGTTGACACAAACTTGTAGCCGACGTGGTATCCGAAGCAGAAAGTATTCAGCACGTACTCCCAGTCAGCCCGGCCGAAGATAAAGGCCTCGCCATTCTCCATTTGCCACCGGTAGACGGCACTGCCTGAGTTCCACCAGGGATTGAAATGCACGTTCTCAATGCGGCCTATATCGTAAATTGCATCCACAAAGACGCCGCGGCGCAGCGGCTGACCGGTGATGTTTCGCACGTTGTGCCGTTCGTTCTGGCTGGCGTCAATGCCTTGATAGGGGTTGAGCAGTTCCACGTCGAAGATAGCGGGATTCTTTCCGCGCATGGCGACGGTCCACGGATAGGGTTTGGGTGCAGAGTCGGTTACCTGCTCGGGATAGTAGATGGTCAGTCCGGCGACGGAGCTGTTGGTATTCAACGTCAGGAACGCCGTACCCTCTTCGTTGCCCTGGCCCGCCGTCACGAACAGGGCTGTACCATCGTCGCCCGGCTTTGGCTGCCCTCGATCTCGCAGTCCCGTGTGCGACGGCACACAACTGCAAGACCCACGAAGCGTGACGCCGTCCGGGACCGTGAGAATGCCCTTCAGCAAATACTTTCCGGGAGGCGCGTACACCGTTCCGCCTCCGTCTTTGAAGGCGGCGTCCAAGGCACGCTGAAACGACGCGGAGTCATCGGTGACTGCGTCTCCGGAGGCGCCGAACCTTCTGACATTCAACGCACAACAGTCCAGATGAGTCTGCGTGATCGCGTACGCAGGTTGCGGCGCGTCAAAAAGCGCCGCGGCGCCGGCCGCGGCGCCGAGCGACAAGATTTGCCGGCGTGAGGCGAGCTTTATTGCATCTTGGTCCATCGTAGTCTCCGTGCGAATGAGCGGCGAATTCCTTCGATCAATTCTCGGCATTCTCAGACATGGAAGGGGGAGCGTCCTCAGGAGCACTACCCCAATGCATGTTTGGCCTATCTCCCATGACTAAAACCAGCGTTCCACCGTCCTCAATGGCCGAATGACGGAACCACGGCTTATCCAGCGGCTCTCCATTCAAGGTGGCGGACTGGATATATTTATTCCTCGCCGAAACGTGATTTGCGACGATGATGAAGTCCTTGCCATTCCCCATTGTGATGGTGGTCTTCGCAAAAATCGGGCTGCCGATCTCGTACACCGGACTTCCGGGGCACACTTGATAGAATCCCATCGCGCTGAGGACGTACCAGGAGGACGTAGCTCCCCCATCGTCGTCGCCCGGAATACCCAACGGGCCGTCACCGTACCAGACATCCATCAATTGCCGCACCCGTCTTTGCGTCTTCCACGGCTGTCCGGAAAAATCGTAGAGATAGGGAATGTGAAAGCTGGGCTCATTGCCCTGCGCATAGAGTCCCACGAGCCCGGTCGCATCAGGAAACTGATTGAGGAACCTGTACTTTGAAGTGCCGTATTGCTCAACAAACAAACGGTCGAGTCTATTGTTGAACGCTTCCCGGCTCCCGAAGAGATGAATCAATCCGGCGACATCGAACTGGACGCTGAAGGTGTAAGTCCAGGAGTCCATCTCCGTAAAATAGTCCCGCGCGCCCTGGCCGCCGCCTAACTTAGGATCGAATGGTTCAACCCACTTACCGTCGGCGCTTTTGGGCGCCATGAACTGAATGGCCGGATTGAAAACGTTCTGGTAGTTATGCGCCAGCTTCGTAAAGTAGTCCGCATCTTTTTGCTTGCCCAGCGCTTTGGCAAGCTGCGCGACACACCAGTCGTCGTAGCTGTTCTCGAGTGTGACGGAAACTGCCTGTCGCAGCTCTGGAGTCACCTGCGGGATTGTTTCCTTCTCTCCCCACGCAAGCGCGGGGAAGAATCCCTTGTCAAAATAGACCCGGTCCACAGGCGTGAGTGGACCGCGGTTCCAGGGCAACAGAGTGGTTTCGGTTGCATTCTTCCTGATGCCGGCATAAGCGTCCTCGACATTGAAGTCGCGATAACCCTTCTCGTACAGGTCCAGGATGAACTCCGCCGCGTGATGGCCGATCATCACGGCTTGCTCTCCCGCGACCGAAGGAAAGGACGGCATCCACCCGCTCTGCTGGTACATGCGGATATAGGAGCGAACCATGTCCTCCTGCTGCCGCGCATTCATTAGTGTTTGCAGAGGATGCTCCGAACGGAAAGTGTCCCACAAGCCGTCATCGACATAGAAATCATGCCCATCGGCATCATGCACTTTCTGGTCGTAGCCGCTGAAATAGTGGCCGTCCTCCGTGATGTCAGTCATGCGCAGGAGCGATCGGTAAAGGGTGGTATAGAAGATCGTCCGCTGCTTGTCGGCTCCACCCACAATCTGGATCGCGCCCAGAGTCCGGTTCCAGACATCGCGCGCCCCGGCCTTGACGTGATCAAAATTCCAGCCGGAGATCTGCTCCTCGAGATTTCGGCGCGCCTGCTCGGTGCTGATATAAGAGATGCCGACACGCACACCGATTACATCGCCAGACGAAGTAGCCCAATCGGCAACAAACCCGATTTGATTGCCTTCCTGTTTCGGCGTGGATGTCAGTTGGCCGTTTCGCCAGGTTTGCCACGAACCCAGCGGACGGGAAAACTCGACATAAAAGTACTCTCGCGCGTCATCAACCGGGCCCGCGAGCTTGGCCACGGTGCCGGCGGCTCGTTCGCTGCCTTCCACCGCGTCCGGCCCAACCACGGCGATCTCCGCATCGTCCTCGAGACTGAGGACAAGATGGCTGTGGGGGCTGGCAGGGAAAGTGAAGCGATAATCTGCCGCCGCCGGCGTTGCGGTCAGCTCCGCCTTGATTCGCCAACTCTGCAGGTCCGCCTCGTAATAATAAGGAGTCGCCGTTTCAAAATCGTGATCGAAATTCGATGCGTACTTCGAGGGGTCCGCCGCCTCTGCACCTACTGAGGCCATGAGAAGCGCTGGTCCGGCCGGAAACCCGTAGATCTTGTCGGCAAGATAACGGTCAGTGATTCCCGGCGTCGTTATCGGATAGAGACGCGCCATGCCATGCGGATATTGAACATAGGGGATGGTCGCCGTCAGCAACTGGCCGATGCTCCCGATATTCGGATCTACATAATCCACGGGAGCCTTGACCGATTGCGCCGCGGCTGCAATAAGAAAGCCGCCCAAAACGGCCAATAAGGCCATTATCCTTGCACTCCTCATTGTGCCCCCCTCTTTCCGTCGCCGCCTGGCGAAATCGGAAGCAAACGCCCGTTTTTCGTTGCGACGTTTACGGCTTCAGGTCGAATCTCGCGCTCAAAGTCGCCTGCGAGGATCCCCCTACCCAGACCGTGTATTCCCCGCCCTCAATCGCCCACTTTTTCTCCGCATTCCACACTTCAAGTTCCTTTTGAGGAACACGGAAGGATACGGTTCTTGTTTCGCCAGGCCTAAGGTGAATCCGGGAGAAGCCTTTCAGTGCGCGGGCCGGAGTCTCAACGCTGCTGACATCCTCCCGCAAATAGAGCTGAGCCACTTCGTCTCCCGCCCGGCTTCCGCTATTTGTAACGTCCACAGTTACCCGAATATCGTCATGGCTTCCGGGCGGAGGCGCCAGCACGGAAAGATGGTCATAACGAAAGGTCGTATAACTCAATCCGAATCCGAAGGGAAACAACGGCTTGCCGTTGCTATCGACATATTTCCAAACCCGCGAAGGATCCGCATCGTAATAGTCGGGCAACTGCCCAACAGTCTGGGGGAAGGTAATCGTTAACCGGCCCGCGGGATTGTTGTCGCCGAAGAGCGTCTCGGCAATTGCCCTCCCGCCGAATTCACCCGGATACCATGCTTCGAGAATGGCGGGAATGTGCTGTTTTGCCCAGTCAATCGTCAGAGGGCGTCCGTTTTCAAGAACCAGAACGACAGGCTTACCCGTTGCGGCCACGGCCTCAAGCAACTGCTCCTGATTTAAGGGCAGATCAAGGCAGGAGCGGTCGAAACCTTCGCCGGAGATGCCCAGGCGCTCTCCCAGCCCCATGATGACCACCTGAGCTTCTTTCGCTGCCGCCACTGCCGCAGGTATATCCTTCCCGTCGTTGAAGATCACGGCTGCCCGCGGCAGAAGAGTCTGGATACCCTGCAGCAGACTGATATGTTCGCCGTTGCTTTCCTGCTCGTAATCGCCATAGCGCGCAACGTCACCATTGGGGCCGATCACTGCGATCCTTTGGAGGGACTTTGAGAGCGGCAGCAGATGATTGTCGTTTTTAAGAAGCGTCATCGATTCGAGCGCGGAATCGAGCGAGACCGCGAGATGTTGCGGCGAACGATGCACACGTGAATTCAGAGACGGATCCACCAGAGGATGATCAAAGAGACCAAGCATGAACTTGACGCGAAGCACAGAACGAACCGCCTGATCCAGATCGGCTTCCGGAAGAGTGCCCTTATGGACGCAGTCAATCAGAGCCTTCTGGAAAACCTCATGAGGGAAGTCATAGAACTGCATGTCGACGCCGGAGCGGATGGCCATGCATGCGGCGTCCTCGGGCGTAGCGGCAACGTGATGCACAGTATACAGGCGCCCGATAGCGCCGAGATCGGAAAGGACAAAACCCTGGAAGCCCCACTCACGGCGAAGAATCTCCTTGAAAATGTACGGATCGTCCGTCATCGGAATGCCGTCAATTTCGTGGTAGGCCGCCATCACTCCCATGGCGTGCCCCTGACGAATCGCGGGCTCGAAGGACTTCAGCATGATTGTCCGCAGCTCGCGCTCACCAATATGTACCGGCGAGGTATTCGTGCCTCCCGCCGGCGACCCATGCCCGACAAAGTGCTTGGGCTCGGCGATCACAGTGTCATCGCTGTTGAGGCTCGTTCCCTGCGCTCCCAGGACCCAGGCCAGGCCGAGTTGACCAGTGAGGTAGGGGTCTTCGCCAAAGTCCTCTTCCACGCGTCCCCATCGGGGATCGCGGGCAAGGTCCAGAACCGGAGCAAGGATCATGTCCACTCCGGTCGCGCGCGCCTCCGAGGCAATCACCGAACCCGTTTCTCGCGCAATCTCTGGATTCCACGTGGCCGCAAGACCGATCGGAGCAGGGAAAACCGTTCCAGTGTCGAATCCGTGCAGGCCTTCCTCAATGAAGAGGGCGGGGATTCCTAGACGATTGTGCGACATCACCCATTCTTGAATCGCGTTGGATTGCTCCGGAGTTGGATTCAGATCGTGGATGGCGCCGACGCCAAGATCGCCCCAGAGCTGTTGTGCCTTTTCCGGCAGAAAGACGGCGTCAGGAGCTGCGTGCGTGGGGTCGGAGTGCTTGCTCATCAACTCCGTGGCTCCGGAGTACATATCCAATTGCCGGACCTTCTCCTGAATCGTCATGCGGCGCATCAGGTCGTCCATCCGCTTCTCGACTGGCGCGCCTGCCTGCTTGTAGAGCGGCCGATCACCGGGAACGGGGTGCTTCTGCTCCGCGAAGAAGGGCGAAACGCTGCCGGCAAAGAGCAGGCAAGCTAACAGCAAGACGGCCGGTCTGAAGCTGAATGAGTCAAGCCATCGGACGCAGTGGGCAATCGCTCGTTTCGCTCGCGCAATATCTATGATTGGCAACGATACATTCCCGGAGGAGACCGGAATCTGCGGCCCCCTGCATTCCGAAGTGGATTCCTTCACCTGACCCAAACCTTTCTATATTGTCCAGACAGCCTCTGGAACCGTTTACTAGGAGGCTGATTTCTTCGGCAAGGGACAACCCTATCGGAATCCCAAAAGGATGGCAACGTTAGCTTCACGCCTAACATAGCTCGCAAACAAAGAGCCTAAATGGGTTAGAGACGCGACAGAGGGCTAACGGTAGATACGGCATAACCCCTGGGCCGAACCGGAACCGCGAATCGCCACGAGGGCCCTCGTCCCACTCCTCCTAGCGGGGGCGGATGAACGGTCTGAGACCCGCACTCCTGAAAGACCTGCACGCCTGAGATTCATCATCCTCAGCGGATACTTGGACCTGCGTCGTACCTCTTTCGTTTTCTGTTCTCCGCATCACCGGCGCTACGACAAATCCGAGAGAAGAATGGTATAAACGGTAATCAGGGAGCATCTCGGCACTGCGTTTGCGCCGTCCGGAAGGTTGTCTTTCCAATTGGAGAGGGTCACCAGCGCCTCCGCTGATTTGGCGTGGCAACGGCGTCGCGTAGTAAACGTGCCAGAACCGATGCATTCCCATGTTTCATCCGATTGAGGTAACGTTCTTAACATGCAATCCTTGGACCCGATCGAAGTGCGGGAAGCGCAAATTGCAAAGATCGTTGAATCTAAAAAGGAACTTGCCGCACTTCTGCGGCATCTGAAGGAGATTGTTGAGGGCCCGGCATTCAAAGGAAGCCATAGAAGCGCACAGTTCCTCAAATATATAGTTGAGCAATCCGTCGCCGGCAACTTCGATCTGCTGAAAGAGCGCATGATCGGCGTAGAGCTGTTTGGACGAGATCCCTCCTATGACACAGGGGAAGACGCAATCGTCAGGGTGACGGCGAGCGATGTGCGGAAACGCCTTCTCCAGCACTATGGAAAGAGCAGAGCAACCTGCGAATTCCGGCTGACCCTTCCCTCGGGATCGTACATTCCCGAGATTGTGCTCGATCGACACAGCGACGCTGGATCTCCGGATGCAACGGCCTCACACCAACAGGCAGATATTGCGGAACCCGATGCAATTCTCGATCGAGCGGTTGCCCCTGCGTCGCCGGAGCAGCAGGCTTCCTATCTTTTTCCTCCTCCTATTCCTCACTCGGACACAACACCAGTTCCAAGCCCCAGGAAGCGCCAATGGCTGCTGGTCGGTCTTGCTCTCCTGACGCTGCTCAATATCACTTTTTGGGGACTCTCCTGGAACCGCTCTTCGCGAGCCGTGACCGTTCCTAATTCAATCCTCCCCTGGTCAGCATTTTTCAGCTCGTCGCACATCACCCGTTTGATCACCAGCGACCCCAACATTGTTGTAGTTCAGGAGATCACGGGAAGCCACATTACAGTCTCTGATTACGCGAACCATGAGTACATTCCAAAATCGAATCAACTGACTTCGGAAGAAATCCGTCTTTGCCACACGATCTTATGGGGAGATGACTCCGCGGCCGCGATTGATCCTCCAATCACAGCGAGAATAGCGGCATTGGCTTCAGCGAGTGCGAAGAAAATCGACGTGAGCGCCGCTCGGGGCATTCAGCTTTCCGATCTAAAGTCGGATGACAACTTTATTTTTCTTGGAAGTCCGCGATCCGATCCGTGGTCAGCACTTTTCAACGACAAACTGGACTTCAGATTTCTTTTCGACAACGCCACAAAGCAGGAGATTATCCGGAATGTTCATCCTCGTAAGGGCGAATTGCCCGCCTACATTCCAACTGCATTGGGTTGGGGCACGGGTCAATCCTTTGCTATCGTAGCTTTCGTTCAAAATCTCGACCAGAACGGACAGGTTCTCCTTTTGGCGGGGGCAAATGGTGAGGGCACCGAAGCTGCGGGCCGCCTTGTCACCGATCCAAGCCGCCTTGCGACGGCATTGCAGCGGTGCGGCATCCGCTCCGGCAACCCGCTCAGACATTTCGAGATTCTTCTTCGTTTGAGCACCATGGCGGGGTCTCCGACAACTGTGGACGTTGTCGCCTGTCACGCTCTGCCAAGCACAGGCTGACACCCGCTGCGGGCGCTGATCCTTCATGGTTCCACGCTTGAAGCGGCCTCTTCAGTCAACGCCGTACTCGACCGCAAACGTGAGTCGAAACACTCAAGTGACGACTGGCGGAGAAAAGCAGGGCAATTCAGGGGCGACCGGGTTTCTCTGTGGGCTCCTCCACCTTCAGAATGCGATCGACGGCCGGACGGTCCAGCCGCTGCACAATTCCGCTTGGCCACCGAATCTCCACGTGGTCGATCTTCGTCTCGGCGCCAAGCCCAAAGTGCGCGCGGCGATCGCTCGACGACATGAACCCCACACTGGTGGTCACGTGGTTAGAGAGCGTTCTGCCGGATGCGGTGGTCAGCTTGATGGTAGCGCCAATCCCATCGCGATTGCTCTTGTGTCCGCGTAGATCGAAGATGATCCAGTGATTCTTGACCAGGGCATTATTCATCAGAATGCGGGGCTTCTGGCCGAGTGAAGTCACCACCAGGTCCATGAAGCCGTCATTGTTTAAATCGACAAAGGCGGAACCGCGCTGGTACCCGGCAATTCCGAAATCCGGCCCCATCTTCTCCGTGACATCGACAAACGTCTTGCCGCCCTCATTCTCGAACATGCTGTCGTGTTGCCTTGAAGACACGGTCAGATTGTCCACATCTCCATTCGCGGAATAAATGTCTTTCCAGCCGTCGTTGTTGTAGTCAATGAAACCTATGCTCCACCCCGAAAGCTTTCGGGTCAGCGGGCCAAACTTGGTGGACCAGGTCACTGCGTTGAATGACTTTCCGTCTTCGTTCTTGAGAATGCCGAAGACCTGTCCGGCCAGGTCGTTGTAGACAAGGTCGACCCAGCCGTCGTTGTCGAAATCCTTGGCGTCTGAACCCATCCCCGACACGGAATCGCCATCATCATTATAAGCCACGCCATACGCTAGGCCGCTCTCCTTGAACGTTCCATTGCCCTGATTGATAAAGAGGAAATTGGGCTCGGTGTCATTGGCGATGAAGATGTCCATCAGCCCATCGCCGTTGAAGTCCGCGATCGAGATGCCCATTCCCTTCCCCAGAGACTTCCCGATGCCGCTGGCTTCGGTGACATCCTCAAAGCGGCCGTGGCCAAGATTGCGATAGAGCCTAGACGCCACGTTCTTGTAGATCGTCGGGCTGCAATACTCCTCGTGCGTGGCGTCCCTGAAGCACTGCTTGTCGGTCTCCGGAGTCCAGGTTGTGTAGTTGGTGACAATCAGGTCCAGCAGTCCGTCGTTTTCGTAGTCAAACCAGGCTGCTCCCACGCTCAGCACGTTCTCCGGCTTGTGCTCGAGTCCCGAGCCGACGGTTACATCGGTAAATGTCCCGTCGCCGTTGTTGTGATAGAGAGCATTCCTGCCTGCATTGCAGATGAATAGATCCTGGTGGCCGTCGTTGTCGTAGTCCGCAGCGGCAACACCGAAACAGAAGCCGAGGCCGACTCCGGTCAGGCCGGCCCTCGTGGTCACATCGACAAACGTCCCATCGCCGTTGTTGCGCAGCAGGCAGTTGTAATAAGCGGGCGAGGTCTTCTCCAACTCCGGCAGCTTGGCGCCGTTGGTAAAGAACAGGTCCATCAACCCGTCATCGTTGTAATCAATGGCCGCCACCCCGCCGCACATAGGCTGGGGAAAATACTTTCTGTCCGTGAAATCATTGTTGGTCCAGTAGGCGAACCGCGACCGGCCGGCGACATCGGTGAACCACCAGGAACCGGTCTTCGGCGAAGCACTTTCCAGGGTTTGTCCATCGATCTGCGACTGTGAGTTGGAGGATGGCACCGGAGCGAATGGCGAAGGCCCGACGGCCTGGGACACACCCGCGCCGGCGCGCAGACCTAGTGGCATCGCCCGTCGAACGGCCAGGCCGCTCAGGCAGGCCGAAATCGAAGCCAAGAAACTTCGGCGCCTCACATCTGCCATTTCCTGTAATCCGCTCCCGGAGGGCCGGTCTCCATCTTTCTTGAAGCAAGGTTGTTTCGTGAAATCTACACTGCTGCCTCGCCTCGGCGGCATTCATTCCATATTTTAGCGAGCGCGAGTCATCTTTGTGTCGTCTTTCGAGCGGCAAGAAATTTTTCCAGATGTGCCTTTGCCAAAGCAGGTTGATTCAACTTTCGATAGAGCGTTGCCAGGAGAAAATGAATCTGGGCGTCTCTGACATCAAGCTCCGGCAGAGTCAGGGCTCGTTCTCCCTCGCGTGCGGCATTCTCGAAGTCTCCCTCACGATCCAGCCCCGTTGCCAGTTCATAGTGCGCTTCGCGGGACCCGGGGTCTATCGCGATTGCCCGTCGAACTTTTTCAATACCATCCTGGGTCCGGCCCAGTGAAAGCAAGAATTTTCCGCTGGCAACCAGAATCTCAGCGTTCAGCACCGATTTCTCCGGCGCGAGACTCTCTGCCCGCTTGTAGAGGTCCAACGCTTTGGTCGCATCTCCCAGGCCCTGGTGGGTCATCGCAAGATAAAACACCGGTAGAGGACTCTTTGGAGAAAGCGCTTGCGCCGTCTGAAGCGGCGGGAGCGCCAGGCTGAATTCATTTTGTACGAAGAAAAGCACCCCGAGATAGAACTGCGCGTCTTCCGATGTTGGGTCGACCGTGATGGCGGTGACAAGGCACCTCTTGGCAACATCGGGACGCTTGGTCAGCGTGGCCAACCGCGCCTTGAGGACCAGAGCCGGAACCATGTACGGGTTCTCATGCAGGGCGGAATCCACTTCGACGATGGCTTGGGGAAACTTCCGTTGGGCAAAATCCTGCTTTGCGTTCTCGTAATGCTGCGCCGGGCTGACTGCAAGCTGGAATGCGAGAAGCCAGATCATAGAAGGTCGCCTCCTGGCGCCCGAGGGCTGCGCTTGCCAGCGCGCCCATGATTGAAACGGGTGGATACGCTTCGCCCGACTCTGCATTGCTCCGGGGGTGTCCCGGCATCGATCTTGACATGCAGCGAGGCAGTGCACAACAACGGCAACGCTTGGGTATTCAACGCCGCTGCCCTGAGAGCAACCAATCCTGGTACAGCGTCACGTTGCGTGATGGCCAGCTTCATTCTCTTTATACAACCATCTCACAGGCCGCTTGCGTGCGCGGCAGTTCTCCCTCTTTGAAGTGAAATCCGGTCGTCATCCATGCGATGCATTTCGAACGTGACTTCGAACCCTCTTGCAAATAAATGGATACTACCTTGACGTGTCTTGGCGCAGTTCGCGGCCATCTAAGTCAGGGTAAGAAGTTCTGGACTATTTGTAAGCCCAAATCCCACTGCACAACATTCAGTCCTCGGATTCCGATTGCACCGCCCGGCGTCTGCAAAGAACACTTCCCTGAAAGTTAACAGGCCAGATGAATGCATCTGGCCTGTTCGTTGGTATTTCAGCTAGATTGACGCTTAGAATTGGAATCTCGCGACAATTTCGCCACTTCTCGGAGCATAGTTTCCGCCTGCATTGGTGATGCTGTCCCCCAGGTAACCGAAGCCGTTGACAATGCTTCCGTCGCCCCCATACTGAGCAGCCTGGAAGGGATTTCCCGTATTATTCAGGTTGGGATAGGCCCAGCGGTTAAAGACATTGAAGAAATCCGCGCGGAGCTCGAATCTCATTCCCTCCCTGATGGGGATGACCTTGCCAAAGCCCAGCTGTTCGCTGGGATATCTCGGGCCACGGTAATCTCCGTAGTAGGGCTTGGACGTGGCGTAAGTCCCGGGTGCGGGATTTGTCCATGCGGCGGGGTTGAGAAAGAACGTGGTGCGCGGGTTGACGTTGTGGTCATTGAGGTTGTGCAGGAAGAGTTTCTGGCCCGGCACCCGATTCGCCCAAACTCCGTCACCAAACGTCACAGAAGTCAAAGTGCTCGTCGAGTTGGGTGTTTGAATTGGAAAACCGCTCTGGTAGTGGAAGATGCCGTCGGCTGTCCAGCCGGAAAGCAGTGCGCGCTTCCAGCCATTTTGGTCAAAACTGAATGTTGGCATCTCGTAGTTGAAGTAGAAGTTGAGCATCTGCGGTTGGTCGATGGCCTCATAGGATTTCTGACTCTGGGGCCGGAGGCTGGGATCCTGAATCGGTATTGCCGTGGTATACGTTCCAGTGCTGGAGACCGTGCCCAGATTCTTCGACCACGAATAACCGAGGCCACCCGACAGTCCGTTGCTGAGCCGCTTGGTGACCTTGATTTGAAGCGCGTCGTACCACCAGTTGCCATTGTGCTCGTAGTAGTCACCAATGTTGCCGAATTGCGGGAACGGCCGCAATGCCTGAGCCAGGCTGGCTCCGGACGGGAACGTCGAGTACGGCGCACTGAAGCCTCTCGCCGCCACTGCGGGTGAAGAGATCGACTGTGTCAGCAGATTGAAGTCGGTCGGGTTGGTAACGTCCAAACCGTATTTCTGTGACAGAATCGACGGAGTCAGTTCGTTCGTAGTGTTCGTCAGCCCGTCGGAATTGAGCCAAACACCACGGATGTCGATAAAGGACGCATTGACCGTCAGATTATTGGCGATTTCGCGCTCAATGCCAACGGTTGATTGCAGAAAGCGCGGCGGACGGCCATTGTTTGGAACAATGAACGGCGGCGGCGAGTTGGTTTGACCGATATTCGGGTAAGCGCCAGGGTCGAAATTGGTAGCGGTCAAAGCAGCCGGGGAGTACGGTACGCCATTCGATAATTGGCCCGCGGCAATACCATACGAAGGGCTGTTGATGGTCACCTGGTTGAAGCCGAATCCCTGGTTGCTGTAGCCTTCTTCGTTCATGAAGAGCTGCGGACCTGAGTAGAATCCGGATGCAGCATGGACCACTGTCTTTGGATCCAGTTGATAGCTGAAGCCGAGACGAGGCTGAATCATCCAAGGATAGAATTTCTCGAAGCTGCAGTTGCAACGCCCGGTTCCATTCCCCTCGTATTCGGTTCCACCCAACAGGCCTCCAGCGGACGGATTCGCCACAGTCGGACTAAACTGGGTCTCCCGGTTACGCTGTTCATGTTGCATCTGTTCCAAATCCCAACGCAGTCCGTAGTTCACTGTGAGTTTGTTCGTCAGCTTCCAGGTGTCCAGTGCGTAAAAGCCGCTTTCTAGGCGGTGAAACCATTGAATGTTATCGTTCCCGATGGATGCGCTGTCCAGTTGACCAAGAACGAAGCTGGCGAAACCATCGCCGAGGGTGGCTCCATAAAGGTTTTGGCCCTGCGCGGACGGCAGAGACGTCTCATTGCGACTGAAGTTGTAAGTTCCGGCCGACAGGTCATTGTGCGTGCCAAACAGTTGATGACGGATATCGCCGCCAAATTCGAAAGTGTGACGGCCGTGGACCCAGATCGCGGATCCAGTTTCATAGTAATTGTCGTCGATAAACGGAGCGTTGTTGATTCCCATATTAGGGACGCCCTGGTTATTAACAGTGAGCCCGTCGAAGATCGGGAAGGTTTCCGCGGCGCCGCCCGGCATATTTGCCGCCGTGTTCAGGCCAAGAGTCGTTGCCTTAAAATTCTGCACCGTCGAATCCTGCAGAGCGTCGTGGCGCGTGAAGTCCATTCCGGCGTGAAGCACAAGGTTCGGCGTGGCCGTGTAGTCCGCATTGACATACAGCTGCGGGGCCGGGGTTACGTTCCAGCGGGTCTGGCCTCCTACGCCGTTAATGCCATCATCGGCATTGTCCTTGTCTCCATACTCGGCGATATAGTACGCCGAAAGGTGCCACTTCTGGCCGATGTATTGGTCGAGTTGGACGCTCGTCAGGTACTGGTATTTGTTGTTCGGCGCCAAATATGGGTAGTTGCTAGTGAGCTGGTCGGCAGTGGCCCCCGAGGGTGTAGGCATGTAGGTTAGAACCTGCTGCGCCACCGGATCCCACGTGCTGGGCGCTCCGATAAAGTTGTTCGGGAACGGATCACGGACTACGGCCGTCGAGCCATCCGTGCAGGTTGCCGTTCTGGTCGTCGACGGGTCGTAAACTGCGCCATTGATCATCGGTCGGCCCAGGCAATCCAGGACCGGATTTCCATTGGAATCCACAATGGGGCCAAGCAAAAGCGAGCTCAGATCTCCATTGCGATAGGCTGTGGTGGGAACTGTGATCGTTCCGTTGTTGAGGGTTTGCGTGTTGTGGTACTCCTCATAAGAGACGAAGAAGAATGTCTTGTCGTGGCCGTTATAGAGGTGGGGAATCACCACCGGCCCACCGACGGAACCACCAAAATCAAGCTCCCGCTGCACCGGGAGAGACTTGTGTCCGCTTGCGGTGTAGTTGAACGGCTGTCCGGCGTCCAGATCCTCATTCTCAAGGTAGTTGAAGAGCGACCCGTGCAGCCGGTTGGTGCCGGATTTCGAGGTGTAGTTGAAGACTCCGCCCCCGGCCTCACCATATTGAGCCGAATAGTCGTTCACCAGCAGAGATTGTGAGGCAAGCGATTCGACCGAGGGTTGCTGCTCATCGGAGATGGCGCCCTTGACCGCCGAAGTGTCGTCCAGGCCGTCCATAAAGACGCGGTACGTTGTTGCCGGCGAGCCGCTTATGTGGATATCATTCCATCCTCCCGAAATGGTTCCCGGTATCAACGCGGCAAAGCCCATCGGATCGCGGATAGCCCCGACGCCGGCAATGTTGAACGGAAGCTCATTCATGACCCTCGACGTGACCTCGACATTGTTCTGTGCGCTATCGGTCTGGAGCAGAGGAGCATTCGCCGTTACCGTAATCGATGTCGTTGCCTGTCCCACAGACAGTTGAAGGTTGACCGTCGCCGTCTGTCCAACCGAAACCGTGATTCCCTGGCGAATCAGCTCCTTAAAGCTGGGCGCAACCACCGTAACGGAGTATGAGCCTGCGGACAACGCAGGAATCGAATAGATTCCCGAGTCATTCGTAACGGTAGAGCTCTGCGTGCCCATCGCGGTATTGGTGGCGGTCACTTTGGCCCCCGATACCACGGCGCCCGATGGATCGGTGACAATTCCTGAGATCGTGCCACGATCGAGCTGTGCAAAGCACATCACGTTCGCGCAGCAGAGCACAAGGAACGTCAGGCTCAAATACTTGAACCAACTTCTTTGTTGCGTCATCCTGTCTCCCTCTAAAAGTTCTAGCCTTGATCATCTCTCCGTGAATAATTAAATCGATTTTCACGGCCCCAACCACACTATGCTGCGTCTGAACGTTGGGGCAACGTTAGGAGGGAGGTCTAACCGTTCTCTTATGCGGTTGAAAAGACTACACTTGAGTAAGATAAAGAAATTGTAACGGTAGCTACATCACGCATGATCTGAGGTTTTTGAGGGCCGAAGACACTCCACCTGGATGCGAGAGCCGGGTGTGGAACGAAGCCTCGTCGCCGACCGGTGCGGACACATTCGAGACGGCAACCAGAAGGTCTACTGGTAATCGCCGGTGTCGCGCATAACCCGCGGTCCATCAACTTGAAAAGAAGTTCGTCATCTTGTGACAGGAGCACGAATGAAGCAGCCACAGTCGCCCGCGTGGTTTCTGCTTCTGCGGAACCTTCAGCCCCTCGCGACGCCAGATCCTCTCAACCCGATCCTTGCCAACTCGCCAGTCTGCCCGCTGCAACAGCGCCGTGATGCACCTGTAACCGTTGCGTCCATATTGACTGGCTAGCTCGATGACGGCTTGGGTGAGTCGATCTTCGTCGCAGGCCAGACGGTACTGCTCGATCAGATCCACCATGGGCAGAAGAAACTGCCCGCTCCTGGCCAGGTACCCCGCCAGCTCCTGTTCCTCTACTTTCCCCTGCTTGCCTATGCTGTGGTAGCTTTTCCACTCTTGCGCCGCAATCACTGCTTTAGGGTCTTGATCCCTACATATTGATCGTCCTTTGAGAGGTCGGTTCTTGTTGGCTGTTCAGTCGATATCGCGAGAGTGCTAAACCGAACAGATTGTTACCGATAGTAATGCTATATTGACGCGGGAACGATTGTGCGACCAGGAACAACGTGATCCCCAGGCGTCACCCCAACTTGCACTGATGAAGACTGGCCGCAGTCAGCCCATTTTCGAGAAAAGGCTTTATATATATGTGTGGAGCAACCGGGAAGCCGCTTAATGCTCCCATTTTTCTTGCGACTGAAGGACCTGGACGAAGCATCCTCCGTCTCACGGCAGGGCAGGTTTTCTTTTCTCAGGGAGACCCAGCAGACGCTGTTTTTTATCTCCAGAAAGGCCGAGCAAAGCTCACTGTCGTCTCCGAGAGGGGCAAAGAAGCGACGGTCGCGATGCTTGCCTCTGGGGACTTTTTGGGCGAGGAATCGATGGCGGGAGTGGAAACGCTGCGAACGGCTACGGCCTCAGCCCTATCCTTCTGCTTTGCTCTCAAGATTGACAAGACCGAGATGCTACGCGTCCTGCATGAGGGACATTTGTTCTCCGACCTCTTCATGCAGTTCGTTTTGACACGAGGTATCAGAACTCAGTCGGATCTCGTCGATCAGCTATTCAACTCCATCGAAAAGCGCTTGGCGCGGACTCTCCTATTGATGGCGAAGTTTGGGCAAGTTGGTGAACCGGAGACGCTGATCCCACCGGTAACGCAGGAGACTCTCGCGGAGATGATTGGTACAACCCGATCACGCGTCCGTTTCTATATGCATCGTTTCAGGAGGTGCGGTTACTACACAGAGCACAACGGCCGCATTCGGGTTCACCAGTCGCTACTCAACATGGTTCTGCACGATGAAACGCCAGGGCATAATGCATCACGGCCCAAACTCATTTATCTGCCGCCCAGTCCAGCGAGAACCGCCAGAGGAGCTAACGTACCGTGAGCCGCAGAACCCAAAGTTGCGGCCCCGAAACCGGCAGTAAACGGACCCACTGGCGCAACACGACGGGTGTGCTAAATCGAACAGACTAATCGAGTTTTGCAATGCTATTCTCCGGCGAGGAATTGTGTGCTCTGGAGCGGAATAATGTCCCCACCGTCTCCCCGCGCACCGTCGATGAAGATTATCCGCAGTCAAACCACACTCAGGAAGAGGCCATCTAGATGGGGGGAGTAACCAGGGAGCCCTTTGATACTGCTGCTTTTCTTGCGGTCGAGGGACCAGGACGAAGCATCAGCGATCACTCAGCAAAGCAGATCATCTTTTCCCAAGGTAGCGCAGCCGACTCCGTGTACTACCTTCAGGCTGGCCGGGCGAAGCTCACGGTCGTTTCCAAGGTGGGCAAGGAAGCGACGGTTACGCTGCTCGCCGCTGGAGACTTTTTTGGCGAGGAATCGATGGCCGGAGCGGGAACGCTGCGAACGGTCACAGCCTCAGCGATTACCACCTGCACAGTACTCAAGATCGAGACGGCGGAAATACTGCGTGTTATCCAGACGGAACATAAGTTCTCCACCTTTTTCTTGAAATTCGTCGTGATTAGGGGCATAAGAACCCAAGCGGATCTTATCGATCAGCTATTCAACTCAAGCGAGAGGCGGTTGGCACGGACGCTTTTGTTGATGGCGGAATATGGCGAACCGGGTGAGCCGGAGACACTGATCCCGCCCGTAACACAGGAGACTCTTGCGGAGATGATCGGCTCAACCCGCTCACAGGTGAACATCTTCATGAATCGCTTCAGGAAGCTCGGCTACATCCATTACAACGGTGGCATTCGGATTCATAAGTCGCTGCTTAAGGCGGTCTTGGAAGACCGGTTACCGGAGGATAATACATCACGGCCCAAAATCCTCGACCCTGCACCCAGTCCAGCGCGAACCGCCAAACGTGCCAAGCTCGTATGACCAGAAGATTACTCGCATCGAATTGCATGTTGGCAGTGACGTTGCCAGGAACGGTAGCCAGCATTTCTGTACCTCGGGAAATCTCGATCTGGAGTTCAGAGGAACCAGAGTGACCTCGAACAGGCTTCTGGTAATAGACGACGCCCCCGCAAGCTCCGCACAATCGGGCGCTTTGCGCGCGGATGCGGCTATGATGCCGCAATCACGACAGATAACCGGCCAATGTTTCTGAGATGCTAAATAGGGTAATAATAAACTTCGCAAAGTGGCAGGATGTCGTGGAAAATGGCGGGATTTAGCAACCGCTGGCCATCGTAATTTCGGTGTCTGGCATACAACTGACCTGCCCCCGTTTTCTCAACCACTGATAATTGGAGTTTCCCGGTTTTGGTTTAGCTCCGAGATTATCTCGCAGCCGCCGTCGAGGCTGTGTAAATGTGGGAAGCGTTCTTTGCTTTCCACATTTGCATAGCCTGTTTGCCGGAACTCCTCCGGCGTCCGATAGTTGAGCGAACTGTGCGGTCGTTCGCAGTTATACTCCTGCCGCCAGTTTGCCAGGGTGCTTCGTACATCATTCAGCGTGCGGAACCAACTCGCGTTCAGGCATTCGTCGCGCAACCTTCCGTGGAAACTCTCGACATGGCCATTTTGCATGGGGCGGCCCGGCTGGATGTGCACCAGCCCAACTTTCCAGTCTTCCGCCCAGCCCAGCATGCGGCGCGAGGTGAACTCAGGTCCGTTGTCCGAGCGCACGTTCTCCGGCCGGCCACGCTCTTCGATCAATCTCTCCAGAACCCGTGATTCCGGCATTATGAAATGGCCCACTTCGGCGGTTTGTTTTGGCCCACCCCTTGGACAGAACGAACTCCTAGTCTGGACTGAGCGTGAGCTTAGGACGGGGGCGGGAGTTGGACTGGAGAGCCA
>Ga0307372_10002367_pt1 | contig 31345 bp, 28 predicted proteins | sample OX1MG_FD_202533 | JGI IMG/M metagenome (GOLD analysis project Ga0307372, IMG submission 202533) | Soil microbial communities from Risofladan, Vaasa, Finland - OX-1 | ecosystem: Environmental > Terrestrial > Soil > Coastal area > Acid sulfate soil | place: Finland: Risofladan, Vaasa | collected... | reverse complement strand
CAAGAAACGCCATGGCCGTGATGCATTCGAAGAACGTCGAGTGGGCAGCGAGCGTCCCGGAGGCCATGAGCGATTCGACCGTAGCCCGCACGCGAGTCCAGAGCGCAGCGAAATCTTCATCGGAAATATCCTGCCCGTCGATGCGAATGCGCTCGTTCACGCGCTCCAGATGAGGCGAAGTGTACAGCCCCGTTCGCAGACCGGCGGCTCGAAGGATCGATTCGAGCATCGCAGCCGTCGAGCCCTTGCCGTTGGTTCCCGCGATATGAACGCAAGGAACCGAACGGTGGGGATTGCCGAGCTCGGCGGCGAGTACGGTGATGTTTTCAAGGCCGAATTTCTGAAGGCGGGCCTGCCGCGGCGCAGCGAGCTCACGGCCCAGCGACAGCAACGAGCGAACCGCTTCCTCGTAATTCATGGCTCACTGAAGGAAAAAGTCGAGTGCGCGGGAAACGTACGTCTTCAGTTCCCTGCGTGAAACGACGGCATCAAGGAAGCCGTGGTTGAGCAGGAATTCAGCGGTCTGAAAGCCCGCCGGGAGCTTCTGACGAATTGTCTGCTCGATCACCCGCGGTCCCGCAAACCCGATCAGTGCGCCGGGTTCGGCAATGTTCAGATCTCCAAGCATTGCATAACTGGCCGTGACGCCACCCGTAGTCGGATCGGTGAGAATCGAAATGTACGGCAGGCGTGCTTCATCGAACCGCGCGAGCGCTGCGGAGGCTTTTGCGAGCTGCATCAGGCTTACGGTGCCTTCCATCATGCGCGCTCCGCCAGAACAAGAGACGATGATGAGCGGCTGCTTTTGAGCCAGCGAGCGCTCAATGGCGCGCGCAACTTTCTCGCCAACAACCGCGCCCATCGAGCCCCCGATGAAACCGAACTCCATTGAGCAGCAAATGACGGGCCGGCCGCTCAGCTTGCCCTCGACCGTGAGGATGGCATCCTTCATGCCGAGCTTGAGCTGAGCATCGGCGAGCCGCCGCTCATAAGGCTTCGTGTCGGAAAAGTGAAGAGGATCGCTGGAGGCTAGATCGGCGTCGTGCTCGATCCATTGCTGGTTATCGAGCAACAAATCGAGACGCCGGCGCGCGCCGAGCCGGAAATGGCGCTCGCACTTCGGGCATACCTCCCAGTTCGCTTCCAGGTCCTTTCTCCAGATAATCGCTTGGCAGGCGTCACACTTGGTCCACAGCCCCTCGGTGCGAACCCGGCGCTCATCGACAGGAGTGGGATTATCAAGCGGTTTTCTGTCGCGTTTGAACCAGGTCATAACCTAGTAGTCGATTCCCCTCTGCGCGAGGATACCCTTCGTATAAGGATGCTTCACTTCGCGCATCTCGGTAACGAGGTCAGCGGCTTCCACCAGCTTTGGATGAGCGTTTCGACCCGTGCAAATCACGTGCACGCGCTCCGGGCGCTTGGCGAGCGAGTCCACCACAGCTTCGGGATCAAGCATTTTGTAGCTGATCACGTAATTGATTTCGTCGAGCACCACGAGATCGTATTTTTCACTGTAAATACGGTCGCGCGCAAATTCCCAGGCCTGCTGGCAGAGCCGTACATCTTCCGGGTCCGTTTCCGCACCGCCGATTTTTACAAAACCGCGTCCCATGGGGAGAATTTCGAATTTATCGTCGCCGAGCATCTTGGCCGCATCCAGCTCACCGTAGTGCCACGAGCCCTTGATGAACTGCACCATCAACACGCGGAGCCCCTGTCCCACGCCGCGAAAAGCGGTACCGAGCGCGCAAGTGGTCTTGCCCTTGCCCGGCCCAGTGTAGACAATCAGCAGTCCCTTTCCTTCCGGCATGGTTCGTGTTCCGAGAAAGACGATTCACAATACTGGCCGGGCCTCGCGGAAACGTCAAGCCGGGGCCGGTGAATGGTGTCCCCTCTTCAAGCGCCGCTCATAATACTACCAGGCGAATGGTGCGTGCCGGGGATCTCGGAAGCATTCTTGCCGACGAGTACGCCGCCAAGGCCCCCAAAGCCCGTGGGTATGGCGGCCGAGCGTGTGCGCCGGGATCGTTTTATTGGCGAATAGCATGCGCGCCCCGCAGTTACGGTCACGATGCGTGTTCCGCGCCCGGAATCGGCCGCGACCCGGCCAGGGCGAGCTTCCGAAATTCCGTGCGGAGCCGTGGAAGGGATTCCGGATAGCGTTCCTGAAGATACTGAATCAGTTTTTCACGCACGTAGCACCGCAGATCCCACGCGGTGCTCGAATCTCTCGCGTCCATCAGCGCCCGTATTTGAACCGCGTGCTCGCTGGCATCGGTGACCTGTAGCACGCAAACGTGTCCTTTCCATTTGTCCGTGGATTCAAGAATGCCGCGCAGCTCGCCGCGTACCGCCTCGACAGGGACCGTATAGTCCATCCATAGAACAACGGCCGCCAGCAAGTCGGCACTCGTACGCGTCCAGTTCTGAAAGCTGTGCTCGATAAAATAGGTGAGGGGTAGCACCAGTCGTCGCAGATCCCAGATGCGAACGACCACGTAGGTGGAGTTGATCTCTTCGATCCATCCCCATTCCCCTTCCACCACGACGACATCCTCGATTCGAATCGGTTCGGTCAGCGCGATCTGCACCCCTGCGATCAGGCTCGAGATGGTCGGCTTCATGGCCATGCCAACGACCAGTCCCGCCAGCCCCGCCGACGCGAGCAGGCTCGTTCCAATTTGCCGGATCGCCGGGAACGTCATGAGCATGACGGCCACCGCCACAACGATCACCGTGATCACCACGACGCGGTGAAGGGCGCGCAGCTGCGTTTGCACCTTTCTCGCCAGCAGATTGTCCGTCACGTCGATGCGATGCCGTGCGGCGATCACGTCCACAATAATTTCGCTGAACAGGATTACCAGCCATGCAAACGCCGCGATCAATCCCAAGCCGGTGAGGTGTTGCACGGGCTGGAGAATCCTGGCGGGAAGCCGAGCCGCCGGCAATGCGGCGAGGATTCCGAGGAGCGGGAATATCCAGCGGGAGGCTCCTTCGCTGTGGTGAATGAGAGTTTGTTTCAGCACAGTGGAAGTCCCTCTCTGCATACGCTTGATCGTGACGAACAGCAGGAAGCGAGCCAGGAACGCCAGGAGGATCGCTCCGCCCAGAACGGTGGTGGACCAGAGCAAAACCTGCCAATGGGTAATCAGTAGTTGCCTCATACACATCCTTTCCGGCGCTGGCGAGCGCCCGTTGTTTTATTTTGTGGCAGAACGCACAGCAGCGAAAGGACGAGCCGAAAATTTATCGACCGGGACTCTTGAACGCCACGGTCTCAAGGAAGCGGTTACCTGGGGTAGGGGTGGCCGGCCAGGATCGCAAATGCCCGGTAGATTTGCTCGGCGAGGATGACGCGCGCGAATTCATGCGGCATCGTAAGCGTGGAAAGCGATACGCTGTGCGTGACGCGGGCTCGAAGGTCGGCGGGAAAACCTTCTGCATCTCCGCAGAGGAACACGAGTTCACGCGTCCCGCCGTCCCGGATATCTCCCAGCCACCGAGCAAATCTCTGCGAGGTCCATTGTTTTCCAGCGGCATCGAGCAGAACAACCGTTGAACTTGGCCCAATTTTCAATTTTCGGAGGGAGGCAGGCGATGTGTCGCGGAGTTCGTTGATTGCGATTTCGCAGTAGTGGGAGAGACGGCCGGCGTAATCATCCAAAAGAGTGCGGATCTCTTCGCGCCGCGTTTTTCCAAGCATAATCAGACGAATCTTCATCGGATCTTCGAAGGCGGCAGAAAGAAAGCGTTCAGGTCAGGCCGTATCTCTTCCGTTTTTCGAGCAAGGTTTTGCGGCTTATGCCTAGAATCTCGGCGGCACGGCTGATCTTGTAATGCGTCTGGTCAAGCGTGGCACGGATGGCTTCGCGTTCAAGTTCCTCAAGCGATTTCAAAGTGCTCAACCCGAGTGCGTCCTCGGCCGCAAGCGCAACCTGAGGGAAATCCTCAAGGCGCAACACCGAATCTTTCGCGAACACCAGGGCATGCTCGATGGCATTTTTCAGCTCGCGCACGTTTCCAGGCCACGCGTACGATTCGAGTAACCGGAGCGCCTGCGGATCGAGACTTGCATCCGTCTTGCCGTGCACCGGCCCAAGCCGCACCAGAAAATGCGATGCCAGAGGTGAAATGTCCGCGCGGCGGTCGCGGAGCGGAGGGACGGAAACAGCAAGCACATTGAGGCGGAAAAACAAATCCTCGCGGAAACGGCCTGTAGAGACCGCTTTGTTCAGGTCCGCATTTGTCAGGGCCATGATCCGCGCGTCGATGCGCAGCGTCTCCGTGCCGCCGAGACGTTCGAATGTGCGCTCCGCGAGCACACGCAACAATTTCGCCTGCGTGCCGGAGGAAAGCGCCGCCACCTCGTCCAGTACGATCGTGCCACCTTCGGCCATCTCCAACCGGCCCGGCTTTCGCGCGACAGCGCCGGTGAAGGCTCCGCGCTCGTGGCCAAAGAGTTCCGATTCAACGAGCTCGGATGGCAGGCTCGAGCAATCGATTTTGAGAAATGGAGCATTGCAGCGGGGGCTATTTTCGTGAATCCATCGCGCGAGCTGATCCTTGCCGGTGCCGCTTTCACCCGTGATCAGGAGAGTGGTGGCAATCCCGGCGAGCTTTTTCGCCATTTCGAGAACGTTCAGGGATGCCGGGTCAGACGCCACCCAGACGATTGCCGCCGGGCTCATTGTTGTGCGGGGCTGCTCTGAGATTTGCCGAATGGTTCGGGCAGTTTCTTATCGGAGGGAAAATCGAGGCGTTCAGCGGTTCGCCAAAGCCGCTCGAGATCGTAGTATTGCCGCGCACGCTCGCTGAAGATGTGCACCACGAAGTCTCCATAATCAAGCAATGCCCATTCCGCGCTGTTCTTTCCTTCGCGATGGGCCAGGCGCACGCCGTGTTTATCCAGCCGTTCTCCGATCGCTTCACCAATCGCCTGGATTTGCGGCTGGCTGCGACCGGAGCAAAGCAAGAAATATTCGGCGAAAGCGCCCGCGGGGGGCAGTTTCAGCACCGTGATTTCCAAAGCCTGCTTTTCCTGGGCTGCCTCGACAGCCCAGCGGATTTCGGGACGAAGAGAATTGAGCGTCACTGGTACAGAGCCTGCCCGAGAATGTATTCCTCCACGCACGCCGGCACAAGCCCGTGGATGCTTTTGTGCTGTTCGATCCGCTGGCGCACTTCGGTGGAGGAGACGTGGCTCGACACCGTGGTCAACAGATGGACCGACGACTTGCGCAGCACAATGCGATTCGGACTTTGCGCCGCCGCGGGTCCGAGCTTTTCGGGCGGGATGACGAGCCGCAAAGCGTCCAGCCGAAATCCCGGGCGGCTCGCGATGATAAAATCGCACGCATCGAGCAACGCTTCGTAACTCTTCCAGGTGGGGATTTCCAAAAACTGGTCGGCGCCGAGAATGAAATAGAGGTGATCGTCGGGATGCTCGCGGCGGAATTGGCGGACGGTATCGATGGTATAGAACACACGAGGAGTGGCGCCATCCATCTCCGCTTCCGAGAGAGACGGTACGAAACCGGCATGATCGGCGCATGCAAGCGCGATCATCGAGTAGCGGTGGATAAACGGCATCAGAGCCAATTTCGTCTTGTGGGGAGGGCGAGCCGACGGGATAAAGTGGATGGCATCGAGGTAAAATCGTCGTTGAGCGGCCTGTGCGACGGCAATGTGCCCCACGTGGACAGGGTCGAATGTGCCACCAAACAGCGCCAGCGCCTTACGATGTCGGTCGGCGGGGAGCTTGTGAGTCGCGTGAGGCGTCAACGCTCCTCCCGATGAATTGCCGCGGATGGGTGTTCATCACCGGGAGACTTCGCCGGAGCGGCCGGCGGGCCAGAACTTCCCGAGAGTGGCGATGCGGCAATCATGAGCGGCTTTGGAATGCGATCGAGGGCATTGGCGATGCCGCGGACGAGTTCAACGATGCCGTCGCCCGTTGCGGACGAGATGGCATGAAACTCGCGGCCACGCCGAGCCGCAAATGCACGGAGCTCTTCCAAATGCCCAGGGTCCGTGGTGGCATCGAGCTTTGTAGCCACAACGATCATAGGTTTTTCCGCCAGCGCCGGGCTGAATGCCGCAAGCTCGCGTTCGATAATTTCGAAGTCGCGCACCGGATCACGATCGTTGGCATCGCTTGTATCCACGAGATGCGCAATGAGGCGCGTACGCTCCACATGCTTCAGGAATCTTGTTCCCAGGCCCGCGCCCTCGTGAGCGCCCTCAATAAGGCCAGGAACGTCCGCCACGACAAATGTGCGGCCAGTGCCCGGACCAGCGTCCGGATCGGCGGAAACAACTCCGAGATGAGGCTCGAGCGTGGTGAATGGATAGGCCGCGACCTTGGGCCGCGCCGCTGAAATCCGCGAAATCAGCGTGGACTTTCCGGCATTCGGAAACCCAACTAGCCCGACGTCGGCCAGTAACTTCAATTCAATCCGCAGGTGACGCTCTTCACCGGGGCGACCCTCTTCGTGTTCGGTGGGCGCCTGATGCCAAGGCTTTGCAAACCGAGGGTTGCCATTCCCGCGCCCGCCACGCCCGCCGCGAGCCGCACGGAACCGCTGGCCGGGCTGCGTGAAATCAAAAAGTTGCTCGCCGGTGCCTGCGTCGTAGACGATGGTTCCCACTGGCACGGCAAGAACCGTGTCCTCGCCAGAGCGGCCGTGGCAATTGGAGCCCTCGCCATGGCGTCCGCGATCAGCGTGGAATTCACGATTGTAGCGGTACCGCAACAGCGTGTTGTCGTTCGGATTCGCTTCGAGGTAAACATCGCCGCCATGCCCACCATCGCCTCCCGATGGCCCGCCTCGCGGAACGTATTTCTCCCTGCGGAACGCCATACACCCGTTTCCGCCGTCCCCGCCTTTTACGAGAATTTTTGCTTCGTCAACAAACACGGGTCACTCATTCTGAAAGCGTACCTGTAGAAAGCATACGCCAAGGATAAGAAGAAAAATAAAAATACACGATTCCCTGGCAGTACGTCACGGGAATGCGGATTTTAGCTTTAGTTGGCAGCCGAAACAGCAGGCTTATTTTCAGTGGCGACGGCGGCATTCTCAACAGACAGGACACTAATGAAATGGCCCCGTCCGCCGCGATCTTCAAATCGCACTACACCATCGATGCGTGCGAAAAGGGAATCATCTTTAGCACGTCCGACGTTCTTTCCGGCCTTGTAGCGCGTGCCGCGCTGGCGGATTAAGATGCTGCCGCCGGTCACGACCTGACCGCCAAACCGCTTGATTCCGAGCCGCTGTCCTTGCGAATCGCGCCCATTTACGGAAGACCCGCCACCCTTTTTGTGTGCCATCTCAAACCTCTAGGAGAGTTGAATTTCGCCGATTTCAACGGCGGTGTAACCTTGCCGGTGGCCGCGCTGGATTTTGTATTGTCCACCCGTCTTATACTTCAACACTTTGAGCTTGGGGCCACGGATATGCCTTACGATCTTGCCAGTCACCTTGGCATTGGCGGCATGCTCGCCACCGAGAATTTTTTTCTCGTCGGTACGGACGGCGACAATGTTTTCGAACGCCACCTTTCCCCCTACCTTGCCCTCCAGGCGTTCCACTTGGACGGTTTGACCCGGCTCAACCCGATACTGCTTTCCCCCACTGCGAATCACGGCGTACATGCTACCTCCCCACGCGATTGAGAAACCCCGATTATAAGGCTCGAGCCAGTATATCGTCAACGAAGTCTGCTTAGTGGAAGAGCCTGGGCACATCGTATCCCGCTGGCCGGATTGAAATGCTTGAGTCCGAAGCGGCGCGGGGAGATGGTTTTGCTGTTGGGCGGGAGGGGAACACGATCACCGCCGTGGTTGCCGGGAAAGTGGAAATCCCGCTCCGTGGGCGGGATTCCCAAGCTCGTTGGAAAAGTGGTTTGTACTTTTTCAGGGAGCGTCTTTTCCGCAACCTTCTTCCTTGGCAAGCATTGCGCCTACAATGCGCGGGCCATGTTTGCCGCTCGCTACTTCGCTTTGATCCGTGAGATGAAAGACAACGCCTACAACCATCGTCTGCGTCTGGTCGAAACTAACGGTGCGATTAAATGGGGGCGGCGGATTGGCGGCGTCAAACTGCTTGTGTAAATGATTCGAGGGTGCGGATTTCCCAGTCTTCGTTGAATCGGCTGAAAATCGCGTAGTCTGATCCGGTCGAATCTCTCGCCGTTGGTGAGCGCGGCCATCCACCGTGCCCGTCGAAGCCCATGCCTTCGCCGCGGATGTGATAAGCGGTTGTGATAAGATGTCGCCGCGATGCGCCGCGCTTCCATCATTCTCGTTGTACTTGCGTTGCTCGCGACTCCCCTGGCATTAGTGGCTCACGGCATGGCCTGCGGCGTCTCGCAGCGCGATGGCGGAGCCTATTGTGCATGGCAAGGCTCGCATTCATCGCAGAGAACCAGGCCCATGTGCGGCCGCCATGATGCTGCCGGAGAGTTCCCTCAGTGCTGTCACTGCATGATGTCCCCGCACTCCGCACCGGACTTCGGTGTGATCGCTCCGATGGCGCCGACGCACATCTCGTTGATCGCTACCTTGGTGGCTCCCGGCAGTGCAAAGCACCTCGTGAACGTTTTGTCGCAGCCTTTCGTCTTTGGTGTTTTCTCTGCGCCGTTTGAACCTCCTCGCGCCTAGCCCCATTCCAGCACGGTAAAATCCGATTTAGGAATGGAGACTTTCCTTGAGGAAGTGTCTTGCCTCGTTGTTTGCAGGGTTGTTGCTGGCATTAAGCCCGCTGGCGCGCGCCACGATTTTCGGTAGCGTTCGAGGGGTTGTGCACGACCCGCAGCATCGTCCAATTGTGGGCGCGAGCGTCACCCTTCAGTCCGCCACCTCCGCCTTTTCGCTCAAGGCGCAATCCGATCAAAACGGTGAATTCACCTTCAACCCGGTTCCCCTGGGCGATTTTGTGCTCACCGCCCGGCACCCCGGCTTCGACAGCCTCAGCCAGAACGTCACCGTCGTTTCCGAGTCTTCGTCCGTTCTCCATATTCAACTGGCGATCGCCGCTCTGGCCCAGACAACCACCGTTTCCGCGCAGGCCGCCGTGGCCAACGTCGATTCCTCCACTCCCACCACCCTTGTCGATCGCGCGGACATCGCGCGGACACCTGGCGCCAACCGCACGAACAGCCTGCAAATGATCACCGACTACGTCCCCGGCGCCTACGTGACCCACGACCAGCTGCATATTCGCGGTGGACATCAAGTAAGCTGGTTGATCGACGGTGTGCCGATCCCCAATACGAACATCGCGAGCAATCTGGGCCCGCAAATCGATCCCAAGGACATCGATTACCTTGAAGTCCAACGCGGCAGTTACGATGCGGCCTATGGCGATCGTACTTACGGCGTTTTCGACGTCGTCCCTCGGACCGGCTTCGAGCGCAACAACGAAGGAGAACTCGTCACCAGCCTTGGAAATTGGTATCAGACCAACGACCAAATTAACTTTGGCAGCCACACGGACCGCTTCGCGTATTTTGTCGGCGTGAACGCCAACCGCAGCGACCTCGGCCTCCAGACCCCGGTCGGGCGGGTCTTTCACGATGCGGAAAATGGCTACGGAGGGTTCGGCTCTTTTATCTTCAACGTCAATTCCAAGAACCAACTGCGGTTGGTCGCTTCTCTGCGCCGCGACTACTATCAGATCCCCTACGATCCCAATCCGAACGATCGGCCCGCGAGCAGCGGCCTTCGCGATGGGCAGCACGAAGCGGACGCCATCGTCGATTTTTCCTGGGTCCGCACCTTCAATCCCAATATCGTCCTCACCGTTTCTCCTTTCTATCATTACAACAGCGCCAACTACGATGGCGCCCCCAACGATTTCCCCACCAGCACCACCGACGATCGCGGCTCAAACTACGGCGGCGCTCAGGCTACCCTCAGCCTGCATTTCGCGAAGAACGATGCGCAGGTGGGTTTCTACGGATTCGGCCAGCACGACAATCAATTGTTCGGGCTTCTTTCCAACGACGGCAGCAATCCCAATTTTCAGGATCGCGAAACAGCCACCGGCGGCCTCGTGTCGTTCTTCGCCGACGATAAGCTCAAGGTGACCTCCTGGCTCACTTTGATGGGCGGCGTTCGGCAGACGCACTTCTCCGGCGCATTGTCGGAGGACGCCACCAGCCCGCGCGTCGGCGCCGCTCTGCAAATCCCGCATCTGCGCTGGGTCTTCCGCGCTTTTTATGGCCACTATTATCAGGCGCCTCCCCTGCTCACCGCTTCGGGACCCTTGCTTCAATTCGTCACCAGCCAGAGTCTGGGGTTCATTCCCTTGCACGGCGAGCGCGATGAGGAGCACCAGTTTGGCGTCACCATTCCCGTTCGCGGCTGGGCTCTGGACGCCGACACCTTTCAGACTCGCGCCAGGAACTTTTTCGATCACAACAACGTCGGCGATTCCGATATTTTCTTCCCGCTTACCATCGACGGCGCCCTGATTCGCGGCTGGGAATTGACCCTTCGTTCTCCCCGCCTCTGGAATCGCGGCCAGTTTCATCTCGCCTACTCCAATCAAATCGCGGAGGGCCGCGGAGCCATCACCGGAGGGCTCACCGATTTCTCGCCTCCTTCCGGCTATTTCCCGCTCGATCACGACCAGCGCAACACGCTCAACGTTGGATTCAACGCGAGCCTGCCCTGGCAGGCCTACGCATCGACCAATGTCTACTACGGCTCGGGCTTCACCAACGGTGCGTACGATCCTCCGCTGGTCCCCAATCTTTACCTTCCCGGCCATGCGACTTTCGATCTTTCGCTGGGAAAGGACTTTGGCGAGCGATATTCTATCTCCGTCACTGCGCTCAACATCGCGAACAGGCATCTGTTGACGGACAATAGCCTCACGTTTGGCGGTTTCCATTACAACGATCCGCGCGAAATCTACGTCGAATTTCGCTATAGGTTTCACTACTAGCCGGAGACCGGCACTTGGTAATCGCACGAGAGCATGCCTTTGAAGGAGAGCACATGACCCGCACGATTCGAACGATTCCCGCCATCCCAACGAAACGAACGATCCGTCGCAGCTCCGCGTGGCCTCGCGAGGCCGGAATTGCCTTCTTCATTCTTCTGCTGGCCGTCGTCTCCGGTCTGGCCGCCTGCAAATCGAAGCCTGTCGAGCAAGGCAAGCGCTACCATCTCACCGGTAAGGTGCTGTCGGTCGCTGCAGCGCAGGGATCCGCTACCATCGACTCCGACGCAATCCCCGGCTTCATGGGCGCCATGGCCATGCCTTATCCCATTCCAGATCAAAAGGCCTTGGCGAGCCTCGGCCCCGGCGACCGGATTTCCGCGGACATCGTCATCGCCACCGACGGTTCCTTTCACCTCGAAAATATCGTCATCACCCAAAAGGGCAGCGAATCGTCCAGCCCTCCCTCGTCGGCTAATCCCCATGAGCCGCAGCCTGGCGAAAAAGTTCCCGATTTCGCGCTGATCGATCAGAATGGGAGGCGGATTCACCTCGCCGCGTTCAAGGGCGACGTGGTCCTGCTCACGTTCATCTACACGCGCTGCCCCTTCCCGGACTATTGCCCTCTCGTCTCCAAAAATTTTGCGGATATCTATGCGGCGTCTCAAGCGGTTCCTTCTCTTCGTTCCAAAGTTCGCCTTCTAACCGTCAGTTTCGATCCGGCCCACGATACGCCCGGAGTGCTCCGCAAATATGCCGCCACATTCCGGCGCATCACCGGCCGCAGTCCGTTTGATCGGTGGGAATTTGCCACCGCTCCTCCTAAGGAACTAGAGAAAATCACCGACTTCTTCGGAGTCGTCTACGATTCCAGCCAAAAGCAGATCGTCCATTCCTTGAGCACCAGCGTGATTTCGCCACAGGGCACGATCTACAAGTGGTATGACGCCAACGATTGGCGCCCGTCCGATCTGCTGGTGGATGCAACGAAGATCCTGACCGAAGAAAATCAACCTGGCGTCGCCGTGCGAGCGAGCCTTCCCCGCGAGAAGGCGGCAGTTTCTACCGGGGGAAGCTGAAATTCAGTTTTGACGTTCGAGGATGAAATCGGGAACCGTGAGCAGGGCGCGGCGAAACTCCGTGTCCGGCAGCGCATCGAGACACGCCTTCGCCTGCCTTACGTAATCGCGAGCCATGCAGGATGCGCGTGCAAGTGAACCCGTCTGCTGTACTAAACGAGTGATCTCCTCCGGCCGCACGCTCACGAAATCGCGCTCCTCGAGGACTTTCTCCACCAGATGCCGCGCCTCTCGATGCCCGTGGCCGTTTCCGCCGCTGTCATTGCCCGCCGCGCTGCCGGCCTGCAAGGCAAAAATCAGCGGGAGCGTTACCTTCCCTTCCTTGAGGTCGCTCAGCACCGGTTTGCCGAGCTGTTCCGGCGAGGCCGTAAAATCCAGCAGGTCGTCCACCAATTGAAACGCCAGGCCGGCATTGCGCCCGTATTCGGCAAGCGCGTCTTCCATATCTTTCGGCAGTTGGCCCAGCACCGCGCCCAGTCGCGCGCATCCGCTGAACAGGCACGCCGTCTTGCGATAGGCCAACTGGGTGGCTTCCTCTTCGGTCAGGTTGATGCAGCCCAGCCGCGTCAATTGCAGCAGCTCGCCCTCCACCATGTTTTGCGTGAGGTCGATCAGAATGTCCAGAATCGCAAAGTTCCGCTCGCGCAGCGCCATTTCGAACGACTGCATGTACAGCCAGTCGCCCGCCAGCACGCTCATGTGATTGCCCCAGCGCGCGTTCGTGCTCGGGCGTCCCCGGCGGGTGTTTGCGCCGTCGATCACATCGTCGTGTACCAGCGTGGCGCTGTGGATCAGCTCCACCACCGCTCCCAGCCGGATCGCACTCGGTCCCCGGTATCCCGCCGCCCCCGCCGCGAGCAGCAGCAGCGCCGGCCGCAGCCGTTTTCCGCCGCCTTCTCGCAGGTAGCTCGAAATCTCCGCCACGGGATCGACCGCTCCGCCATTCTGCGCCGCGATCTCCTGCTCCACCAGCGTCAGGTCGTCCCGCACCAGATCGAATATGCCTTTGGCGATTTGGACGGCGAAAGCCATTCGTTTCCCTTTACCTGGACGGCGCCGGAGTACCCTGGGCGCTGAGCCGAAAGAACCTTCGAAAATTGCCGGCCGTGGTGGCCGCTACTTCATGCGCGGCTAAGTTTCTCACATTCCCCAAGGCTTGCGCTACCTCCACGACGTTTGCCGGCTCGTTGCGCTTGCCGCGCTTCCCCTGCGGCGGCAGGAAGGGCGAATCCGTTTCCGTCAGGATTCGGTCGAGCGGCAGCTCCCGGGCCACGTCCCGCAGAGCCTGCATCTTCGGGTAGGTCACGTTGCCCGCGAACGAAATCAGGAATCCCATGTCGAGCCCCCGCCGCGCATCCGCGAGCGAGCCTGTAAAGCAGTGAAAAATTCCGCCCAGGCCCGTCACGCCCCAATCCTCTTCCAGCAGCTTCAGGCAATCCTCCCACGCGTCGCGGCAATGGATGATCACAGGCAATTTCAACGTCCTCGCCAGCCCCAGTTGCCTCCGAAGCACGTTCTGCTGCGCGTCGCGCGGCGAATCATCGTAATGATAATCGAGGCCCATCTCACCCCAACCGATCACGCGCGGGTGCCGCCCGAGTTCGGCGAGCTTCTCGAAATGTTCTTCGGTAGCCGCGTTGGCGTCGTGCGGATGGATGCCCACCGTCGCGTAAACCCATTCGTGCCGCTCCGCAAAGGGGATGGCCGCATCGAGCCGCTCCGGGCCCGTGCCGCTGCCGATCGCCAGAAGCGCCGTCACTCCCGCAGCGCGCGCCCTTTCGAGCATGGCCTCGCGGTCTTCGTCAAATTGAGGAAATTCCAGATGCGTGTGCGAATCGATGATTTCCACGGGAGCCGTTCTTAGGTCGTCCTTGAACAATCGTTTCTTATTTTGACTGCTTCTTGCCAGGCGAGATTGGTGCTACATCGTCGCCCCTCGCTCGAAAAATAGCGGATTCGCTTTCATCCGCGGGGCGGATTGAAAGTCGAACCGCCCCACCTTATCTCTCTCTCGTTGTCATTCTGAGAAGCGAATGAGAAGACCCTCTAAGATATGACCTTCAGAATGGCGCGCAGAATTTCCAACGAGCCGTTGCGCGATCGGTCATTTTCCTTCGGCCCCAGCCCACGTCATTCTGAGGGACCGTTTTGGCCCGAAGCGGGTTCTCCATCGTGCAGTGTACGAGGGATGAATCCTCTTTCGCTGCGGCTCCGAACACTGCGTCATTACTTCAGCCGCGCGCCCGCCGGCACATCTTCCGCGAACGTGCAAAGCACCGGCTTGCCGTCTGGCGCCGTCGCCGCCACGATCATTCCATTCGATTCCACGCCGCGCAGTTTTCGCGGCGCCAGGTTCGCCACAATCACCACTTTGCGCCCCACCAATTGCTCCGGCGCGTAAGCCATCGCGATTCCCGCCACGATCTGCCGCACCTCGTCCCCGATATCGACCATCACTTTCAGCAGCTTGTCCGCCCCCGCCACCTTCTCCGCGGACTTCACCAGCCCCACCCGCATCTCCACCTTGGAGAAATCCTCGATGCTAATCTTCTCCGTGCCACTCGTCGTTGGAGCTGCCGCCGCCCCTGTCACGCCCCCGGCGCTTGCTGGCGTCGTTGCCGCTGCGGGCTGCGTGCTTCCCGGATTCCGTATCTCCTGTTCCATCGCTTCGATCCTTTCGCTCGCCTCTTTGAAATCCAACCTGGGGAAAATCGCGTCCGGCTTAGCTACGTGCGTGCCCGGACTCAGTCCGCCCCACTCAATATGTTCTATATCTTGTGCCGCAATACCCCCCGACTGCCCAAGATTTTTCCAGATGATCTCTGTCGCGTGCGGCAGGACTGGGTGAGAAAGAATCGATATGACTCGCACCGCCTCTGCAGCGTTGTACAAGACCTCTGCGAGTTCGGTCCGCTTCGAAGAATCCGCGGCCATTTTCCACGGCGCCTTATTTACGAGATAACCGTCAACAAGGGAAATGAACTGCCAAATCTCTTGAAGGGCTAGTGAAAAGTTGAATTCCTCATAGTGTTGGAGCGTGGCGGGCGAGGCCTGACTGAAGGCCCAACCCAAAGTGCCTTCACTTTCAGGCCGTTCCGGGATGACCCCGCCAAAATAATTCTCAATCATCGCGAGCACGCGGCTCGCGAGATTCCCGAGTCCGCTTACCAAATCTGCCTCGTACCGCGTCAGCAGCGCCTCGCGCGAAAAGTTGCCGTCCTGCCCGAACACTGTCTCGCGCAACAGGTAATACCGTAGCGCGTCATTTCCCAGCACCTTCACGATTGGCTCCGGGTACGCCACGTTGCCCTTCGACTTGCTCATCTTTTCCTGCTCGAACAACAGCCAGCCGTGCGCGAAGATTTTTTTCGGCAGCAGCAGTTCCGCCGCCATCAGAAACGCCGGCCAGTACACGGCATGAAAACGGATAATCTCCTTGCCGATCATGTGTACGTCGGCCGGCCAGTATTTTTGATATTCGGCGCTGCCGTTCTCGCCGTCCGCATATCCGATCCCGCTCATGTAGCTCGTCAGCGCGTCGTACCAGACGTAGAAAACGTGCTCCGGGTCGTCCGGCCACGGAATCCCCCACTTGATCGACTTGCGGCTGATCGACACATCCTTCAGCCCCGCCTCCACGAAGCTTCTCACTTCATTGAGCCGGAAATCGGGCTGGACAAACTCCGGATTCTGTCTGTAAAGCTCCAGCAGCCTGCCCTGGTAGGCCGAAAGCCTGAAAAAATAATTCTCTTCCGAGATCAGCTCCGCCGGCCGCCCGCAGATGGGACACTCCGCCGGTTCGGGCGTATCGCTCACGTACAAATTGTCGTAGATGCAGTAGCGCCCTTCATACTTCTTTTTATAGATCGAATCCGGCGAATGCTTCATCGTGCGCCGCACCAGTTTTTGCACCGCCAGCGCATGCTCGGACGAAGTCGTGCGAATGAAGTGTGTGTATTGAATATCGAGCAGCTTCCACAGATCGCGGAAGATCTGCTGGTTGCGGTCCACCAGTTCCGCCGGCTTGATCCCCAGCTTCTCCGCGGCGCGCTCGATATTCACGCCGTGCTCATCGGTCCCGGTCAGGAACGCCACATCGTAGCCGCACATCCGTTTGTAGCGCGCGATCGCGTCGCACACGATCGTCGTGTAGGCCGACCCCACGTGCGGACGCGAGTTCGCATAGTAGATCGGTGTCGTGATGTAGTATTTGTTCGATTTTTCCATGGATTATTTGTGGTTCTCGCCCGAGGCCGGGAATCGCTTCTGGAACTCGGCCGATGCCGCGGCAATCACCCGTTTCAACGGAACGTTCTTCTCCGCCGCGATTCGCTGGCAATCTTCGTATTCCGGGGTTGCATTCATCACCGAGCCGTTCATGCGCGCCAGTTTCATGCGCACTTCCCCGAACGCCGTCTCCACCGGCACGAATTCGCGTTCGAGCGTTTTCCGCCGCGCCTCGTAGGCGCGCACGCCGATGGTCGTGGTCTCCCGGAATGCCAGATCGATCAGGCCCGGCACGTTTTCAGGCTCGCTCAGCAGCGTCACCAGCAGGCCGGGACGGTTCTTCTTCATCTGTGCCGCAGTCGAGAACACGTCGAGCGCCCCCGCCGCCAGCGCCCGCTCTGCGAAATAGCCGTAAATCTGTGGGCTCATGTCGTCCACATTCATTTCAATCACCGTCACCGGCGCGTCCCAATACTCGCCTTTTTCGCTCGCCGCATTTTCGCCGATCAGCAGCCGCAGCACGTTGGGTTTCTCCGCGTTGTCCGCCGTGCCCGCTCCGTAGCCCACCGCGCGCAGCGTGATCGCGGGAATCTTCGCATAGCTCGTCGCAAGCGTCGTGGCAATGGCCGCTCCGGTGGGCGTCACTAGCTCTCGCTGGATTCCGCTCGAATACGCGGGCGCTCCACGCAAAAGCTCCGCCGTCGCCGGCGCCGGCACGGGCAGCAAGCCATGCGCCGTTTTCACCTGCCCGCCTCCTACATCCATCGCCGAGCACGCGAACTCGTCGAGTCCCAGCAACTCGAAGCCAATCGCTGCGCCGACAATATCCACAATCGAGTCGATCGCGCCCACTTCATGAAAATGCACTTTTTCGATCGGCGCCTGATGCACGTGAGCCTCGGCCTCGCCGAGCCTTGTGAAAATAGCCTTCGCCCGCTCCGCTGCGCGAGGCGCAAGCCCGGCTTCGTCGATCATTCGCAGGATAACCGAGAGCCCCCGGTGGTGATGCTGCTCGCTCGCCTCGACTTTCACGTGCGTGGCAAAAATCGCGCCGCGCTTCACCTTCGCCGCGGAGATTTTCCAGCCATCCAGTTTCAGCTTGCGCAGCTCCCGCTCGATTTCCCCCAGGCTCGCACCGGCATCCACCAGCGCGCCCAGCACCATGTCGCCGCTGATGCCCGAAAAGCAGTCAAAATAGCCGATTTTTGGCATTTTATGCGGGTTTTACGGCGCACTTTCGCGCATTTTGTGGCCATATTGGGCCTGTTTTTCGGATTGCTGCCACATTCTTGCGTGCGAAAAGCGATACTAATCTGGCCCTCACATACTGTCAAATGAACCACTCGATCCGAAATCCGTACGCGATGCGTTTTTGCCGATGCTGGGGAGCGGTTCGCACGCATACGATACAGGATTGGACGTTATTTTACTCAATACAAAGTAAGCCGTTGGGGAGGCGCGCTTCGACTGCGTCTTTGACGCCCTTCCGCCATTTCCCTATAATCGCGACACCCATTCTCATTCGACACAAGGAGCCACGTGTATAAGTCGGTCGAGGACCGGATTCGCAAGGCGCTGCGCCACCACATTCATGAGCGGTATAAGACCGACGTCCCCGTTGTCACCGAGCGCCCCCCGATGCTGGCCATGGGCGAAGCCGCTTCTCCGCTTTGCTTCGAACTGGCCAAGCGGATGAAGAAGCCGCCCCGCGTGCTGGCGCAGGAGATTGCGAATTCGCTCAAGCCGATTCCCGGCGTGGCGCGCATTGAAGTCGCGGGCGGCGGATACCTCAACGCGTTTTTCGACCGCGCGGCATTTTTCCGCGGCGCATGCGAAGAGTCCAGCCGCGAGCCCGTCCCAGCCGCTGCGAATGCGCCCAAAACAATCGTCGAGCATACCAGCATCAATCCGAACAAGGCGGCGCACATCGGCCATTTGCGCAACGCCGTGCTGGGAGACACATTCGTCCGTCTTCTGCGGCACGCCGGGCGGCGTGTGGAAGTGCAAAATTATATCGACAACACCGGCGTGCAGGTGGCCGACGTGGTTCTCGGCTTTGTTCATCTCGAACCGAAATCGCTCGATGAAGTCCGAGCCCTCGCGGCCGGCCCTCGGTTCGATTACCTGTGCTGGGATCTTTACGCTCGCGTCACGCAGTTCCTGGCGGAAGACAAATCGCGCCTCGAACTGCGCGGGCAGATGCTGAAAGAAATCGAAGACGGCAAAGGCGTGGCGGCGCAAATGGCGGAGACCGTTTCCACCGCCATCGTGCGCTGCCACCTGCGCTCGCTCGATCGGTTGGGCATCGACTACGATCTGCTCTCCCGCGAAAGTGAAATTCTTCATCTGAAATTCTGGGATGCCGCGTTTGAAATGCTCAAGCAGCGCGGCGCGATCCAGTATGCGGCCTCCGGAAAAAATGCCGGCTGCTGGGTGATGCAGCTTCCCTCCGGCGAGGAGGCGGGCGGCAATGCGGAGCAGCCCGCCGAAGAAGCTCCGGAGGAAGCCGAGGCGAAAATCATCGTTCGCTCGAATGGCACGGTGACGTACGTCGGCAAGGACATCGCCAATCACCTTTGGAAATTCGGCCTGCTGTCCCGCGATTTTTATTACGAACCGTTCCATACCCACCCGGACGGGCACGAGGCGTGGACCACGACCAGCGAACGGCGCGAAGCGCCCCGCGAGAAATTCGGGCACGCAGACGAAGTCTTCAACGTGATCGATTCGCGCCAGGCATATCCCCAGCAGGTGGTGGTAGCCGCCTTGCGCGCCCTCGGCTACACGGAACAGGCCAGCAAGCTCAAGCATTTTGCTTACAACGTAGTCGCGCTTACGCCACGCTGCGCGCTCGAGATGGGATACGAAATTCGGCCGGAGGACGCCAAAAGACCCTACGTCGAAGTGAGCGGCCGCAAGGGACAAGGAGTGAAGGCGGACGATCTGCTCGACCGGCTCGAAACGAACGCGCGCAACGAAGTGGATGCGCGCCACCCGGAATCGCCGGAATCGGAGCGCGCCGCCATCGCTCATTCAATCGCCATTGGCGCGCTGCGCTACTTCCTGCTGCGCTTCACCCGCTCGACCGTGATCGCCTTCGATTTCAAGGATGCGCTGAGCTTCGAAGGCGAGACGGGGCCTTACGTGCAGTATGCCGTGGTTCGCGTGAACGGGATTCTGCGCAAGGGAGCGGAACTGCATCCCGAATTCGCCTCGGTGGATGCGGCCAACCTGCAGCGCATCGAACGCGGAGAAATCGATATTGGGAAATTCCTGGCATCGCCGGGAGGCGACGATTTATGGGAGCTGATCCTGCTGGCGGGATCGCTCGACGCGCGGCTGGAAGCCGCCATCGCCGCGCAGGAGCCGGCTTTTCTGGCGCGCTTCGCGTTCGAGCTGGCGCAGGCCTTCAACGTTTTTTACCATAAGCACCACATTCTCTCGGAGGAAGACGCCGAAAAGAGGGCTTTTCTTCTGCGCATCACCGCACTGGTCCGCGAGCAGCTCGTCACCGCGCTCCGCCTGCTGGGCATCACCGCCCCGGAAAAAATGTAGCGAACCGCCATGCAGACGAGGAAGCGATTTGCCGTCAAAAGCTAATCGGTGCGATTTTTTACGGTTTCAGTACAAAATCACAGTTTCAGCGCAAAGTCGACGATGGAGCGAATCGCCACGCCCGTAGGGCCTTTGGCCAGCCACGGCCGTCCTTCATCCACCCAGCATGTCGACGCAATATCCAGGTGAATCCACGGTGTGTCTTCCGCGAACTCCTTGATGAACCAGGCGCCCGTGCTCGCGCCGCCGCCTTTGCCGCTTCCAGTGTTGCGGATGTCGGCGATATGGCTTTTGATCATTTCCTCGTATTCCTCGTCGATGGGCATGGGCCACATGTTCTCGCCCGCGGCCTTCGCGCTTTCGAGGAATTTGTCGAGGTATTCGCGCGGCGTGCCGAACGCGCCGACATGAACGTTGGCCAGCGCCACTTCGATTGCGCCGGTGAGCGTGGCCGCGTCGATCAGATGCGTGCAGCCGAGCTTGCGCGCATACGTGATTCCGTCAGCCAGGATCAGCCGCCCTTCCGCGTCCGTATTGATTATTTCAATCGTCTTTCCCGACATGGCTACCTGCACGTCGCCGGGCTTTTGCGCGCGGCCGCCAGGCATATTCTCCGTCGAGGGAATCACGGCGATGACGGAAACCGATGGCTTCAGAAACGCGAGAGCGCGCATGGCGCCAAGCATGGTGCCCCCGCCGCCCATGTCGTACTTCATCTTCTCCATGTTGTTGGCCGGCTTGATCGAGATGCCGCCGGTATCGAATGTAACGGCCTTGCCCACAAGGCCCAGCACCGGCCCTCCGGGCCGCTCATGTTCCGGCACGTAGCGCAGCACGATCACGCGCGGCGGCTCGACGCTTCCCTGGGCCACGCCCAGCAGCGCGCCCATTTTCAGTTCGGCGATTTTTCGCTCATCCAAAATCTCGATGCCGAGGCCCACCTCTTTGGCCATGACCTCCGCCTTGGCCGCGAGGATGCGTGGCGTAAGACGGTTCGACGGCTCGTTGATCAGGTCGCGCGCAAAATTCCGCGACTCACCCATGACAGAGCCATGATCGATGGCAGCCGTGAGATTCGCGCCGAGGCCGGAATCGAAACCGGCGAGCGAGACGGACTGGATTTCACGGTTCTTCTTTTCGGTGCGGTATTTATCCGTTTCGAAATCGGCGGTCACCAATCCTTCGACGACGGCCTGGGCCGCCGCGGGGCCTTGCTCGCCTTCACGGGTGAGAAAAACCAGTTTCTTCACGCCGCGAGACTTCAAGTGGCGCAGCGCGGTACCAACGATTTTCCGGAGGTCCGAGGTCACGAATTTGCCCGGCTTTCCGGCCCCCACCAGAAGCAGCCGCTGCGCGGCGAGCCCCTGGGGAAAATGAATCAAAACAAGTTCCAGCGCATTGCCGGTCAATTCCCCGCTTGCAGCCAGAGCGCTCAAACGACCGCCCATGGCCACGTTGATGTCCGCGAGAACCCCTCCAAATTTGTCGTCCCGGTCGAATACGTACGTTACAAGCGCGTCGGCCTCCAGCGAGGAATATGGCTGCGTTTCCAATTGAATCTGCATGGCTCCCTTTCGTCGTTTTTATCTTTAATCTTTATCGCCGGCGAGAGCGGTACATCGCCTCGTCGGCTTCGCGCTTGGCTTCTTTTTGCCGTTCGGCTTCGCGGCGGTCGTGAAATTTCTTTCCCTTGGCCAGAGCCAGTTCGCATTTTGCAATCCCGTCCCGGAAGTAAATCTTCAAGGGAACCACGGTCATGCCCTTCTGCTGGGTTTGCACTAGCAAGCGGTCGATCTCGCGTCGGTTCAGAAGCAACTTGCGCTTCCGAAGCGGATCGTGATTGCGGACCCCGCCGGGCTGATATTCGGGAATGTGGCAGTTAAGCAGCCAACCCTCGCCGGCGCGAATCTCGGCATAGGCGTCGCGCAGAGTTCCTTTGCCTTCGCGCAAGCTTTTCACCTCCGTGCCCACGAGGATCAAGCCTGCCTCGATCTTGTCGAGCAGGATGTAGTTGTAGGAAGCGGCGCGGTTCTGGGCGACAATTTTTACACCCTCCCACTGGTCTTTTTGGGCTGCCGATTTCACGGTCGTGCTATCATAGCGTCCGCTCGCGAGCCGCCGCAAGCCACCCTCCGCTTCCGGTTTCCCCCTTCGCGCCCAGCGCGCTCTTTGAAATGCGAGCCATGGGAATTCAAGGTAACTAATGATCATCGGCAACACGGACGATTGTTGCCGCATCTTAGGGCGGGTGCTAGACTCCTAGCGATTCAGGAAGCCCGCGGAGGATATTTTTTTTGCAGCGCACAGTGTATCTGTCTTTCGTTACACTCGCCGTCATTTTTCTGATCGGTTGCCCCAAAACCAATCAGGAATTCCAAGCAGGCCGCAAGGCCGAAGCGCTACAGGATTACGATACAGCGCTCGTACACTACGAACGCGCCCTCCGCACCGACCCGACGAACGCCGAATACAAAATCCGGGCCGTCCAGATGCGCTTCCAGGATGGGCAATTTCACCTCGAAGCAGGCGAAAAGGCACTGAACAAAGGCGACCTGCAGCTCGCGCTCGCGGAATTCGAGAAAGCCCAGGGCGTCGATCCATCCAATACGGCGGCCGAACAGGAAATCCGCAAGACGATGGGCCTGATCGCGGCGCAGAGCGCCGCCACCAAGCAAGTGAATCCAAATCCTCCAGACGATCAAGACCTGCTCTCGGCACCGCCGGAGCTGAAGCCGCTGTCACGCGAGCCCATCAATCTGAAGATGACCAACGACGCCCGCGTGGTCTTCGAGACGATCGCCAAGCTCGCGGGCCTGAGCGTGATTTTCGATCCCGACTTCACCTCGCGGCGCATCTCCATCGAGCTTCCCAACATTACACTGGAGCAGGCTCTCGACGCCGTTTCGCTCGAGAGCAAGGCATTCTGGAAGCCGCTCACCGAGAGCGTGATTTTCGTGGCGCCCGACAACCCGCAGAAGCGGCGAGACCTTGAGGATGAAGAAGTAAGAACCTTCTATCTTTCGAACATGCTGACACCACAGGACCTGACCGAAGTAGTGACCGGCCTGCGGCAGCTGCTCGACTTGCGCCGCGTGCAGCAGGTGAACGCGCAGAACGCGATTGTGATCCGCGACACACCCGACAAACTGGTGCTCGCGTCGAAAATCATCCGCGACATCGACAAAGCCAAACCGGAAGTGCTGATTCACGTGCAAGTGCTGTCGGCAAACCGCGACCGCTTGCGCCAACTGGGAATCCTGCCGGGGCAAAGCGCCACGCTGACTTTTAATCCGCGAACGTCCGTGCAGCCCGGCACCACAACCACAACGACCAGCGGCTCGACAACCACGAATACAGGGAGCACGACGACCGTTCCCCAGATCACGCTGAACAACTTGAAGAACCTGTCGACGGCGGATTACAGCTTGACGCTGCCGGGCGCGTCAGCCGAAGCGATCCTGACGGACAACAATACCCAGATTATTCAAGATCCGGAAGTGCGCGTCAGCGATGGAGAAAAAGCCTCGCTCAAGATCGGCCAGAGAGTCCCCGTGGCGACGGGCAGCTTTCAGGCGGGAGTGGGAGTCGGAGTGGGCGGCGGAGCCGGGGTGGTGAATCCGCTGGTCAACACGCAGTTTCAATACATCGATGTCGGCGTGAACATCGACGTGACGCCGACCGTTCACCCCGACGGAGACGTCAGCATGAAGCTGACGGTGGACGTCTCCTCCATCATTGGGCAGAGCAACATCGGCGGCATCAGCCAGCCGGTGATCAGCCAGCACAAAATCGAGCATGACGTACGGCTGAAGGATGGGGAAGTCAGCATCCTGGGCGGGCTGATCGAGCGCGATTTTACGAAGAACCTCAATGGCATCCCGGGACTGTCGGGGATCCCGTTTGCGCGTTATCTTTTTTCCCAGGAAGACAAAGAGGTGGTGGACCAGGAAATTCTGCTCGTCTTGACGCCACACGTGATCCGGTTCCCGTCGATCACGCCCGATAACCTGCGATCGCTGGCTGCGGGAACGGATACGGATGTGCGCGTCTATCGTCGCCAAGATGAAATGGCTTCCCCGGCGGCGCAAACCGCCCAGCCTGCCGCTCCCGCGACGCCGCAGGCGAATCCCTCCGGCGCGACACCCGCCGCGCAACTGCATTTCGATCCGGCGGCGGTGACGCTGAAGCCAGGAGACCGAACGACATTGGGCCTATCCGTTTCCAACGTGAACGATCTCTATTCCCTTCCCTTGCTGATCCATTTCAACCCCAACGTGATCCAGGTGGAAGAGGTGCGAGATGGCGGGTTCCTCTCCGGAGGGACGCAGCAGATCGCCATCGTCCAGCGGATTGACGCGCAACGCGGCGAAGTAATCGTCTCCGCCACGCGCCAGCCGAACACACCGGGAGTGAACGGTTCAGGAACCTTGCTCGGGCTCGTGATCCGCGCCGTGGCTCCGGGAACCTCCATGCTGCAGATCCTTCAGGTGAATGCACACGACTCGCAACAGCGGACGATTCCCATGGTGTCGGGAGAAGCCACAATCCGGGTACAATGAGACGGGATGAGCGGGCCGCGTCATAGTCCGAGGATTTGCATGACGCATGAACCTGCGTTTCGGCGTTCCTGCCGGCCGCGCCGGAGCCTTCGCACAGCGGCTGCGGGAATGACCCTCCTCGAGCTAATCATTGCCTGCGCGATTCTGCTCATTCTAGCCAGCGTTGCGTTGCCGCTCGAGCGCGCCACGCTGGTCCGGCGCAAAGAAACGCTGTTGCGCTACGACCTTCGCGAAATGCGCGACGCGATCGACCGTTACAAAGACGCTTCCGACAAGAACCTCATCAAGGTAGAAGCCGGCACGGATGGATACCCGCCGGACCTGGATACGCTGGTCAAAGGCGTGAAGCTCGCCGGGCCGCAAGGGCAGCAAGTGCGGTTCCTACGTGAAATTCCCACGGACCCGATGACGGGAAATAAAGACTGGGGCCTGCGATCGGTGCAAGACGATCCGGACGCGACCGACTGGGGCGGCCAGGACGTTTTCGACGTCTACACCAAGTCCGATGCCACCGCACTCGATGGAACGAAATACTCCGATTGGTAAGCAGCCGAGGCGGTTTCTTTGGGAAGATCCGGTCAAACGTGGTCAAACATAAATGCTTAGGAACATAAAAATCGCAGGGGGACCATCGGACAGCAACCCACGCGGATTTACCCTGCTGGAGTTGATGATCGTCATGGCGATCATCCTGGTGCTCGCTACCATCGGCGCTGGACGCTACGAGCAAGCCATCGTCCGCGCCCACGAAGCGGCGCTCAAGCAGGATCTCTTCGTGATGCGGAACGCGATTCAGCAATACACGCTGGACAAAGAGGCCGCGCCCTCGTCGCTGGATGACCTTGTCACTGCGGGATACCTGCGCGAGGTTCCGCTGGATCCCATAACCAGGCAGAAGGATTGGAACACGTCGAGCGACGACATCCTGTTAAGCCCCGACCAAACGTCCACCGGCATTACGGACGTGCATTCCCAATCCGATAAAATCTCGCCCTTCGAAAACACGCCTTATAGTTCGTGGTGATCGAGCGGCAACGCCTATCCGCAGCCGCGAGATTTCCACAAAATCAGACACGGGGGAAGGCCGTCTTAAAGACAAGGAGAAGAGGCCCTTGCAAGGTTTGTAAAGACGATCCTGCATGTAAACTGGACGGAGGAGAAAATAGCGTACTTTGGCCCCGATTATCAGCGCACAAGGACTCTCGAAAAGATACGGACTTGCCCCTCTCTTCAAAAACATTCCGTTCACAATCTCGGAAGGCGACCGGATCGCGCTGATCGGCCCGAACGGCTCCGGCAAGTCCACCCTGCTTGCGATCCTTCAGGGCCGCGTAAAGCCGGACAGCGGCTCTTTATCGATTCGCAAAGGCACTACACTCGGTTGCGTAGCGCAGGTTTCGGAGTTCGCCCCGGACGACACGACACGGTCGGTGATTCACAACGCTCTGGAACAAGCGGGAGTGCCAGAGAATGAGCACCAAGCGAGATTTGCCGAGACGCTTGGGCGCGCAGGCTTCACGGACTTCGAAACTCCCACAGCGGCATTATCGGGCGGCTGGCGGAAACGCCTGGCGATTACAGCAGCCCTGATCGGGCAGCCGGACATCCTGCTGCTCGACGAGCCGACAAACCATCTGGACGTGGGCGGAATTAAATGGCTCGAAACGCTGCTTCAAAATGCGGCGTTCGCGTGCGTCGTGGTCAGCCATGACCGGTATTTTCTCGAGAACGTCGCGAGCGAGGTCGTCGAACTCAATCGCGCTTATCCGGATGGCTTCTTGCGCGTGAAGGGAAATTACAGCGCGTTTCTCGAGGCGAAAGAAGAATATCTTCGCGCACAGCGAAAGCAGCAGGATGCCCTTGCGAACCTCGTCCATACGGAAATCGAATGGCTACGCCGAGGACCGAAGGCCCGAACCACCAAATCGAAGTCGCGAATCGACCAGGCCCACCAGATGATCGGGAAGCTGGCCGAAATGAACATGCGAAGCCGCGTTGCAACGGCCGACATCGATTTTTCCGCATCGGGACGACAAACGAAGCAACTAACCAGCCTTGAAGGCGTCAGCTACTCCATCGGCGGCCGCCGGCTCTTCGGAGACATTTCATTCACTCTTACGTCGGATATGCGAGTGGGGCTGGTCGGCCCGAACGGGAGCGGAAAGACGACGCTGCTTCGCCTGTTGCGAGGCGATCTGGATCCCACGGAGGGAGAGATTCGCAAGGCCGACTCGCTGAGAATCGTGTACTTCGATCAGAATCGCGAGCTAGATGCGGAACTGAGCCTCCGTCGCGCGCTGGCGCCGGATTGCGATTCGGTGATTTATCAGGAGCGCGTGATCCACGTGGCCGCTTGGGCGGCGCGATTCCTCTTTGCGGGAGAAGATTTGAATCGTCCCGTGGGACGATTATCCGGAGGAGAGCGCGCACGCGTATTAATTGCGCAGCTCATGCTGCAACCGGCGGACGTCCTGCTTCTGGACGAACCGACGAACGATCTCGATATCCCGACGCTGGAGATATTGGAAGAGAGCCTGCTGGAATTTCGAGGGGCGGCTGTCTTAGTCACGCACGATCGCTATATGCTGGACCGGGTCTCGACGGTCGTGCTCGGACTCGATGGCCTGGGAGAGGCAGAGCGATTTTCGGACTATTCGCAATGGGATTCCTGGCAGCGATCGCAGCAAAAAAAGCGAACTTCCAAAAAGAAAGTACAGCTTCCAGGGGCTGACGGAGACGCAGTCCAGGCAATCGTCGCAAAAAAGAAATTCTCTTTCGCGGAGGCGCAGGAGTTTGAAGTCATCGAGAAACGCATTGCGAAGGCTGAACAGGAGGTTCGAAATCAAAGCGCCATGCTGGAAGATCCCGCCGTCATGAGCGACGCTGCACTGCTGCGGAGCACTTGCGTACGAATGGAAGAGGCCCAGAAAGCCGTGGATGATTTGTATCGTCGCTGGGCGGAGCTAGAACAAAAGAAGGGATGAAATCGAATCACCGTTTATCCACGCATACAGACGCCTTTCATTTGGATAGCTCCCTTTCTCGAGTTCCCTTCCGATTTTCGACATTTCGCACCATGCCCAGCGCCGGCATTTTTTTACAGCAATTACCGGCCGTATGAGGGGGAGGTCAACTCGTGGCCACAATAAGCTTCGCCGTCCATTTTGAGCCGGCCGGGCCACGCGGGCCGCGACGTCCTTCCGCACAACCCAGCATCGTGGACTTTCTTTTAATGCGGCCGTACGATCCCGGGCTCAATTTCAGTGCCGGATTCGAGCCCTAGCTTGAAGGGCATTCCTCGGCCTTGATGTGTCGATTCATTTGTGATGGGATATAACATGCTGAAAGATGACGCATCCGGGGGCTGAACCGATGGGACATTCGCGATGACCGATTGGATCGAAAAGAAAGCCGCTCAAATCAAAGAGCGACAGGAACAAGCGGAAGAGGAACGTCAATCAAGGGTACATGAAGCGGATGTTATTTATAAGCGGGGTTGCGATGTCCTGGAGCAACTCGAAGCCGTCGTGCGCAAGGATGTAGAGGAATGGAATGCACAATTTCCAAACGATGCGCGACGAAGGATTGACAGCGTAGGCAAGCCGATTCCAAGCGGGTTCATTGTCCACAAAATCGGATATCCCAGCGCAACGCTACAGGCAGTTTTTGACCCCGCCTCCATGTCGATACAGTTCGAAGCCACGAAGCTCCGAGCGATCGGCGAGGGAACATACAATATTAAAGGCCTTTTTCACCTAAACCTGTCAGAGGAGGGCGCTATCTATCTGACGAACCGCTCGGGAGAGCTTTTTTCGTTTGAGGATGCATCGCGCCACCTGCTCGAGGCGGTGCTCGACACATAGCTCAGGGAATTTCGCGGAATCCGCTCACATCGTGCAATGCAAGTTGGAAGCAGTCTGTAGTGGACCGGCGGCTTCCGCACCGAAGAGATTGTATTGTCCTGTTTGCAGCGAACCCGACATTGGAAAAACGCTTCTGGCGAGGCGCCGCTCTTGCCGCGATGGACGCCACACCCTGTTTTGCTCCGGTGAAATGCGAGTTCAGCATTCGATCTCTCGCGAAACGAGGTGTTGAAATGGGTTGTATAGTCAATAAGGCTCCTGAACAAGCAAATGAACGAAACTACGTCGCCGCTAAGCGCATCAAAATGGGAGGAGGCGCTCGGATGAAATTGCATTTACATTTTCGCCGGAGTAAAAACAAAAACACGAAATCGGTCGAGCTGCTGCAAGCTCCTGTAATCGATACAGTAGAAGAGGCCTCGCGCGAGTCCTTTCCTGCAAGTGATTCGCCCGCGTGGAAGGCGGAAAAACATGACAAGAAACCAGACAATCGACAAAATTGAGAGGCTCACCCATGCAACTAACCGCCATGGCGGCTGCGGCCGGCCGATACCGGCGGTGCAGTGGAGATACACGGCGTGGCCGTCAGCAAACAGAATCACCGACGTCGGAATCTGAAGAGTTGAGACTTACTTCATCTTCTTGGCTTTCTCAGCCCTGATCTTCGCCCATCGGGCTTTCGTCGCCATAGAAATTCTGGCGCGTCCCGCGGCAGACAAAGTTCCCCTACGCCTTGTCCCATTTGGACCGATAGTATGACGCGGTGACACCGTAGTTCCGATAGCCCCATTCAACGCAGCAATGGCGCCCTGAACTGCCGTCAACTGTCGTTGCAACTTCGATTCTTCCTGTTTCAATGCTTCAACAATGTTCATGAAACCTCCTGTTGGTATTAAAACACCGGCTGATTTCAAAGTAAAAGGATTCGAGCGCACCACCGAACCCTCGGTGGGTGCTATATTTCGACTGACACAGCCCTGAGAAGGGATGCTACTGGCGAGGTTGCTATGCCCGATACTTCGTTCCTAAGTTCACCCCGTTCGTGTTTCCGTGCCGCCATGGTGCTGGCCGTTGTGGCCGACGCGACGCAGATTATCATTTTTCCTTTGTTTGCAGAAGGAGCGCTATCCCCGCTGGACGACATCTTGGATTTCATTGTGGCGGGGGCTTTGATTCGGCTGATTGGTTGGCATTGGGAGTTCTTGCCGTCGCTCATCGGTGAACTTGTGCCCGGCGTCGATCTGGTTCCCTTCTGGACACTCGCGGTTGCCAACGTATATAGGAAATGGAAACAAGTTGAGGCCGCTTCGAATCAGATTCAGGGAGAGCAAGCGGCTTTGAGATAGCGCCGGAGCCTCGTGGCGGCTCCAAAGCGTCGGAATACGCGATCGGAAGCTATGTTATGGCACTTGGCTAAACGGATTCATTCTTCGAGCTAGATATCATTTCAATCCGTCAAAGGTGTTTCAGTTGCAGTACTGGCTTATGTTGATGGCGACGAACGACTTCATCGTTGCTAGGCTTCAGCATCGCATCTCCTACTTCAAGTCTTGGCAAAAATGAAGTCCCGCACCGGTCACCATTCCTCGTGGCTCGTTTGCTGCTCGCGGGAAGGGGTCACAATACTGAGCCGTCTTATTATCAAACATAATCGTCGGTGTCGCAGTCTGTTGGAATCGAGGCTGACACGAGCAACCGACGACCGATAGCACAACCAGGATGAGCATAATCTTATTTGTCATGATTCTCTCCGGTGTATTTCAGCACTACCCGACGCGGTGTTCTTTTGATCTAGCCGGCTCCGGTCGCTTCATTACGCATCATCTTGAGCGCTTTGCGAGTCGTTCCGTGTTCTTCGTCAAATGCCACGCATCGCACTACGTACATAGATGGCTCGAAGATCCTTCAGCGCATTACTGGTCGCGATCTGATGCGCTGCAGTCGCCAGAGCTTCACCCCGGTTACGTGCTTCAACGTTCGTTTTCGCAAAAGGTTTTCGTAGTAGGATCTGAAAACTTTTTAATGCGGTAAGTTGCGAAGGAAGTCCTCTAGTTCTTCGGCTGTCCGGGCAAGAGAGGATTGCTCTACTTCAAGCTGAAATGTCAATTTCGCTTGCCTCAGGCGGTGAGGCTGCGCCGTCCCGCTTAAAATCGCTTTTCCTGGACCGTTAAATTCAATTTTTAGAGACAGATCATCTCGCACACTCTTGAATGGAACCGTTGCTGAATGAGATGCAAAGCCCATGATTAACTGATCATGAAGTATCACTAAATCTTGCTTTAAAACTTCCGCCGTAAAAGATCCTGAGAATGCTCCCAAATGTAAGATGACTGTAGAATCCAGTTCGTTTGCGCTGTTTGGTTTTTCCCCTGAAGGAGGCTTCGACACTGCAATCCTGACCTCAATTCGTTCTTCCCCAGCACCGAATGTGAAATCGGCTGCCATAATCCCTCGATTCTGTGTAGCAATCCGTTAACCCTAAACCGAATCGCAGTCTGTTTCAACAACATTGATGAGGTTTACGTTGGACGGAGAAGCAGCTCGGAAAACTACATCCGAGATAGCTAAGGCTAGGCCGGGCTTCGACGCCTTCTTCGCAAAAGATGTTCAGGGTCTGAATGGACTCCAAACGAACATCCTCAGAATCACCGTTAGAAGTTACTCTTAGAAGGCGACAAACCTCCTGTATACATTGAAAATCAGCGGGCGAGCCTGTAAGCCGGATTCGCTGGGCAATATTGACAACACGTAACTTACTGATTCCATTGAGCGCGAATGTGTCAATAAAGTCAGTTTTGTCACTCAAGTCAGGATTTCCGTCACAATTCCCGTCACAATTTTTCATGCATAAAAAAGCCCGTGTCATCCGAAGATGAGCACCCGCACCGCAGCACCCGATCAGCACAGCGTCCGCACAGTGGGCAGAGGGAAAAACCTTCAAATCAATTGCTGGTAGCACAGATCAAAAGTGGCCGCTACGAGACGACATCTAGCATTACAATAAATTACCCCACCGTTAACTCTATCGGTACGTTCTCTCCATGGCATCCACTAATACCAGCCCCTCTTTGCTATATCTAAAACATCTCACTCTCCCCGGAGGG
>Ga0307372_10002365_pt1 | contig 31362 bp, 34 predicted proteins | sample OX1MG_FD_202533 | JGI IMG/M metagenome (GOLD analysis project Ga0307372, IMG submission 202533) | Soil microbial communities from Risofladan, Vaasa, Finland - OX-1 | ecosystem: Environmental > Terrestrial > Soil > Coastal area > Acid sulfate soil | place: Finland: Risofladan, Vaasa | collected... | reverse complement strand
GGCCGCGTATTCGATAATGAAGTCGCCGCGCCCCGCGCCCAGTTCGACCTCCAGCGGCGCGCGCCGTCCGAACAGGCGCTCGGGATCGATCGCATATAGCGGTCCGTCTTCGGCCACCAGCACGCGCATCGCAAGCGCGCGCTTTTCCGGATCGCGCCACATGCGCGCCGCTTTGCGCAGCCGTGCCATTGGGTAATAACGCCTTGACCGGGATGTCGCCTGACGCGCGGCCTAGTCGGTGCGCGCCATGAAATCCTTGACGCGCCGCACCAGCGGCGCCAAGTCGGTGTTGTCGACCAACGCACTGGCCATCCTGACCGGGTCGCCGAAGAAGAAGCGCTCGTAGAGAACCTGGCGGCCGGCGAACGAGCTGCCCGCGGCGTCCCAGGCCAGCCGGTAGAGCGCCACGCGCTCGCGCGCGGCGGCGTCGGCCTGGCCGAAGTAGCGCTCGATCTCGGGCGCGACGGGGCTCTTGAGGTCGCGCTCCGACGGCGTCGCCATCAGACTCGAGGAGCTGTTGAGCTGGATGATCTCGGCCAGGCGCGGGTACAGCTTGGGAAAAAGATTTCGCGCGGCGTCGAGCGGCGGGCGCGCCGGCATATACTCGCCCCACTGATCGGGCGCCGCGTCGGCCTCGGCGGCGCGCAAGCACGAGCGCATCAGTTCGGTGGTGACGATCATTTCGGCCAGGCGCTCGCGCACGTGCGGCAGGCTCATCGCGTCGCTGACCTGGGCGATACGCGCGGCCAGGCCGAGCATGAATTCGCTCTTGACCGCGTTTTTGACCACCACCTGGTGCATCATGTTGACCACCGCGCCGGTCTCGGCGTAAAGCGCGTTGCAGCGCGCCATATCGCCGCACACGAACACGCGCTCCCACGGCACCGTCACGTGGTCGAAGATGACGACGCAATCCATCTCCTCGAAGCGCGAGGCGAGCGGATGGTCGAAATGTGATCGCTCGGAGTCCAGCGCGTCGCGGCAGAGAAACTTCAGCCCCGGCGCGTTGCATTGCACCGCAAACGCCAGCGCGAACGGCTTCTGACTCGGGTCCTCCTTGAGCACGGTGGAGGGGAAGACCAGCAATTCCTCGGCGGCCGGCCCGAGCGTGGCGAGCATGCGCGCGCCGTTGACGACGATTCCGTCGTGGGTCTCTTCGACCAGCCTGAGCGCGAGGTCGGCGTCGGTCTGGCCGGCCCATCCGGCGGCGCGGCTGGCGCGCGGGTTGAGCAGCGTGTGGGTGGCGCACCAGTCGTTGCGGCGCGCGGCGCGGTAGTATTCCACGATATTGTCGCCGAAGCGCGGGTCGGCGGCGGCGAAGAACTCGCGTGCGGCCGCCATCGCCGCGATGCTCGCGTTGAGATAATCGGGCGTGCGCCCGAGCATCCCGCCGCTGAACTCGGCCCACCGCCGCATCATCGCACCACGCTTGCTCACGTCGCCGGCGCTTTGCGGCTGGATGAAGGAAAGCCCGGCGCGCTCGCCGCCCTCAACCCGATAGGTCATCGCCTCGGGATGTTCGATCTGCATGTCGTAGAGCGAGGCGAGCGAGCGCGTGACGCCCTTGAAGGCCGGATGCGTGGTCGGGTCGGCGACGCGCTCGCCGCCCAGCCAGACTTCGCTTTTCAGCTTGCGCATCGCGCTCAAATAATTATTGCCCGAGCGCGCGCCCATCAGAGTATCTCCTGGAGTTGTGGCAGCCGCTTGCGCAGCCGCTCGGCCGCGTCCTCGGGCGCCATGTAGGGCGGCCGCGCCGGTCCCATGTCGATTCCGGTAGCGACCGAGGCGGTGACCTTGGTGACGCCGAGATGGCCGAGCGCTTCCTCGCCGCCGCGCGGGAAGCAGCGGTTGAGCCGGCGCTGGATTTCCTGGGCCCGCATGAGGTCGCCGGTGCGGAATGCCTCGAGCAGCGCCGCGGAGGCCGGCACGGCGAAGATGTTGATGAAGCCGCCGGCCGCGCCGAGCATCAAGCCGCTCAGCAGCGCACGGAAGGTGTTGAAGATCTCGATGCGCGCGCCGATCTGATCGTAGAGTTCCTCGAGATGCTGGAGGTCGGTAAGGACCTCCTTCATCGCGACGACGCCCGGAATCGTCGCCAGGCGTGCGGCGAACTTCGGCGTGATCGTGAACTTGCTCAGCGCCGGGTTGTGGTAGACCACCAGCGGCAGGTCGCCGGCCTCCGCGATCATCCGGTAATGGCGTTCGACCTCGGCCTCACCGCAGCGCCAGTAGTAGGGCGGGATCACCTGCTGCGCGTCGTAACCCATTTTTGCCGCGATTTTGGCGAAGTGCAGGGCCTCCAGCGTGGTCGCGCCCGAAGTCATAGCGGTCGCGGTGACGCCGGGACGCTTACGGGTTTCTTCAAGCGTCACTTCAAATGCCCGCGTGCGCTCGGCCTCGCTCAGATGCAGGAACTCGCCGATACTCGGGGTGGCGACGATACCGTCGGCGCCATTGTCGAGCGCCCATCGCACTTCCTTACGCAACGCCTCTTCATTGATCTCGTAGTCCGCGGTGAACGGTGTCACCAGCATTGCATGGATTCCGTGCACGAGCTTCATTTCAGTTCGCTCCGCCCGCCGGCGCCTGGGCGCCCTGATGCGCCGCAACGGTGGGCCGTGCGAAGTGGAAAATCGCCTGTCCGGTTCCGAGCGCGGCTTCGTAGCGTCCGAATTGCTCGCCGCACCAGTTCCACTCGGCGCCGCCCATCGCACCCGCCATCATAAGATAGTGCGAGAACCGTCCCTCGGGCGAGCATTCGGCGCGGTACTCGGGGGCGGCCCGCAGAATCTCGTCATGCCGACCGGACTTGAACCATTCCATCAATTTTTCGTCATATAGGCGGTTGGCAAGCGAGCTGATGTCCTCGGGCGAGGCTGACGCGTGTTGCAGCACGTCGTCGTAATCCCAGAAGCGATGCGACATGCCGCCCGCCGCGATCAGCACGACGCGCCGGTCCGAGGTCTGGATCGCCGTGCCCATCGCGGCGCCGAAGACGATGTCGTTGGAAATCCCGGCTGTCTGGCAAACGCCCATCGACAATACGCGGCGCGTGGCGTCAGGATTGAAGTAATGCATTACATTCAGTGTTGGATAATGCATCGGCAGGGTGGGGTAGCCCGAGGCAATCGCGCGCAATCCGCCGGCGCGCGCCGCTTGCGCAATCGCCGCGGCCAGCTCCGGATCGCCCGGATAGTCGTAGGCGTACTCGTGGATCATCTGCGGCAGCTCTTCCGAAGTATAGAGGCCGCGCAGTCGTTCCTGCGCGTTGAGCACGTACTCGAGCGTGGTGAACCAGTGGGTGTCGATCAGCACGAAGGTGTCGAACTCGAGCGTGCGCAGCCGCTCGCGCTCGAGCGATTCCATCGCGTCGTAAAAGGTGGTGACGTTCTTGCCCATGTAAGCGCGCCGCGCCTGGGGGTCGTGAATCATCAGGCGCGGCACGTGGGTGGTGAAGATAGCGGCTACGACTTCGCCCATCGCGAGTCTCCTCTGGCGCGGCGGTTCATCGCTATGCTCCGCGCTCGGGATACGTCAGGCAGACGAGTTTCGGCTCGGTCCAGAGCTCCAGGTTGAAGCGCCCGCCCTGGCGGCCAACGCCGCTCTGACCCGAACCGCCGAAGGGCGTGCGCAAATCGCGAAGGAAGAAGCTGTTGACCCACACCATCCACACCATCCCGGTCCTGATCCGCGCGGCCACGCGCAGCGCGCGCTCCAGGTCGCGGGTCCAGATGTAGGCGGCAAGGCCGTAGCACGTTGCGTTGGCCATCGCGGCCGCCTGCTCCTCGTCCTCGAAGCGCTCGACGATCAGCACGGGGCCGAAAATTCCTCGCGCACCGCGCGCGCGTCGGGCCGCGGACGGTCGAGCACGGTAGGCAGGTAATAGTAGCCGGGACGGGGATGCTCGGGAATCGCGCCGCCGGCGAGCACGTGCGCCGCCGACGGGCTCGACGTACTTACCCCCGATGAACAGGTTGGTTTCCATCTGCGCCGGGATGGCCTATCCCACGATGCGCCGAGCGACACGCCGCAATACGTCAGACATCGACTGAATTTCCTCGAATTCCATTCGCAAGACAACCGAGAATAACCCGGCCGGAGCTAACTGGAGTCGCTCGGCCACGCGCCGGTGGTGAGTCGTTCGCGCGCACACGATCACCCCGAACGCGGGCGCGGGACGTGTGCGTCGGTCAATCGGGTGGTGGTCCGCTTGGAGGGCCAAAAATTCTTATGTTAATTGATGATTTCAACATTCGGTTGAATGAAGACCAGTCCCTGTGTCCCGTCGCACTGGGAGGACTGACTACGGCGACGGCGACAACAACCTGGCCGCCAGTGAGCTTTACACGCCGTAGGTTCCCGGCGCCGATGCGGGCGCGCCGCGTCCGCTTTGAATTGTCGAATGAGCCGGGTGGGTGCCCTGCAAAGGATGCGCGTGCTGCCCAACGGCCGCGTACTCACAGCGCCGGCTGGAGCGGGACGAAATCCGTCCAGCTTTTCTAATTTCGTGCTCCTTCAAAGCGGGACTTGCCAGGCGTCGGCGGGGCTCGCCTTGACCGGCTTGCGGCGCGGCCATAACGTTAGGGTCACGATGGCCGAGTTGCCGGACATCATTCCGATCTTCCCGTTGCCCAATTTCGTGCTGTTCCCCGGCGTGACGGTGCCGTTGCATATTTTCGAGCCGCGCTATCGCGAGATGGTTGCCGACGTCGCCCAGACCCACGCCACCATCGGGATGATGATGCTCAAGGGCGACTGGGAGCGCGAGTACCACGCCTATCCCGACATCTTCACCATCGGATGCGCCGGGCGTATCAGTTCGCTGGAGAAGCTTTCCGACGGCCGCTACAACCTCCAACTGGAAGGGATCGGCGAATTTCGGGTCGGACGCGAAATCCGTTCTCACGCCTACCGGCAAGCCGAAGTCCAATGGTGTCCGTCCAGCCGCAGACTGCTCGGGCTGGAACCCTCCGAGATGGGCTCGCTGCGCGATCTGCTGGGCGGGTTTCTCGGCGAGAATGCCGACGCGGCCTGGCGCGGATTGGTCGACGAGCAGGGACTGCGCGACGCCGACCTGATCAATTTTCTGTGCTTTCACCTCGACGTCACACCGTTGGAGAAGCAGACCCTGCTCGAGGCGCTCGACGATCGCATCGCCTGCCTGTTCGACGTGCTGACCTTCAAAATCGAAGAACGCAAGCTCGGCCCATCCGGCCCGCGCGACGGCGGCCCCGTCAATTAGTTCGAGGGTCGCAATCGGCCAGGCGAAAGTCGGAGGGCAACTCAGTCTCGAGGCGCTCGTCCTAGGCTAATTTCTCGGCACTCGGAGCCCGGATTTTCAGCACTGACCATTTTTCCCTCACATAAGTACCAAAACTCCCCAGTTGACTCGCTTACGAACGCCGCCGCTGGAGTGGCTGTTCAGAACTGAGTCGCGCAAATTCCGGTTCAAGTCGCCCCTAATTTGGGACTTGCCGCGATGTGTCCAGCTTTTGTGCTTACGATGGCGTTGTGCCGCACTTTGGCACAACTGTTGCTCTACCAGATTGTGCCTGGCGGTTAGCCCGAGTGACCCGACGTAGTGCGAAACGCAAGGCGAAGGACAATACATTGGAAGGCAGCGCTATTGCAGGCATCATCATTTCCGATGCTTTGACCCCAGGCCAATATTACGATGGCATTCGCGCCGACGATGGCCGCGCCCGTCCCATCAAGCGCCTGATGCTGGCGGTGCTGGAAGACGCAATGCGCTGCTATCAGACTTACGCCAACTCTCGCAGTCGCACCCAGCGCCGGCTGTTCGTCGAGGCCGAGATGTGGCTGATGGATCGCAGGGCCGACGGCGCGTTTGCCTTCGAGACCGTTTGCGAGACCCTCGGAATCGACCCGAGTTGCTTGCGCGAGGGCCTGCGCCGATGGCGTATGCAGGAATTGGACGGGATGCACCCGCGCCGCCTCGCGCGGCGATCGCCCGTGACCCGCCTGGGCCAGATAAGCGCGCCGCTTAGGCGCCGCCGGCGCAAGCGTACCTTGGTCCCCGGCGGCTATGCCGATGGCGTGGCGGTCGCGGCCAATGGCAAGGGCGCCGCGCATCACCACCACGCCGCCGCGCGTGACGGCCTCGGCTACGTTCGGTGCGGCGAAATCGAAGGCGGCAACCGGTCGGCCGAGACCGCTGGCGCCGCTGCGAGCGCGCCGTCGCGGGTCGCGATCGAGGAAGTCGTTTCAGCTCTGATGTGACGCCCTGGCAGGGGCGGCGCGGAGTGGTTCTTCCCTCCACAACGCGTCGTCCCGCCTGATTTTTTTCGCGTTTTTTTCGGCGTTTTTTTCCCCAGACCGGCAGCAAGAGCAAGGAAGCCGCAAGAGAGCTTTCGTCAGACTCGTACGCCGCGAGTTTCGGCGAAGCCCGCTCACCGGGCCTGCCACAGGATGCGCCCGTCCCGTTCGAGGCGGCGCGCCCGCCCTTCGACGCGCGAGTACTCCAGATGCGCGAGCGTCTCGAACGTGGCCGCCATCACGTGGAAAATCGGCCGTTCCTCGTCGCCGAAGATCTCGTGCGCCACCTCGAAGGCGGTATGCGGCGTGCGCGCGATGAGGTCGAGCATCTCGGCTTCGCGATAGCGATGATGTTCGATGAGCTGGTTGGCGCGATGGCGATGGTCCTGGTAGACGGCGCCGTGCGCGGGCAGCACCAGGTCGACCTCGAAGTTCTGCACCTTGCGCTGCGAATCGATGAAGTCGCTCAACGGATTGGTCGGTCCCGAGGGATAGATGCCGACGTGCGGGGTGATGCGCGGCAGCAGATGGTCGCCGACGATCATCACCTTCTCCTTGCGCAGGTAGATCACGCTGTGGCCGGGCGCGTGGCCCGGGGTCCAGATGATCTCGAAGCGCCGCTCGCCCACCGCGATTACGTCGCCGTCATGCAGGAAATCGTCGGGCCGCGGCACCGGGTTGTATTGATCGGTGCCCATCCACGCCGGTCGCATTCCTTCGATCGGGTAGCGATCGATCGGAAAGCCGTGACCGCTGAAAAACGCTTTCACCTCGGGATTGGCCGACGGCGCCGGCAGATTCAGCATCCGGTTGACCCGCTCGACTTCGAGGTCGTGCAGGTAGGTGCGGGCGTGGCTGAGGCCCTTGATCGTCGCCGAGGCGCCGAAATGGTCGACGTGATGATGGGTGCCGAGCAAGACCGTGAGATCTTCGAGCCTGGTCCCGGCCTGCGCGAAGGCGTCCTTGAGCGTGGCCACGCTGTCGGCCGTGTTCATGCCGGTATCGACCAGCGTCCATTGCCCGCCGCCGCAATCGATCAGGTAGACATTGACGATCGTCGGCCGCATCGGGAGCGGCAGGAAAAGCTCGTAAATCCCGCGCTGTACTTCCGCGATCTTGGCTGGCATCGCTTATGGCCTTCAGAGCGGCGCTTGCGCGCGTGGCCGCGCGAATCGTCGGCTCGCGGCCGCTCCGGCCGGAGTCCCGCGCCACAATCCATTCTATTCCGATCTTAGGCGCCGGCGGAATGGCCGATCGAGGACCGGAGGCGCCGGGACTGGCTACTCGTGGAGCTGTTCCTTTACCTGGAAAGTCAGCTTCACCGTCACTTTCCAGCGTGACACCTTGTTGTTCGCGACCTCGGCCGCGATGTTGGTCACCTGAGCCGTGTGCACGCCGGAAATCGTTACCGCGGCGCGCGCCACCGCCAAGTCCACCGCGTGCTCGATCGATTCCGTCGAACTGCCGGTCAACTCGATTGTCTTTTCAACCATGTGAGGGGTCCGTTCCTCGGCCGCCGCGGCCCTGCGATTTGACGCGCGCGCGCGCACGGCGTTAGGGTTGAGCCCTGTGCGTTTATTACGTCACACAGGGAACGCTAAGACAAGGCGGAATTCTCATGAGCTATGATCGTTCGGCGGTGCGGGCGGTAATCGAGAAGGCAAAGGCGGGCGGACGAAGTGCGCTTTCGCCGGCCGAGTGCAGAGCGCTTTGCGAGGCTTGCGCTATCCCGTTGCCCAGGGCGGCGACGGCATCGTCCGCCGCCGAAGCCGGCCGCGCGGCGGCGGCGCTCGGCTTTCCGGTGGTGATGAAGATCGTCTCGCCCGACATCCTGCACAAGACCGAGGCGGGAGGCGTGATACTCAACGTGCAAAGCGCGGCCGAGGCCGAGCGGGCCTACGAAAAGATCGTCGCCGGCGCGCGCGCCTACAAACCCGAGGCCAAAGTCGCCGGGGTCGAAATCCAGCAGATGCTCTCGGGCGGCCAGGAGGTGATCGTCGGCGCCACCGCCGATCCGAGTTTCGGCAAGGTGGTGGCTTTCGGTCTCGGCGGGGTGCTGGTCGAAGTGCTCAAGGACATCACGTTTCGCCTCGCGCCGGCGAGCCGCGCCGACGCGCGCTCGATGATCGACGGGATCGCGGCGGCCGAGATTCTCAATGGCGTGCGCGGCGCGGCCGCGGTCGACAAAGACGCGCTCGCCGCGATCATCGAGACGGTCTCGAGCCTTGCCGCCGACTTTCCGGAAATCGCCGAACTCGATCTCAATCCGGTGCTGGCGCGGCCCGACGGCGCGGTGGCGCTGGACGTGCGCGTGCTGCTCGATTTCGCGCCGCCCGCCGAGCGCTACCGGCCCTCGCGCGAGGAAATCCTGCGCGCGATGAACCGCATCATGCGTCCCGCGGCGATCGCGGTAATCGGCGCGTCCGCCGAAGACGGCAAGATCGGCAACTCGGTGATGAAGAACCTCATCAATGGCGGCTTCGAGGGCAAAATTTATCCGATCCATCCCAAGCTCGCCGAAGTGATGGGGCGCAAGGCCTATCGCAGCGTCAAGGAGGTGGCGGGCGAGATCGACGTCGCGGTCTTCGCGATCCCGGCGCCGCTGGTGGCCGGCGCGCTCAAGGAGTGCGGCGAGAAAAAAATTCCCGGCGCGGTGCTGATCCCGTCGGGCTTCGCCGAGACCGGCAACGTCGAGCTGCAGGACGAGATCGTCAGGGTCGGGCGGCAATACAACGTGCGTCTGATGGGCCCGAACATCTACGGCTTTTACTACCTGCCGCGCAAGCTGTGCGCGACCTTCTGCACGCCCTACGACGTGCTGGGCAAGGCGGCGCTTTCCTCGCAAAGCGGCGGGGTCGGGATGGCGATCGTTGGCTTTAGCCGCTCGACCCGGATGGGCGTCTCGGCGATCGTTGGCCTGGGCAACAAGTCCGACCTCGACGAGGACGACCTGCTGACTTTTTTCGAGCAGGATGACGACACCCAGGTGATCGCGATGCACGTCGAGGACTTGAAGGACGGCCGCTCGTTCGCCGAGGTCGCCAAACGGGTGTCCCGCAAAAAGCCGGTGATCGTGCTAAAGGCCGGACGCACCGCGCTCGGCGCGCGGGCCGCGCGCTCGCACACCGCGGCGCTGGCCGGCAACGATCGCATCTATGAAGACGTGCTGCGCCAGTCGGGCGTGGTGCGCGCCCGCGCGCTCAACGACATGCTCGAGTTCGCGCGCTGCCTGCCGATCATGGCGGCGCCCAAGGGCGAGAACGTGCTGATCATCACCGGCGCCGGCGGCTCGGGCGTGCTGCTCTCGGACGCTTGCGTCGACAATGGGCTAAAACTGATGGAGATGCCGCCCGACCTCGACGCGGCCTTTCGCAAATTCATCCCGCCCTTCGGCGCGGCCGGCAACCCGGTCGATATCACGGGCGGCGAGCCGCCCACGACCTATCGCAACACGATTCGGCTGGGGCTGGAGGATCCGCGTATCCACGCGCTCATCCTCGGCTACTGGCACACCATCATCACGCCGCCGCTGGTGTTCGCAAAGCTGGTGACCGAAGTGGTCGAGGAATTGCGCGCGAAGGGAATCGACAAGCCGATCGTGGCGTCCCTGGTCGGCGACGTCGAGGTCGAGGACGCTTGCCGGGTGCTGTTCGAGCACAATATCCCGGCCTACCCGTATACGACCGAGAAGCCCGTGCTCGTGCTGGGGGCGAAGTATCAGTGGGCGCGCGCCGCCGGCCTGATGGGCGGCTGATCAAGCCGGCGCGGGCGCGGAATGTTTAGACCCTGACATTACGGCTTTGTTTCAATCACGAGTCGCCGCGCCTTCGACTCCGCTGTCGCCAATCGACCGGGAGAGTAGCCACTATTTTCCTTGCCAGGGCTCAGCCAACTTCCGGGCGAGGATTACCGGTGCAGCTCCTCGAGTTTGCTGATGTCATACAGATTCTCGACCTCTCGCGCAGTCGGGACCGGGAATCCGACGCCGTAACCGATGATAATCGTACCGCGGCTGTTCTGGAGGTCCATCACCGGGACCCCGGTGAAAGTCGTGGTATGTGCGCCCAAGTTTATCTCGGACCATTCCTTGGTATACGTCTCGCTCCATTTCTTGGGGTATTCCCAGATTTTCCAAAGTTTTCCGCCACGATCGAAAGCCACCTCGAACCAACTATCCCAGTTTTCCGAATCCCAGAAATTGAGCACGGCGCTGTAGGGTGCCCGTGGGTCGATTGGCGTGCGTTCAATTACCGCGAATTTACGCAGTGACCAGCCCGGATCGTTCACGATGAGACCGTTGGTTCCGTAACAATGCAGGTAGAGTTTTTGCTGATCCATCATTCCCAAAACGTCTTTCCATCCGAGGAATTTCCACCTCCAGTCGAGTTCGCGATCGGCGAAGCCGTAAAAGTCGGCAATAGTATGATCCGTGCCCATCATCGAATCGGACTTAACCTCGGCGGAAATGCGGCGAACGCGACGGAGCTGCGGAATGTAGGCCCAACCATCGTCGGGACGATGAGGATCGGCGTAGCGATAGACTATGAAAACCGTTCCACGAATATCGAACGGCGCCTGAAAACCGGTAAACTCCTTGAACTCGAACAGCTTCGAGTCCGGCACCGGCAGAAGACCGCCATTGGCCTGCTCTTGCGCCAGATGACTATAATAAACGCGGCGGTAATACGCGCCCAGATTCCTCTGAAAAGAGCCGCCGCCACCATATTCCTCGCTGATGTTGGCAGGGAAGCGGGTTTTGATGTTGAAGCCGGCAAGCCATTCCGGAGGCACGTCAGGAACTATAGTCGGTTGCTCGCCCTTGTGTTCGCCACCGAAACGGACCCAGGTTAGATTCCAGCTTACCCCGATGAGGCCAAAGTTCTGCCAACGATACTCGAAATTCCAGGCAGCCTTTATTCCTGAAGTTGGATCTTCGGCATTCAGCGAGGCGTCGGAAAAGGGCTGTCCGCATACGTAATTGGACATGGTGCCGTCCGGATTGAGCCTCACCTGGCCCTGATACTTCTCGGTGCACTCCATATAGTCTTTGCGCGGCTGGTGGCTCTGGACGGGTTGTACAGCCAGCCTGAAATCAGGAAAGTCAAGCTGCTCGATAAACCCCGGAATTATAAAGGGCCGCATCTTCTCCATGTCTTTCGAAGTCAGAACGTCGCCCGGCTTGAAAGCCGGTTTTGCGTCCTGGTACTGATGCAGCCATTTGATAAAGGTGTCGAGAGTAAAAGTTTGTACGCCTTGCGCGTTGGCAGGCGGGACTTTAAGCGCAACGGTGAATAACAGAAGCAGAGGGAGGAACCAGAACGATCGCATGCTTCGCAATTTTCCGCACTGCATTGCCCTTACTCCTTGTCGGCCCAAGGTGGACGTGCCGCGCTCGCCGGCGCGACGCTGTCGTTTGTTGGAGGAGAAAAAGAGGCTTCGCTGAATCGGCACCTCGCATAATCCTTGGAAAGGGATCCCCTCTTCTGGTAGAGGAACAGCTAGCGCCTTGTAGAGTCCGCTTAGCACGATGGACCCTGACTGTCAAACGGGCGCGCGGACAGGCTAAAGGAGAATTTCGATGGCTAGGTTGAGCTCCATCCCATTTGAAAAGGTCGATCCGCAGCTTCAGACGGTCATGCGCGAGTATGACCTGGAACTCGGCGGCTCCGGATTCGTGCAGGTTCTGGCCCACGCACCGGAGGTCTTTAAAGCCTTTATCGATTTCTACTTTCCTTTAGTCAGCACCACGCGCGGCTCGGTCAACATGAAGTTGACGGAACTTGCCCGACTTAAGGTGGCGGAGAAAAATGAGTGCGGCTTGTGAATGGGCGCCCGGTTTGCCTTGGCAAGGCAACAAGGACTGACCGAAGAGCTGGTCGCCGAGCTACCTGATTTCGAAAACAGCCGGAAGTTGACGAGCCAGGAAAAGGCGGCGATTCGTTTCGCCGAGATACTTGCGGGCGATCATCGGCGAGCGTCGCAGCAAACCTTCGATGTCTTGCGCGAGCATTTTACGGAAGGCGAGATCGTCGACCTGGGCTTCAGGATAGTGACCTTCGTAGGCTATGGCCGCCTGATTCATGCTTTAGGTCTGGAGATTGGAAAAACCTGCCCGCTGTGAGCTTGCGAGAGTCTCGCGCGCGCAGCTCCGCCTTCGACGGACGCGCCTCCGAGAGGAGGCGTGCTTCAAAAATAAATGGGACCATGAAGGGCTTCGTCGAGGGGAGGGGCTTCGTCGAGGGACTGAGCCCGCGAGAGCGCACTTTCCCGGGAGAGCGACGCTCGCCGCGCGGAAACCGTCTCGGCGACCGCTATTTGTCGGTCTTCTCGAACTTCAACGAGGCCGAGTTCATGCAGTAGCGCAGTCCCGTCGGATTTGGGCCGTCGTCGAAGACGTGTCCCAGATGGGCGCCGCAGCGGCCGCACGTTACCTCCGTCCGCACCATCCCGTAGCTCCGGTCGACCGAATTTTCGACTTTGCTCTCTTCCTTGGGAGCGTAAAAGCTCGGCCATCCGCAGCCCGAGTCGAACTTGGTTCCGGAGTCGAACAGCTCGTTGCCGCAGCAGACGCAGAGGTAAACGCCCTGATCATGAAAATCCCAGTACTGGCCGGTAAACGCGCGCTCGGTGCCCTTTTTGCGCGTGACCTCGTACTGCTCGGGGGTCAGGAGTTTGCGCCATTCCTCGTCGGTCCTGACGATCTTTTCGGCCATGAGGTTTTTCCCTCCGCGACGGTCAGACATACAGGACTCAATTTCAGCATATCGCCGCCTGGCGCGTAAACGTGAAAGACGTGAAAAACCAAAAATGAGAAGGAAAGAGACCCCGTAGGCTTCCCGTCCGCGGCGGACTTCCGCAGTTTTCGGCAGCCCGCAATTCTCGGCGGTCGAAAAATCAGTGCAGCACGGGCTGCGCGGGAGGCGAGGTCAGCGGCGCAAGCGTCGGCGGCACTACGACCGGGCCGACCGGCGTGCGTTCGATATAGGTTTTCGGCGCGGTGCTCTCGCTCGCCGAGGTGGCCGAAACCGTATTCACCGGCGCTACGATGATGGGTTCGGCATTCGGACCCGGGTTGTACATCTCGCTGTATTCGGTGTCGCCGCTCATGGCCGGCGCCAATGCGGTTTTGGTCGCGAGGTAATGCAGCGGGCGCGTCACGCCCCACTCCAGCGCATAGCCGATGGGCGCGAGGAAGTAGCTGATCACCTTGAGCAGTTGGCCGTCTTCGGTATCGGTATACTCGTTAGGATTCTGCTTGTCGTTGTACGGCCCTTGCTGCGCGAACGCCATCGTCGACGTCGCCATCGCCAGAGCCACGAACATGCAAAGGATTAGCCGCCGCATAACCTCAGTCTGTGCCCCACGGGCGCTTTATGTCAATGGTCGGAAAGCGCCGCCGCCTTTGTGGGAATTTTCCTTACTTTCGCAGTACAAGGCTTAGATGCGCAACTACTCGGCCACGCCCGCGACGCGCGCGCTTACCCCTACCGGCGGTTTCCTCGACGGCTTCGGCTACTCGCTCAACCCGTACGTGGGATGCGCCTTCGGCGACGGCGGCGGATGCCCGTTCTGTTACGTGCGGGCGCTGCCGGTGGCGCGCGCCCGCGCGGAGCCGTGGGGCACGTGGGTAATCGCCAAGTCCAACCTGCTCGAATTGCTCGCGCGCGAGCTTCGCGCGCTGGAGCAATCGGGGAAGCTCGAGCGCGCGGCCATCTTCATGTCGAGCGCGACCGATCCGTACCAGGGGATGGAGCGGCGGATGGGACTTACGCGCGGCGCGCTGGAGCTGTTCGTGCGCCGGCCGCCGCGCCGCGTGCTGTTGCAGACGCGCAGCCCCATGATCGAGCGCGACCTCGACCTGTTGGTGCGCCTGGGACCGCGGCTCATCGCCTCGATCACCGTCGAGACCGACGACGAGCAGGTGCGCCGCGCGCTCACGCCGACCTCGCCGTCGATTGCGCGGCGGCTGACGGCGGCGCGCCGGCTGCGCGCGGCGGGCGTGTTCGTGCAGCTCGCGGTGGCACCGATGATGCCGAACCATCCCGAGCGCCTGGCCGCGCTTGCCGACGGCGCGGCCGACCGCGTGGTGGTCGATACCTACTTCGATGGCGACGGCTCGGGCGGCCGGCGCTCGCGGGCGCTTAAGATGGACGCGCTGTACGCGCGACTGGGCTACGAGGGATGGTTTCGGCCGGGTGCCGAGCGCGCGCTGATGGCGGCGATGCGCGCGCGGCTGGGCGCGGAGCGCGTGCTCTTCAGCCGCGCGGGCTTCAACGCGGTCTAGGATTCTCCGCGCGCCGACATTACCCGCCGCGCATCGACTTGTGGCATAAGGACGAAAGCCGCAAGACAAACTTAGCGCTACTCTTCGAGTAAGGAGACTCCGCCGATGGACTTTGGAATTCTTCTGCCCTTTCGCAACCCTCCTCAATGGCAGCGGCCGATAACCGAGGTTTACGACGAGCATCTTCAGGAGGCCGTCCTGGCCGAGGAGCTCGGCTACGATCACGTCTGGACCACCGAGCATCATTTTTACGACGACGCCTGGTCGCCCTCGCTGTTGCCGATTCTCTCGGCCATCGCCCAGCGCACCAGCCGCATTCGTCTGGGCACCTTCATCATCATTCTGCCGCTGCATGACCCCGTCCGCGTCGCCGAGGATGCGGCGACGGTCGACATTCTATCGAAAGGCCGGCTGGATCTGGGCGTGGGGCAGGGCTACGTAGTCAGCGAGTTCGATAGCTTCGGCATTCCGCGCAATCAGCGCGGTAGCCGGGTCGAAGAGGGCGTGGAGCTGATCCGACGATGCTTCACCGAAGAGAACTTTTCCTTCGACGGCAAGTACTACCGGATGAAAAACGTAAACTTGATGCCCAAGCCGGTGCAGAAGCCCTATCCGCCGATCTGGATCGCGGCGATGGCGGAGAAGTCGGTGTCTCGCGTGGCCCGGATGGGCTATCACCTGGCCGGCAGCGGCGGAGTCGACCTCCAGCAGATGTACGACGCGGGATTGCGCAGCCACGGCCACGACGTGGCGAGCCATCACATCGCGCAACTGCGGGCGGTCTACGTGGCCGAGACGCGCGAGCGGGCCTGGGACGACGCCGAGGAGCATCTGTACTACATGATGACGGCATATGACCGCCGCTTTAAGGAAGCCAAAGATCTGCCCTGGAGCGAAGCCGTTTTTTCGCGCTCGAACGTTCCGCCTCCCGGCGAGATGCGCAATACGCCCGGCCTCAGTTTCTTTCAGGCGCCTCTGGCCGTGGGAACGCCCGACGAGGTGGTGCGGGAGTTGCAGCGATATCGCGAGGCGGGCCGGGTGACGCATCTGGTGATGTGGATGCAGTTGCCGGGGATGCCGGCGCACAAGGCGCGCCGCTCGATGGAGCTGTTCGCGAAAGAGGTAATGCCGCGTTTGCGTTGATCGACTCGGATTTCCGGATCGTCTGTTGAAGACAAGATTGCCGGGCGCGGGCAAGGCGGGGCACGGGTGTGCCAAGAATCTGTGCTAAGCGCAGCGGGGTCGACTTGCAGGATGGTCGCAACGGCTCGAGCCGGTCAGCCGCGGCTGCCGGGAGCCAGCCGCCACGGCCCGCGGAGCGGTAACTTGAAGCTGGGCTCCTTATCCGGTTAAAAATCGCGTGTTTGGGAAATCTATAGTGGAAATTTCGGTTGAATGCTTACAGAAGCGCCTTCCATCACGCGCGTTCAATCTGAACGTCCTCGCGATTGCCTTTGCGATCCTGGTTCTCACCGCTTATGCCCGCGCTGACAACGTTCCTCCCACAATTGAGTCACGAGGACACGGTGAGGTATTAGCCAAGCCGGATGCTGCAATCATTACCCTGTCGGTCGTCTCTAAGGGGGCTACTGCCCAAGCCGCGGCCAGGCGTAATGCTGCGACCGACAAGGCGATTGCCGGTTCCCTTCTGGCAAAAGGGCGCATCAGCAAAGACGAAATAGAAACTTCAGAGTCTTCCATCAGTTCCATTTCGAGGCCCAGCTTTCGGGAATTTAAACCACGATGGCATGCGTTGGGCGGCTTCAGGGCCGAATTTCCGGCAGCCGAAAGCGTACTGTTGTCGCTGATGGATACGGTCAGCGCTCAGTCCTGGGCTCATGTCATGGACGACTCCACCAAAAACGGCAAGAGTACGCTTGAGTTACAGGTATACGGCGAGGGCGATAGCGCGAAAGAAGCCGCAGCGGAAGGCAATGAACATGTAGAGAAGGCGATAAATCTAGTGAAGGCTAAGGTCCCCGGGGCCGAGATCACTCCCTTCGATTTAAGGCTCATTGCGCCCCAGGGCAGCCCCTTTCAAAAGGACGAGGCCGAAGCGCCCTATACCGCGCGCAACGAACTTTCGGTCCACGTTGCATCAGTGGCTAATGTACCGATGGTGGTTGACGAGGCGATGGCGGCTGGCGCGGACGGGGTCTCCTACGTCAACGTGAATTTGGTACTGCGAGATCCGACCAAAGCGCAGACCGAAGCGATATACCTGGCCACCAAGGATGCGAAACTGAAGGCTCAGGTCGAAGCAGCGGCGCTCGGAGTGAAGCTCGGCCCATTGCTTAGATCATCCGTTCTCGAGCCCGGGGACAACAAGCAGGATCATTATCGCGAAAACAGACAGGCGGCCTCGTATGGTCCGGGCGACATTCGCGTCTCCGCAGACGTGACACTGACCTACGCAATCCCATAATTCAGGTTAACACCAGTTTTGGGATCTTCGTCGAGGAGGTTCTGTTTGTAGACCTGGCATTCCTTGAAAGATGTGAACTGTGCGACCGCATGCCAAGCGGGTAATCCTCTTGCGCAGACGGCGCCTCGCCGGCGAAGTGTATCGAAACGGCACTGCCCCGGCAGCATGGGCCGTCGTCCTCTTCATCATTGGCGTCCTCAATTCCGCGTATGGCGGCGACGCTGGGGAACACGCTCCTTTCCGAACTTGCGCCGATCAAATTCGGGCGTACCAAGCCGTAGAACTACAAATTTCCCGATGCGTCCTGGCTCGCTTGCTTCGCGCCATCGCCAAAGCGTTAGTCTGGTTAGTTCGAAGGGTACGCATTTTGAAATTAAGAAGAGGTATACAGATGAAGAACAGAACTGGCTATTTGGCGCGATGGGCTCTCGCGGCAATCCCGGGCTTCGGGCTGTTGCTGCTGGCCGCCAGCGGACCGGCCTTTGCCGGGTTCAACGAACACAACTTTCACGGTCGCTACACGGCCTCGTACCACGCCTTCGACGCTTCGATCACGGGTACGACGAGTGAGCCGAACCCGCCGGCAATTCCGTACTCGGTGTCGGGCGCGATGTGGAGCGATGGCAGGGGGAATGTTTCGGGGTTCCTCAACGAGGATTACGGCTCTCCGGGCACCGGCGCCGCGTCCACCTGTTCGATCAGCGGCACCTACACGGTCGGCACGGCTCTCATCGGACCAATGCCGGGATTCGTCACGATCAACCTGACCAGCAGTTGCCAGACGGTGACCTGCACCGGGACCACGGTGCCGGTTTGCGCCCCTTCGGGCACCGCCAGTCCGGGATCGCCGGTCGAGTTGTTCTGCGCGTTGTCGGGCCCGTCGGGCAAGTCGCTGGACTGCACGGAGATGGGCGAGGCGGCGAGCGGAACGACCTTCCAGACGCCAATCTCTGCGCCGCACTGGCAGCGCGAGGATTAACAAGGCTGTCCGATAAGGCGGCGCGGCCCTAATCCCACGATAGGCCGCGCCGCTTAGCAGCTTACGAGATTGCCGATTAGTGCGTAGCGCGGCGCATACCGGATCAGTTCAGTGCTGCGCCGAGGGCCTCCGAATCAGGTGTACGATGCCCACCAGAACGATCGCGCCCACGGTCGCCATCGCCAGGAACCCTAGTCCCCCGCTGACCACGACCCCCAAGGCGTTGAAGATCCAGCTTCCAATGACCGCGCCGACCAGGCCGAGCAGGATGTCGGCGAACATTCCGTAGCCCTCGCCCTTCATCAGCTTGCCGGTCAGCCATCCCGCGATTAGTCCGATGATGATTGCGCCGATCATGCGATAAAGCCTCCTTGTCGCGACGATGCGGGCGTCAACAATTGCTCAGGCCGCCAGGTATTGGTCGACCGGGAACATCAGGCGGCCGCGCAGGATCGGAATGCAATTGAATGGAAACTCCTGCACGATTTCGGCGCCGGCCTCGCGCAAGCCGTCGAGGAACCGCTCCAGGTTGAGCATCGCGCCGGTCGGCAGATCGTGCAGCACGACCACGCTCCACGGCGTGGCGCGGCACTGCGTAAGCGCTCGCTCGACCCATCCCTTCGGGTCTTCCCAGTCGCGCGGCACGCAATTCCAGAGCACGCAAGTGAAGCCGCCGGCGCACAGGTAGTCGACGACCTTGCGGTTGAGCAGTCCCGAATCGAGCGCGCCGCCACCGCCGAAGGGGCGGAAGAAGCGGTCGGGATGGGCAAGGGCGCCGAGCATCCGCTGGGCGCGGCCAATTTCGTCCTCGGCGCCGTCGCGATCTTCGCGCCGGCCAAAGGGCTCGGTATGCGTCAGGCTGTGATTGCCGATCCAGTGGCCTTCGGCGTGGGCGCGCGCGGCGCGGGCACGACGCTCGGGGTCGGCGAGCTTCTTGCCGATTACGAAGAAGGTCGAGCGGATGCCTTGGGCGCCGAGCACGTCGAGGACGTGGTCGGTCACTTCGGGCTCGGGCCCGTTGTCGAAGCTGAGCGTGACTTTCACTTTCACCGGATTTCGACCATCGCGCTCGGCGGCGCCGCCGCGCGCCATGTCCCACGAACCCGGGTCGCCCGGCGCGGGTTGGCGCTCGGCGGCGCCGCTTTGCCTACTTCTTCTGTTCCATCGGGGCGCCGCAGCATTTGAGCGCGCCTGCGCCGCCCTTGGTGACGATTACTTGCGAGCCGCATTTGCCGCAGATGTAAACCTTTCCGAGCTGGTTAGCCATGGTTGTCCGTTGCTCCGTTGGATGTGATTGCGACGCGCGACTTCAGGCCCCGCGAAACAGCGGCTTGCGCTTGTCCAGGAAGGCCCGTACGCCCTCGGCGCGGTCGGCTGTGGTTTGTAGCAAGGCGTACAGATCCTCTTCAAGCCTTATACCTTGATCCAGAGTCAGGTCGCATCCTTTGCGCACGGCCTCCTTGGCCAGAGCGGCGGCGATCGGGCCGCGGCTGATGACCGAACGCACGACCTCGCCGGCCACACGCGCGAGCGCGTGGCTGGGTGCGACGTAGGTCACGAGGCCCAGGCGCATGGCCTCGGCGCCGTCGGGCGCCGCGCCGGTCAGCAGCATCCGTAGCGCATGGGCGGCGCCGATGAGCCGCGGCAGGCGCTGGGTGCCGCCGAAGCGCGGCAGCCGGCCGCGCTTGAGCTGGCCCATCGTGAAGCGGGCCGATCGCGCGGCGACGCGAAGGTCGGTGGCGAGCGCCAGCTCCATCCCTTCATCGGCGGCTCCGCCGTCGATAATCGCGAGCGTTGGCTTGGAGAGCACGGCTATCGATTCGACCACCATCGGCGCAATCGAATCGACGTCGTCGTCGAAGCCGGCGCAGAAGTAGCCGCCCGCGGCGCGAATAACCAGCATCCGCGCGTCCGCGTCGTCTTCGACCTCCTCGGCCAGCTCGACCAGTTGGCGCGCCATCGCGGCGGTCAATCGGTTGCGCGCGCCGTTGCGCGCGGCCGGCCAGGTGAGCGTCGCGGTGACGCATCCGCCGGCGCGCGCGACTTCGATCCGGCCAGCGGCGTGCGTCGGGCGCGGGCGCTCAGGGCTGCGGTGTGTCGCCCTTGTCACGCAGCTCCTTGCGCAGGATTTTGCCCAGCGGATTCTTAGGCAGCGCCTCGATGAACTCGATCACCTCGGGCCGCTTGAAGCTCGCCAGGCGGGTGCGACAGAACTCGCCGATGTCGGCCGCGGTGAGGTTCTGACCCGGCCGTTTGACCACGAAAGCTTTGACGGTCTGTCCCCATTCGACCGAGGGCACGCCGATGATCGCCGCCTCGTCGATCGCCGGATGGCTCATCAGGACGGCCTCGATCTCGGCGGGCGCGATATTTTCGCCGCCGCGGATGATCATGTCGTCCTTGCGTCCGGCGAAGAACACGTAGCCCTCTTCGTCGACCCATCCGAGATCGCCGGTCGCGCGCCATCCCTCGGGCAGGCGGGAGTCGTCCTCGCGCCCGGCGTAGCCCTTCATGATGCGCGGGGTGCGGATGAGGATTTCGCCGACCTGGCCCACTCCAAGGAGCTGACCATCGTCGTCGCGCACGGCGATCTCGACGTCGGGCAGCGGGCGGCCGATCGAGTTGAGCCGCTTGAGCTTGAGCTCGACGGTTTTCGCGTCGCCGTCGATCCGATGGTCGTCGGGGCCGAGCACGGTCAGCGAAGAGGTGGTTTCGGTCTGGCCGTAAGCGTTGACGAAGCCGACGCCTTTGGGGAACGCCTCGATCGCGCGGCGGATGGTCTGAATCGGCATCGCCGCGCCGCCGTATGCGAGATTGGTCAGGCTCGAGAAGTCGGTGCTGGCGAACGACGGCTCGTCGAGCAGTTGCTTCATCATCGTCGGCACGACGAAGGCGTGGGTGACCTTTTCGCGTGCGACCAGTTGCAGCCAGGCCTTGGGATCGAACTGCGACATCACCACCATTCGCCGCCCGGTCCACAGGTTGGTCATCATCGCGGTGGTGCCGGCGATGTGGTAAAAGGGCACGCATACCAGCGCGACGCCGCGTTCGCTGCCATCGGCCATTTCGACGTTGGCCGTGACGTAGGCGGCGAAATCGCGAAAGCGCAGCATCACGCCCTTGGGCAGCGAGGTCGTGCCGCTGGTATACATCAGCACCGAGACGTCCTCGTCCTCGACCTCGACTTCGCCCTCATCGACCTCGGCCGCCTTGACCAGGTCCGCGAGCAGCGGGATTCCGCTCGTGTGCTCGCCCCAGGCCACCGCCCTGGCGGTCTTGAGCCTGGGCGCCACGCGCGAAACGAGATCGAGGTAACGGTCGCCCACCAGCAGCACCTTGGCCCCGGCGGTGTTGATCATGTACTCGAGCTCGGCGTCCTTGGCGCGGTAGTTGAGCGGCAGCCAGGTCAGCCCGGCCTTGGCGGCGGCGTAGTAGCCGGCGATGTAAAGGTCGGAGTTGGTGTCGAGCGCGGCGATTACGTCGCGCGGTTTCAGCCCAAGGGTCTTGAAGGCCGAGCTCAGGCGCCCGACCAGTTCGTTGAGCTGGGCGTAGTTGAGCCTGCGATCGCCGAAGACCAGGATTTCCTGGTCGGGAGCGATCGAGCCCGGGATGCTGATGAAACTGACGGTGTTCACGGTACTCCGTTTCCTCCAGGGCGGCGCGCCCTCTTGGGGGCGGATATGGCCGCCGGTGCTCGCTTTTCGAGCGTGAAATTTTCGAGCCTGCGGGCAAGCCGACGCTCCATCGCCAGCCCCTCGCCCAGCGGCAGGTCCAGGCCGTCCCAGACCGCCAGCTTGGCCATCGCGACCCGCTCACGTGGCAAGCGGCCCAGGCTGCGCGCCAGGGTGGCTGCCGTGCGCATCAGCGCCGCCTCGGGCACGACTACGGCGACCAAACCTATTGCGAAAGCCTCCTTTGCGTCAATCCAACGGCCCGTGAGGCAAAGATCGAGGGCCCGGCCCGGTCCCAGGCGGCGCGAGGCGGTCTGCGTGCCAGCCACGCCGGGAATCATCCCCAGCCCCGTCTCGGGCAGGCAAAAGGACGCGCTTGCGGCCGCGATTGCGATATCGCACAGCAGCATCATCTCGAGGCCGCCGCCGACCGCGTAGCCGTGAACCGCGGCGACCGTCGGCACGGTCAGCGCGCGCAGGCGCCCCCATACGTCGCGCCGAAAGCGCACCCAGCGCGCGACCGTGGGCGAGGGCGCGGTGCCGAACTCGCTCACGTCGCCGCCGGTGGAAAAGGCCGGTCCCGCGCCACAGAGCACCATTGCGCGGACCTCGGGATCGTCGTGGACGGCGCCCAGCGCGCCAAACAGGTCGTCGCGCATCGCCACGTTATAGGCGTTGAGCTGGCGCGGTCGGTTGAGGGTTATCCATGCGATCCGGTTGCGCTTCTCGAAACGAATCGTGCTGAAGCCCGGGGAGGGCCGCGACGGACGGATGCTGTGCGACGGCTCTGCCATGGATACGATGACCGGGTAGACGGCCCGGCAGACCTACGCGGAGAATAGGTCGGCGCCGGCGCTGGCTGCGATCTCGGGCCGCCCGCGCTCGAAGATTACGCGTCCGCCGACGATCGTGATATCGACCGGCAGATTCATCAGCTCGGCCGGCTTGAGCGCCATCGGATCGCGCGGCAGCACGATAAGGTCGGCCAGACGCCCCAGTGCAATCTCGCCCGCCTTAAGCCGCGCCAGACGCGCCGCCTGCGCGGTGAACAGCTTGAAGCCCTGTTCGATGGAAATCCGTTCGTTAAGGCCGATTTCGTAGCCCTCGATCGAAAAGCGCATCGCGGCGGCGCCGATCGCGCACAGCGGACGCGCCGGGGTAACCGGCGCGTCGGTGGCGCCGGCAAGCTCGATTCCAGCCTCCAGCACGCTGCGCGCGCGATACAGGAACGGCAGCAGGCCCGGCTCGGTGACGTACTTGGCGCCGCGGTAATAGGAGAAGCCGGGATTGGTCACCACCCACGCGCCCAGCGCCTTGAGGCGTTCGAGATGCTCGGGCGTGATCACGCCGCCGTGCTCGATACGAAAAACCGGGCCGCCGTCGAGCGCGGGCGCCATCCCACGCGCGGCGGTCTCGAGCGAGTTGAGCGCCAGTTCGAGTTCCTCGACTTCGGTGCAGTGGAAAGCCGAATCGAGTCCGGCCTGCCGCGCCCGCGTGACCCATCGAGCGATTGGGCGATAGTCGGTGCGCGCGCTCTCGATGAACTTGACCGCGGCCAGCGTTATCCCGGCCGGCTGCGCGGCCCGCTCGGCCTCGCCGAACGCCTCGAAGTGGGCCGCGCCGAGCATCATTGCCACCCGCTGCGCCACCGCCCGCCCGCCGACCAGCCGCGCCATCAACGCGACCTCCTCGGGCCCATTGCGCACGGTCGCGTCGGTGAACGCGGTGACGCCGGCGGCGGCCAGCTCGCGGCTGAACAGACGCGCGCGCGCCTCCAGTTCGGCCGGGGTCACGCGCGGCAGCCGGCGCGAAAGATAGCTTTCCATTCCGGCCACCAGACCGGTCAGCCGACCCGTCGCGTCGCGCATCAGGACGGCGCCCTCGGGCGGCTTGAAGTCGGGCGCCTCGAGACCCAGTGCGGCGATCGCGCGCGAATTGAGCCACGAGGCATGCAGCGTCTGATGGCGCAGGCGCAGCGGATTCTTGGGCACCGCGGCGTCGAGTTCGGCCCGCGTCGGGCCGCGCCGCCCGGCCAGCAGCGCCTCGTCGCATCCGAACGCGCGCATCCAGTTGCCCGGCGGCACCTTGCCCGCGGCCACGCGCAGGTCGGCCATCAGGTCGTCGAGCTGGCGACATCGCCACAGGCTGAGCCCGGCCGCCGCCGACGCGGCTTCGAGGAAATGGAGATGCGAATCGATTAACCCCGGCACGACGGCGCGTCCGGCGAGCCGAATCAGATGCGTGCGCGGGCCGACCAGCGGCTTGAGCTCGGCATACGGCCCGAGCGCGAGAATTGTGCCACCGGCGACCGCAATCGAGTCGCTGGCGGGATGGCCCAGGATCGTTCCTTCGTGCAGAACCAGGTCAGCCTTGAGGGCCATCAGGGTCTTAAGCGCCAAGCCGTCGCGCGCGAGGAAGCGCTGCGCGGCGTATCCTCGCGTGTAGCCCCGAATTCAACCGAATCTTAACCGGACTTCAATCCGAGGACGGAAGCGCCTTGGCTTCCTTGATTTTCATTTCGGCGTCGCAACACTCGATCGCGCCGGTGCCCGGCTTGTTGCACAGCACCTCGGTGCCGCACTTTTCGCACAGATAACGCTTGCCCAATTGGTTAGCCATCGTTTGACACTCCCGTCATCGTCGCCGGTCTTCACAGGCCCGGTCGTGAGGTTTTCGTTTGCGGACTCCGATCGGTGAAATCCAAGCCGCGTCGGTCCCTGGCCCTTTTCTTAGAGCATCGGACGCATTTCTTCAATGAGTCATTCAGATTTTGCGGAGTTTGTAGGGTCTGCCTCGCTTGCAAACGGCAATTCGCTCACCGTCGCCGCCAGCTCTCCGTCCGCGTCATGGATCGTTACCGCCGTCCCTGCGGCCCAGGCGCTGTGATGCAACACGGCGAGGGCGAGCACGCCGAGGCGCGGCGAGCGCAGCGGGCTGGTGAGGCGGCCGACCTCCTTGCCCGCGAGCGTCACGCGCGCATCGACGGCCGGAATGCGCGTGCCGTCGATCTTAAGCCCCATCAGCCGCCGCTTCAGTGCGCCGCGCGCGGTCGCCCGCTCGACCGTCTCCTGCCCGATATAGCATCCCTTGCCGAACGAGATTGCCGGTTCCATCCGCGCTTCCAGCGCAATCGTTTTGTCGTTGGTGTCGACGCCGACCCGCGCCGCGCCGCTTTCGACCCGCACGATCTCGGCGGCGTCGATACTCACCTCACGAACGTCGCGGCGGATTTCGTGCGCGCCGCTGGCCGCGGTCAGCCGCGTGACGAATTCCGGCGCGCTCGCGTGCGCGGCGAGAATCGTGAAGGCGGGCGCGCCCCATCGCGTCACCTGCGCGACCAGCGCACCGCTCTCGGCTGCGCCAAAGCGCCACGCGCCCGGCAGCGCCGCCGGCTTGCCGAATACCGCCGCGACCGCCGCCGCCGCGTGCGGTCCGTCGATTTGGATCACGCCGTCGTATTTGTCGCCGTCACCTTCGCCGCCGTCTTCCAGCTCGACGTCGTCGGCAACCAGGAAGCGCTCGAGGTGGGCGCGCACGGCCGGCCACAGCGCGCGCTCCATCTCGAGCAGCAGAGCGTCTGGGGTGGCCCACACGTTCGCCTCGGCAATCAGATGAGCGCGCTCGGTCAGGAAGAGCGCGGCGATCACGGCGCCCGGCTTGAGTCCCTTGATATCGTTGCTGCACATTCCGTGCAGAAATGACGCGCGGTCGTCCCCGCTCATGCGGATAACGATGCGCTCGGTGCACAGGCGCACGCCGGCGCCGCTCCTGAGCGCGCCGTAATCGGCCTCGACGCGGCGGTCGCCGCCGGCGGCGTGGCGGCCAGGATGGTCGCTTGGGACTGGTATCGAGCTTGCGCGGTCCAATTCCGACTTGACTCCGTGTTCCGACTTGACTCCGTGTCCTGACTCGACTCCGTGCTCCGATGCGACGCCTGCCCGAATTGGGCCGTCGCCGGCCCTGACGATTCCAATTCTATCATCGCTGGGGATTACGTATACTGGCCTCGGAGGCGCCAGGGGTCCTATGGGTGCATTTGTCTTCGGACTTGTAGTGGGGTTCGCCGCGGCGCTCGCGCTGTTCGTCTACGACGAAGGCGAAGTGTTCCTTAAACTGTCGCGGCAAATCAAGCTGGTTGTCGGCAAGTACAAGCAGGAGCATCGCGCCTAGCCGCACGAGGAGTCTGGTTGATGTTCCGGCGGACCATAGAGCCGGCAGGAATCACGGCGCCGCGGCCGCGGCGCGCGCGTGAGTGCGCGTTGCGCGGCCTGCTCTTGTGTGCGCTCGCGTGCGCGATCGTCGCCACGGCCAACGCCGCTGACGATCCCAGGGCGGCGTCCGCCGAGCTGAGCAACCAGGCCTTCGCACTGCTGAACTCTCTCAACGCGCCCGACGCTGACGCTGACGCGAACCCGGGGGCCAAAGCGCTTCTGGGACCGGTCGCGAGCTTCGCCGGCGACGCACAGACGCTGAGCCAGGCGCTCGGCGGCGGCGACAATGCCGGCGCGCGGCGCGCGATGGCCTCGCTCGAGGCCGACGCCGCGTCGGTCGACGCCTCGCTCAAGGCGCATAGCGGCGCAATCAAGGCGGATCGATGGGACGCGCTCAAGCATCAACTGGCCGCGATCGAAAGGAGCGTTCCGCCCGCCCCCGCATCCGTCGCACCGCTTCCGGCTTCGCCACCGGCGTCGGGCGAGTCCGCAGGGGTGGGCCTTCCGGCTCCGGGAGCAGCTTCGGCCTCCGCGCCGGCGGTGGCCGACGGCGTCGCGCCTGCGAGCTCGCCAGCGGCACCCGCCGCGGATAGCGGCGGACCTACCATCAGGATTGAGTCGCGCAGCGTGGTGGGCGACGTTACGCACCTGAAGGGCTACCTGGAAGGCTCCGCGCTCCAGTCGGCGGGAATTTACGAGGGCGCGCAGAGCGTCAAGCCGATCAAGGTGGCCCACGTGAGCGGGCGCCAGAAGGTCGACTTTCAGCTCTCGCTCCGCGACGCCGATATCGCGACCAACCTCCGCGTCATCGACCAGGCCGGGCGCATGGCGACCGCGTCGGTCTTCGGCGACGATTCGACCGCGATGGTGAGCAGCGGCACGGAATCGGGAGTCGAGGTCGACCGCGGTGCCGGGGCGGACTCGGGCGAGAATACCGCGGAGATTCCGAGCGCGAGCGCGCCGCCTTCGGGCCTGGATGGGGGCGAAATGGAGGAATCCGTCCCGCGCGCCGACGAGGGTCTGGGCGGGGCCGGCCCAAGCGGCGGACTCGTCGGCGGAGTCGGCGCCCCGATGGGCAACATTCAGATCAACCTCGAGGCGGTAAACGCGGTAAACCCGCTCACGCACCTTTACCAGGTGGTCGGACAGATAATCGGCCACGGCGTGCATCGCGCGGGAATCTACGTCGACGGGCGGCTGGTCAAGCGTCTGCCGGTCAGCAGCGGCGCCGACGTCAGCAACTTCCACACGACCTTCAGGATGAACGGCGGCACCGCGACGATTCGCGCGTTCGGCGTGGGCAGTCAGTACGTCGAGTCGTCGATCGCGATGCCGCCGGCGGTCGCGTCGGCGCCGCCGATCGTGGTCGCGCCCTATGGGATCAACCCTTACAGCCCTTTGGGGATGAACCCGTACGCGATGGATCCGTATGGAAGTCCTTATGGGGTCCCGTACGGAACTCCCTACGGCGCGAGCCCCTCCTACGGCATCAACATCAGCCCCTACGGAATCACGCGCTACCCGATTAGTCCTTACGGCGCGAGTCCTTATGGCGCGGTTCCGTATGCCGCAGCTCCGTATGCCGTCAATCCGTATGCGGCGCCGATCAATCCCTACAATACTAACGTACCGCCGATGGGCCCCGCGGGCCGCTAACGTTGGGCGGGTGGTCGAATTGTCGGGGAGGAACAGGAACAAGCGGCTCGTGGAGAGTGGCGACAAGCCGCCAAAGCTCGGCCGGTTCTGCGGCAATGGACCGGGATTGTGGCTGCGGATGCAGCAAGCCTGCGACCTCTGGCGCGCCGAGCGCGAACTGGGCGCCGAACTTGAGCGAATTCCCGTTCACCGAGCATCGCCTGCGGCCTGAATGCGGCGATTGTCGGGGGAACGGTCGCCGTGCGCCCTTACTTGCCGCGCCCGCGCCGGTTCCGTTAAGATTCGAGGTTCGGCCGGGAGTTTCACTTCAAGCCAATCGATACTTCGCGAGTGCACCGACGATGCTGATTCAGGCGACCCAATTACGCCCCGGGATGATCCTGGAGTACAACAACGGACTGTGGCGGGTGATGGCGATAAGCCATATCACGCCCGGCAACTGGCGCGGGATGGTCCAGACCAAGCTGCGCAACATCAAGACCGGAACTCAGACCGAAAACCGCTTCCGCTCTGAAGATCGCGTCGAGCGCATCATCCTCAGCCAGATCGAGATGGAATTCCTCTACCAGGAAGGCGACGATTTCCATTTCATGAACACCGAGACCTATGACCAGATCACGATCCCCAAGGAATTGATCGAGGACGTGGTCGGCTTTCTGACGCCCAATCTGAAGGTCGAAGTCGAATTCCACGAGGCCACGCCGCTCAACGTCTCACTGCCCAAGACGGTCAATCTCAAGGTCGTGCAGACGGACCCCGGGATGAGATCCGCGGCGGTTACCAACACGCTCAAGCCGGCCACGATGGATACCGGACTGGTTGTGCAGGTGCCCCACTTCGTCCAGGAAGGCGAGACCATCACGATCAATACCGAGACGCGCGAGTACATGGCGCGCGCCAAGGCATGAGCCATGGTGAGTTTCCTTTGCAAATAGAGGGTTTTGTAGATAGGCAATAATCCTGGGGCTACTTACCTTAACCCACTTATTCCGCGACTGACTAAAATGCGTCGGCTATCGGTTCGGTTGACGGCTTCCCCCGTCTATCGCGCGCTGCGAGAGCAACCGCTCGACGTCCACCGACGCATTTCGATGAGGCCGTGTATCTCCTCGAGAACGGGAAACCGCTGACCCTCGCGAGTAGCACGGATGCCTGAGTAAAGACGCACGTGGATGCGGCGATTGCCGTGCCAGATGATGAAGCTGACCAGCAGCCAGCCTTTGTCGGCGTGTACGCGGGTTCGCCAATAATCTCTACACGCTGGTGCGGTCGCGTGGACTGGTGGACTCCTCAGATCGTCGAAGTCTCCACGGTGCGTGCCGGACATGACGGCGCAACGTACCATATCTCCTCTTCACGCGGAGCATCCCAAGAATTCTCCCGTACAACCTTTCTATCTCGATCACATCTTGCCGGTGCTCACCGCTAGAGGTTAGCGTCACAAATAGTGCGTTTGGCCGGCGCACCAATTTTAGAACCGAGGATGCTAACTGACACCACCATACGTGTCCCAGCCACTGTTTGAAGCCCAATGTCATTGAGACGCTATGTGGTGAGTACGCATCGAGCAAAACCTGCGATGCCGTATAGCCACGCTGCAAACGGCGCAGATATGACCAAGTCAGACGTTCGGCAGGCATAAAATGCTTAAGTCGCAAACGCGGCTCGACGCGGATTTTCCATCCGGCCAGTCGAATCGCCGACGTAAGTTCGGTATCGCCGCCTCCGGACAGCTGCGCACCGAAGCGATCGGTCATCGAAGAATGGAAGCCCTGATGGATCAGCTGGGTCCATGCGTATTTGCGAAGGCACAGTCCTGCTCCACTGAGATATTCAGGCTCTCGGTACCGCACTAAGTCCGAATCCGTAAGTATTGCGTAGCTTGAATGGAATCCGTCGAACCATTTCGGCTTCGGCACTTCAAACACGGGGTCGCAGACACTCCCCTCCGCTCCCAAAGCTGGGTCGGACGCGAGTGTGTCGTGCGCTACCAGGACCCAATCTTGAGCTACCCAGTTGTCGTCATCAACGAACCCCAAAAAATCGTACTTGGCCTCTCTCAGGCCGCGCTCTCTCGCATGTTGCAGACCGAGCTTCGCTTCATTCACGACTCTGAGTGGCACCGGCCCGTCTGCCCAGCTCGACACGGCGACCTTGGTCGTATCGTCCTCCGACGCGTTATCGATCAGCACTACCTCCCACGGTACGCTAGGCGTGGTTTGCGCTCTAAGGTGCGACAGCGTCGTCGGTATCCGCAATTCACCATTATGGCTGCAGATTATTATCGATATTCCTTGTTCCATAATCGCATTCAAACCTATCGTTCATCGGAAATAGTACCTTATGTCAGTTGCCAGGGTGAAACGGTTCGTGCGTGAGTTGCGTGCGTCGCCACGGTGCCTGCGCGACCTCACGATGTAAAAGCGTGTATCGTGAACGGAGTCGTAAGAAGCCAACTAGCCTGCCAACACGGACTTCGGCATAAATTACATCGTCGTCACCTTCGCTTTCCTGAAGGAACGAGCGCATGAACCAGGCGAGCGAATGTTGACGTGCAAGTTGTAGGCTTTCTTTGATCAGATGCGCCCACCAATACTGCCGAAGCCGGCCCTTCAGACCTTTCCGCTGCCGGGAAAAGAAAAAGTAGGAGTCGAGAAGGGTCATCGCCTCTCCACTGGCCCGAGCGAGACTTCGCAGATACATCCACTGAAGACGGGGCGGTGTCATGTAGTGTCGAAGAATAAGACGCGGCTCCGCATGGACTTTCCAACCGGCCAGCTGAATTGCGCACCCTAGCTCGAGGTCGCCGCACGTGGTAAGGCGGCTTCCTACCCGGTCGGTAAGCCGTGGGCGAAACCCGTTGCGCCTAAGGTCTTCCCAACATCGCTTACGGATGGTCATACCTGCGCCGATCAGTAGCCAGTTCTCCTGGGTTGGAAATTCGCATGAGGCGTGCGCGGCATAGTAATGGGCCCAACGGGAAAACCACTCTGGAAATGCAATGTCGGCCACTGCTGTGTTGGTGCTACTGATAGCACCTAGCTCCGGATCGGCCGACATGCACTCACTTGCCGTTGTGACCCACTCAGGCGTGACCCAGTTATCATCGTCGACAAAGCTGACGATTTCATATCGCGCTTCCTGGAACGCCCGTTCACGCGCATAGCACAAGCCGATGCGCGGTTCGTGAACGACCCGCATGGGTGCTGGACCATCGTCACCCCAGCACTGGCGAGCCACTAGCGCAGTGGCATCGCTGGAAGCGTTGTCGATCACAATAACCTCCCATCTGAGGTCATTGTTTAGCCGCTGTTGTTTAAGGTGCGAAATAGTTGCGGGAAGAAGTTGTTCGCCGTTATGGGAACAGATTGCTATGGAGACAGCCAATGGCATGTAATTGACCATTTGGTCCCCGGACGGATCGCCAAAATGGCTCACGTGGCCAGAAAAGGTCGTGAGGTCGTTGCTACCGTGATGGACTGCGCTGCCGCAAATTGAGCTGTACCTGGAACAAGGGCCGTTACGGTACCAGAAGACAAAAGTTGCGTGCAGCCTGCAATCGGTGAGGCCACAACCGCCTCAGCCTTCAGACGCATCATTTAAGTCCCAAAAGGGTGAACTGCGATTGCGCCACGATGCTCGGACGATCTCACTACGAAGCCCCATATAACGAGAACGCAAGCGTAAAAGGCCGATCAGCCGGCCAATTCGCCATTCGATGTCGGCGATATCGTCGTCACCCTCCATCTCTTTAAACCAAAACGTGGCCAAGCTCTTCATAGAATGCCGGTGAATAAGCCGTCGCGATTCGCCCAGAAACTGCCACCACCAGAGTCGAAACCGTAACCAGTTCCTGAGGC
>Ga0307372_10002363_pt1 | contig 31383 bp, 26 predicted proteins | sample OX1MG_FD_202533 | JGI IMG/M metagenome (GOLD analysis project Ga0307372, IMG submission 202533) | Soil microbial communities from Risofladan, Vaasa, Finland - OX-1 | ecosystem: Environmental > Terrestrial > Soil > Coastal area > Acid sulfate soil | place: Finland: Risofladan, Vaasa | collected... | reverse complement strand
CGGTGGGTCGGGATCAGGCCCCTTGCATGGTGTTGCCGGCGGCCGACTCGCCGAGCACCACCACGGTCCCCACGCCGTCGCCCTCCAGCAAGGCGTCGGTCAGCGCGCTGTCGCCGCGCGCCACCGTGCGGCGTCCGCCCACGTCGACGAGGCCGATCGCCGCGGCGGCGGCGCCGTCGCGGTCGAAGGGCACGGTGTAGGCCACGATCTCACCGATGGTGCCGGCGTTCGCCGCCGAGGGCTCGACCACCAACGGCGAGGCCAGCCCGTCCACGAATTCCTGGAGCTTCTCGGGGGGACGGGGCGGCTCGGTCGGGGGGCGTCGCGTGTAGAGGCCCACCGAGTGCTTGGTGAGGTAGTAGCCGTTGCCGTGCACGAGCGCCGAGTCGCCCCGGCCGTGGCGCACCCACGCCAGCGCGTTGGCGACGGCGTGGGTCACGTAGTTGCTCCCCGGGCCCCCGTGGTAGGGGAGGCCGCCGGTGAGCGTGAGCGGCCGGGGATCGTCGGGCGCGATGCCGAAGCTGTCGCGTGCCACCTCGACCGAGCTGGGGAAGCAGGCATACAGGTCGAGGCCGTCGACCTCGTCCATGGTGAGGCCCGCGGAGCCGAGGGCCCGGCGAGCGCACTCGGCCAGCGCCGGCGACCGGTGCAGCACGGGGCGCTCCGACAGGTACCACAGGTCGTGGGCGTCGGCCCAGCCCGACAGGTAGGCGACCTCGTCGGGCCCGAGGCCCCACTGGCGCGCCGTGGCGGCGTCGGTGACGATCACGGCTGCGCCCATGTCCACGTCCATGACGGCGTTCACGTACTTGGGGTACGGGTAGCAGATCATGCGGTTGTCGGGAGTGACCGTCATGATCTCGGCCGCGTCGCGGTGCGTCGGGAACCACGACAACGGATTGCGCACGGCGACGTCGTTGAACCCGGCCATCAGGTCGCCCACCGCCCGGCTGTGGGTGGCGGGGTCGTGGCCCGCGGCGTGCGCCACCGCCGACTCGACGAGGGCGTACATGGTCGTGGCCTGCACGAGCTCGTGGGCGCGCTCGACCGGGTGCACCCCGAGGTCGGGCTCGAGCGGCGGCCACGTCTCGGGCCAGCCGTCGCTGGTCGGCCAGTCCAGCGTGACCCCCAGCGTCCTGGCGCGCCGGCGCGTGGCCAGGGCCTCGGCTCCGGCGATGAGCACGCGGGGCCGGTCCCCGGCGGCCACGAGCTCGGCCGCCCGGTTCACGAGCCACTGGGGGATCGACCCGCCCATCCCGGAACAGCGGGCCTCGGCTTTCCTGGCGCCGAGGCGCCGGGCGAGCTCGGCGGCGGGGTCGCCGTGGCGCAACGACAGCGAGTGCACCATGAAGCAGTGGGTGAGGCCCGTCAGCACGTCGCCCGATGCGCCCCCGGCTCGGGCGGGGCCGTCCTTCCCGTCGCCGCCGGTGGCGCTGGCGGCGGCGCGCCGGGCGGCCTCCTCCATCAGGGCGAACGGGTCGGGCGCGGCGAGGGGGTCCTCCTCGCGGTTGGTCACCTGTCCTCCGCCCACGACCACCGGGACGCGGGTCCAGTCCATCGTCATGCTCCTCCGTCGGTGTCGGGGCCTGGGGATGCGTCGAGGGGGCCCGGCCGCAGGCGCGTGAGCCGTTCGGACCCCGACGGCGTCACGCGCCCGGCGCTCAGACGGTCGCCGGGATCGGCAGGCCGTAGGCCTCCACCTCGTTGTGGCACAGGATCTGCATCCGCTCGGTGTCGTCGAGCGGGGCCAGCGACGTCAGGAGCTTCTCGAGCACCTGGTCCGAGTACTCGGGGTGCGGGTAGTTCGATGCCCACAGGATGCGATCGGCGCCGAGCCACTTCGCCGAGGCGGCCAGGTTCCACTCGTCGGCCTCGAACGACACGTAACACTGCCGGCGGAAGTAGTCGCTCGGGTCCATCGAGAGGTGCTCGCCCTCGAGCGGGAACTCCTCGACCTGCTCGTCCATGCGCTCCAGGATCGTCGGCATCCACCCACCGCCGGACTTCAGGAAGATCATGCGCAGGCTCGGGAAGCGTTCGCACACGCCGCCCATGATGAGCCGGCCCACGGTGACGATCATGTCGGCGGCGTTGCCGATGGCCTGCCCGAAGCCCGACCCCCCGTAGAGGGCGCTCACAGTGTTGTTCACCACCGTGATGTCGGGGTCGTCGACCACGAGCCCGAACTTCCGGCACGCGCCGGGCGTGTCCACGTGCACACCCGGGTGGAAGGCCACCGGGAGCCCGAGTCCCTGGCACGCGGACCAGAAGGGGTCGTACACGCTGTGCGACAGGGGCAGCTCGTCGATGTAGGCGGACGGCCGGATGATCACCCCGCGCAGGCCCAGGTCGACGGCGCGCTCCGCCTCCGCCACCGCCATCCCGATGTCCTGCAGCGGGACGAGCCCGATCCCGAACAGCCGACCGCGGTCCTCGCTGCAGAACTCGGCCAGCCAGTCGTTGTAGGCGCGCTGGCAGTCGCGGACGAACTCGGGGTTGCGCAGCGCCTTGATGGGGTCGGCGGGACCGAAGAACATCGCCCCGCTCGGGTAGAGCACGGACACGTCGATGCCTGCACGGTCCATGTCCTCGAGCCGCGAGCCGGGGTCCCACCCGCCCAGGCGCCCCAGGCTGGCGCCGACCTTCTTGACGTTATCGGCGATGCGCTCGAAGGGGATCCCCGACAGCGCCGACGCCCGCCGCAGGGCGTCCACGCCGCCGCTGCGCACCTCGCCGCCCACGTAACGCGTACCCGTGGCGAGGTCCACGTGGGGCACCCAGTCCCCCCACGTGGCGGCGTCCATGCGGTTCGACCACAGATCGGGCGGTTCCATGACGTGGCCGTCCCCGTCGATGACCTTGACCCCGTCGATGGGCACTGGTGTCCTCCCCGTCCGCTCAGGCCGCGGCCCCGGGTGCCGCCGATCGGCCGTTTCGATCCCGCCGGGCCGACCGGCTCAGTCGCGCGAGTCCCCGATGCGGGTCAGGTCCGCCGCCAGGGTGACCCTGCGCTCGGCGCCTTCGCGCCGTGGCCGCAGCGACGTGTCCACGTCGGCCGACTCGGCGCGCAGGGCCGCCACCGTGCACCGCTCCCGGGCCCGGTGGGCGAAGGGGTCGTAGCGGAAGTGGCGCATGGCGTTCTCGTGGGTGATCTTGTTCACCTCGGCGTCGGGCACGCCGGCCAGGTACTTCATGGCGATCTCGGGGGCCGTGGGCCAGGTGGAGTCGGAGTGCGGGTAGTCGCACTCCCAGCAGACGTTGTCGAGCTCGAGAAAGCGGCGGTTCTCCACGCCGAAGGCGTCGTCGATGAAGCACGTGATGATGCGCTCCTTGAACACCTGGCTCGGGAGCATGTCGCCGAAGTCCTGGCCCGTCCACTTGTGGTGGTGCTGGTAGACGTAGTCCACGCGCTCGAGGAAGTACGGGATCCAGCCGATGCCACCCTCGGACAGCGCGATGCGCAGGCTCGGGTACTTGCGCAGGACCGGGGAGAAGAGCAGGTCCGCGGCGCACTGGATGATGTTCACCGGTTGCAGGGCGATGAGCACGTCGAACGGGGCGTCCGGGGCGGTGATGGCCAGCTGCGACGACGAGCCGATGTGCAGGCAGACGACCGTCCCCTCCTCGGCGCACGCCGACCAGAACGGGTCCCAGTGGGCGGCGTGGAAGCTCGGCCAGCCGAGCTTGGACGGGTTCTCCGAGAACGTCACGGCGTGGCAGCCCTTGGCCGCCATCCGGCGCACCTCGGCGGCCATGAGGGTGGGGTCCCAGATGGGCGGGATGGCCAGGGGGATGAAGCGGCCGGGGTAGGCGCCGCACCACGACTCGACGTGCCAGTCGTTGTACGCCCGCAGCATGTCGATGGCCAGCTCCTTGTCCTCGGTCCGGGCGAAGAGCTGGCCGCAGAACTGCACGAACGAGGGGAAGCACATCGACCCGAGCACGCCGTTGGCGTTCATGTCGCGAACGCGCTCGTGGATGTCGAAGCAGCCGTCACGCATCTCGGCGAACGACGTGGGCTCGATGCCGTACTCCTCGGGCGGGCGCCCCACCACCGCGTTGAGGCCGACGTTGGGGATCGTGTTGCCCTCGAAGGACCACACGTCGGTGCCGTCGTCGTTGTGGACGATCCGCGGGGCGCGGTCCTTCCACTTGGCCGGGACGCGGCCCTCGAACATGTCGGGGGGCTCGACGACGTGGTCGTCGACGCTCACGAGGATGAGATCTTCGGCCTGCATCGCGTTCCCCTCCCCGACCGTGCCCGGCAACGGGGCGATCATATACCTGACGTCCGTGTCAGGCACAGGGCGCCCCGCCCTCCTACACTTGCCGCCCGATGCACGCCGACGCGCCCAGGGGGTTGGCAGGGATCGCCCGGGTCGACCCCGAGCGGGTGGCGCTCGTGTGCGGGGAGCGCCGCACCACCTTCGGCGAGCTCGACCGGGCCGCCAACGCCGCGGCGCACGCCATGGCGCCCCACGCGCCCACGCCCGGGGAGCGGGTGGGCATGATGTTGGGGAATTCGATCGAGGCATTCGCCGCCTGGCACGGCACGGCGCGCCTCGGCGCCCTCGTGGTGCCCATCTCCACGCGCCTCACCGCGGGCGAGGCGGCCTACATCCTCCGGGACTGTGGGGCCGCGCTCGTGGTGCACGACGGCTCGGCCGCCGCGTCGGGCGCCGCCGTCGAGGCCGGCGTGCCCGCCTTGTCGCTGTCCGACCTCGCGCTGCCCGACGGCCGCCCGCCGCCGCGCCCCGACTTCCTGGGCACGCCGGTGACCGCCATGACCTACACCTCGGGGACGACCGGGCGCCCCAAGGGCATCGCCCGCCCCGCCCCCCAGCCGGCGACCGAGACGCCCCCCAACCCCTTCGCCTCGTTCTGGGGGTTCCGGCCCGACGACGTCCACCTGATGGCCGGGCCCATGTACCACACGGCCCCGAGCGCCTACGCGCTGATGAGCCTGGGGGAAGGGGGCACGGTGGTGGTCATGCCCCGGTGGGACGCCACCGAGTGCCTGCGCCTCATCGAGGCCGAGCGGGTCACGACCTCCCAGATGGTCCCGGCCAACTTCATCCGCATCCTCGAGGCCGACTGGGCCGCCTACGACCGCTCCAGCGTCCGCAAGGTCCTCCACGCCGCCGCCCCCTGCCCGGTGCCGGTGAAGCGCCGCATCATCGACGTGTTCCCGCCGGGCACGGTGTGGGAGTACTACGGCGCCAGCGAGGGCATGGCCTCGGTCATCTCCCCCGAGGAGTGGCTCGAGAAGCCCGGCAGCGTGGGCCGGCCCTTCCCGGGCCTGTCGGTGCGCATCACCGACGCGGAGGGGGCCGTGCTGCCCGCCGGTGAGGTGGGGACGGTGTACGTGTCGGCCTTCGCCGGCCAGCGCTTCCGCTACCACAACTCCCCCGACAAGACCGAGCAGGCCTGGCAGGGCGACTACTTCACGGTGGGGGACATGGGGTGGCTCGACGAGGACGGCTACCTCTTCCTCGCCGACCGCCGCACCGACCTCATCATCAGCGGGGGCGTGAACATCTACCCGGCCGAGGTGGAGGCCGCCCTCGTCGAGGACGCCGAGGTGGTGGACGCCGCGGTGATCGGGCTGCCCGACGAGCGCATGGGCCAGAAGGTGCACGCCGTGGTGGAGGTGCGGCCCGGCAGCGCCCGCGACGCCGAGGCCCTCACGGCCCGGCTGGCCGGGCGGCTCGCCGACTTCAAGCTGCCGCGCACCGTCGAGTTCGTCGACGAGCTGCCGCGTGAGCCCAACGGCAAGGTCCTGAAGACGAGACTGCGGGAAGAGCGGATGACCGAGCCGGCCCCGGCCGGCGGTGGAGGGGAGACGACGGCATGACCGAAGAGCACGAGGTGCGCGCCGAGCCGCGCCTGCTCATCGACGGCACGCTCACCGAGAGCGCCTCGGGGGCGACCTTCGACAACATCGACCCCACCACCGAGAAGGTCCTGGGCGAGACGGCCGACGGCACCGCCGCCGACATGGAGGCCGCCATCGGGGCGGCGCGGCGCGCCTTCGACGAGACCGCGTGGTCCACCGACCACGAGCTCCGGCGCCGGTGCCTGGAGCAGCTGCACGCCGCCGCCGTCGCCCACAAGGAGGAGCTGCGGTCCATCACCGTGGCCGAGGTGGGTAGCCCGATCGCCCTGACGTACGCCAACCAGGTGGACCTGCCCATCGACGACCTCGGGTACTGGGTGGAGCAGCCCGTACGGTACGAGTACGAGCGGTGGCTGCCCGAGCGCGACGTCTTCGGCCAGCCCCAGCGACGGCTGGTGCGGCGCGAGGCCGTCGGTGTCGTGGGGGCCATCACCCCGTGGAACTTCCCGCTCAACCTGAATCTCGCCAAGCTCGGTCCCGCGCTGGCGGCGGGCAACACCGTGGTGCTCAAGCCCGCGCCCGACACCCCGTGGTCGGCGACCGCGCTCGGCCGGATGATCGCCGAGGAGACCGACATCCCCGCCGGCGTGGTCAACGTGGTGGCCTCGTCGGACCACATGGTGGGCGAGGTCCTCACCACCGACCCGCGTGTCGACATGATCACCTTCACCGGCTCCACGGCCACGGGCCGGCGCATCATGGCCAAGGGGGCCGACACCGTGAAGAAGGTCTTCCTCGAGCTCGGGGGGAAGTCGGCCAACATCGTCCTCGACGACGTCGAGGAGGCCGGCGGGGCCATCGGGGTGAGCGCCATCGGCGTGTGCACCCACGCCGGTCAGGGCTGTGCCATCACCACCCGGCTGCTGCTGCCCCGGTCGCGCTACGACGAGTTCCTCGAAATGGCGGACGCCATGATGGCGAGCGTGCCCTACGGCGACCCGTGGGACGCGTCGAACCTCCAGGGCCCGCTGATCAGCGCCAAGCAGCGCGAGCGGGTGCTCGGGTACATCGAGAAGGGGAAGGCCGAGGGCGCCCGGCTGGTACGCGGCGGGGGCGTGCCCGCCCACCTCGACAAGGGGTTCTTCGTGGAGCCCACCCTCTTCGCCGACGTCGACCCCAAGGCGACCGTCGCCCAGGAGGAGATCTTCGGGCCGGTGCTCGTGGTCATCCCCTACGAGGACGACGACGACGCCGTGCGCATCGCCAACGACTCCATCTACGGGCTGTCCGGCGCGGTCACGAGCGCGTCCGAGGAGCGGGCCATGGCCGTCGCCCGGCGGGTGCGGACGGGGACGCTCATGGTGAACGGCGGGTTCTGGAACGCCCCGGACGTGCCCTTCGGCGGCTACCGCCAGAGCGGCGTGGGGCGCGAGAACGGGATCGAGGGGTTCGAGGAGTACCTCGAGGTCAAGGCCATCGCCCTGCCGGCGCGCTGACGGGTGGACTACTCCCGGCCGAGGATGGCCGTGCCGGTGGAGGAGATCCACCCGCCGGTGGCGTTGACCGCGGCCAGGCGGGCGTCGGCGACCTGGCGGTCGCCGCACTCGCCGCGCAGCTGCTTCACGGCCTCGACGAGAAGGAAAATGCCCCGCATGCCCGGCTGGCACGACGACAGCCCCCCGCCGTCGGTGTTGGTCGGCAGCGCCCCGCCCACCCGCAGCGCGCCGCCCTCGACGAACGCGCCCCCCTCGCCCTTCTGGCAGAAGCCGAGGCCCTCCAGGGTGAGCAGCACCGTCAGGGTGAAGCTGTCGTAGACCTCCACCACGTCGATGTCGGCGGGGGTGACGCCCGCCTGCCCGAAGGCCTTCTTGGCCGAGCGCACGCACGGTGACTCCGTGAAGTCGGCCCACTCGCTCATGGTGGTGTGCGAGATGGCCTCGCCCGTGCCGAGCACCCAGATGGGCGTGCTGGCGCAGTCCCGGGCCCGGTCCTCGTGCGTGAGCACGATGGCGCCCCCGCCGTCGGACCGGATGCAGCAGTGCAGCTTGGTGAAGGGGTCGGCGATCATCTTCGATGACTGGACGTCCTCGATGGTGATGGGGTCGCGGTAGTAGGCGTCGGGGTTGAAGCCGGCGTTGTAGCGCGCCGAGACGGCGATCTCGGCCAGCTGCTCGATGGTGGTGCCGAACTCGTGCATGTGGCGCCGCGCCGACATGGCGTGCTTGGCGATCAGGGTGTGGCCGAAGGGGGCGTCGAACTGGATCGGCCCCCTGTTCCCGAAGAAGAGGTTGGCGGTCCGCATGCGGCGCTTCAGGTCGGCGCGCGACGTCGAGCCGTAGGAGAGGACGACGGTGTCGATCTGGCCCTGGGCGATGGCGGCCACGGCGTGCTCGAGGAACATCTCCCAGCACGAGCCGCCGACCCCGGTGGAGTCGATGTAGTCGATGTGCGAGGCCAGGCCCAGGTACTCGGCCAGCTCGATGGGGGGCAGGGCCCCGGTGCCGTGCGACATGAAGCCGTCGACCTCGCGCCGGTCGACGCCGGCGTCGGCGAGCGCCCGGCTCGTGGCCTGGTGGTGCAGCTCGAAGGCGGACTTGTCGTCCACCCGCCCGCAGTCCGACAGCGCCGCACCGACGATCGCCACCCGTCTCGCCATCAGGCTCCCTCCCCGTGCACCCGTGTCCCGCCCCGTCGCCCGCCCGCACCGGCGAACCTGACGCCGGCGTCGGAGAACGCGGGCCTGAAGGGTAGCGTGGCCCCATGACCGAGGGCACACCCGTGGTGCTGCGCGACCCGCTGCCCGGCGTGCCGGCGCGGCCCGCCGGGTCGGTGCGGCGGACGATGCACGTCGACGTGGGCCGGCGCGGCGAGTGGAGCTCGCCCCTGGCCATGGAGGGTGCCGCCCGAGACCTGCGCACCGGGGCCGCCGGGCCCGACGACGTGACGGTCCTGGCCGAGGCGCGCGTGCGCGCCGGCTTCGACACGGCGCGGTGCCTGACGTCGCTCACCACCACCCCCGGGGCGCCGTGGGCCCAGGATCTGGTGGGGGCACGCGCCGGCGGGGGGTTCCGGCGCCATCTCGACGAGGTCGTGCCCCCGGACGAGGCGGGGTCCCTGCTGCGCCAGGTGCTCGACGACATGCCCGCCGCCGCGCTGATCTCGGGCTATGCGTGGATGCGCCTGGCCCGGCGCGAGGGGCACCACCCCGCCAACCTGATGCCGCCGGGCGCGCTGGACCACATGACCGACCTGTGCTCGGGCTGGCGTGCCGGCGGCGCCGCCGTCCGGGGCGTGGTGGCCGGCGAGGGCGTGCCCATGCAGGACTGCCCGCCCGTGCCGGTGCCCGAACCGGGGTCGCCCGGCGCGGACCCCCACGCCTGGCACGAGCTCGCCCCGCTGGGCCTCGACTGGATGCGCCGCCGGCGGTGCATCGACGTCACCGCCGGCCCCGGCGGCGAGTTCGGCATCTGGGCGATGTTCCGCGACACCGTGGGAGAGGACGGGGGCGGCGAGGCGGTGCTGCACGAGTACGCCGTGCGCGCCGGCGGGGTCGACGGGGTGCTCGGCTGGGTGGAGGCCGAGCCCCGGGTCCTGCCCTTCCCCGAGTGTCCCGCCGCGGCCGACACCGTGGGCGCGCTGGTGGGCACGGCCGTGGCCACGCTGGCCGCGGCGGTGCCCGAGACCCTCACCGGCGTCGCCTCGTGCACGCACCTGAACGACCTGCTCCGGGCGCTGGGAGGCGTGCGTGGCCTCCTCCTCCTGGCCGGGGGGAGCTGAGGGTCCTCGCATCCCGCGCCTCGGGCTCGTGGGCGTGTGACCGCCTGGTGGCGGGTGTACCGCCACCCTGCTCACCTGCTACACCTGCTATGCGGTATAACCCCAATGTACCCCCACGCCTGAGCAACCCCGGAGCGGCATGCCGAAGATCAACGTCTACCTCCCCGACGCCCTCGCCGAGGCCGTGAAGGACGCCCATCTCCCGGTCTCCGCGGTGTGCCAGCACGCGCTCGTCCAGGCCCTCCAGCGGGTCACCGCGCTCCGGGAGGAGCCCAGGGCAGCCCGTGCCGACGTCCCTCCCTTCCTGCACCTGGCCCTGCCGTCGACGCCGCCGCTGGCCGACGCGCTGACCCGGGCCGCCGCCGTCGCCGGGGAGGGGGGCACTGTCGGTACGGAGCACCTGCTGTGGGGTGTCATCGACGAAGGGCAGAACCTCGCCGTCCACGTCCTCGAGGTGATGGGGATCGACGTCCCCGCGGTCCGCGTGGAGCTCGAGCATGCGGCCCAGGCCCGGTCGGGCGACCGGTCGGTGAACCGCCTGGACGCCCCCGCCACCAACGCCATGCGGGGAACCCAGGAGATCGCCGGTCGGATGGGGCACAACTACGTGGGCTGCGAGCACCTCCTCCTGGCCGTGGTCGACCAGCCCCACGGCGCCGGTGGCAGGGCACTCCGGCGCGCCGGCGTCGGGCCCGTCGTGGCCCGCCGGACGGTGGCCGCCGCCCTGGCCGGTCTCGTCCACGGTGTCGGCACGGGGGTCGCGGGCGCGCGGGACAGCGCCAAGCTCGACGCCATCATCGACCGGCTCGGCCGGCTGGAGGCACTGGTCACCGGCCGGTGACACCCGAGAGCCGGGCGATGCCCGACGGCCGGCTTGTCAGTCCAGCACGCCGTCGTCGGCGAGCCGCCGGCGCTCGGCGGCGCCGAGTCCCAGGATCTCGCCCAGCACGTACTCGTTGTGCTCCCCCAGCGTGGGGCTGGTGCGCTCGTAGCCGGCGGTGGCGTCGCTGAGGCGGAAGCCGTTGCGTTCGTAGCCGCACTCGCCCATGCAGGGGTGGGCCAGGGTGACGAAGTGGCCCCGATGGTGCAGCTGCGGGTCGGCCGAGGCGTCGCCGAGGTCGGCCACCGGCACCGCCTCGATGCCGAGTGCCTGCAAGGTGTCGGCCACGTCCTCGGCCCGCTGCGGGGCCGTCCACGCCGCCACCAGCCCTTCGACCTCGTCCACCGAGGCCTGCCGGGCCCCGAGGGTGGCCAGGCGCGCCGCCACGGCGTCGTCGACGCCGATGGCCCGCGCCAGGCGCCCCCAGTCGTCGTCGTCCCAGGCGGCCACGGCCACCCAACGGTCCTCGCCGGCGCACGCAAAGGCACCGTGGGGCACGGCGCGCGTGGAGCGGTTGCCCTGGCGCGACCCGGTGCGGCCGTTCACGTCGTAGTCGAGCACCCACGGGGTGAGCGAGTACACCGCCGCCTCGACCTGGCTCACGTCGAGGTGCACACCGCGCCCCGTGCGCCGCCGGTAGAGGAGGCCGGCCGCCAAGGCGCTGGCCACGAAGCGCGGGGCGAGCGAGTCGGTGATGGTCCCGTAGGGGCCCACCGGCTCGCGGTCGGGCCACCCCGTGAGCAGGTTGTAGCCGCCGAGGGCGGAGCCCTGGCCGCCGAAGCCGGGGTAGTCCTTGTGCGGCCCCGTCTGGCCCTGCAGGCACGAGCTCACCATGACGAGGTCGGGCTTCTGGGCCGCCATGGTGCCGTAGTCGAGCCCGAAGCTGCGCATGGCCCGGGGGGCGAAGTTCTCCGCCACGGCGTCGGCCCAGTGCACCAGGCGCCGGGCCAGGGCCACGCCCTCGGGATGCTTCAGGTTCAGGGTCACGCCGAGCTTGCCCACGTTGAGGGCGTCGAACATGTCCGACCCCTCGAGGCCGCACGGGTTGCCCGGCCCCATGCCGTAGGTGCGCAGGAAGTCGGGGCGCGAGCGCGACTCCACGCGCACCACGGTGGCGCCGTTCTCGGCGAAGTAGCGCACCCCGATGGGCCCGGCCGCCCCCGTGCCGAACTCGAGCACCGCCGTGCCCGCCCACGCCGCGGCCGGCCCGGGGCCCGCCGTCGAGCGCGCCGCCGGCCTGGTAGCGGCCGCCCGCCCCGCCGCCGGGGGGGCCGGCGCGTCGCCGTCCATGCCCGACCGCTCCCGGATCCACGCCGGATCGGCGGCGCGTGCCGGCCCGCGCGGCCCGGGGGTCGCCACGGCGTCGCCGGGGCTGGTGACGCGCACGAAGGAGCGGGGGAAGTGGGCGGCGGGCGCCACGTCGCAGAAGAAGTCGCGCGAGGCCAGCTGGCGGCTCTCGATCAGCTCGCGCGGCGAGTTGGCCGGCGCCAGCATCAGGTTGGTCTCGCAGGCGATCTCGTAGAGCTCGGCCATGGTGTGGCGCAGGAAGTAGGCGGCCACCGGCGCGGCGATGGCATCGAGCTCCTCGCGGCTCACCCGGTTGTGGTCGTAGGTCGTCCAGTCGCGGTCGGTCAGCGCGGGTGTGGCCAGGCCGTCGCCGTCGACGAGCCGCGTGATGGTCTGCATGTTGGCCACGCGCGCCTTGCCGCCGCGCAGGCCGAAGGACACGAACCCGTCTTGGCACGGCCAGATCTCTCGGGTGATGCCCACGCTCGCCCCCGAGCGCTTGCCGCGCATCTTGGTGCGCGGGAAGCGGCCGACGTGGCCCATCGAGGCGATCATCACCGCCTCCTGGGCGGAGACGTCCACGACCTGGGGCCGGCCCGACGCCAGCGCGCTGAGCGTGGCCACGACCGCCTCGGGCCCGACGTGGGCCCAGGCCGTGGGCTCGGTGCACCGCACCGGCGCCCGGTCGGGGTCGCCCGTGCAGTACATGTTCCCCGTCGAGGCCATGACGCCGAGGTCGCTCGCCCGCCACCGGGCGCGGGGCCCGTCGGCACCGAAGGGCGTCACCTGCACCCACACCAGGTCCGGGGCGCCCCCCGGGTCGACCTCCAGGGCCCCCGGCCACCCTGGAGTGGTGAGCACCACCTGGGCCTCGGCGAGCAGGGCGACGAGCACCGGGTCGTCGGGCCCGGTCACCTCCCCGCAGGACTTGCCGGCGTTCCACGCCGCGAAGCGAAGCGACGTGCCGTCGGGGCCGAGGGGCGGCACCGCCCGCAGCGGGTCGCCCCCGGGGGGCTCGAGCTTGACGACCTCGGCGCCGAGGTCGGCGAGGATGCGGCCGGTCATGGCCGCGGGCTCTCCGGCGAGGTCGAGGACGCGGAGCCCGGCCAGGAGCGACTCGGGCACGGCGGGCCCCGTCAGCCCGTCAGGACGCGGCGCGCTCGAGGATGTGCACGCCGCAGGCGGACCCCAGCCCGATGACGTGGGCCAGGCCGACCCGGGCGCCCTCGATCTGGCGGTCGCCGGCCTCGCCGCGCAGGTGGGTGGCCACCTCGTAGAGGTTGGCGACGCCGGTGGCGCCGATGGGGTGGCCCTTGGAGATGAGGCCGCCGGACACGTTCACGGGCGTCTGCCCGTCGCGCCACGGGCCCCGGCGGTCGATGAAGTCCCCGGCGCCCCCGGGCTCGCACAGCTGGAGGTTCTCGTAGTGGATGAGCTCGGCGGTGGCGAAGCAGTCGTGCAGCTCGACCAGGTCGAGGTCCCGGGGCGACACGCCCGCTTCCTCGTAGGCGGCGGCGGCCGCCACCTTGGTGAGGGTGCTCACGTCGGGCTGGGCCGTGTCGGACTCGACGTAGGGGTCCGAGGTGAGCACCGAGGCCGAGATCTTCACCGCCCGGCGGCGCACGTCGGGGTCGAGGGTCTGGAGCTTGGCGTCCGAGCACAGGACCACGGCGGCGGCGCCGTCGCCGGTGGGGCAGCACATGAGCAGGGTGTTCGGGTAGGCGACCATGGCCGCCCCCATGACCTCCTCGAGGCTGAACACCTTGCGGTACTGGGCCAGGGGGTTGAGCGCCGAGTGGGCGTGGTTCTTCTCGGCCACCTTGGCGAACTGCTCGAAGCCCACCCCGTCGTGGCGCGAGGCGTACTCCTGGCCGGCCTGGGCGAACACGCCCGGCATGAGCTGGGTGCCGAGGATGCCTTCCACCGGCATGACCGACCCGTAGCGGCCCGAGGGCTCGAAGCCCGAGGGGGCCGAGCGCTCCCGCCCGGCGCTGCCGAGCAGGCCCATCTTGCCCATCTGCTCCACGCCCACGGCGAGGGCCATGTCGGCCTCGCCCGCCTTGATGGCGAGGATGCCGGTCCGCACCGCGGTGGCGCCCGTGGCGCACGCGTTGGCCACGTTGTAGACGGGGATGCCGGTCTGGCCGATCTGCTTCTGGAGGCGCTGGCCCAGCATGTTGGAGGCCTCCAGGAGGCACCCCGCCGCCAGGATCTGCAGGTCGTGGATGGTGGTGCCGGCGTCGCCCATCGCCGCCAGCGACGCGTCGCTGGCCAGGTCGATGGAGTCCTGGTCGGGGTACCGGCCGAACTTGGTCATCGAGGCCCCGATGATCCAGACGTCTCCTGCTGCCATGGCTCGCTCCTTGGTCCGTCGCCGCTCAGGCGGGGATCGCTCGGCCGGGATCGCTAGGCCGGGGTGAAGCCGAAGGCGACCGCCTCGGTGCCCTCGGCGTCCGTGCCGCACGGGAAGGTCGTGAGCTTCACTCGCATCCCGAGATCGAACTTCTCGGGGTCGGCGCCGGCGTCGACGATGTTGGCCTTCACCACACCGCCGCCCTCGAGCTCGACCACCGACGACACGTAGGGCACGGGCACGTTCGGCGCGGCCCGGTGGACGATGGTGAAGGACCGCAGGATCCCCGTGGTGGCGAGCGCCTTGCGCTCGAACCCGACCTTCCCGCAGCGGGCGCAGGCGTTGCGCCGGTCGAAGAACAGGGCCCCGCAATTCGTGCAGGCCTTGGCCTCGAGGTGGGGGTCGCCCTCGAGCACGAGGTAGTCGACCACCGGGATGCGCCGTCCGTTCAGGTCACTCACGGGCGCAGACCCTAGCCGGTGAGGTGACACGGGTGTCAGTCCGAGGACCCCGCGTGGCACACTCTGCGGCGACCCCACCGCGCCGCGCATCCCCGGGACGAGCACATCCCCGGCGCGCGTCCCGGGAGGAGCACTTCCCCGGACAGCTAGGAGGAACGCCGTGTCGGACCAGCCCCTCGAGGAGCAGGTGCTCCACCGTGTCGAGCACCGTGTGGCGTGGATCACCCTCAACCGGCCGGAGGTGCGCAACGCCATGACGCCCGACCAGCGCGACCGGGTCATCGGGCTCCTCGAGGACGCCAGCGCCGACGTGGGGGTGGGGGCGGTCGTCCTCACGGCCACCGGCGAGGGCTTCTGCACCGGGGCCGACCTGCGCGCCGGGCGCCGCCCGGCGCCCCCCAGGCCCGAGGGCGCCCCCGACCGGATCATGGGCGACGCCTCCCGGATGATCCGGCGCGGCGCCCAGCGCCTGGTGTCGGCGGTCCTCGACTGCGAGAAGCCGGTCGTGGGCGCCGTCAACGGCGTCGCCGCGGGCATCGGCGCCCACCTGGCGCTGGCCTGCGACCTGGTGGTGGCGGCCGACACGGCGCGCTTCATCGAGGTCTTCGTCCGCCGGGGCATCTCCCCCGACGGAGGCGGCGCCTACCTGTTGCCCCGGCTGATCGGGCTGCAGAAGGCGAAGGAGCTCATCTTCTTCGGCGACGACCTGCACGCCGCCGACGCCGCCGCCCTGGGGCTGGTCAACCGGGTCGTGCCGCGCGACCGGCTCGAGCAGGCCGCCGCCGAGCTGGCCGGCCGCCTGGCGGCGGGGCCGACCAAGGCCATCGGGATGGCGAAGTGGCTGCTCAACCGGTCGCTCGACTCGGACCGGCAGACGGCCTTCGACGAGGAGGCCTGGGCCCAGGAGCTCATCGTGGGCACCGCCGACGCCGGCGAGGGACTGCGCGCCTTCGCCGAGCGGCGCGACCCCGTGTTCAGGGGCTTCTGAGCGGTCTCTCCAGGCATGGGCCGGCCTCGCCCCGTGCGGCCCCATGAAATAAGCTGACACGAAAGTCAGAGAACTCCGGGCCCCCGCGGGGGCGCCGGCAGCACCCTCCGGCGGAGGGCGGCAGGGAGGTGCCATGGCTCGCGAGTACCGGCTCATCTCGGCGGACGGGCACGTGGTCGAGCCGCCCGACCTGTGGACGAAGTACCTGCCGAAGAAGTTCCACGACCGGGCCCCCAAGCTGGTGAAGGACGACAAGGGCGGGGACGCCTGGGAGCTCGTCCCCGGCACCCCCCCCATGCCCCTGGGCCTCGTCACCAACGCCGGCCAGTTCGGCAAGCGCTACGAGGACCTGGAGTGGTTCGGCTCGACCTACGACACCATCCTGCAGGGCTCGTTCCTGGGCACGGCGCGCCTGCAGGAGCAGGACTTCGACGGCGTCGACGCCGAGGTGCTCTTCCCCTCCCAGCGCACCATGGGCGCCTTCATGGCCCAGGAGGACGACGACTACCACCTGGCCGGGCTCGAGGCCTACAACACCTGGATGCACGACGAGTTCATGGCGGCCGGCCCCGAGCGGCTCATCGGCCTGGCCCAGATGCCCGGCGTCGACGTGCAGACCTCGGTGAAGTGGCTGCGCGACGCCAGGTCGGCCGGGTACCGCGGGGTGATCATCTCGGCCTACCCCTCGGGCCACGCCGATCTCTCGGCGGAGGACGACCCCTTCTGGGAGGCCGCCCAGGAGGAGCAGATGCCCGTCCACATCCACAGCGGCCTGCGCCAGGCGGGCAAGCGGACGGCGGGCTCGTTCCAGAAGGCGGCCGCCTCGGCCGGCATGGCCATCGGGCTGGCCGAGATGGGTGGCCCCGTGGGCGACGCCTCGCAGTTCATGTCGAAGTTCATCTACTCGGGCATCTACGACCGCTTCCCCGACCTGCAGATGGTGGCGGTGGAGTGCGGCGCGGGGTGGGTGCCGCACTTCCTCGAGCACATGGACGACCACTACTGGCGCAACCGCACCTGGACGGGCACCACGCTGCAGATGTTGCCGAGCGAGTACTTCCGGCGGAACTGGAAGGTGACGTTCATCCGCGAGCCCTTCGCGGTGGCCGTGCGCCACTGGATCGGCGTCGACAACATGATGTGGTCCTCCGACTACCCCCACCACCGCCACGACTGGCCCTACAGCCGGCGGATCGTGGAGGAGTCGATGGGCGGCGTGCCCGCCGCCGAACGGCGGCGCATGGTGTGCGACAACGCCCGGGAGTTCTACCGCCTGGGCTGAGCCGGCGGCGGCGCCACGGAGCGGCAGAGGCAAGCACCGGGAAGGGGAGGAGCACGAGATGGGACTGCTCGACGGCAAGGTGGCCATCGTCACCGGCGCAGGCCATGGCATCGGCCGGGGTGAGGCGCTCGAGCTCGCCCGCCAGGGAGCCAAGGTCGTGGTGAACGACGTCGGCGGCTCGGTGCACGGCGAGGGGGTCGACAAGCGGCCCGCCGAGGAGGTCGTCGAGATCATCAGGGGGCGGGGCGGCGAGGCCGCCGCCAACTACGACGACGTGGCCGACTGGGACGGCGCGGCCGCCCTGGTGCGCCAGGCCGTCGACGAGTTCGGCCGGCTCGACGTGCTCGTCAACAACGCCGGCATCGTGCGCGACGCCATGATCTTCTCCATGACCGAGGACGCCTTCGACGCCGTGGTGCGCGTGCACCTCAAGGGGACCTTCGCCACGACCCACCACGCGTCGGTCTACTGGCGCGAGGAGTCCAAGGCCGGCCGCCAGCCCCGCGCCGCCATCGTCAACACGGTCTCGTCGGCCGGGCTCCAGGGCAACGTGGGCCAGGCCAACTACGGGGCGGCCAAGGCGGGCATCGCCGCGCTCACCGTCATTTCGAGCCTCGAGCTGTCGCGCTACGGCGTGCGGGCGAACGCGGTGGCGCCGGGCGGCATGACGCGCATCACCGCCACCCTGCGCAAGGACGCCGAGGTGCGCGAGCCCGACCAGCTCGACGAGGGCGAGTACGACCCCATGAACCCGGCCAACTCGGCCCCCATGGTGGCGTGGCTGGCGTCGGACGACGCCCTGCACGTGACGGGCCAGGTGTTCCGGGCCGTCGGGCACCGCATCACCCACTACGTCCCCTGGTCCCTCGGCCCCACGATCGAGCCCAAGGGCAAGCCGGCGCGCTGGGAGCCCGAGGCCATCGGCCCCGCCGTGAACGCCCACGTGTTCGGGTCGCGCGCGCCGGGCCTGCAGATGGGCGGTTGAGCGCGCCACACTGATCACGCCCGGGCCGACGGCCCCGGGCGCCACGACGAAGTGACCGGGCGGGTGCCGGGCCGGTCCGAGGGAGGACGACGATGGCGAGCGTGTGGAGCTACGAGGGCAAGCGGGTGCTCGTGAGCGGCGGCGGGGGTGCGGGCATGGGTGCCGCCGCCGTGCGCGACCTGCTCGAGCTCGGCGCCGAGGTGCACGTCTTCGACGTGTTGGAGTCGTCGGCCGACGTGGCGAGCTTCCGGTCCGTGGACCTGCGCGACCCCGCTGCCATCGATGCCGCCGTGGCCGACCTGGGTGGGCCCCTGCACGCGCTGTTCAACTGCGCGGGGCTGCCCGGGCCGCCCTTCAGCGGCCTCGACGTGATGCTGGTCAACTTCGTGGCCGCCCGCCACCTGACGGGGCTCGCCGCCGGGCTCATGTCCCCGGGCGCGGCGGTGGTCACCATCTCGTCCGCCGGGGCGTTCGGGTGGGAGAACACCATCGACCAGGTGATGCCCCTCGTCAGCACCCCGGGCTACGCCGAGGCGAAGCAGTGGTGCGAGGACAACCCCGGCGCCGTGGGCGAGGGCTACCTCCTGTCGAAGCAGGCCATCATCGTGTGGACGCTGCACGCCGCGCTCGACCTCGCCCCCCGGGGCATCCGCGTGAACTGCACCAGCCCCGGCCCCACGCAGACCCCGATGATGCCGGCGTTCGAGACGTACATGGGCAAGGACTTCATGGACCGGTTCCCCAAGCCCCTGGGCGGCCGCAACTCCACGCCCGAGGAGCAGGGCCACCTGGTGGTGTTCCTGAACGGCGACGCCGCCGGGTACATCACCGGCACCAACGTCTACGCCGACGGGGGGTTCTCGGCCGGGATGCTCACGAGCCGCCTCGACTTCTCGGTGCTGGCGGGCGAGACCCCGGCCGGCTGAGGGCGAGGACGCCGTGGCCCAGCAGCGCCGCGATCTCGAGGAGTTCTTCCACCCCAAGGCGGTGGCGCTCGTCGGGTCCGTGAACCGCAACGCCAAGCCCGAGCGCCTGCGCGCCTCGTACCGCGAGCGCTGGGGCGACAACTGGCACCTGGTGAACGCCAAGGGCGGGAGCATCGGCGACATCCCCGTCTACGAGCACGTCACCGACATCCCCGCCGAGATCACGCTGGCCGTGGTCAACGTGGGCACGCGCCTGGTGGCGAAGACCGTGGAGGAGTGCGGCAAGCACGGCGTGCCCTACGTGCTCGTCTTCACCGCCGGGTTCAGCGAGGTGGGCGAGGCCGGCGCCGCGCTCGAGCGCGAGGTGGGCGAGATGGCGCGCCGCTACGGCATCCGTGTCTTCGGCCCCAACACCAACACCAACGCCTTCGAGAAGCTGCCCGAGCCCCCCCGCCGCCGCGGCGGGCGCATCGGGCTCGTGACCCAGAGTGGGCACCAGGGCCGGCCCCTCGTGCAGGGGACGGAGTTCGGGGTGGCGTTCTCGCGCTGGGTCCCGACGGGCAACGAGCTCGACCTCGAAGCGGCCGACTTCATCGAGTATTTCGCCTACGACGACGACACGGCCGTGATCGCCGGCTACTTCGAGGGGTTCAAGGACCCCGCCAAGCTGCGCCGCGCCCTGGAGGCCGCCAACGCCCAGGGCAAGCCCGTGGTGGCGCTCAAGATGGGGAGCACGGACGCGGGCACGCGCATGGCGAGCTCGCACACCGGCCACCTGGCGGGATCCGACGCCGTGGTGGAGGGGCTCTTCGCCCAGTACGGGGTGGTGCGCGTGCGTGATCTCGACGAGCTGCTCGAGACGGCCGCCCTGTTCGCCAAGCTCCCGGCGGGGACCGGAGGGCGGTGCTGCTTGTACTCCATCTCGGGTGGGTCGGGGACGCTCATGGCGGAGGTGGCGGAGTCGAGCGGCGTCCCCGTCCCGCAGCTGGCGGAGCGGACGCGCTCCTCGCTGCGCGAGATGATCCCCGACTACCTCACCGTCGCCAACCCCGTCGACAACGGCGCCCAGTTCCTGGTGTCCGCCCCGGTCGAGGACAGAAAGCGCGTCTTCGACCTCGTGGCCGCCGACCCCTCGGTCGACGTCATCGTGGTGGGGCTCACCGGGGCGCTGGGGCGGCTCACGGACCGCTTCGCCGAGGACATCGTGGCCTTCATCGACGAGCTGTCCAAGCCCGTCGTCGTCACGTGGAACTCCTTCAAGACCGACGAGCAGGGCTTCACCACGCTGGTCGACGCGGGCGTGCCGCTGTTCCGGTCCTTCCGCAACTGCTTCACCGCCCTGCGCGACTTCGCCGCCTACCAGGAGGCGTCGGGGTCGTTCCGGCCCCGCAACGCCGGGGCGAGCCGACTCCCCAGGGAGGCGGCGGCCGCCCTCGCCGACGTGGGCGGCGACGGCTCCGGTCCCCTGGGGGCCGACGCCTCGCGCCGGCTGCTCGAGGCCTTCGGGGTGCCACTGGCCGGTGAGGGCCTGGCCCGCTCGGCGGCGGAGGCGGCGCGCGTGGCCGGCGACATCGGCTTCCCGGTGGTGATGAAGATCGCCTCGCCCGACTTCCCGCACAAGTCCGACGCCGGCCTCGTGCGCCTGTCGGTGGGGTCGGCGAGCGAGGCCAGGGCGGTCTACGCCGAGCTGGTGGCCCGGGCGCTCGAGGCGAACCGCAGGGCGCGTATCGAGGGCGTGCAGATCCAGGAGCAGGTGACCGGCGGCACCGAGATGATCGTCGGGGTCACCCGCGACCCGGTGTTCGGGCCCGCCGTGCTGGTGGGCACGGGCGGGGTGTTCGCCGAGATCCTGGCGGACGTGGCCGTGCGCCCGCTGCCCATCGACCGGCGCGACGCCGAGGAGATGGTGCGCTCCCTGCGCGGCTACCCGCTGCTGGCGGGGGCGCGCGGGCGTGCCCGCGGGGACGTGAAAGCCCTCGTCGACGTGGTGCTGGGCGTGGCCCGCCTGGCCGCGGCGTGCGGTGACCGGCTGGCGGAGCTCGACCTCAACCCGGTGGTCGTGCGCCCCGAGGGCGCCGTGGCCGTCGACTCGCTCGTGGTGGCGGCGGGATAGCCCGTGGAGCTCGAGCTCTCCGACGACCAGCACGCGCTCCAGGACTCGGTGCGCGCCGTGCTGGTGCGCGAGTGCCCGATCTCGCTGGTCCGGTGCGTGGTCGAGGAGCACAAGGGCGCCGACGAGCTGTGGAGCCGCATCACCGAGCTCGACTGGCCGGCGCTGGCCGTTCCCGAGGAGGACGGCGGGCTCGGGCTCGGGTTCGTGGAGCTCGCCGTGGTGGCCGAGGAGCTGGGCCGGGTCATCGCCCCCGCGCCCTTCCTCGCCACGGCGGCCCAGTTCGTCCCGGCGGTGCTGGCCGCGGGCGACGCCGGGCAGCGCAGCCGCTTCCTCGGGGCGGTGGCGCGTGACGGCATCGTGGGCAGCCTGGCGGTGGCCGAGGGGCCCGGCCGCTTCGACGCCGCCGCCGTCGCCACGGTGGCGACGGCGGACGGCGACGGATTCGTCCTCGACGGGGAGAAGCGCTTCGTCTTCGACGGGGACCGGGCCGACGAGGTCGTGGTGGCCGCCCGCCTGGCGGGCAGCACGGGTGAGGACGGCATCGGGTTGTTCGTCGTCCCCGGGGAGTCGCTCGACAGCACGCCGATGGCGAGCCTCGACGCCAGCCGCAGCTACGCCACGGTCGTCCTCGACGCCGTGCGCGTGGGCCCCGACCGCGTGCTCGGTACGCCGGGCGCGTCCGGGCCGGTGCTGCGCACCGTCGTGCGGCAGGCGACCGCCGCCCTGGCGGCCGAGATGGTGGGGACGTGCCAGGCGATCTTCGACATCGTCCACGCCTACGTCAACGAGCGCGAGCAGTTCGGCGTGAAGGTGGGCTCGTTCCAGGCCATCAAGCACAAGCTGGCCAACATGTTCGTCGCCCTGGAGTCGGCGCGGGCGACGGCGTACTTCGCGGCCGCCGCCATCGCCGAGGGTGACGAGCGCCGCGACGTCGCCGTGGCCATGGCCAAGGCGAGCGTGGGCGATTGCCAGAAGCTCGTCGCCCAGGAGGGGATCCAGTGCCTCGGCGGCATCGGCTACACGTGGGAGCACGACATGCACCTGTACGTGAAGCGGGCCAAGGCCGGTGCCGCCCTGTTCGGGACCGGGGCCGAGCACCTCGAAGAGCTCTCGCACCTTCTCGGCCTGTAACCGGGCGACGGGGGCGCCGGGGAACCGGGGCGAGGGGAATTGTAGTTATCGAACGATCGTTCGTCGGGCCGGCCGGGGGGACAGGGCCCGGTGGGGCCGAGCCGAGAGCGGCCGCCGCTCCTGCGTTGCACCAGGTCAACGCCATACTTCGGGCTGAATCGCCATCAACCCCTGGACCGCGCCTCCCGACTCACGACAAACTAGTGACTAGTGCTGAGTCGCTGGGGATCCGCGTAGTGGACAGGGACCGGGTCGACGCCGTGGGCGAGCTGCTCTTCGGTCGCCGCCTGCGCCTGCGCGTCCTGCTGTGGGCATCGGAGCAGACCGTCGCCTTCAACCAGTCGGAGGCGGCCCGGGGCGTGGGGTACAACTCGTCGGGCGAGGTGGCCAAGGAGCTGGAGCGCCTCGTCGAGCTGGACATGCTCCGCAAGTACGGCCGTCCGACGCGCGTCGGGCCGCAGAACTACGTGCGGGCCGACCATGCCGGCTGGGACGTCGCCGATGCGGCGCGCCGGATGGTCGACGCCCACGCCCCGCGCCCCGACGTGCGGGAGGACGGCCGGGCCCCGCTGGGCGTCGCCGAGGTCGTCGACGGTGCACCACGGCCGCGCGGGGCCGGGAGGGGTGCCGGCACCGACCCGGTGTCGTGACGGCCGCCGAGGCCCGGGGATGGCCCCGGCCCGCTTACGGGATGGCCGGGACGGTGATGACCGTGGCGCCCGACGGGAGCGCGAAGTCGCTGTCGGGGGGGGACGACGAGTAGCTCGACAGCTGGAACGTGTTCGACGAGGACTGCACGTAGGCGAGGATGCCCGAGTCGGTCACGCAGTACTTGCCGCTGCCCTGGGCCCCACCGGTGGCCGAGACGCACTTGGCGTGCTGTCCGGCGTACGTGCCGTCCGAGAAGGTCAGGGTGTAGCCCTGGGCATGGGCGGCCGCCTGGGCCTCGGCCTGCTGGAAGACGGAGAGCAGAGCCTGCGGGCTGAAGAGCGTGGCCAGCGAGCTCAGGGGGTTCGTGCTCCCCGACTCCGACATGCACTGCGTCGAGCCGCCCGTCGGTGTGCACACGTAGGTGTGGGTGCCGTCGTTGATGACCGACGTGGTGCCCGACCCGAAGACCGACTTGGGCGGCTTCTGCTCGATGGTGATCGTCTCGGTGCCGCTCGAGGACTGCGACGTGTAGACGGCCTTGAACGTGGCGTGCTCGGCGGTCTGGATCGACGACGACAGGGCGTGGAGCTGCGACGAGCTCGACGAGCCCGAGGACCCGCCGGCGGACGTGGTGGTGGCTCCGGAGCCGGCGCCCGACGACGAGGTCGCGGTCGTGCTCGACGCCGCGTTGGTGGAGCTGCCGCACGCCGCCAGCAGGAGCCCGGTCAGGCCGGCGGCACCGAGCGCCACGAGGGCGCGACGTCGGGTGGTGCGAGACGCTGTGTGCACGGGGGCTCCTGTCGTCGAGGGCCGAGGCCGGGGTCGAGGTCCGGGTGGAGGCTAGCGTCGTTGTCCCATGGGAACGGGAACTCGACCAACGGCGCTCGTCACGGGCGCGTCGTCGGGGCTGGGGGAATGCTTCGCCCGGACCCTGGCCGCCACGGGGTACGACCTCGTCCTCGTGGCCCGGGGCCGGTCCAGCCTCGAGCGGTTGGGCCTCGAGCTCGAGCAGCAGCACGGCACCGCCAGCGAGGTGATGGCGGCCGACCTCGCCGACGCCGCGCAGCTCGACGGCGTGGCGGAGCGCCTGCGCACGGGCGACCCCGTCGACGTCGTCGTCAACAACGCCGGCTTCGGCCACTACGGGCGGTTCGTGGACCTCGCCGTCGACGGCGAGGCCGGCCAGGTGACGGTCAACGCGCTGGCGGTGCTCGTCCTCAGCCACGCCGCCCTCGGCGCCATGGTGCGGCGAGGGTCGGGCAGCCTCCTCAACGTGGCGTCGATCGCCGGCTTCGCCCCGACGCCGCACAGCGCCACCTACTCGGCCACCAAGTCGTTCGTCATCTTCCTGTCCGAGGCCCTGCACGACGAGGTGGCGCCCCGGGGCGTGCACGTGACGGTGCTGTGCCCGGGCTTCACGCGCACGGACTTCCAACAGCGCGCCGGGGTGCGCACCGACCGGCTCCCGAGCTTTGCCTGGAGCGACGCCCAGTCGGTCGTCGACCACGGCCTGGCCGCCCTGGAGCGCAACCAGGCGGTGTGCGTCCCCGGCGCCCTCAACAAGATCACCGCGGCGTCGCCCCGGTTCGCCCCCCGGGGCCTGGTGCGCCGGATCTCGGCGCAGGTGATGCGGCGGATGGAGTCCTGACCGGGCCGGCGGGGCGGCGTTGCGGCGGGGCGGGGCGGGGCGGCGTTGCGGCGGGGCGGCGGGGCGGGGCGGGGCGGCGGGGCGGGGCGGTCAGCGACCGGTGCCGGGGTACCCGCCCCCGCCGAAGCGCTCGTCGAGGGCGTCGTAGTCCACGGCGAAGCCCTGCCGGGGCAGGGCGTCGACGAACTCGACCCTCTTGGGCTTCTTGTACGAGGCGATGCGCTGGCGGCAGTGGTCGATGATCTCCTCGACCGACGCCTTCTCGCCGTCGCGCAGCACCACGACCGCCGTGACGTTCTGGCCCCAGGTGGGGTCGGGCACGCCGATGACGGCGGCGTCGGCCACCGCCGGGTGCGACCGCAGGCAGCCCTCCACCTCGGTGGGGTAGACGTTCTCGGCCGCCGACTTGATGAGGCGGGTCTTGGGCCCCACGAAGGTGAGCGACCCGTCGGGCTCGATGCGGCCCAGGTCGTTGGTGTGGTGCCACCCGCCCGCCTGGCGCCGGGCGTTGAGCTCGGGGCGGTTGAAGTAGCCGTTCATGACCGTGGGCCCGCGGGCCACGATCTCCCCGGTCTCCCCCGGCCCGAGCACCGTGCCGTCGGGGTCGACCACGGCGATGCGCAGGAACGGCGCGGGGCGCCCGCTCGAGCCCAGGCTCGGCTGCAGCGCGTTGAAGGTGGCGAGCCCCATGACCTCGGTCTGGCCGTAGCCGGCGGGGCGCCGGCCCCAGGGGCTGTCGTCGACCGTGATCATGGCCGTCCACTCCGGCTTGCCGGCGAACCCCCGCAGGCTCCTCAGGTCGTAGCGGCCCCCGGCGTTGAGCTCGAGGATCTGGTCCATGGTCGGCGGCATCACGAACGCCCCGGTGCAGCGCTCCCCGGCGATCAGCCGGCACAGCTCCTCGGCGTCCACCCGGGGGGTGAACACGTTGGTGCCCCCCGACAGGAAGGTGGCGAGCGTCGTCATGAACGTGGCCACGTGGAACAGCGGCCCGCAGTTCAGGTACACGTAGTCGGACCCCACGCCCTGGATCTGGGCGATGAACGATCCCTGCAGGACGAGCGCCCGGCTCGACAGCAGCGCGCCGTTGGGGCTGCCGGTGAACGCCGCGGTGTACATCATGAGCACGGCGGCGCGCTCGTCGGTGTCGCCGGCGGGGTCGTGGGCGGCGCCGCCGGCCAGGAAGGCCTCGTAGCCGCCGCCGCCCGCCCCGTCGTGCTGGAGCCACAGGGCCGCCGAGCCCGTCTCGGCGCGGGCCTGGCGCAGGGCGTCGCCGATCTCGGCCTCCTGCCAGAACACCACGGCCGGGTCGCTGTCGGTGATCACGAAGGCGAGTTCGGCCGCGCTCTGCCGCCAGTTGGCGGGGCAGAACACCGCCCCGAGCTTGGCCGCCGCCAGCAGCCCCTCGAGCAGCCGGTGGCAGTTCTGCCCGAGCCACAGCATGCGGTCCCCGGGCCCCACCCCGGCGCCCGCCAGCGCGTTGGCGAGCTTGTTGACGCGCTCGTCGAGGGCCTCGTAGGTGAGTCGGTGCTCGCCGCACACCGCGCCCAGCGACGCCGGGCGCGTCCCGACGTGCGTGCGCAGGACGTCGGCGAAGGTGAGGTCGTGCAGGGCGTCTTTCACTCGTCGACCACCCGGGCCGCCTTGTACCCCGAGCGGGGGATGGTCTCGCGCTCGAGCACCTCGATGTCGGAGTCGATGCCCAGGCGCTCCCGGATGGCCGTGGCGCAGCGGCCCGCCACCTCGGCGCCGTCGGCGGAGGCGCCGGTGCCCCGCTCGACGCGCACCCGCAGGGGGCTCGTGTCGTCGCCGGGCCGCACCATCTGCCACTCGAGGGTGGGCTCGGTGACGTCGCCGACGCCGCGCAGGGCGGTCTCCACCTCGGTGGCCTGGAAGCGCTTGCCCTGCACGGCGATGAGGTCCTTGAACCGCCCGCCCCACAGCCCGCGGATGCTCGTCTCGCCGCAGGGGCACGGCTCGCGCAGGATGGCGCACGCTTCCTCGAGGTCGTAGCGCAGCAGCCCGTTGTCGCGGTCGAGCGTGGTGACGACGAGGTCGCCCCACTCCCCGTCGGGGACGTCCTCGCCGGTGGCGGGGTCGACGGCCTGGACGACGGCCCAGTCCTGGTTGATGTGCGCGCCCGGCAGCTGGCCGCAGGCGCCGCCGACGTACGCGTAGCACTCCGCGCCCGCCGTCATGAGGGGCATGCCCTTGCCCATGCCGAAGCCGGGCATCCCCTTGAACTCGAGGCCGGCGTCCTTGGGGTCGATGCCCACCTTGGCGGCCACCTCGAAGAAGCGTCCGGTGGAGAAGCCCATGAAGGGGATGTCGGGCTTGACCCGTGTCCAGAACCGCAGCCCCTGTTCCGCCAGCTCGTCGGTGTCGGGCGGGGGGACCCAGATGTTGAGCATCCCGAAGTACTCGTAGGAGCCCGACAGCATGGGGCCGCCGCCGTAGAGGTAGGCGGGGTGGGCGTGGGTGGCGATCATCCCGGGCCGGTACCCGTAGCGCCACCAGGTGCGCGCCGAGGACTCGTACTCGATCCACAGGTCGCGCCGCGTCCACAACGAGATGGTCGGCGTCCCCGTCGTCCCCGTGGAGGTCCCCACCCGCACCGCGGCGCGGGGATCGGTGAAGCGGTACTCGCCGAAGGGCGGCGTCGCCTCCTCGGAGTCGCGCAGGTCCTGCTTCATGGTCAGTGGCACGTGGCGGAGGTCCTCGACCGTCTTGACGTCCTCGGGCGCACCGATGCCTGCGGACAGGAGCTTCTCCTTGAACAGCGGGACCGGGGTGTCGAAGACCTTGCGCAGCAGCACGCCCAGGCGCTCGTCCTGCAGCGCCCGCAACCGCTCGGGGTCCATGGTCTGGACGTCGGGGTCCCAGTATCTCTGCGCCGGGTCCCGGGGCGGGGGCCCCAGGACCTCGGGTCCGTAGCTCGGCATGGTGCCTCCCCTGTTGTCGTTACCGGCGCGCCAGCCCGAGCACGCGCTACTTGCGCGGCAGCCCGAGCACGCGCTCGGCGATGATGTTGCGCTGGATCTCCGACGTCCCCCCGGCGATGGTGCCGGCGAAGCTCTGCAACCAGTGCACGAGCCATGCCTCGCTGTCGCCCCGACCCACCGACGGCGCATCGTGCCGGGACAGGTCGAGCCCGTTGGCGCCGAGGGCCTCGCCGACGTCGAGCGCCAGGCCGCGACGCAGCTCGCTCCCGAGGAGCTTGAGCACCGAGTGCTCGGGCGAGGCCATCCCCTTGGCGAACTTCGCGAACCCGCGGTACCCCAGCAGCTTGAGCGCCTGGGACTGCACGTAGGCGCGTGCCACCACCGTCCGCAGGGCGGGGTCGTCGGCCAGCCGCCGGCCGCCGGGCAGGGGGGTGGTGGCGGTGGTGACGACGCGCTCGATGATCTTCTCGGTCCCCGTCGCCTCGTTGATCCACAGCATGCCGCGCTCGTGCGCCAGCGACCCGCCCGCCACCGACCAGCCGCGGTGCAGCTCGCCCACCAGGTTGGCCGCCGGGACCTCCACGTCGGTGAAGAAGACCTCGTTGAAGTCGGTGTGCTCGCGGTCGGTGAGCTCGGCGATGGGCCGCGTCTGGATGCCCGGCGTCGACATGTCGATGATGAGGACGCTGATCCCGGCGTGCTTGGACGCCTCGGGGTCGGTGCGCACGAAGCAGAAGCAGTAGTCGGCGTGGTGCGCCCCCGACGTCCACACCTTCTGGCCGTTCACCACGAAGTGGTCGCCGTGCAGCTCGGCGCGGGTGCGCAGCCCCGCCAGGTCGCTACCGGCGTCGGGCTCGCTCATGCCCAGGCACCAGCTGATGTCGGCCTTCAGCGTGGGGAGCGCGTAGCGCTCCTTCTGCTCGTCGGTGCCCCAGTCGAGGATGGAGGGGGTGATGATGGACAGGCCCTGGGGGTTGCAGCTGCGCGGGACGCCCAGGTTGGCGAGCTCCTCGAAGTAGACCATCTGCTGCACCGGCGTGGCGTTGCGGCCGCCGTACTCCGGTGGCCAGCCGGGGACGAGCCAGCCGTTGTCGAACAGCTTGCGCTGCCAGGCCCGGGCCCACTCGGGGATGTGGGCGGAGGACGTCACCCGCTCGGTGCGCTCGGAGGAGGGAGGGAGGTTCGCTTCCATCCAGGCCCGCAGCTCCCGGCGAAACGCCTCGGTCTCCTCGTCGTAGTGCAGGCGCACGGGGGGATCGTAACTGACTGACGTCCGTGTCAGCTAACGAAGACGGGTCTCGGCCGGGCCCCGGGTCACGACGGGCCGCGGGTGAGCAGCATGCAGCCGGCGATGGGCCCGCCGCCGGCGGCCACCGCCGCCACCTCGGGCGGGCGCGCCACCTGGCGCTCGCCGCCCTCGCCGCGCAGCTGCAGGCAGGCCTCGTGCAGCATGCCGAAGCCGTGCAGGCGTCCCGCCGAGAGCTGGCCCCCGCTCGTGTTGAGCGGCAGCGAGCCGTCGAGCGCGATGCGGGCGCCCCCCTCCACGAAGGGCCCGCTCTCGCCCTTGGCGCACAGGCCGAGCTCCTCGAGCCACACCATGGTGAGGATGCTGAACCCGTCGTAGAGCTCGGCGACGTCGACGTCCGACGGGCGCAGCTCGGTGCGCGCCCACATGCTCGCCGCCGCGTCGCGCGCCGAGAAGGTGGTCATGTCGTCGAACTGGTCCCAGCTCGGCCGGCCCCGGATGGCCGTGCCGACGGCGTTGACGTGGCACGCGGGCCGTGGCGCGTCGGGCGCGTAGTCGGCGTGCGAGACCACGACCGCCGTCGACCCGTCGCAGGGGGCGTCACAGTCGTAGAGGCACAGGGGCGTGGAGATCATGCGCACGGCCAGGTAGTCGTCGAGCGACAGGGGCTCGCGGTAGATGGCCTTGGGGTTGCGCGCCGCGTTGCGCCGGCCGTTGAGCGAGATCCAGGCCAGCTGCTCCCGGGTGAGGTCGTACTCGTACATGCGGCGCTGGGCGATCCAGGCCAGCCAGTTGACGGCGGACACGGCCCCGTAGGGGATCGTCCACTGGAGGAAGCCCGAGAATCGGGGCACGCCCCGACCGTCCCCGCCCCCACCGCCGATGCCCTGGCGGCCCCCCTCGCCCTGGGCCGTCGACTCGGTGACCGTGCGGTACACGAGCACGTGGCGGGCGAGCCCGGCCGCCACCGCCATGCAGGCGGCGAACACCGCCCGGAGCTGCCCCGGGCCCTCGAGCCCCCCGTCGTGCCAGTTGAGCGCGAGGCGCAGCGCGTCCTGCACCTCGGGGCTCGACGGGCCGGCGAAGCCTGCGGTGCCCACGCCGGCGCCGGGGAAGGTGGCCAGCCCGTCGATGTCGTCGCGGGTGAGGCCGGCATCGGCGATGGCCGCCAGGCAGGCGTCGACGGTGAGGTCCAGGTCGCTGCGCCCGAGCCGGCGCCCGACGTCGGACTGCCCGATGCCCGAGATGACCGACCGGCGCTCCAGCAGCTCGGGCCGGCTCATCGGGCCGACCGGTCCCCCGGCCGCTCGGCCGGCCGGAACAACGGCAGCCACACGTCGTCGGCGTGCTCGAAGGTGACGTCGACGGCCATGCCGATGTGGACGTCCTCCGGCGCGCAGTCCACCAGGTTGGTCGTCAGCCGCACGTCGTCCTGCTCGGCGATGGTGACGAGCCCGATGACGTAGGGGTCGGAGCCCGGTATCCACTGCTGGACGTTGACCGTGAAGGAGTGCACCACCGCGCGCCCGCTCACCGGTTCGGGCACCAGTGGGCCCTCGAGGCAGTAGGGACAGCGCGGCACGGGGGGATGGACGTAGCGCCGGCAGGCGCCGCAGCGCAGGAAGCGCAGCCGGCCGTCCTCGCCCGAGGTCCAGAAGAACCGGTTGGCGTCGTCGAGGCGCGGCAGCAGGCGGACGGCGGGCCCGCGCGCCGGCCCCGCGGCGGCCCCGGGCGTGGTCACCGGGTGGTCTCGGGGCGGGTCACGGAGCGAGATGCTACGTCACCGGCGTTGAACCTGACGGCGCCGTCAGGCTCGCGGGGCTACTGTGCGCCCGTGGCAGAGGGCGCCAGTCTCGGGGGCCGGCGGGTGCTCGTCGTCGGCGCGTCGTCGGGCATCGGCCGCGCCCTCGCCGTCGCCGCCGGGAGCGCCGGGGCGCGCGTGGCCCTGGCCGCCCGGCGCGAGGCGCTCGTCGAGGAGGCCGCCGCCGAGATCCGCGCCGCCGGCGGTGAGGCGCGCGGCTGGCGCTGCGACGTCACCGTGGAGGCCGACTGCGCCCGCGTGGTCGACGAGGCCGCGCAGTGGCTCGGCGGCATGGACGTCCTGCTCTACATGGCGGGCAGCTCGCCGCTCGTCCGGGTGCCCGACGCCACCGCCGCCCTGTGGCACGACATGCTCGCCACCAACCTGGTGGGGGCGGCGCTCGTGGTCGCCAGGGCGCTCGAGCACCTGCGACGCGCCCCGGACCCGGTGGTGGTGGTGACCACCCACTCCATGGGCGCGCCCTGGCCGTGGCTCGGTGTCTACGGCGCCACCAAGGCGGCCCTGGCCGAGCTGGCGCGCGCCCTGCGGGCGGAGGAGCCCGGGGTGCGCGTGCTGTGCGTGGCGGTGGGCAACACCGCCTCGTCGTTCGCCGACGCCTGGGACCCGGCCGTGGCGGCCCGGGCGTTCGAGCAGTGGGTCGCCGACGGCCTGCTGCGTTACGAGGTGCTGCAGTCCTCGGAGATGGCGGACGCCATCGTGGCGGCGGTCCTCGACCCTGCCGGGCCCGACGACCTGCTCATCGCAGGCGCCGACGTGTCGTCACCGGCGACGGGCTGACGACGGGTCGACCGGTGCCGGTGCCGGTGCCGCGGTGGCGGTCGCGGGCGCGGCGGTGGCGGGCCCCGTCACCAGGGTGTGCAGGGCGCGCCGGTCGACCTTCTCCATGGCCGTGCGGGGGAGGTCGTCGGTGAGGACGATCGCCTCGGGGAGCTTGTAGGCGGCCAGCCGGGCGCGGGCGTGCTCGCGCAGTGACTCGAGCGTCGGCATGTCGGCGGCGCGCCGGGGGACGACGACGGCGACGCCGATCTCCCCCATGACCTCGTCGGGCCGTGCGA
>Ga0307372_10002361_pt1 | contig 31397 bp, 26 predicted proteins | sample OX1MG_FD_202533 | JGI IMG/M metagenome (GOLD analysis project Ga0307372, IMG submission 202533) | Soil microbial communities from Risofladan, Vaasa, Finland - OX-1 | ecosystem: Environmental > Terrestrial > Soil > Coastal area > Acid sulfate soil | place: Finland: Risofladan, Vaasa | collected... | reverse complement strand
GCCATTGGCGAAGGAGAAGCAATTTACAAGGGCGCGAAAGTTTCCGGCGGCGCAGCCATGCAAGAAGCCGGCATTGCTCCGCTGCAGCTCGAAGCAAAAGAGGGGCTCGCCTTGCTCAATGGCACGCAAGGCATGCTGGCACTTCTCGCGCTGGCGCTTCGCGACGCCGAAATTCTCATCGACACGGCCGACGTCGCCGCCGCGCTCTCGCTCGATGCGCTGCGCGGCAGCCCCGCCGCCTTCGACGAGCGTATATCGCGCATTCGCCCCTATCCCGGCCAGATCACCAGCGCGCGCAACCTCACGCGCCTGAATCGCGGCAGCGAAATTCGCGAAGCGCATCGCTCGGCTGCGAAAGACGCGCGCGTTCAGGATGCCTACAGCCTCCGCTGCACGCCGCAAGTACACGGCGCCGTGCGCGATGCGCTTTCGCAGGCGCGCACAACGCTCTCGATTGAGCTCAATAGCGCCACGGATAATCCGCTTGTTTTTGCCGACTCCGGCGAAGTAATCAGCGGCGGAAATTTCCACGGACAGCCGTTGGCGATGGCCGCCGACCAGATCGCGATTGCGCTGGCCACTCTCGCGGGCATCTCCGAGCGCCGCATCGAGCACATGACCAATCCGCACACGAGTCTGATGCCCGCGTTTCTTACGGCCGATCCGGGCCTCAATTCCGGCTTCATGATCGCGCAGGTGGTCGCCGCAGCCCTGGCGAGCGAACTCAAGGCGCTCGCCACGCCTCATTCCGTGGATTCGATTCCGACTTCCGGGGATCAGGAGGACTACGTCTCGATGGGCATGGGCGCGTCGCGCCGCCTGGAGCGCATGCTCGATGCATTGCGAAACGTGATTGCCATCGAGCTGCTCGCGGCTTGCCAAGGAATCGATTTCCACGCGCCGCTCCAAACGGGCGCCGAAGCGCGCAAAGCGCACGCGCTGGTGCGCTCCGTTTCTCCCGTGCTGCACACCGATCGGCCGCTCGCCCCCGATATCGCCACCGTCGCGCACCTGGTCTCACAGGGCGAATTCCAAAACATTTTGCGATAAGCCGGGAGCTTTCCCGCGCAGAGGCGCCGAGAATCGCCAATCATTTAGAGCGCGTTAGGCATCGGGCACGCTCTTCGCGCGCGTTGTTGAGACAGCGCCACGCTTGTGGCAGAGTCAAATCGTGCTCCCGGCATCCCTCATCGCGCTATTCGTCTTCGTTTTTGGCCTGATCATTGGCAGCTTTTTGAACGTGTGCATCAGCCGGCTGCCGCAGGGCAAATCGGTGGTCTCGCCTGGGTCGCGCTGCCCCAAATGCGCGAAGCCGATCAAGCCCTACGATAACATTCCGGTCCTGAGCTATCTGATTCTGGGCGGCAAATGCCGCGCGTGCAAAACGCGCATTTCGCCGATCTATCCGGCTGTCGAACTGCTCACCGGCCTTCTTTTCTTGGCGTGCTACCTGATTTTCGGAAACTCCGTTCTCACGCTGAAATGGGCCATTTTCTCCGCGATTCTCATCGTTCTAATTTTCACCGACTGGCGCGAACGCGTACTTCCGGATGCGGTGAACTTCGCGGGCCTCGCCATCGGATTGTTGATCAGTTTTTTTGTTCGTCCGGACGATGGCACGGCGCTTTGGATCGCACGTCGTTTTTTTGAGTTTCCGCCGCCCGCGCCGGTTATCTCATTTGCCGACGCGCTGATCGGCGCGGCCGTGGGCGGCGGGTTGCTCTGGCTGGTTGGAGAGGGCTATTTCCGCGTGCGCGGCCGCGAAGGCATGGGCTTGGGCGACGTGAAAATGATGCTCATGGCCGGCGCCTTCTTGGGGCTGCGCCGCACGCTATTGACGATTCTCGTCGGCTCATTACTCGGCGCAATTTTGGGAGCAATCTTCATCCTCGCATCGCGCAAAGGCTCCGAGTACGAACTTCCGTTCGGCACGTTCCTGGGGATGGCCGCGCTGCTCGTCGTGTTCTTTGGCACGCCGGTCGTCACCTGGTACCAATCGATGTTCGTCATGCGGTAGGTCCGCGCCATGGCAATCGCGCCGCACACGCAAGACCTCAACCTCGATGTGATCATCGCGGTTGTGTTTCTTGGACTGATTTTTGCCGTGATCGCCGGCATATTCATTCTGGTGCGGCGGTCGCTACGCGAAGAGCGCAGCGGCACGGCCGATCCCGCCGACCCCTTCCGCGTCGACTCCGAAAATCCGTCAGCGTTCATGACCGCCTCGATGCAAGGTGTAATCCAGCGCCTGCGCCAACAGGAACAAGAGCTCGCCCGGCTCCATCAGCACGAAAAGGAGCGCGCGCAGGAAACCGAGCGTCTCAGCGAAGCAGTCACGCGCAATATGCCCGCCGGGCTTTTACTGGTGAACGCCACCGGCGCAATCAGCTCCGCGAATCCCGCCGCTGAGAAAATTCTGGATATTCACGGCCTGCAATACCGGCGCTACACCGAAATTCTGGGCGCCGATTCGTCCCTCGCCCAGATGCTCGCCGCATGTCTGCGCGAGGGCCAGACATTTCAGCGCGGCGAAGTCCCGCATACCACGCCGGCGGGCGAGTTGCGCCAGCTCGGCGTTACCATCTCGCCGATTTACCGTTCCACGCGCAATACTCTGGCCGAGGGCCCCACCCCTGCTCCGGAGCAAAAACTTACTGGCGCGTTGTGCTTGATGAGCGACCTCACCGAGTTGGCGACGCTGCAAAGGCAGATGCGCTGGAAGGAAAATCTCGCTGCACTGGGCGAGATGTCCGCAGGCATCGCGCATGAATTCAAGAACGCGCTGGCCACGGTCTCCGGCTACGCGCAGATGATTCGCAATGAGGCCCCTGCCTCGGAAACCGGAGAGTGCGCGGAGAAAATACTCGACCAGACGCGCTCCCTGACGCACGTGGTCACGGAATTCCTACGCTTTGCGCGTCCTCTCGAGCTAGCGCAGGAGGATTTTGAACTTGCCCCGCTTGTGGAGCAAGTTGCCGAGGAGATCGGCACGGCGCTGCCCGGCGCCGTGATCCGCGCGGAAGGCGTCTTCGGCGAGGTATCCGGAGATTCTGGACTGCTGCGCCAGGCGCTCTTGAATCTCACGCGCAATGCAGCAGAGGCCGCCAGTTCCAATGGGCATCCGGGAGAAGTGGTGATCGCCGGCGCGCAAGAAAATTACTCCAGCCAGCACTGGCAATGCATCGCCGTCCGCGACAATGGTCCGGGCATTCCGCCCGGCGACCTCGACAAGATCTTCGTCCCTTTCTTCACCACCAAATCCTCCGGCACCGGCCTCGGATTGGCGCTGGTGCAGAAGATCGCGTTGCAGCACGGTGGACGCGTCGAAGCGCGGAACCAGCCGGCGGGCGGCGCCGAATTCGACCTATGGTTACCTTTGCGGTAGCACCCGCCGCGCCTCCAATTGCCTGCACTCGTCGCAGCATCTAAACTAAAGGGAACAGGCATCAGTATTTGGCTTCCCGAGGTGAAGGCCATGCGAAGAGGAATTTGGCTCGCCGCAATTGCTTTGTTTCTGGCTGCTCCGCGCGGTTCCGGGGCGCAACAGGCGCCGCAGGCATCGCCATCGCAGTCTCAGGCTGGCGCGCAATCATCGGCCCAGCAGGATCCACTGGTAGTAGCCGCGCGCAAGGCGCGCGAAGCGCAGAAAAACGCGCCCAAGGCCCCGACCGTTTTCACCAACGATAATATGCCCGCTTCGCCCGGTGCCGTCTCCGTGGTCGGGACCGCGAGTTCGGGTAAACCATCCGCCGCTTCCAGTAAAGCCGCCGGCAAATCAAAATCCAAGAGTCAGGCTGATGAGGCGGCGTGGCGCAAAAAATTCGCTGACGCCCGCCACAAACTGGCACAGGACCAGGCCGAGCTTTCCGTCATGCAGCGCGAATCCAGTCAGCTCCAGCTCCAGTATTATCCCGATCCGTCCAAGGGGCTCACGCAGTCCTATAGTCGCAGCGATATCATCAAGAAGCAAAACGCTATCGCCGCCAAGCAAAAGCAGATTGACGCCGACCAGCAGGCCATCTCGAATCTTGAAGATGCGCTCCGCAAAGCGGGCGGCGATCCCGGCTGGGCGAGAGAGTAGCGCGCGGCAATGGAAGCAATCCTCCTCGTCGAGGATAAGCCGGAGCTTCGCGCGATGCTGCGCAAGGCGCTGGAAAAGGCCGGATACACGGTCGATGAAGCACCCGACGGCGCTTCGGCGATCGATAAAGTTCGCACCCGCAGGTATCTTGTCGTGCTCACGGACCTGAAGCTTCCCGGCGCGTCCGGCCTTGACGTGCTCCGCGAAGCGCGCCGCGCCGATGCCGCCATTCCCGTGATCCTCATCACCGCCTATGGCTCGGTCGAAGACGCCGTGGCGGCCATGAAAGACGGCGCGTTCGATTTCATTCAGAAGCCCGTCGACCTCGAACATCTGAAACTGCTGATTGCGCGCGCGGCGCGCCAGCAAGAGCTTCTCCGCGAAAATTTGCTGCTGCGCGAGGAATATGCCGAACGCTACGGCTTTCCGCGCATCGTTGGCGAGGATCCCTCGATGCAAGCCGCCTGTCAGATGGCGCAGCGCGTCGCGCCGACGGATTCGACCGTCCTGGTGCTCGGCGAAAGCGGCACGGGCAAGGAGCTTTTTGCGCGCGCGCTTCATCATCTCAGCCGCCGCCGCGACGCTGCGTTTGTCGCGTTGAACTGCGCCGCGATTCCCGAGGGCCTTGTCGAAAACGAGCTTTTCGGCCACGAGCGTGGCGCGTACACCGGCGCGGGCGCCCGCAAGATTGGAAAACTCGAGTTGGCGCACCGCGGCACTATTTTCCTCGACGAGATCGGCGAATTGCCGCTCGCCGTGCAGAGCAAGTTGCTGCGCGTGCTCGAGGAGCGGCGCTTTGAACGCGTCGGCGGCACGCAGTCGATCGATGTTGACGTCCGCATCCTGGTCGCAACGAATAAGAACCTACAGGAAGCGGTCGCGCAAAAAACATTTCGCGAAGACCTTTATTTCCGTATTTCGTCCGTCCCCATCACCGTCCCGCCGCTGCGCGAGCGCGGGGACGACGTCATCCTTCTCGCCGAGCATTTTCTCGAGCGCTTTCGCCGCGAATTCCGCAAACCGGCGCTCGCATTCACCGACTCGTCGCGCGCCCGCCTGCGCGGCTATTCATGGCCCGGCAACGTCCGCGAGTTGCAAAACAGCATCGAGCGCGCCGCCATCCTTGCGGACGAAAACGAGATTAGCGCCGAGGATCTGCAATTGCCGCTGCCCCGCCCCGCGACCAAGGAAATGCCTGATGGAATGCTGGACGGTACTTTTCTTTGGGATGGCTCGTTAGAGGAGGTGGCGCAGCGCGCCGTTCACCACGTCGAACGGTTCAAGATCGAAGCGGCCTTGCGCGAAGCGAAGTGGAATAAATCCCGCGCCGCGGAGCAGCTCGGCGTCTCATACAAAACGCTTCTGCACAAAATACGCGCTCTGGGGCTGGAAAACTGAAGGTGGCCGCAAGTGGCTCGTCTTAAAGCGCAGCCCATTGGCTTTCCGCTCCAACCGCGCACGGAGTCTATCGTCTGACGGCGCGATGTAGCGTGACAATTCCGCACGTCCAGCGCTCAAAGCGCGTATTTTCGAAGCCCGCGCTTTCCATCCACTCTTTTAGGATTTGCGGACGCGGGAATCTCCGCACCGAACCCGGCAGATACGAGTATGCCTCGCGGCTGCCGGATATCGCGCCGCCGACCTTGGGCAGAATTTTCGTAAAATAGAAGCCATATAGCGCCGCGAGCGCTCCGTTTTCCGGCTCGCAAAATTCCAAAATGCCCACCTCCCCGCCGGGCCGCAAGACGCGCGCGATTTCACGCAGCCCGTGTTCGTAGTTGGCGAGGTTTCGAAGCCCGAATGCCATCGCCACCAGATCGAAGCTCGCGTCGCGAAACGGCAGCACCAGCGCATCCGCGGCAAGAAGCAGGGCGCGGAGCTCGTTCGCGTGCCCTTTCTTCGCCGCAAGCTCCAGCATCGGCAGCGCAAAATCCACTCCGAAAAATCCGCCCGCCGCTTCCGGACGCGCCTCGCTCGACCGCGCAGCCACGCGCTCGAGCGCAAACACCAAATCCCCCGTGCCGCAGCACAAATCGAGAACGCGCGCTCCCGGACGCCGCAGAATGTGGGTGAACTTTTTGGCCGTCCGCCTTCGCCATATTTTGTCTAATGAGCCGGATAGAAGATGATTCAGGAAATCGTATCGTGGCGCGACGTTGCTGAACATTTCGCGGATGCGCTGCTCCGCGTCACGCTCGTTCCGCGCGCCTTCCGGCCTGGTCCCGCGCAAAGCGCCGCCGTCCGCGGAATCCACGTGCTCGCTAACGCGCGTCATGTTCGCCGGCTCCCCGCGCACGTGCAAAAAATGCCGGCAGTTCCCGCCACGCCATGGCCACGAGCTTTTCCGGCACGTACACTCCAATTTCAGCACTCCCAATTCGTCGCGGCATCACCCATCCAACGCGCCCTTCGCGCGACTTCTTGTCGGCGGAGATCGCGCGCAACAGCGCACCCGATGAGCAGCGCGGCAATTGCGGCAAGCGTCCGCACCTCGCGATAAGCGAAGCGATGCGGCTGGCATCTCGTTCACCAATACGCCCCGCACCCACGCCAATCAGCGCCGCGCCAAGCATTCCCCACGCGACTGCCTCTCCATGGAGGAAAACTTTATATTCTGTGAGCGATTCAAGAGCGTGTCCAATCGTGTGGCCGAAATTCAGAATCTGCCGCAACCCGCCTTCGCGCTCATCGCGGCTCACGATCGCCGCCTTTCGCCGGACGCAGCGTTCAATCACCCATTCGAGCGCGCGCATATCCATCCGCGGCAGGGCTTCGATTTTGCGTTTCAGGAACTCGAATAGCTCCGAATCGCCAATGACTCCGTACTTAATCACTTCATAAAGCCCCGACCGAAATTGCCGCGCAGGCAGTGTCCGCAGCACCATGGGATCGGCTACCACCATTTGCGGCTGGTAAAATGCGCCAATTAAATTCTTGCCTTCCGGCAAATCCACGCCGGTCTTTCCGCCAATGGCGCTGTCGGACTGCGCCACCATCGTCGTCGGCACGTGCAGAATGCGCACACCGCGCAGATAGGCCGCCGCCGCGAATCCCGCGACATCTCCCACCACGCCTCCGCCCACCGCCACGAGCAGCGCCTGGCGATCCGCGCGAGCGCGAACGAGTTTGCGGCAAATCCTTTCGACTGTCACAAGGCGCTTCGCGGCTTCCCGGTCGTCAAACAAAATTACGCGTTCCGCGGGCAGCCCCCCGAGCGCGCGCGTTACAGCTTTTCCCCAGAAGCTCCAGACGCGCGGCGACGACAGCGCGAAAACATTGCCGCCCTCGCGCGCTTCAGCCGCGAGCTTGCCCAGCCCCGCGAGCGCGCCCTGGCCGCAAATCACGGGATAGCTTCCCGAGCCGGTTCGAATGTGAATCGTTTTCACTGGAAGATTGCTGCAAAAGCTGGCAACGATGTTCGCGCGCGCGCGCCGGGAAATCGGCATCGAGCGAAAGCCGCAAGAAACCGCGGATTCCTCGCCGCGTTCCGCTCTTCGGAATGACAGCCCATAAGCTTCCGACGCCTCCTAAGAGAATTTCTTTTCAAGCTCGCCGACGGTCACCAAAATCACGTGGCCCACAATCGCCAGGCTTTTCGGACTGATCTTGTCCATCGTGTCCTGCGGAGTGTGCCAGTAGCCTTCCGTGATGTAGTCGTTCAGGTCGATGATATCCACGGCTGGGACATGTTTGCTCAGAAATGGGTCGTGATCATCGCTGACCTCCGTAGACTGCGGCAGAAACACATTCTGGTATCCCAGCTTCGCCGCCGTCGACCACACCAGATCGGTGAGCCACGCTGTCGAGCTGCTTTCCTTCAAGATATGCAAACCCTTTTGCCCAATCATGTCCGCCAGAATCACGGCCTTCACATTTTTTAACTGGCCCGTGAGTTCGAGGTTGGCGGCCAGTTCACGGCTGCCGTAGGTATGGTCGTCATCCTGATTCCAGTGAACCATGGCCTCTTCGCCATCCAGAAACGCCATCCAAATTGCCAGCGGCTGCCGCCGCCCGCAAAGGTGCCGGGCCATTTCGAGCATGAGTCCCGTGGACGATCCGCCATCCTCGGCGCCCACGAAATCCGGCAGCCGCTTCGTATCGTAATGCGTCAGCAGCAAAATGATGCCCTTGCCCTGCGCGGGCGTTTTCGCGATGAGGTTTTCCATCGCCAGCGTGCCGATCGGGGTCTGCGCGTGGAAATTGTCCACGTCCATTTCGCAGCCATCGGCGTGCAACTGGCTGTAAATATACTCCTGCGTCCGTTTGATGGCCGCCGAGCCGGACGGACGGGGTCCAAAGCTGACGAGTTTCGCGGTGTAGTCGTAGGCCCTCTGACCGTCGAATCCGCCTGTGTCTTGCGGCGGCGGAGCCTTATCCTGCGCGCTGATTGCCGCTCCATCTGCTGCAATACCTCCGGAAGCGATTGTCTTTGGCTTGCCGGCGCTGCTGTTGCATCCCATCGCAAAGATCACAGCCGCAAACGCCGCCCACAGCCGAAAGCCGCCAGTCATTCTATCGTCTCCTCGCGCGTGATCGCGCCGTCTTGCTTCCTCTCGCGTCGCTTTTTCTTCCGGAACACCACGTACGAAACAGCGATTCCGACGAAATACAACCCCAGCATCGGGGCCATGAAAACCAGCATGGTCGTGGCATCCGGAGTGGGCGTCACAATCGCCGCGACGATGGTGATGATCAGAATCGCGTAACGCAAATTCTTCCACAGCCATTGCGGCGTCACAATCCCAAATACCGAAAGAACGAAAATCAAAACTGGAAGCTGGAAAATTATGCCCAGCCCCAAAAGCACCACAAGGATCAGATCGAAATATTCGTTGATGCTGATCAGCGGCTGAAACGGCCCCTGAAAGCTAATCAGAAATTTCAGCACGTAGGGCAGCAGTATGAAGTAGCCGAAGGCAATGCCGGAAAGAAACAAAAAAATGGAAGAGACGATGAAGGACACCACCGCGCGCCGCTCGTGCTTATATAATCCCGGCGCAACGAACAGCCAGATTTGATACAGCACCACGGGAAGCGCGATCACAATACCCAGATAAAATCCCAGCGTGATCAGCAGGTTCACGAAACCGGCGGGGCTGGTATAGATCAGCTTGTCCTGGTAATGCGCGGAGCGCAGCGCATCGACCATCGGCTGCACGATGAAAACGATTACTTTTTTAGATACGGAAAAACCAATGACGAACCCAATCGCGACCGCCGCCGCCGAATAAACCAGCCGCTTACGCAAATCGGCCAGGTGCTCGAACAGCGACATCTTGCCGCTGCCTTCCTCCTCGGTTTGGGGTGCCTGGGGCAGGTCGGGCTGGCTAGGCGTGGCCATCGCTCGCCTTTTTGGGAAGTCCTTCGGGAGACGGTTGTTCCGGAAACGGCAGTTCCAGAGAAGGCGTCACGGTCGCCGCATCGGGCGTGTCCGGCGCCACGATTGAATCAGGCGGAGCCAAAATCGTGTTTTCTGCCGCTGGCTCCGGTTCTGCGCCGCTGGTTGCCGACAGCGTGGGACCCGGCAAGGTCCCGGCCTGCGTGACTGTATCGGACGGCGACGCTCGGCTTGCGGCGGGCGCATACGGCTTCCTTGCGTCGCTGATACGCGTTTCGCGCTCTAGCTCGCGCATGTGCTCTTCGAACCCGGACCGCAAATCGTTCGTCGCGCGCTTGAATTCCGCCATCACCTTGCCGAAGTTCCGCGCCAGCTCCGGCAATTTTTCGGGGCCAAAAACAATCAGTGCCACCAAAAAAATGATCACGAGATGAGGCATGCTCAGCATTTTTGCGCGGCGCAATCGCCTTCTTTTGCATCATAGAAGAGGCTGCTGGGCGTGTCAAACCGCCCGAAAATCTATGCTATACTGCGTGTGAGACGCATCGAGGAGCCATGGAATCTCCCAAACGAGGGGCTTTTCTTTTAGCCATCATCCTGATCATCGCGGCAATCCTAGGCGGGCTATACGGGCCGTCCCTAAAGGCCACCGCCGCGGGCGCCACCGACCTGCAGCAATCGGTCCACTCCTTCGCTCAGGTGCTTTCCATCGTCCAGCAGAACTACGCCGATCCGATTGACACCAATAAAGTCGTATACGATGGCGCTATTCCGGGGATGCTCCACGTTCTCGACCCGCACTCGAATTTCTTCGACCCGAAACAATGGGCGCTCATGATGGAGGAGCAGCGCGGCGACTATTACGGCGTCGGCATGCGCATCGTCCCCGATGGAAACCACGTCGAAGTCGTTTCTCCGTTCCCCGGCTCACCGGCGGAAAAGGCGGGTATCAAACCGGGCGATTTTATTACGGCAGTCGACGGCAAAGATTGTTCTGGCTTCTCGACGACGCAAGTCGCCGACATACTCAAAGGCCCCAAGGGCACAGTCGTGACCATCACGCTCCACCGGGAGGGATGGCCGAAGCCGATTGTCGTCAATGTCGTGCGCGCCGAGATTCCCCAGTCCGCGGTGGAATTCGCCACGTTGCTCGCTCCAGGCATCGGTTATGTGGATGTCACTGGATTTAGTGCCGAGACTACGGACAGCGACTTCGCCGCCGCACTGAAGAAGCTGGATTATCCTCATCTCGATGGCCTGATCCTCGATCTCCGCGGCAATCCGGGCGGATTGCTGATGCAAGCCATCGGCATGTCGGACATGTTTTTGGCGAAGGATCAGCTCGTCGTTTCACACAAGGGCCGCGCTTCTCCCGAGCGCCGCTACTACGCGTTGCATGGGAACGACGGCCACGACGTTCCCGTGGTCGTTCTGATCAATGGCGGCTCCGCTTCTGCTTCCGAAATTGTCTCTGGCGCGCTCCAGGATCACGACCGCGCGTTGATCGCGGGCCAGCGCAGCTTCGGAAAAGGCCTGGTTCAGACGCAATTCCCGCTGAGCGATGGTACCGCGCTTCTCCTGACGACTGCTCGCTACTACACTCCGAGCGGCCGGCTGATTCAGCGCGATTACAAAAATGTCTCGCTCTACGACTACGAATATAATCGCCAGCCGAATAAGAACCAGCAAGTCAAGCTGACCGATAGCGGACGCAAAGTTTACGGCGGCGGCGGAATCACGCCAGACGTTGCGGACCCGGCTCCTAAGCCCGATCCGTTTCAGGAGCTTCTCTATGGACGCGGCGTGTTTTATCCCTCCGATCCCTATTTTGTCTCATCGTCGCCCGTCGGCGTGGGCGATTTCACGCGCTACTACATGGGCACGCGTCCCACGATCACCAAGGATTTCAAGGTGGATGACGCGGTGATGAAGCAGTTCCTGGCCTTCCTCGATAAAGAGCACATTCGCTATACGCAGGACCAGATTGCGGCCAATTCCGACTGGATCAAGGATCACATCAAGCGCGAAGTGTTCACGTACGCTCTGGGACTTCCCGCTGGCTATAAAGTCGCCGTCGACACCGATCCTCAAGTCCAAAAGGCTGAGACACTGATTCCGCAGGCCAAGGCCCTTTACCAGAATGCGATGAAGATCGTCGCGGAGCGCCAAGCCGCCGAACAACAGCCTTAGCGTTGATCCTGGGCGAGCCGCTTTCCCGCGCTAAGTTTTCTCCGCGGTTTTTATTGGCTTGGCGGAATCATCTCTCCCTTCACTAATACGCGCTCGAAGAAATCGGCTGTCGCGGCGTAGGCGCGCATCCACGTTTTCCACATCAGAAAATCGTGAATTTCATCGGGGAACACCATCTGTTCGAACGGGACGTGCTGCGCCCGCAGCCGTTGCACCAAATCCACCATTTGGCTGAAGGGAACGTTCCGATCATCGTCTCCCTGAATCAGCAGCACCGGCGATTTCCACGTCGCGACGGAAGCATCCGGAGACGAATTGAACGCCAATTTCATCGCCTGCGCGAGATCTGGCGCTCCCTGGCTCTCCCGGCCTTCGTACGACGCCCATCGCGGAAGAAACGCGGACCAGTCATGGACGCCGTGCATGTCCACGCCCGCTTTGAAAATATCCGAGTTGCGCGCCAGCCCCATCGCCGTCAAATATCCGCCGTATGACCCTCCCCACAATCCAATTTCGTCCCGGTCGACAATGGGAAGATTCTGCAAATATTTTCCCGCCGCCACAATGTCTTGATACTCTGATGCGCCGCGCCAGCCGGCGTTCGCCGGTTCGCGAAACGCGCGCCCGTACATGATGCCTGTGCGATAGTTCACCGAGAACACTACAAATCCCAGGCTAACGAGATACTGATTTTCAGCATAAGCATTGTGGTAATACTGCATCATGTGGAAGCCCAGCATCATCTGCCGCATCGACCCGCCGTGGATGTACACCAATGCCGGGCCCGGCGCCGTTCTGCCGCGCGGCACAAACAACTGGCCATGAAGTTCGAGTCCGTCTTCACTTTTGAAAATGACTTGCTTTGGCGTAACAAGGAGGCGCGACGGGAAATCCGCTGGCAATTCGTTTCGCGCAATCATCTCCCGCCCGCTCGCCGTGATGCGATACGGCATCGCCGGCGAAGTTGCACTCGAACCCAGGCACAACAGGAATTTCCCGTCGCCGGTTTCCACCGGAGTCCATTCGATGGTGTCGCCTTTCGTAAGCGCCACCGGCGTTCCACCGCGCACGACCACTTTCCAAATATGCCGCCGGTCAACGTCATTCTGGTTCGAGTCATAGAGCAGCGTCTTCCCGTCGAAGCTCAGGATCACATCCTTGACATCAAAATCCCCCGGAGTCAGTAGAGTTGGCTTGCCACCAGAGGTGGAAATCGAATAGAGGTGGTTGCGGCCGTCCATTTCGGAAGCGAACACAATGTAGTTATCCGCGGCAAAATGAAATGAGTCGCGCTCCGTCAAACTCGGAATCGAATCGTCCATCGTATCGCCGCTGCGCCACACTTCATGCGCCTTCGTCGTTGCGGGATCGCCCAGCCAGATCGACCACGGCACCGGCCGCAGCGGAATCAGCGGCAACCCGCGCTCGAGGCCATTCATTTTGACATACGCGATTTCCGTTCCGTCCGGCGACCACCGGGGAATGCTGTCGCGGTCGACGCTTGGCTGGAGATACCGCAGGGATTGTTTTCCGAAATCGTAGATGGCGATGAAACTGTGATCGCCGCGCACGCTCGTGAATGCGATTTCGCGGCTGTCAGGAGACCACTGCGGCTCGGAATTGTCGCCGCGCACGTAACAGAGCGCGTGGGCTGGCACCGCGCCGGAGACGGGCGCAATCCACAATTTATCCCGTGCCGGCCACACCGCATATTGCCCGTCCGGAGAAATCGCGACGTCCTCACAACCTTCGTAACTGCAATTCATGTCTCCAAGCAAGCGCGGCTGGCCGTCCGCCACATCGACGGCCCAAACTTGCTGCTCGGGTTGCTGAACGTCACTCGTCGGATCGGCCGCTTCTTCGTCGGAATTCGTCTCGCTTCCGCGCGCATACACGATGGTCTTTCCATCCGGCGTGATTCGCAGACTCGCGATGGCTTGCCCGTCGTCTTCCGAATAATGTGTGACTTGGCGCGCCTTGAAATCTGGACCGTCGGCGATAAAAACATTGCGCACCCCGCGAATGTCGAACATCCACGCGACGCGTTCGCCATTCCGCGCGGCCACAAGCTGATCCGGAAACGGCGAACTCATCACTTGCTCGAGCGTAAATGCCGGCGGCGCGGCGTGCGCGGCACCCGCTACGGCTAGCACAAAAAGAATCACTCCAGCAACGAACGCTTCGCGCATTCTCACAAGATTCGAATTTCCCATCATTGGCTGCCTCCGCTCTGACTTTTGCGGCTGCATGATACGCCCGCGGAGCGGCCAAGAAAAGCAGCCGTTTACGCTCTGGCCAGCCGGAGCGAAGACTTCTTGTTAGTACTATTGAGATACTGAGCACCGGGGAATAAAACCAGCCTCCGCGCGCGGGAGAGCCGCGCTACACTGGTATCCACACAATCCTGAAGTCTGAGAGGAACCCATGAAGATGCGATGGTGGATGGCTTTGGGCGTGGCGTCGATATTCGCCCTCGGCGGCAATGCGGCGCGCGCGCAAGATCACGAACACGAGCACGGACGTGGACACGAACGCGGGCGCGGCGATGACAGAGAGCATCACGACGGAGATCACCGTGACAGATATCGCCGTGGAGACGATGACCGCGATTCCCACGGATGGTACAACTACCGCGATCGCGAACGCATGCATCTCTGGTATCAGGAACGCGAGGATCGTGACGATCTGCCCCCAGGTCTTGCCAGACGCGACCGACTACCGCCGGGCCTCGAAAGGCAACTCGTGCTTCGCGGAGAACTTCCGCCGGGATTACGCAGGAGAATGGAGCCTGTCCCGGAAAGCCTCGAGCGCGATCTGCCTCCGCCGCCGCCTGATTGCGAGCACGCGATTATCGGCGGCCACATTGTGCTGATGAACCGCCGAACTTTCGTGGTCTTGGATATTTTCCATTTCGAACGATAGTAATTACGGACATCACGGACTCAGGCGGCCCGATCGCAGAGAAACATGTCGCGTTGCGCAAGGGCCGCCATTTCCATGTCATGCGAAACGCGCGAACCTCGATGCGCCCGTCCGGTTATTCGCGAGGCGGCAAGGGTTCGGGGAATTGTATGACGCCGAACCGGCCATCGGGCTCGCGGATTAGGGTCGGGGCGTACAGCCCCAGCAATTTGCGACTCCACCAGTCGCCGGTCTGGCGTTTCACGGCCAAATTTGTAAACCAGTATTGCCAGATGACGGCGCGAATCTCTTGCGGCGGACCATTGGGAAACGGATCGCTCGCAAATAGGGACAGCACTTCAGGGCTGTTGTCGAGCAGCGCCTCCTCTGTACCCACGACAAATTGATACTGCCGCCAGTTCCCCAGCGAAGCGAACCACAGGTTCCAATCGAAGCGTGGCTGATACGGCGCGTAAATTCCGGGAGCTTGATTTACAGCTTGCGGCTTGTACCGGAACGGATACGCGGTCCACGTCTTGCCTCCATCGTTTGAGCCTTGAAATTCAATTTCATAGCGGCCGCGCGTCATCGTGCCGAACAGCCCGTACTGATTCGCGATGCGAAAAGGCTCGATTGCCTCGACAGGCCATTGCGGAAGCGGCAAAGTGGGAAACAGCATCCAGGCGAGCTGCGCCGTGGTGGCATAAAAAATCCACACGAGACAAACTCCCGCGATCGTCATTCGCGCAGCGCCCAGGAAACGCCGAATCGCGGCGATTGCGCCGCTCTCAACGCGCGAGGCTGTCGCGTTTGATGAATCTTGCGCCGCGGGCGCTGGCATCTTGCTGGTCTTGGACTCTGCACGCGCGAGAAGCGACTTTGCTCTTGCGGTTTCAGACGTAACTTGCTCCGCGCTATCTTCGGCGCGCATGGCGACCATCACGTGATACTTCGGAAACCAGTTCCGTGGTGCGATTTTCACCAGGAATTGATCGTCGAGGAGCAGCACGCCGAGCGCGAGGACCAAGTAATTCAGGAACGCATAATTCGCCGTGAGAATTACGCCAATTTCCCACGGCGTCACGATAAAAAAACAGATCAGCCGCAGCCGCCGCGGCAGGAACAGCATCAGCACAATGCCAAGCTCCATCACCAGCGTCGCAAGCGCCGTCAGCCAGTGAAACCAGTGCGGCGCCTGCTGCACGTACCAGCCGATCCACGTGGGCAGCGGGCCGTTCTGGTAATACTCGTACATCGCGGTCAGGTGGCGCCATTCCGGATCACCGCCGAGCATTTTCGCCAAACCCGATTCGAAGTAAATTCGGAACCATTCCCAAAGCAGCAGCCATAAACACGCGCGCGAAGGCGGCGAAAGTTCGCCCCACCTCGGGCGCCATCCGCGCGGCGCGAAAAACAGGCACAGAAAGCCCGCCGCCAGCAACATGCCGTCGGATTGGTAGCTCGCGAAATCCTGAAGCGTGGCGATGAACGACAAAAAACAGATGAAGCAAATCGCCGTCATGGCGCGCGGCCAGAAATTCAGCACCAGCAGAATCGCGGCAACCATGCCAATCCAGCAAACGGCCAGCAGCGCGTGATCCGTCGAGCTGATCCAAAATACCGACGGAGCAAACCAGATTTTCTCGAGGCCCTGCATGGATTGTCCGACGGCGCCGAGATACGCGTTCGCGGGCAGAATGCCGTTCGGGCCAATCAACCCCGTAGCTTGAAATACGAGCGAGTAAAACGCGGAGAAGAAAATCAAGCCCAGCGCGCGCAGGAAGAGCCAGCGCGGACCCAGATGGCCGGAAGTTTTGTCCGACTCGGGGCCGAGGAACCACTTCGCGATTTGCGAGGCACGGCTGGCCATCGCGGCATTATACACACGCGCACAACGTGAAAGTTTGCACGTGCAATCAAAGATGATTCACCGCAGAGGCGCGGAGAACGCAGAGGAAATCCTATTCCCTGGTTGTGGACAAGAGAAGCGAACAAAATTGGTGGACGGCAGGGGATTCGAACCCCCGACCCCCGCGTTGCGAACGCGATGCTCTCCCAGCTGAGCTAGCCGCCCACCGAGGGAAACCATTTTAGCAGACGAGCAGGTGACCGCCAACGACCAGTCTGGTCAAGATTGACCTTGCATCCTGTGCGCACAAACCTTGTTATAAGGGATGTATTCATACAGCCGTACTTCGCTCAATCCTGCAGACTCAAGCCGAAACGCCAAACTCAAGCCGTGGGCGCTCCCGCACACCATTAGGCTCCTGCCAAAGGATTGAGCCTGGATCTTTTGCAGCCATAACTCTTCGCGCTTTCGGTGCTCGTTGACAAACGCGCAATGACAGACGTCTGGCGTGACATCAGAGCAGAGTTGGGATGGGTCGATCGGAAAATCCTCGCCTGTTTTCTCCGCGATGCCATACTGCTGCCGCTCGTCCGGCGGCGGGTCAACGTCCAAATAGTGACCCGACCCAAGGATCTTGTCCGCTAAGATCTGAGCCACCGACGGCAAACGTCCCGCCGCCTCCTCAAAAACGAAGTCAGCTTGGCGCATCAAACAATTGACCAGACGTTCGTAAGATGGCTCTTGCACGTACCCCTTGAAGCGCGGCCCCTGAAGCCGATGAAGAACCGATAGCACTTGCATTGATCGGCTCATCTGTGAAACCTCACGACAATAATCGTGCACGTGCGCCCGCGATGATCCCCTCGATGGCTGCTGAATCTGCGACGCTGCCCTGCGCGAACACTTTGCTTCCTCCGCCTTTGCCGCCAACGGGTGCAAGTAGCTCGCGCAGCAGCGCTCCCATGTCGCCATCGAGGCCTACCGATTGCGCTAGGACAATTGCCTTCGCCGCGCGGCTCGCGAGAATTGCTCGTGTGTGCGGCGTCGCGGCCATCCTGGCGGCGAGCAGCGCTAAATAGCTCGCGGTAGAATCATCAGAAATAAAAGTGATAATTCTTCGTTTCCCATCCGGCGAAGTTTCCGCATTGGTCGCAAGCAGTTCCGCGGCTTCGAGGTCAGCCAGACGCTCTATCAGTTTTTTGGATTCGCGCTGGCTGGCGCGGCGCTCATCGTCAATCTTGCACACCATCGCTGGCACCTCCGCCATTCCGCAACCGAGCGGCTCAGCGGCCTGACGCAACGCGGCGAAATCTCCGCGCGCGGCGGCCAGCGCGCGAAAGCCCGCGACAAATTCCACGCGCCAGTTCCCTTTCTGCCGCTCGCACTTGCGGACCAGCAGCATTCCCGCCTGCCCTGTGCGTGAGAGATGCGTTCCGCCGCACGGCTGGCGATCAAACCCCTCAATGTCGACGACGCGCAGAGTGCCTTCGCGCTCCACTTTCTTGCGGACGCCCTGCGCGGCCAGTTCTTCGGCCGTGCCGTAGCGCACGGAGATTGACCGGTCGTCGAAGATTATTTCGTTCACGCGGCGCTCCACTTCTTCAAGATGACGCGGCGCAACGGAAGGCGCGGCGAGGTCGATCGTCGCGATTTCGCGGCCCAGATGGAACGAAACGGTTTGGAATGTGAACAGCTCGATGAACGCGGCGGAGAGCATGTGTTGCGCCGTGTGCTGCTGCATGTGATCAAAGCGGCGCGGCCAGTCGATTGTGCCGTGAATCCCACCAAGCGGGACAGGCTGTTCGGTGAAGTGAATGATTTCGTCGCGCTCGCCGTCGACCACTTCTACAACTGTCGCGTCCCCCAAGCGGCCGGTATCGAACGGCTGGCCGCCCGAAGTGGGATAAAATGCGGTGCGATCCAATCGCACGCGCCAGCGCGCGGCGTTCGGCTCGCTTTGGGGCTCGCAAGCAAGCACCTGCGCGTCAAATTCGCGCAAAAATGAATCGTTGTAATACAGCCGTTCCGTCACTGCGCTTCTTCAACCTTCAACTGTTGGCCTTTCGCTTTGACTTTGAACTCTTGATCGTCAACTGTTCAACGCTCTCTGCCAGACTTCGTTGTATTTGTACCCACAGCCTGTATTGAAGAGCACCACCGTGTCGCCGGATTTGATCCATTTCTTCTCCGCGAGCTTGCGTGCGGCAACCACCGTGGCTCCGCCCTCCGGCGCCGCGTATATGCCTTCCTTTGCGGCCAGTTCCTTTAAGGTCGTAAGAATTTCGTCATCCGTCGCGGCTATGGCTGTTCCTCCGCTCTTGCGAATTGCCTGGAGGATCAAAAAATCGCCAATCGCTTTCGGCACGCGCAACCCGGAGGCGATCGTCGCGGCGTTCTGCCACATGGGAGCGCTGTCGGCACCTCTTTCGAATGCGTCGACAATCGGCGCGCAACCCGCGGCTTGCACCGTGACCATGCGCGGCCGCTCGCTCCCGATCCAGCCCATTACTTGCATTTCCTCGAACGCTTTCCACATGCCAATCATGCCCACGCCGCCGCCGGTGGGATAAATAATCACGCCGGGCAGCTTGCCGTCGAACTGCTCCCACAACTCGTATGCCATGGTTTTCTTGCCTTCGATGCGATACGGCTCCTTGAGCGTCGTCACTTCGTACCAGCCATTCTTGTCTTTATTTTCCGCGACGTATTTGCCGCAATCGGAGATCAGCCCGTCGAGCTTGCGCACATCCGCGCCAAACGCGCGGCATTCCATTTCGTTCGCCAGGGGCGTATCGGCAGGCATCACGATCACGCACGGAATTCCCGCCTGTGCCGCATAAGCGGCCAGCGCGCCGCCCGCGTTTCCCGCCGTCGGCGTCGCCAAAATCGTCGCGCCCAGCTCTTTCGCCCGGCTGACCGCGGCGGAAAGCCCGCGCGCTTTGAACGAACCAGTCGGGTTCAGTCCTTCGTCCTTGATATAAAGATTGCGCAGGCCCATGGCCGCACCGAGCCGCTTGGCGTGGAGCACTGGCGTCATGCCTTCACCGAGCGTGACCGCCTCGCGCGACGGCAGCACCTCCGCATAGCGCCACATCGTCGCAGGACGCGAACGCAGCACTTCGCGCGTCAGCGTCTTCGCAGCCGTCTTCAAGTCATAGCGCGCCAGAAGCGGGCCGCCGCAGTTGCAAAGATTTTTCAGTTGGTCGTGCGGGTAAGTTTTTTTGCACTGGGAGCATTCCAGATGAGTAATCGCCGTTTGCAATGGTTTTGTCATAAGCGAAAAAGTCTAGCACATCTCGTTGCGACAAACGGCCTGTACGGGCGCGCGGCGCGGTACAATTGAGGTATGCCGATTCGCCTGATCGCCATGGATATTGACGGCACGCTGCTCGACAGCCGTCATGAGCTTCCCGCCGCGAATCGCGAAGCCATCGCCGAAGCTGCCGCTCGCGGCATCGAAATCGTGCTTGTCACCGGCAGGCGCTTCGATTTCGCACTGCCCATCGCCGAGCATCTTCCCTGCGAGCTGACGCTCGTGGTCAATAACGGAGCGCTGATCAAATCGAAGACAGGCGAAACTCATTTGCGGCATCTCCTGCCGCGAGCGCTCGCCCGTGAAGTGCTCGGCGCGACGGCTGCGTTTCGCTCTGGCGCTGCGGTGGTTTTCGACCGCTTGCGCGCGGGCCAACTGGTTTTCGAGCGCATCGATTGGAATGATCCGGTCAGCGGCGGTTACTACCAAAGAAACCGCGAGTATATCGCCGAATGCGTGCCGCTGGAAAACAGCCTTAGCGAGGATCCGATTCAGGTGATGTTCGTGGGTGCCGTGGCGCGCATGCGTTCCGCGCTTTCGGCGCTTCAATCCATGCCTCGCGCGCGCGATTTTTCCCTCGCGCTCACCGAATATGCGGACCGTGATTTGAGTATCCTCGACGTCATTCAGCGCGGCTGCTCAAAAGGCGCGGCGCTCGCAGAATGGGCGCGGCGGCGGGGCATCCGCCGCGAGGACGTCATGGCCATCGGCGACAATTGGAACGACCGCGACATGCTGGAATACGCGGGTTTGCCCGTCGTCATGGGCAACAGCGTCGCGGAATTGAAATCGCTGGGATGGGCAGTCACGCTTTCAAACGACGAAGCCGGCGTGGCCGCGGCCATTCGCGCGCACGCGCTCGGGGAAGCCGTCGAGAGTGAATAGTCGGTAGTCTAAAGTTGAGTGCAAGGGCAACGGTCCGGTGAAAAACAGTCTCAAACGATATGATCAATATGAGGCGTAATCGAAACGTATCGATGGGGCGGCTGATAGCCGTCGCCGCGCTAATCCTCGTCACGCTGGCGATTCTCGCGCCGGGAGCGCGCGCGGATTATGCCGTGTTGCGCTCGGGCGAACGCCTGCACATCACAGGCTACGTGCGCCAGGGCGCGAACGTCTTGCTTTACGTGCAAGGTGGCACGATTGTCGTGCGGTCGAGCGATATCGTGCGATTCGATCCCGAAGACGTTTTTGCGCGTGCTCCTAATGTGCCCGTGCTCCACGCGCCTTTCGCCACGCAGATTCGCGCCGCCGCTCGCCAAAATGGCGTAGATGCAAAGCTGATTTCCAGCGTCATATCCGCGGAATCGAATTTTCAGCCTCGCGCGGTTTCGCCGAAACGCGCCATGGGATTGATGCAGCTCATGCCCCAGACGGCGTTGCATTACGACGTACGCAACACCTTCGATCCCGCGCAGAATATCTCCGCCGGAACACGCTATTTGAAACAGCTCCTCGATCAGTATCACGGCAATCTGACTCTGGCCCTCGCTGCGTACAACGCGGGCCCGGAGCGCGTCGCGCAGTACGGCGGCGTACCGCCCTTTCCCGAAACGCACACCTATATTCGTCGCGTCATCAAAAAACTACAGGAATTGAAAGCAGCATCGCCGCCGATACGCCCGAACTGATTTTTATTTTCAGCGCACCCGCGTAGAGACGCCCTTCCCTGCACCACGCACGAGATGAGTTCTCCGTCTCAAATGGCGTTATTGTCCCTGAGGAATTCCTATCGGAGGTTGTGGCGGCTGCGGTTGAGGAGGCTGAGGCGCGCCCAAGGGCGGCATTCCAGGGAGTTGCCCGGCCGGAGTTGCCGGTGGGCTCGATAGCCCTCCAATTGTCTGGACTTGCTCGAGCGGATTGAAAATGAATTCCCACTGCTTGTACGTGGTCCCGCCCTGATAAATCTTTATGGACGCGGTGTTGGACTTCCCGGCCACGCCGATGATGAACCCGCCAATTACCGGCCCTGTAGAGCCGGGCTCGTTGATTCCCATCCCAGGATTCGCATTCGTCTGCGCCTGCAGGCCCTGTGAGAAGAACGGCGGCGCAGGCGGCTGCCCCGGTCCGCCAGTTCCCTGCGGCGGCGCAGGCGACGGCTGGCCGTTCTGCCCCGGCGGGGTCGCCGTTTGCGGCGCGACTGGCGAACCGTCAGGCAAAACTCCGCCGCCATTGGCTGTACCTGGCGGGGAGAAAGGCTCTGTCGGCAATTGCGCGCCTGAACTTGCGCCCGATTCCTCCGGCGTCGCTCCGGTCCCCGCGCCAATCGTGATTCCCATCTGGCGCTCCTTATCGATGAACGCCATTTCCTGCAGCGAAGTGTACCGCACGCTCCCGATGAGCTGTCCCGTCGGCGTGACGTAAATGAACCGCCACGAGCCGTCTTTGTTCATGGGGTTTTTGTATGCCTGCCGAAGAAAGCGAATTCCGTTCTGCTCTTTCACCAGATCGTCGATATCCGTGGGAAACCGGCCGAATTTTCGATAGTACAGCCCGATCGCGCGCTCGTATTGCTGGCCGCGCCAGATCGTTTCTGCTTCCTTTTGCCGCTGGCCCTCGGTCCACTGATTCACAAGCGCCACGGAGCTGCCGACGATCAAGAGCGCCACAAGAAAAAGCACAAACAGAAGCGCGAAACCTTGCTTGCGACGCCGGGTGTCGCGGAGATGCTTCGTCATGGTTGTCCTTGCGGCCCTGACTCGGAGGCCGCATCCGTTGGTTGCGCAAGCCTCAAAGTGGTATGCCGTCCCGATGAAAGCTCTTCCATTTCCACGGAATTATTGCCGATTTTCACCACGCGAAATTGATTGAGCAGCGTCCCGCCTTCCGGAACGATGTACACATCGTCGCTATTGGCCGAGAAGCACGCGCGCTTCACGCCTGTACTCAACTCTGTGACAATGCCGTAAAAAGTCGCTGGGACCGTGACCGGCGGAGGCCCGGCCGGGACCGCGGGACCTTTTGCTTCCTGTTGCTGCGCGGCCACCTCCGCAGGACTGGGAGGCAAAGGCTCGGCGCTGAATATGTTGCGATGCTGGCCGTTGTATTCTTCCTTCTGGATGCGATGGAGCAAATCCACCCGCAGCGACGGATCGGGCACGTCCAGCGGAACGAATTGCGCCCCGTCCGCCTGCACGCCACCCAAGCCCGAGTTCCCCGAATACTCCGCATACAGCGCGGCCGCCAGCAGGATGGCGAGCGCCGCCAGCACATAAACTTCGAATCGAGTCCGCTTCGTCATCGCTTCACGTGCGGAAATAAGTCCGCAAGCTCACGTGCAGTTTGATGCTTCCCGATGTTTCCGAGGCCAGCGTCAAGCCGTCCAGCACGTAGAAGTGCGGCGAATGCTCCAGATTATCGATCAGACGGATCAAGCTCTGGTAATCGCCCTGCACGGCTGCCGTAATCTGCACTTCGCTCAAACCGCGAGCTTTGATTTGGGTTTCCCGGAAGGCCACGCCGCTTGTCTCGACTCCGGCATCCTTGCCCATCTTCCCCAGGTCCGCAACCACGGTCGAATAGCCCGACGATTCGGGCAGCAAGTTGTGCTGGTAGAAGCTATCGCATTCGTCGCCGACATTCGGCAAGTGCCGCTCAATAGCCTGCCCCTTCGCCACGTCCGCGGCCAACAACTTCTCCTTTTGTGCCAGGCTATCGCGCTCCTGGGCCTGCGCTTGTGGCGCCTGGCGCGCGGCCTGCACATTGAACGCAATCAGCACGCCGTCAAGCGCCAGCACGCAGCCTAGAGCAATCTTTACCCCTAGCTTCCACTTCCCCGATTTTTTTCTGCCGGTCATGTTGTTGCGTAGTACGCCCTAAGCGCCAGCAATACGGCACTCGCGCTTCCCGCCGATGAGGTTGCCGGATGGCTTTCCTGCGTCACCTGCACGTTCGAAAACACCGGCGACGACACAATGGACTCCAGGAATTTCACTTTCTGCGCGCCATCGACTGCCCCGACCACCAGCGTCACTTTCACGCGTCCCTTTTTATCCATTTGCGGCGAGATGCTCACCACGCGCACGCCCGGCGGAAGAATCCGCTCCAGATCCGCGAACATTTTCGTCCACGGAAACGTGCGCTCCTCGATTAAACCGTTCAGAAATTTCGAGCGGTTCATCACTTCTACGGTTTTAGGGGTTTTGAACGACGCGCGCAATTTATCCTGTTCGCGCTGCAACGTGCGATTCTGGTCCTCGAGGCGCGCGATATCGGAACGCAACTTTTGATTCGTCCGCCGCGCCCGCACCACGTGCACCGAAAGAAAGAGCAGCGCCGCCACCGCGGCGATTCCCAGCAGGCTCGCGCCCGCAATAAAGCGGCGATTGTTTTCGAGCGGCGATGTCGCGAGATTGAAATTCGTCTTCATGCGATTACGGAAACTCCGAACCTTCCTACGCGCCGCGATTCATTTGCCACCCGGCCAGCGGCTCGAGTCCCTGCGCGGCCAGCGACCTCGCTTCCGCCGGCAATTCGCCCGACGATGCCAGGGGTTCGGCCGGACACCCGGTTTCGCGCCCCAGCATTTCCCGCAGAACATCTTCCCCGGCGCCAAAGCCCGCCACCCGCAACTGCTGGACCTTTTCGCCCCAGGTATCCTGATAAAACGCCAGAGCCGGAAATACCTCATCGAAAATCGTCTGCGGCTGCAGCGCGTCTGCGCCGATTCCCAGCTCCGTGGAACGGTACACCGAGAGCGTCTCCCCGCGGACGATCACCGTCGTCAAATTGCGGCCGCTCATCCGCGCCAGGAGCGTGGCCCCATCCGCATCCAGCAGCGGCAGAGTCGCCAGCGTCGAGCTTTGCACCACGCCGGCGACGACGCCCTCCGCTTCGAGAGCGGATTCATATTCGCCAATGATCTTCTGCCGCGCCACGGCCGCCACAATTTCTATTTTCCCGTCGCGACCCGATTGCCGCGTCCACGATATGGCGGCCTCTTCCGCGTCGAACGGTAGGCTTTTCTTCAGCCGCCAGCGCAACAGCGGAAGCGCTTCGTCAGCGCGCCGCGGAAAACTCTCAAACGGCAAAATGAAAACGCGAATCACGGTGTCCGGCACGAGCAGCGCGATGTCCTGCCCCTGGACTGGCACGCGGGACAGCACGCTGCGGATCGCAGACCTCACCGCATCTTTGTCCAGAATATTCGTCTGCGTCGCGGAGGGAATGATCGCGCCCTCGGGCAGCGCCTCGGCGGCAAACGCGGAAAGGTGCGTCAATCCGCGCCCCCAGCGAGCCGCCGCCACGTGCGTCGCGGCAATTTCCAGCACCGTGGCCGGATGCGGCATTGCGTCCAGCCAGCCAAAAATGTTCCCGCCCGCACGGCTGCGCCGCCGAGCCGGCTCAAGAGTCGTCAAGCTACTCAATGAATGTCACCTTATTGATTTCGCGCATCGTGGTGATGCCCATGCGCACCCTGGCCAGCCCCGATTCCCGCAGAAATTGCATTCCCTCTTCCTTGGCCGCGCGTTTGATTTCGGACGTTGGCCGGCGGTCGATGATCATTTCGCGGATGCGATCCGAGAGATCCAGCAACTCGCAAATCGCTGTCCGCCCATGATACCCGCTGCCGGAACATTCCAGGCACCCCGCGCCTTCGTACAAAGTCACACCCGCCCATTCCTTCGGATCGAGCCCCGATTCCCGCAGCATCTCCGGCGAATGATCCGCTTCTTTTTTGCAGTTCGGGCAGATCACGCGCACCAGCCGCTGCGCGAGGATGCAATTCAAGGCCGAAACGAAATTGTACGGCTCGACGCCCATGTTGATGAACCGGCCAATCACGTCCGTCACGTTGTTCGCGTGAACGGTCGTGAACACCAGGTGCCCCGTCAGCGCGGATTGGATCGCAATCTGCGCCGTTTCGTTGTCGCGAATCTCGCCAACCATGATTTTGTCCGGATCGTGCCGCAGGATCGACCGCAGCCCGCGCGCAAACGTCAGACCCTTTTTCTCGTTGACCGGGATCTGTGTGATGCCGCGAACTTGATATTCCACCGGATCTTCAATCGTGATGATTTTGTCCTCATCCGTCTTGATCTCGTTGATGGCCGCGTAGAGCGTGGTCGTTTTCCCTGAGCCGGTCGGGCCCGTCACCAGCACCATTCCATAAGGCTCGCGGATGTACCGCCGGAATTTGTGTACGTCTTCATCGGCGAATCCCACCACGTCCAGGGTCAGAGTGCGGAATTTCTCGCTCAGCGTTTCCTTGTCCAGCACGCGCAGTACCGCGTCTTCGCCGTGAATCGACGGCATGATCGATACGCGGAAATCGATGAACCGCCCCTTATAGCGCACCCGGAACCGGCCGTCCTGGGGAACGCGCCGCTCCGCGATGTCCAGTTCGCTCATCACCTTGATCCGCGAGAGGATCGTCGAATGCCATTCCTTCGCCAGCGGCTGCATCGCGTATTGCAGCACACCGTCAATGCGGTACTTCACCGCGACTTCCGTATTGCGCGTTTCGATGTGGATGTCGCTCGCGCGCCGCTCGAGCGCGGTAAAAATCACCGTGTCCACCAGCCGAACCACCGGGCTTACCCCCGTATCGCTGGTGAGCTTTTCCATCGAGATATTTTCGTCGTCCTCGTCGGCGCTCACCACCTGCAGCGTGAACCCTTCGGTCGCTTGGTCAAGGACGCGCTGCGATTGTTCCGTGCGCTTCAGGAGGTCGCCGATCTGCGTCGCCGTCGCTACCCGAATGATCAGTTTCTTGCCGAGCAGCAGCGACAATTCATCGTTGACCAGCAATTGGCTTGGGTCGGACACGGCTACAACCAGGGAATTGTTGTGTGCCTCGAGAGGCACGAAGTTGTAACGGAACATCAGCTCCGCGGGAATCGAGTGAAACAGCTCCGGATCGATTCTCTGTTCCGCCATATCGATGAATGGCACGCGATAGCGCTCCGCAAGCGCCTGCGTGCGCTCCCGCTCGGCCGCTTCGTCGCGCGCCGGCTCCGGATGCAAGTCTCGATTCGTTGTCGCCATATTCCTCTATCCCGCGCTGCCGACTCGCAGGGAAAACAATGGAAGGTAGAGCGCCACCATGATGAAAAAGATCAGCGAGGCGATCATGATCAGCACCGCCGGCTCAATAATCGAGATGAGCGCGCCAGTCTTGAGGTTGGTTTCCTCATCGTAGAATTGCGCTACGCTTCCGAGCATGGGCGCGAGCGCCCCGGACGCCTCTCCTACTTCGATCATGTCCAGCGCCAAGTCAGGAATCATGCGTGTCTCGGCCAGCGAACTGTGCAGCGATGCGCCTTCGCGCACTCTCGCGGCAGCCTGATGGATCGACGTGGATATCAGCCGGCTCGTCATCGCGTTCGCCGCCGTATCCAACGCCGCCACCAGCGGTGTTCCCCCGCGCAACAGCGTCGCCAGCGTTCGCGTGAATTGCGCCATCTGGAACTTGATCCAGACGTCCCCGATGACCGGTACTTTCAGCTTCGCCCGGTCCAGCACCATCCCTCCGCGGCTGGTCTTCGACCATAGATACAGGAAAAGCGTGCCGAAAATGATGATGGCCGCAAACGCGATCAGCCACGCTCGATAGCCCACAACCACTGTAATCAAAAATTGCGTTGCCGTTGGGAGCGCTGTCCCCAGGTCCGAATAGAGTTTCGCGAACTGGGGTATGACGTAGGCCACAAGGTACGACACAATGCACGAGGCCACGACAATCAGAATAATCGGGTAAATCACCACACCGATCAGCTTTTTGCGTATTCCCGTCATTACGCGCTGATAGGCAATGTAATCGTCCAGGATGCCCGGCAGATCGCCGCTCTTCTCTCCGGCTCGCAGCGCCGTCACGTAAACAGTCGGGAAAACTCCTGCGGCCTCGAACGCGTCCGAAAGCGGCTCCCCTTCGCGCACGCGCAGCCGCACATCGTTCAACAACGGCCGTATTTTGGGCAGCGCGGCCCGGTCGGCGAGCAAATCGAGCGCCTTCAAGATCGGCAGGCCCGCCTTAATCAGTGTATTAAACTGCTGATTGAAAATAAGGAAGTCACCCGCGGGTAGTTTTCGGTTTCCCCCAGGGCCGCTGAAGGCTCGCGTCAAACTCAGATTTGGACGGACGGTATAAACGTAAAGTCCGCGGTCGGCGAGCTTCTGGCGCGCCTCCGCTTCGGTCTGCGCGGTCTCCAACTGCTGGAAAACACGTCCCGTGGTATCCACCACTTTGCAAACATATTCAGACATACATATCCGTTACGCCGGATGCCCTGCGGCACCATATTTCCAGTCTAGCATACTGAAAAGAACCCACACGAAACCCCCGGGTTGCCTGTGTCTATCAGGAAATACTCGCGCTGCCCGGAGATCCTTAACTGCCACGATCGCCTGTTGCCACCGCCGTCTTTTTTGCGTATCATCGCTCCCTTTTCACGCGCTTCTACGCAGCACCGTAAACGTGCGCGCATTTAGGAGAAACCGATGAGCCTTCGAAAGATTACGATATTTTTGGGAGCTATCTCGCTGCTGTTTGCGCTGGCGCAATCCGCATTCAGCCAAGGTGCGAATCAAGGCTCCATTCAAGGCGCTGTCACGGACCCGTCTGGCGCCGCCGTCCCGGCTGCCGTCCTGAAGGCCACCAATACGAATACGGGCACTAGCTTCTCCGTCACGAGCGACGCCAACGGTCTGTACACATTCCTCGTGCTCCCCGTCGGAACCTACACTGTGGTTGCGGAAAAGTCCGGCTTCGCCACCGTAACTCAAGAGAATGTAAACGTGACGGTCGGCGCCCGGCTTACGCTTGATCTCTCCATGCCCCTTGCGACTCAAAAATCTACCGTGACGGTATCGGGCCGGGCGCCGATTGTCGAAACCACAAAGAGCGGAGTCAGTGCTACGGTAAACGAACGCTCCATCGCTGATCTCCCCACGAACGGGCGCAACTTCATCAATTTCGCTCTTCTTACCCCCGGCGTAACCACCGACGTGCGCACCGGAGACATCAGTTTTGCCGGCCTGCGCGGCACGTTGAATTCCCTGGTTGTCGACGGCTCCGATAACAACAATAGCTTCTTTGGCCAGACGCTCGGCCGCACCGGGTCCGGCCGCGCGCCATATCAGTTCAGCCAGGATGCCGTGCAGGAATTCCAGGTCAATTCGAACGACTACTCCGCGGAACTCGGAAATGCCGGCGGCGCGGTCATCAACGTTGTCACGAAATCAGGCACGAACCAGTTCCATGGCACCGCATTCGAGTTTTATCGCGACCGCGCCATGAATGCCAACGACCCCATCCAAATCGCTCACGGCAAGCCTCGCCAGCCATATCATTTCAATCAGTTCGGCGGCAACCTGGGTGGCCCCATCGTGAAAGACAAGCTGTTTTTCTTCTTCGACTACGACGGCCAGCGCAATACGGTCGCGAATTTCGTTTTTCTGAACTTGCCGCCCGGCTTCACTCCCACCGATGCCAACCAGACGACGGCGCTAAATTACCTTTCGGCACGCGCCAATCCCTGGAGCTCCGGCTTCAACCAGAATGTTTACCTCGCAAAGGTGGACTGGCACCTGAGCTCGAATGAAATGCTTTCCGCGCGTTACAATGCCCAGCGATTCACCGGCTTGAACCTGGAAAACGGCGGGCCGCAGAATTCGGTCGAGCATACGGGCTCGTCCGACGTCACTTCCGACACCTTGACGGCCACTCTCACCTCGACCCTCCGCCCAACGCTCGTAAACGTCTTCCAGTTCAATTACGCCCGCGATAACGAGCCGGGATTCGCCAACAGCGATCTGCCGCAGGTCACGGTCAGAAATGCCGGCATCATTGTTTTTACCGCCGGCCGCAACTTTTTCAGCCCGCGATATACCGACATTAAGCGCGGAGAATGGGACGACACGATTGCCTGGGTTCACGGCGCTCATACCGTCAAGACCGGAGCGCACATCATGACCGATCGTATCGGCAATTTCTTTCCCGGCAACTTCTCCGGCCAGTACAGCTTCAACAGCCTGGAGGCCTTCGGATGCAACCTCAATGGCGGAGGCACTTCGTGCTTCACGGGCGGCGACGCCAGTGACACGTTTGTGCAGGCCTTCGCTGGCGCGGGAACGACGGGGCCCACAACGTACCCCAATCTCTCTGAGTTTTCGGGCTTTGTTCAGGATGAGTGGCGCTTCCGGCCGAATCTCACGTTCAACTACGGATTGCGATATGATTTCGACAAGATCACGCAGCCGCCGACTTTCAATCCGGATCCACAGCTCGCCACTGCGGGCATAACTACGAACCAGATTCACAATCAACGCACTGGATTTGGTCCCCGACTGGGATTTGCCTGGACGCCGCTATCCAACGATCGCCTGGTCATCCGCGGCGGTTACGGCATTTTCTACGGCCGCACACCTGCAATCACCGTTGGCACAGCCATGTCGAATAACGGCTTGAATGTCACCACACTCACGTTTTCTCCGACGTCCACTCCGTCGATTCCGGCCTACCCGAACAATATGTGTGGCGCTCCCACGCAATCTCCCAGTTGCGCCGCCCCAACCGGAGGCACTTCCAGTCCGCCCATCGTCTTCGGTTTCCAGAAAAATTACAAAGAGCCGGACGTCCAGCAATTCAGCGTCGGCACCGAATACGAGATCAATCCGAACACCGCGATATCTATCACCTATCTGCACGTCAAGGGAACGCATCTCACCCGCACCCTCGACATCAACCTGCAAGGGCCTGAAATTCCCACGCAGATCGGAGTCGTCGGCTCGACCACCGTGCTGACGTACGATCAAATGCCGCAGCAGGCCGGCTTTAGCGTGCCGGGACATCCGCTTCGGCCCTTCACCAATTTCTCCCGCATCGAGGAATTCCAAAGCAATGCGAATTCGAACTACAACGGCATGACCGTGCAGCTCACCAAACGCTTTGCCCAAAACTATCAGCTGATGGCGTCTTACACGTTCGGGAAGGTGATCGACGACGCGCCGGACGCCACTTCCGTCGTTCCCTTCTCCTTCGACGACGCGAAAATGGTTTCCGACCCGCTCAACATTCGCGCGGACAAGGGTCCGGGCGTCAATGACCAGCGCCATCGCTTTGTCCTGAGCGGCGTTTGGAACCTCAATTACGCCAGCCGAATGTCATCGTCGATTGCGCATGGCGTGCTTGGAGGGTGGCAACTCAGCGGCATCTTCACGGCGGAATCCGGGCAGCCCTATTCCGGCTTGCTCGGCTTCGATTTGAATGGCGACAGCAACAGCTTCACGGATCGCACGCCCGGCCTTGGCCGCGACACGTTCTATCTGCCAAAGCTGATCTCGCTCGATCCCCGAATCACTCGCAGCGTCAACCTTACGGAGCGTTATAGGCTTCAATTCATCGCCGAAGCGTTCAACTCCTTCAATCGCGCCAACATCACGGGCGTCAATACGACCCAGAACAACGTCGTCAGTGGTGCAACCTGCACCGGAATCGTGACGAATTCCTTCGGCGAGTGCTTGCGGCCAGTCACCTCTTTCGGCGCGCCGACGAGCACAACCATCAACAACGGCCCCGGCTCGCGCATTCTGCAGCTCGCCGTGAAATTTATTTTCTGAGAACGGAGAAGTGAGTTACGGGTGGGCGTGAATGCCGCCCGTACATCTTGGCCTACTGCACTGTTTTCGCCAGCGACGCGTCGTTTACGATAGCCACGCCCATCGGAGGCTCGAAGTGAAATTCCGTCTCCGCGATCGGCATATTCTCGCGCCAATCGCCAAACCG
>Ga0307372_10002360_pt1 | contig 31398 bp, 33 predicted proteins | sample OX1MG_FD_202533 | JGI IMG/M metagenome (GOLD analysis project Ga0307372, IMG submission 202533) | Soil microbial communities from Risofladan, Vaasa, Finland - OX-1 | ecosystem: Environmental > Terrestrial > Soil > Coastal area > Acid sulfate soil | place: Finland: Risofladan, Vaasa | collected... | reverse complement strand
CCTGCTGATGTGCACAGACACTTCCTTGGCGGCCGTCGAGATCATTCGCCTCTACGGCCTGCGCTTCAAGAGCGAGCCTACGTTCAAGCAGGCGGTGCGGCTGATCGGCTCGTTCAGCGACCACTTCTGGATGTTCGGCATGAAGCCGCTGCGCCGCCGCAGCGGCAACCAGCACCTCCATCGTGCGTCGCCGGACTACCGCGACGCCGTCAGGCGCAAGCTGCACGCCTATCACGTCTTCATCCAGGCGGCCGTCGTCTGTCAGGGACTGCTTCAGTACCTGGCTGTCGCGTTCCCGCAGCGCGTCTGGGCCTCCTTCGGCTCCTGGCTGCGCACCATCCGGCCCGGCATCCCGCCGTCGGAGCTGGTCGTGGCCAACGCCCTGCGCCACAGCATGCCGGAATTTCTCCCGAATTCCGCATCAGGCAACAGCTTCGCGAATTTCGTCATCGAACGGCAGGACAGCGATCATATGCAGGCGTTCCGGCTCGCGTCCTGAGCCGGGATTGGGGCAGAACTCCGGACTCGCGAGAACGACTATCTAAGGTCGAAATTTATGAGATCATTTACCAAGGACGACCCTGCTTCTGTTGCCTACAGGTTCATCTATCCGGCGGAGTGCCAGAGACCAGTCTCTCAGGTCCTATATTGGGATCTCATGAACACTGTTTTGTCTGAGCCGTATATGCCGAGATTTGAGGTGACCCGATATCTCAAAATGAGATACTAGCTAGTGTAAAACTTCAGCGCGCCATGATCGTGGCTTCGTCGTTCGCATCTGGACTTACCATAAAGCCGATTCTGCGACACGCCTGTCGGCGTAAGATAGAAATGTCACCCCGCTGCAAGAATTAAAGGTGACACTCCCCCGGGAAGAACCCGCCCAGCACCGCATCGGCATCGCAGCTCAGCCCCTCCAGCGCAACCCGCGGCGTCTCCCCATAGCGGGCGCGCACCAGTGCAACGATCTCGCGCCGTCCGGAACCTGCCGGGCGATGACGGCGCCCCGGGGGCACGGCGCTAATTCAACGGCCATGAGGCGGCGCCCGCGCTACACCAGCCGCGCCTGCCGCACCGCCGCCGCCACGAACCCCGCGAACAGCGGATGCGGTGCGAAGGGCTTCGACTTCAGCTCCGGGTGATACTGCACGCCGATGAACCACGGATGCCCGGGAATCTCCACGATCTCCGGCAGCACCCCATCCGGCGACATGCCGGAGAACCGCAGCCCCGTCGCCTCCAGGCGGTCCTTGTAGTGCACGTTCACCTCATAGCGGTGGCGGTGCCGCTCCTCGATCCGCACGGCCCCGCCATACACCTCCGACACCAGCGAGCCCGGCGAGAGCACCGCCGGATATGCGCCCAGCCGCATCGTGCCGCCGAGATTGCCGCCTTCCATGCGCCGCTCGATATCGTTGCCGCGCGCCCATTCGGTCAGCAGCCCGACCACCGGCGCGTCGCACGGCCCGAACTCGGTGGACGACGCGTCGGGCAGGCCCGCCAGGTTGCGCGCCGCCTCGATCACCGCCATCTGCATGCCGAAGCAGATGCCGAAGAACGGCACCCCGCGCTCCCGCGCGAACCGCACCGCTTCGATCTTCCCCGGCGTGCCGCGCTCGCCGAACCCGCCCGGCACCAAAATCCCGTTCACCTCCTCCAGCCGGTGCACCGCCCCATCCTGCTCGAACACCTGGCTATCCACCCAGTCGAGCCGCACCCGCACCCGGTTGGCGATGCCGCCATGCATCAACGCCTCGGCCAGCGACTTATAAGAATCCAGCAGATTGGTATATTTCCCAACAACGGCGATGCGCACTTCGCCTTCGGGGGAGTGCACCCGTTCGACGATATCCTGCCAGCGCGCCAGATCCGGCTCGCGCTCGAACGGCAGCGCGAAATGGCGCAGCACTTCGCGGTCCATGCCTTCGGCATGGTAGCTGATCGGCACCGCGTAGATCGTGTCGGCATCCAGCGCGGCGATCACCGCCTCCGGCCGCACGTTGCAGAACAGCGCGATCTTGCGCCGCTCGTTCTCCGGGATCGGCCGGTCGCAGCGGCACAGCAGCATCTGCGGCTGGATGCCGACGTTCTGCAGCTCCTTCACCGAGTGCTGCGTCGGCTTGGTTTTCAGCTCGCCCGCGGAAGGAATAAACGGCACCAGCGTCAGATGGACGAACATCACCCGCTCGCGGCCGAGCTCGTTGCCGAGCTGGCGGATCGCCTCCAGGAACGGCAGGCTCTCGATGTCGCCGACCGTGCCGCCGATCTCCACCAGCACGAAATCCACGTCGCCGGTGCCGCGGACGATGGTTTCCTTGATCTCGTCGGTGATGTGCGGGATCACCTGCACGGTGGCGCCCAAATAGTCGCCGCGCCGCTCCTTGGCGATCACCTCGGAGTAGATGCGTCCGGTGGTCGCGTTATCCAGCTTCGTCGCGTGCACGCCCGTGAAGCGCTCGTAATGCCCCAGGTCCAGGTCCGCCTCGGCGCCGTCATCGGTGACGAACACCTCGCCGTGCTGGTACGGGCTCATGGTGCCCGGATCGACATTGAGATAGGGATCGAGCTTGCGCAGCTTCACGCGGAAACCGCGCGTCTGCAGCAGGGCGCCGAGCGCCGCCGAGGCGATACCCTTGCCAAGGGAGGAAACCACGCCGCCGGTGATGAACACGAACCGGGTCATGGGCACCCATCATACGGACCCGAATCGGGCGGAGGGAAGCCCGTCCCGGCGCGGGTCACACAGGCGTCACGCGAGGGGGCGTCAGTTGGTGGGCACCGAGGGTCCCGACGGCTTGGCCGGTGCGGCAGGCACCGGCGCGATGGGCGCGTGGCCCGTGAGCGGTGTGCCGGCCGGTCCCGGGGCGGAAACCGGCGGAGCGGCAGGCAGGCCGGTGTCCAGGATCGAATGTCCGCCCGCCCCGATCGTCCCGCGGTTCATCAGCGCCAGCGTCAGCGACAGCGCCATGAAGATGGTGGCCAGGATGGCGGTGGTGCGGGTCAGCAGGTTGGCGGTGCCGCGGCCGGACATGAAAGACCCCATCCCCTGCGAACTGCCGATGCCCAGCCCGCCGCCCTCGCTGCGCTGGATCAGCACCACGCCGATCAGGGCCAGGGTGACGAACAGGTGGATGATGAGCAGGACGGTGGTCATTCGCGGTCCTTGGCGGCGGAGCAAGAAAAGCCGGAAGCAGCCAAAGAAAGGGAAAGGTCGCAAGCTTCCCCTCCCGCATGGGGAGGGGGACGCTTGCTGCCCCCGCTCGACCGCTCCTCGTCGTGCGGCCTACTAGCGTCCCTGGGCCGCTCGGGCAATCGCCAGGAAGTCCTCCGCCTGCAGGCTCGCCCCGCCGACCAGCGCCCCGCCGACATGCGGCACCGCGAGCAGCGAGGCCGCGTTGGCCGGGCGCACCGAGCCGCCATACAGGATGCGGATGCCCTGCCCCGCATCGCCGAACTGCCGCACCAGCTCATCGCGGATGAACGCGTGCATGGTCGCCACGTCCTCGTCCGTGGCGTTCTTGCCGGTACCGATGGCCCAGACCGGCTCATAGGCGACCACGCCGGAAAATGGCTTGGGCAGGCTGCCGGCGAGCTGCCAGCCCACGACCTCGGTTTCCTGGCCGCCGGCGCGCTGATCCGCGGTCTCACCGACGCAGACGATCGGGGTCAGGCCGGCCACCACCGCCGCCAGCACCTTTTCCCGGACCAGCTCGTCGGTCTCGCCGTGGTTCTGCCGCCGCTCGGAATGGCCCAGCACCACCCAGCTCGCCCCCGCGTCGCGCAGCATCGGGGCGGAAATGTCGCCGGTATGCGCGCCCTGCTTCGCCTGGTGGCAGTCCTGGCCGCCCAGCGCGACCGGCGAGCCGGTCAGCGCCTGCGCCACCGCGGCAAGGTGGATGCAAGGCGGGCAAACCAGCAACTCGCATGGAAGGCGGGCGGCACCGGCCGCCACGCCCCGGGCCAGCGTCACCGCGTCGGCGGCCAGCCCGTGCATCTTCCAGTTTCCGGCGATCAATTGCGGCATCGTTCCTCCTCCATCGGCGTGCGCCCGCGGCCCGCCGCCACGCCCGGCTGCCGCCGGTGTTCCGGCCGGACTGTCATGGAAAGCCGGCACCGCGGCAACCGCCGCGTCGGCGCGTGGCTGGACTTGCCGGGTGCCATGCGGCGTCATGCCGGGTAAAGCAGAAGCCGGACAAGGAGAGCAAGCGATGGCAGACGAGGATCGCGTGATGGCCGGCGGCGCCATGCCGCCCGGACCTGCGTCGCCCGAAACCTCCGCGTGACCGCCATGGACCCGATCGCCATCGCCGCCGGGCCGTTCCGTTTCACCGCGCGCTTCGAATCCGCCGCCGCGCCGAAGACCTGCGCGGCATTCCGCGCCCTGCTGCCGTACCGGCAGCGCATCATCCACGTGCGCTGGAGCGGCGAGGCCTGCTGGATACCGCTCGGCGACCTCGATCTCGGCCTCGGCTACGAGAACCACACCAGCTATCCGGCGCCCGGCCAAATCCTGCTGTATCCCGGCGGCATCAGCGAAACCGAAATCCTGCTCGCGTATGGCGCGGTGCGGTTCGCCAGCAAGATGGGCCAGCTCGCCGGCAACCATTTCCTGACGATCGAGACAGGCGGCGAGAACCTGGTCGCACTGGGCCGGAAAGTGCTGTGGGAAGGCGCCCAGGACATCGTGCTCGGCGGCCCGTAAACCTCTCCCGCCCCACATGGGAGAGGACGCCGCGCGGTGCCGGGCGCGGGTGCCGCGTACCGCCCCGCGTCCGCGGCGCTGACGCGCCTCGACCTCTCCCGCCAGGCATGGGAGGGTAATTTGACCATCGGGGAAACGTTCATAGTGTCCTTCAGCCGGCCCGGCGCGAACGCGCCGCTGCGCACTCCGCTGTTCGCGCCATTCCAGGTCCGTAGTTTCCGCTTCCAGTACCCGGCCGACCTGCTGACCTCCTGGGGCGGCGAGATGGAGAACCTGATTCTAGGCTGGTACATCCTGGTGCAGACCGGTTCCGTGCTGTTGCTCACCGTGTTCGCGTCGCTGCAGTATTTCGGCACCCTGGTGGCACCGCTGCTCGGCCTGGCCGGCGACCGGGTCGGCCATCGCAACGTGCTCTGCGCCATGCGCGCAGTTTACGCGACGCTCGCCGCGATCGTGGCAACGCTGGCGTTTGCCGGCTGGCTGAGCCCGGCGAAGGTGTTCGTGATTGCCGCCACGGCCGGGCTGGTGCGTCCCTCCGACCTCGCCATGCGCGGCGCGCTGGTCGCCGAGACGATCCCCTCCGAGCGCCTGATCGGCGCCATGGGCGCCTCGCGCACCACCGCCGATTCAGCGCGCATCGCCGGCCCGCTCGCCGGCGCCGGATTGTTCGCCGCGTTCGGCATGGGACCGGCCTATCTGGGGATCGCGCTGGTTTATGTCACCGGATTGCTGCTGACGCTCGGCACCGGCGCCGCCCGCCGCTTCGCCGACACGGCGCCGCGTTTCACCTTCTGGCGCGAGCTGCGCGAGGGGCTGGCCTATGTGTGGGGCGCCCCGGCCGCGCTGGCGGCGCTGCTGCTGGCCTTCCTGGTCAACATGACGGCGTTCCCGCTGACCAGCGGCCTGCTGCCCTACGTCGCACGCGAGATCTACCACATCGACCAGACCGGGCTCGGCACCCTGGTCGCCAGCTTCGCCACCGGCGCACTGATCGGCTCGGTAACGATCAGCATCGCCGGACGCGCCATCCGTCCCGCGCGCATGATGCTGGTGTTCGCCGTCGTCTGGTACGCGATGTTGCTGGTGTTCGTCCATGTGCCGGACGCCAGGCACGGCCGCGCCGTGCTGCTGCTCGCCGGCCTGGCGCAGAGCCTCAGCCTGGTGCCGATGTCGGCCATGCTGCTGCAAGGCGCCGGCGAGCGCTTCCGTGGCCGCGTCATGGGGCTGCGCATGCTGGCGATCTACGGCCTGCCGCTGGGGTTGCTGACGGCCGGTGCATTGATCAACCGCCTGGGCTTCCCGGCGGCGACCACGCTGCTGTGCTCGACGGGCCTGCTGCTGACGCTGGCGATCGCGATGCGCTGGCGGGCCGATCTCTGGCCGCGCGAGGCGCCGGCGAACATGCGGTGACGCATCGTGGAACGATGGGAGCGAAACTTTCGGATCAGGCGGCAACACGGCTGAAGTCCCGCGATGGAAAACCGGCTTGAAGCGCTCTATTGGGCTGAAGGCGTCCGACTGAAAGTCAGTGCGAGGATGTCCGCCGCTACCGGGACAGCGAGGCCCCTCGGGATCGCCCTGATCCGCGCCACGACACAGCGGCGATGACCCGGGACCTGGCGGCATTGCGGGTCTCGGCGTCGTCGCGCACCACGTCCAGGTTGCCGGTTGCGCGCCGGACGCACACCGCGTCGGTCCTGGCGGAGACCGGATTATCCCGCGCCGGGCTGCCGGACAGGCCGAAGACGTACTGGACGCCATGCTCCTCGCACCAGTCCGTCGCCGCATGCCGCCCATGATGGCCGTCGCCGCGAGTCGTGATCCGCGCCTTCGGCTAGTGCCGCCGCACCAGCCGGCGCGGATAGGCGCGAACCGTCTTGCCATCCGGCGTCTTGTCCGGGCGCAAGATGGTCAACACGCAGTGATCGGTGCCGGCGTCATACAGTTGGATCGGCAGCAGTTGGGCCGCGAAGCCGACCAATTGCTGGTCATAGTGTGCATTGAACAGCGAGAGCTGCCGATGGCCGTGCCGGGTGTTGGCGGTGTCGAGGGCGACCCTTCCGTGCCACCAAGGCATCGCCGGCCAGCATGCCGGAACACAGGTCCAAAAGCGCGTGACGGATACAAGCCGCGTTTCGTGCGGTCCGGGTCAGGCCTGGCGGGCGCGCATTGTCGGTTGACGCGTTCGGCCACGCTCGCCGAGAGTGCCGCATCGTCGGCTTGGTTGGGCGACGCGAGTCGCCCACCCTCGTGCCGGGCGCCCTTCCAGCCGAACCTTCCGGCCGACGATGTGGCCTGCCATACTGTAGCCGCATACCGCACGCCGTCTTACCGTTCGATCCCGGGAGCATGGGCATGGACGTTGCCGCCTTTCGCATGGATGAGCAGGCCGGCAGCCGAAGCATGGCGACGCGATACGTCGCCATCCGCCGCCATACCGAACAGCTTGCCGCTGCACTGACAGCCGAGGACCAATGCGTCCAGTCGATGCCCGATGCCAGTCCGGCGAAGTGGCACCGTGCGCACACCGCGTGGTTTTTCGAGCAATTCGTGCTGCGCGCGTTCGCGCCGCGCTACCGGGCCTTCGATCCGGCGTTCGGCTTCCTGTTCAACTCCTACTACGACGCCGTCGGCGCGCGTCATCCGCGGCCGATGCGCGGTCTGCTCACGCGGCCACCGGCAGAGCATGTGGCCGCGTACCGCGCGCATGTCGATGCCGCAATGGCGTGGCTGATCCCGGACATCGGGGACGATGCCGCGCGGTTGGTCGAGCTCGGCCTGCAGCACGAGCAGCAGCACCAGGAATTGCTGTTGACGGACATGCTGCACGCATTCGCGCAGAATCCACTCGCGCCCGCCGTCCTGCCGGACTGGCAGGAGCCGGCTGGCGGGAAATCGCCCACACGCTTCGTCGGCTTCGCCGGTGGCGTCGTTCGCATCGGCTGGCACGGCGACGGGTTCAGCTTCGATAACGAGACTCCGGCGCACGACGTCGTGCTGCGGGATTACGCCATGGGCTCGCGGCTGGTGCGCAACGGAGAGTGGCTCGATTTCATGCGGGACGGCGGCTATCGCGCGCCGGCGCTGTGGATGTCGGACGGGTGGGCTCAGGTGCAGACGCAGGGCTGGTCGGCGCCGCTGTACTGGCAGGAGCGCGACGGTACCTGGTGGCAGACGGGGCTGGCTGGACTTGCGCCGCTCGATCCGGAGGTGCCGGTGCGTCACGTCAACTGGTATGAGGCAGACGCGTTTGCCCGTTGGGCCGGCGCGCGTCTGCCCACCGAGGCGGAATGGGAAGTGGCCAGCTTCCATGCCGATATTCGTGAGGTGACCGACCACGTGTGGCAGTGGACTTCCAGCGCTTATGGTCCATATCCCGGGTATCGGCCGGAAGCGGGCGCCGTGGGCGAGTATAACGGGAAGTTCATGGTGAACCAGATGGTGCTGCGCGGCGGGTCGCTCGCCACGCCCGCAACGCACACCAGGCCGAGCTATCGCAACTTCTTTCATCCCGACAAGCGCTGGCAGTTCACCGGGCTGCGGCTCGCGCGCGACGCCTGACGGAAAGGCCTGCCTGATGCCCAACGATATTGGCCTGCGTGCCGCGGCCGTTGACCGCGGCCTGGTGGATGCGGCGCTGTCCGGCCTGTCGCGTCCGCGGAAGACGCTGCCGGCCAGGCTGTTCTATGACGAAGAAGGCTGCCGGCTGTTCTATCGGATCACCGAATTGCCGGAGTATTACCTGACCCGCACCGAGCGGGCATTGCTGCCGGAAGTCGCACCGCTCGTGCTCGCGTCGTTCGCTGCCGGCTGCGTGCTGGTGGAGTATGGCGCCAGTGACGAGGGGAAAGCGGAATTCCTGTTGACCCGGGGCGGATCCGATGGCGCCGATGCGATCAAGACCTATGTGCCGATCGACGTTGCCCTGCCGGCGTTGCTGGGGATGCGCGAGCGGCTGGCCGTCGCGCACCCGCGGCTGGCCGTGCATCCGATCGCCGTGGACTTCATGGACCCGGTGAAGCTGCCCGCTTCAGTGGCTGGCGTGAAGCGGCTCGGATTCTTCCCCGGATCGACGATCGGCAATCTTGATCCAGCCGAGGCCAGCCGGTTCCTGGCCTTGGCGCGCGGCACGCTCGGGATGGAATCGTGCTTCCTGGTCGGCGCCGACCGGCACAAGGATCCTTCGGTGCTGCTGCCGGCCTATGATGACGCAGCCGGAATAACCGCCGCGTTCAACCGCAACATCCTGGTGCGGCTGAATCGCGAGGCAGGCGCGGAGTTCGACGTGGAATCCTTCGTCCACCGCGCGGTGTGGAATGACGACGAGAGCCGCATCGAGATGCATCTGGTCAGCCGCAAAAACCAGGCGGTGCGCGTCGCCGGCCAGCCGATCCGCTTCGCGCGCGGCGAAACCATCCACACGGAGAACAGCTACAAGCACACGCCCGAACGCTTCACCACGATCGCCGGCGATGCGGGCTGGCACTGCCGCGCGATGTGGACCGACCCCGCCCGGCTGTTCGCTCTCTATCTGCTCCAGCCGCGCACGGCGGCGTGAGCTATGCCGCCTTGCGCTGCACCGGCTCGCCGGCGAGATAGGTTCGCAGTTGCAGGCGGGCGCGATGCACGCGGCTCTTCAACGTACCGATGGCACAGCCGGTGAGTTCCGCCGCGGCCTCGTACGACTTTTCCTGCAGGACGATCATGAACAGCGCCTCGCGCTGGTCCGGCGGCAGGCGGTTGAGCGCCCAGCCGAGTTCGCGCAAGGCGGTGCGGTCCTCGTGTGCGGCGGGCACCGGCTGGTCCGGCACGGTGTCCATGTCGGTGAATTCCCGGCGGTTGCGCACGCTGCTGATGAAGTGATTGATCATAATTCGGTGAACCCAGGCGGAGAAATTCGTGCCTGGGATGAAGCAGTCGCGGGCGACCAGGACCTTGGTGGCGACATCCTGCGCCAGGTCCTCCGCGGCGGTCCTGTTGCGGGTGAGGGCCAGGGCCCAAACTCGCATTTTCGGGAGGAAGGCAATCAGTTGGTCCTGAAAATCCTGCGGCATCCCGGAACACTCCCAAAGCCGAAAAGTGGCGCGTAGTCCGCCATGTTTGTCGGCTACCGCGGGCGCGCAAGCCGAATGACATGAGGTTGATGGCCGGCGTTCCTGGATCATTTGAGGTTCGTTCCGAGGACGATAATAAATAATACGCAACGAGATGTGGCGGTTATCGGTTGGCATCTTTCATTTCGTTGAGCAGGGAGCGCGGCACGGTCGCAACCTCGGCGCGAAGCGCGTATGCCCGGGAGACGACCGGTTCGTGCCGCTTGGCAGATCCGCGGATGCTACGTCGTATCGGTCCGGATGCAGAAATTTGCGGTGGGCTGCAATTGACTTGGGATGCCGCAAAGTTGCAGGTCGGCTACATCGCGCGCATGCAATCTTGCGGCAACCAAATGCCGCCGGGTCGCCCACGATTCTTCTGGCTATGCGCACGTTTTCGTGCGCATAGCGCCCGAATGTCCAGCCTGATCCGCTGCCTGCTTGCCTTGCTGTTGCTCTGGCCACCCTTCGCGGTGGCACTGGCGGCCCCGCGCATGCCCAGACCCGCCGCGTCGTGCGACTCCGCGGTCGCCGCCGCCGGAGACTCATTCCGCTTGCCGCCACATCTGCTGCTGGCCATCGCCGAGGTCGAAAGCGGCCGCCCCGATCCATCGACCGGGCGACTGCAACCCTGGCCCTGGACCATCAACGCCGACGGGGAGGGCGCGTTCTTTCCGAGCAAGGCGCAGGCAATCGCCGCGGTTCGCTCCTTGCAGGCGCGTGGCGTTCATTCGATCGACGTGGGCTGCATGCAGGTCAACCTGATGTTCCATCCGGCCGCGTTCGCGTCGCTGGATGACGCGTTCGACCCGCGCGTCAACGCGCTGTACGCGGCGCGGTTTCTGACCGCGCTGCATGCGGGCAGCCACGACCACGACTGGCTGAGCGCGATCGCCGCCTATCATTCGCAGACCCAGGCGCTCGGCGCCGATTATCGCCGGCGGGTGCTGGCGCTTTGGCAGGATCCGTCGGCGTCCGGCTGGTATCTGGGCCTCGCTGTTGCGTATCGCGATTTCGCACCGCGCTCCGTTGCGTATGCCGACTTCGCGCCGCGCAGCCTGGCGTATGGCGCATTCGCCCCACAGGGCGCGGACCCAGGATTCGCCTTGCATCGCTGAAACGCCGGTCGCCGGCGCCAGGCGGTACCGTCAGACCGGGTCATGCCACAGCCAGCAGCACGACGCCCAGACAGATCAGTCCGATGGCGCCCATGCGCATCATGCCGAGCGGCTCGGCGAACGCATAATGTCCGATCAGCGTCGCCGCGATATAGGACGCGGCGGTGCATGGCAGCGCCACCGACATCGGGATACGGCGCAGTGCTACGATGTACAGCACCGCCGCGCCGCCGTACAGCACGAAGCCTGCCAAGGTCCGCGGGTCGAACAGTTGCCCGATGAAGGTGGGCACGCTGGCACCCGCCTTCAGCAAGGTCTGTCCCACGACGCTGGTGCCGATCGCCGCTGCCAGCATGAACCAGTAGAACCTCATCGCCGTATCCGCTCTGCTGCCGCTTCGCGCAGGACATTGCGCAGCGTGGCTGCGTCGTCGCAACTCCGCCAGGAGCGGTGGACGTTCCGCGATCAGCCCGCGCGCACATACCGTTTGCACCGCAGCACCAGCATGTCGCGGAAATGCGGGCGCATCCGGCGCGTCCATTCGGTGTCGGCGGCCTTGCTCCAGGCCGGCGAACGCGACACCTCCGGCCCGGTCAGGTGATACAGCGCGAGATATTTCCGCTCGCTCGCGGTGTCCGACGCGCGGAAGCGGCGGGCGCACAACACGCCCGGCACGGCGCCAAGCTGCGGCAGGTGTTCCGTATCGTACCACTCGCCGAACTCGTGTTCCGCGGCCGGATCGACGTTCATCGTCGCCACCAGCAGCGCGTCAGCACCCGCCGGCGCGCTCGCGTCCCCCGGCACCAATTGCTCTCCTTCATACCGCATCAGGCGGTGGCACATCGCGGTGACGCGTTTGGTCCACACCGATGAATTGGCGCCGCCGATCGCCTCGTAAGGCGGGCTGTACAGCACGCGCGGGCTGGCGAGGTCATAAGTGGCGACCGCGATCTTCGGGTTCTCGTCGCCGATCCAGCGTTCCGCGTTGATGAAGCCCGGCACACGCAGCCGCTCCGGGATGTGCTCCAGGTCATACCAGTCGTGGAACTCATCCTCATGTGCGCCGGAATAATCGAACGACGCGAACAGCAGGCCATTGGCCATGGCGGTCTCCTTCCCGGTCCAAACCGCGCCCATCCTGGCACGATGTGCCGCTTTGTTGCCAGTCCCCGCGCTTTGCGGCATGTACGGCGCCGACATCCAGCGAGGCCACCCATGCCCTTCCTGACCGAACCCGAGCCCGAACGCGGCGCGGTGCTGCCGGTGCTGCCCGGCATCTCCCGCATCGTCGCCGCCAATCCCGGGCCGATGACCTATTACGGCACCAATACTTACCTGATCGATACGCCGGACGGCACCGTCGTGCTGGACCCGGGACCGGAGGACCATCCGGAGCATGTGCAGGCGATCCTGCGCGCCACCGGCGGCAAAATCGCGCTGATCCTGGTCAGCCACACGCATCACGACCATGTCGGCGCGGTGCCGGAACTGCGGGAAGCGACCGGCGCGCCGACCGTCGGATTCCGCATCAGCGGCCTCGACAGCTTCGATGCGGACGTCAAGCTGGCGGATGGCGACAGCGTTGCTGGCCTGCGGGCGTTGCACACGCCGGGCCATGCCTCCGATCACCTGTGCTTCGCCTTGCCGGCGAAGGACGGCACCGCGGTGCTGTTCAGCGCCGACCACGTGATGTCGTGGTCCACCAGCGTGGTCAGCCCGCCGGGCGGCAACATGGCCGACTATTTCGCCAGCCTGCGCATATTGCTGGATCGCACCGACGACGTGTTCCTGCCCGGCCATGGCCCATTATTGGCCGATCCCCGCGCGCTGGTGCGCGAGATGCTGCACCACCGCCAGGTGCGCGAGCGCACCATCGAGGCGAAGCTCACCGACGCCGGCGCGGCCGACACGTTCACCCTGATGAGCACGATCTATTCGCAGGTGCATCCACGGCTCCGCCGCGCGGCGGAGCGCAACGTGCTGGCGCATCTGATGAAGCTGGAATCCGAAGGCAAGGTGGTGCGCGACGGCGAGTTGTGGCGCGCCGCCTGAACACGGGGGGAAAGCATGGCGATCCCGGCCCCCGACATCGATCCGTTCTGCCGGGAGTTTTTCGACGATCCCTTCCCGGTGCATGCGGCGCTGCGCGACGCCGGGCCGGTGGCGTACCTCCCGCGCTACGACGCGTTCGCCGTGGCGCCACGAGAATGTGCAGGCGATGCTGTTGGATTGGGGCAGCTTCACGTCGGCGCGCGGCGTCGGCCTGTCCGACTTCGCGCGGGAAAAACCCTGGCGCCTGCCGAGCCTGCTGCTGGAGACCGACCCGCCGCTGCACGACCGCACGCGCAAGCTGATGGACCGCGTGCTGTCGCCCGCCGCGGTGCGCGCGTTGCGTGCCGATTTCGCCCGCGCCGCCGACGCGCTGATCGACGACCTGCTGGCGCGCGGCAGTTTCGATGCGGTGCGCGACCTGGCGGAGGCGTATCCGCTGACCGTGTTTCCCGACGCGGTGGGCATGCCGCGGGAGAACCGGCGTTTTCTGCTGCCCTACGGCAACATGGTGTTCAACAGCTTCGGACCGCGCAACGAATTCTTCGAGGCGGCAGTGCGGGACGCCGAACCGGTGCTGCAATGGGTGCAGGCGCAATCGCTGCGCAACGCGCTGACGCCAGCCGGGTTCGGCGCGGCGATCCACGCCGCAGTGGATACCGGTGAGGTCACCGCTGACGAAGCGGCGGTCCTGGTGCGCTCGTTGCTGACCGCGGGCGTGGACACCACGGTGAACGGCATCGGCGCCGCGGTGTACTGCCTGGCGCGCTTCCCCGCGGCGTTCGCACGGTTGCGTGCCGATCCGTCCCTGGCACGCATGGCGTTCGAGGAAGCGGTGCGGCTGGAAAGCCCGGTGCAGACGTTCTTCCGCACCACGACGCGCGACGTGGAGATCGGCGACGAAACGATCGGCGAAGGTCGCAAGGTGCTGATGTTCCTCGGCGCCGCGAACCGCGATCCGCGACGGTGGGAGCAACCGGACGACTATGACATCACGCGGCGCAATGCCGGGCATGTCGGGTTCGGCACCGGCATCCATGGCTGCGTCGGCGCGGTGCTGGCGCGGCTGGAAGGCGAGCTGGTGCTGTCGGCGCTGGCGCGCAAGGTGGCATCCATCGAGATCAGCGGCGAGCCGCGCCGCCGCTACAACAACACGCTACGCGGGATGGCGAGCCTGCCGGTGACGGTGCACTGAAACCCTCCCGCGCTGCGCGGGAGGGGTTATTCCACGTGCCAGCCGCGATCCCGCAGCAGCACGGAGTGGGTCTGCGCCGCGCGTTCCGCCTCGCTCATCGCCAGCCAGGTCTGCAAACGCTCGGTGACCCGCCGGGTCGGCAACGCAAGGTCCAAAGCCAGCGCCTCATGCAGGCTATAATACCGAAGATTCTCCAGCTCTCCGTCACCGCCCAGCGCGCCGGAGACGTGCTCGGCCGAAACCACCAGGAACCGCGCATTGAACCGGATCGGATTGCCGGGCGGCGTCACCGCGCGCGCCAGATACTCCAGCACGTGCAAATGCGGCGGCACGCCGAGCGACAACCCGGTTTCCTCGGCCAGCTCGCGCGCGGCGGCGATGCCCAGGCCATGCGCCAGATGGCCATTGGCGTTCTTGCGCAGCGCATGCTCCGTGGCCGGCGACAACGGCGTGGCGCAAGGTGCCGACAGATCCGCCTGGTCAACCGCGCCCCCGGGAAACACCAGCCGGTTCGGCATGAATCGATGCTTCGCGCCCCGCATCCCCATCAACACCTCGGTCGCCGCGCCCAGGCTGCGATAGACCACCAGGCTGGCAGCATGCCGCGGCTGCACGACATCGGGCCGTGGCGGCTCCGATTGGTCCAACAGCGGCGGGTGGCGGATGTGGTCTTCAGGCAAGCTCGAACCCCCGAGTCCGAAGATACGCGGCGAAGCCGAAACGCTCCGGCACCGAGAGCTGGCGCGCGGCATTCTCGCTCCAGCCCACGCCGTCACGCGGCGGATACACGTCGTTGTTCTTCAGGCTGGCGGCAGCGACCGGTTCGCGCGCGCGTCGGCGTTCGTCATAGGCGCGGACTGCGGATTCCATCGCGCTGTCGTCGTAGCGTTCGCGATGCACCACCACGGCAGGCGGCAGGCGCATCGAGACCGGCCGGCGGAACACCGGCCAGCCGACGGTCAATCCCGCGACCGGATAGACGCCCGGCGGCAGGCCCAGCAATGGCGACACGCGCTCGATATGGCTGCGCACATAGGAGATCGGGCAGGTGCCCAGCCCCACCGCTTCCGCCGCGGCAATGAACTGGCCCATCGCCAGCGAGCAATCGACCGCGGTGTTGAGGAACGTGTCCAGGTTGTTGTTGGCGTGTGGCATCCCGTGCATGTCGCACAGGCGCTGGCCGCGCCGCATGTCGCCGCACCACACCAGGAACACCGGCGCGGTGGCGATCCAGTCCATCGTGCCGATCCAGTCGGCGATCCGCTTGATGCGCGCAGCGTCGCGCATCACCACGACGGAGTATTGCTGCAGGTCGGACTTCGCCGGCGCCGATTGCGCCGCGGCCAGCAGCCCATCCAGTAGCGAGTCGGGCACCGCCTCATCCCGATAGCGCCGGACGACGCGGCGATCGAGCAATGGAACGATGGCGTCCGGCACCTCGGCGCCCGGCACATCGACACCGAAGCGTGCCCGCAACAGTTCTCCGCCATCCGCCATCCTGCCTCTCCCTGAAACGCCGTTGCGGGTAGCGCAAGGCGGAATGCGCTGTGCTGTTCCGCCCTGCGCTATCCGCAACGACACCAAGCGCCACACCCTTGCCGGAACGCTCCCGTCGCGCAAGGCTGCGCGCCGATCGAGGGAAGGAAAAACCATGCCGGCAACGTACGAAACGCATCGCGCGCAGATCAAGGCCATCCTGTTGGCCTGGGGCATGCCGGAGGACAACGCGGAACACACCGCCGACATCCTGTCCTGGGCGGACCTGCACGGCGTGGACAGCCATGGCATGTCGATGATCCCCGGCTATGACCGCCTGCGCCGCTCCGGGCGCGCGAAGATGGACGCCCAGCCGCGCATCATCAAAGAGTCGCCGGTGTCCGTTCTGGTGGACGGCGACGGCGGCTTGGGCCACGTGCCGGCACGCTTCGCCATGCAGGCGGCGATCGACAAGGCGAAGCAGTCCGGCATGGCGATCGCCGCGGTGCGCAACTCGGCGCATTTCGGCGCCACCGGCTATTACACGCTGATGGCGGCGAAGGCGGGGCTGATCGGCATGGCCTGCACGTCGGCTTCCAGCATCCAGGTCGCACCCACCTTCGGCAAGGAAGCCAAACTCGGCACCGACCCCTGGTCGTTCGCCGCGCCGACCGCCGAGGGGCAGCCGTTTTTGCTCGATATGGCAACGACCACGGTGGCCGCCGGCCGCATCCGCAACAAGGCCAACGAGGGCTTGCCGACGCCGGATGGCTGGGTGCTGGACAGCGAGGGCCAGCCCAGCAACGACCCGCTGGTGGCACGCGAGAAAGGCGGGTTCCTGACCTCGCTCGGCGGTTCGCCGGAGAATTCCAGCTACAAGGGCTATGGGCTTGCGGCGATGGTGAACATCCTCGGCTCGTGCCTGTCGGGCGCGACGCTGATCACCGATCCGATGCACACGAAGAAGCCGCAGGGCATGGATATCGGCCACTGCTTCATCGCGATCGACCCGGGCCTGTTCCGGGAGCGCGAGGAATTCACCGCCGACGTCACGCGGTTCTGCAACGATCTGCGCGCCACCAGGTCGATGGACCCGGCGCAGCCGGTGATGGTGGCGGGCGATCCGCAATGGAACTACGCCGCGAAGCGGATGGCGGAGGGCATACCGGTCGGACCGGGCCTTTTGAATCAGGTGCGGCAGATCGCCCAGGCCTGCGCCGCGCCCTGGGTGCTGGATTGAGCCAGCACGCCGCTTGCACGGCTGACGCCGCCGGCCGCGCATCCGTCCCCGCATCCGTCCCCTGCCTTGCAGCGCCGCTTCTCCGCTGTCTGACGGTGCTGATTCCTGGCGCAGTCCCCGGCTGCGCCGGCGGCGCCTGCATGGCCGAGCGCTGCTGCCGCCGGAGAGCCGCGGTCGCTCGCTCGCCGGCCTTGAGGGCATCTCCGCCGAATAATCCGCCCGGCGCGTTAACCATCGGTTCAGTGTTCTGGAAGAAGAGTCCGGCGCTCAACGGGAAGCGCCATGCTGCCTCGTCTCGTCAAACTCGCGGCCCTGATGGGTCGCTCCCGCGCCGGGCACCTGTCGGTCGCCTGCGGCTTGGTCGTGGCCCTGGCCGCCGCCGCGACGCTGCCGCCGGCTGCTTCGCGCAGCGTGGCCGTGGCCGATGCCGGAGCGAACTCGCACAACCTCTCGATCGTAACGGCGGAGGAAACCGGGCGCGAGTTCCACGGCGTGGCCCAGGACGCGCTCGGCCGGATCAGGCATATGCATGGGCAAGGCGTCGACTCTCCGGAGCAATTCGGCCGCAAGACGGTGTCCTTGCCGGTGAACCAGGACCCGCGACGCCACACCGCGGCCATGCCGGGGATCAGTGCAGTTTTGTTGGCCGGCCGGCGCGGCACGACAATGCAAGCTTCCTGGTCCTGGCCCACAGTGCCGACCGATGTGAGCGATCGGGAGGATTTCTTGGTGTTCGCCGGCAAACATCCTCCCACTTCGTTCATCAAAGCACCGCCATCGCGTCGCCGTACTGACCGGTGGACGCAGTTGCCTGCGCGCTCGATCGCCGCACCGGGTAGAAAGTTGCCGGGCATCGTCGGCGGCAGTCTCCATCTCGGGTCTTTCGAGGACCCCTTCGCGCGATCTGCCCTGCGGAACGCTTCGGCAGCCGCGGTGTTTCGTAGCGACGGCGTCCGGCTCGCGCAGCATCCGCACCTCGACCCGGATTCGGGCAGACAATACCGCGGGACACCCGGGTTTCGCCGTCTTGCCGGTTCGGCTGACCACGGCATCCTGCGCCACTCCGGCGGCGTCTCCGCGGCTCTGGCCGGCTGGCGCATCCCGGCGCGTTCCCTGTTCGGCGTCACCGCGTTGGCCGAATTGATCGTCGCCGGCATCGTCGTGCTGGGCGTCAGGCAATTGCGCGCCCAGGAGCGCCTGGTTGCCGCCGCTGCCGTGGCCATGCAGGCCGAAGCGGTCCGCGCGCAGGCGATGTCCAAATTGGCCGTGGCGCGCCGGCGGGACACCGGCGAGCGCGAGGCGCATCTGCAGGCGCAGCGCTTCGATGTAGCCCTGAGCAACATGATCCAAGGCCTGATGATGGTCGATAACGCGGGTCGGCTGCTGGTCGTCAACCGGCGCTTCACCGAGCTGTTCGGCCTGCCCGCGGATACCGCGCGGTTGGCCGGGAACTATGCCGAAATCGTCGAGCTGATGGTCGGCTGCGGCAACGTCGCGCCGCGCGACACGGAGACGATGCGCGCCTGGCGGAAAAGCGCGATCGCCAACAGCGGCAGAAGCAACTTCACCTGGGAATTGGCGGATGGCCGCGTCCTGATGGTGACCCACCAGACGATCCAGGACGGCTGGCTGACGACCTACGAGGATGCCACCCAGCGCCGCCGCGCCGATGCCAGGATGGACCACATGGCGAAGCACGACGCACTGACCGACCTGCCGAACCGCGTGCAGTTCCGGGAGAGCCTGGAGGCAGCAATGACGTACGCGCGGCGAGGCAACCTCGTGGCATTGCTCTGTCTCGACCTCGATCAGTTCAAGGCGGTGAACGACACGCTCGGACATCCGGCCGGCGACGCATTGCTCCAGGCGGTGGCCAGCCGGCTGACGGAGCGGATCCACGAGACCGACATCGCCGCCCGGCTCGGCGGCGACGAATTCGCCGTCGTGCAGGCACCGATCGACCGGCCGGCCGAGGCAGCCGACTTTGCCGAGCGGCTCATTGCCATGCTCGACGAGCCGTTCGAAGTGCATGGCCACCAGGTCATCATCGGCACCAGCATCGGCATCGCCTTCGCCCCGCAGGACGGGCTGGACGCGGATGAGCTGCTGAAAAATGCCGACCTGGCGCTGCATCGCGCCAAGTCCGACGGACGCGGCGCGTATCGGCTGTTCCATGCCGAGATGGACGCCGAAATGCAGGCACGGCGGCTGCTGGACCTCGATCTGCGGCACGCCCTGCGCGGCGGCCAGTTCGAGCTGCACTACCAGCCGGTGATGGACCTGCGAACCCAGGCGGTGTCCGGCTTCGAAGCGCTGTTGCGCTGGAAGCACCCGGAGCGTGGGATGGTCCCCCCCAGCCAGTTCATTCCCCTGGCCGAGGAGATCGGCGCCATCGTGCCGATCGGGGAATGGGTGCTGCGGCAGGCCTGCGTGGCGGCGGCAAGCTGGCCGGATGCGCTCTGCGTGTCGGTCAACCTGTCACCGATGCAGTTCAACAGCCGCAACCTTGTCGCCGCTGTCGCTGCTGCGTTGCGCGAGGCCCGATTGGCTCCCGCGCGGCTCCAACTGGAAATCACCGAGACCGTAATGCTGCAGGATACCGAGGCGACGCTCGCGACGCTGCACGATCTGCGGAACCTCGGCGTCAGCATCGCCATGGACGATTTTGGCACCGGATACTCCTCGTTGAGCTACCTGCGGCGTTTCCCGTTCGACCGGATCAAGATCGACCAATCCTTCGTCCGCGAAATCGGCAAGCGGCGCGATTGTGGCGCGATCATCCGGGCGGTGATCGCGCTGAGCCACGAATTCGGCATGGCCACTACCGCCGAGGGGGTGGAAACACGCGAGCAGCTTTGCGCCCTGGCGCTGGCCGGGTGTTCTGACATCCAGCGCTATCTGTTCAGCCGGCCGGTTCCGCTGCGCGACATTCCCGCCATGCTGGGATCCATGCCGTTGGTCGCCGACCTGCTGCCGCAAGCCAGCCTGGTGGCCTGACCGCGAATCCTCTCCCGCGGCATGGAACAGGTCGCCGCGAAGCAGCGTGCGAGAGCCTGCCGCGTCCCGCGCCATGCTCGCGCAAGCGTGCGGCCGAACCGCGTGGATTGCCCGATTGCCGCCACTTACCTAGGCTCATCGTGTGCCAACTGCGGAAGGATATCTCGCGATGGCCTATGCGGACGATGCCAGGGGCAAAATGGAGGACGCGACGGCGCAGATCGCGCGCCTGCGCGAGCAGGTGGAATTGCTGATGAAGGAGCGGATCACGCCGGTGGTTGCCGAGGTGGCGGGTCGGGCCGAGAACGCCGTGTACGGCGCGGCGGGGGTGGTGCGCGACCAGGCCGAGGCGATGTCCGGCCGTGTGCGCGACCAGCCGCTGATCGCGGTTCTTATCGCCGCCGGCATCGGTTACGTTCTCGGCCGGGCGATGCGCTAGGCGATGCGCACCCTCCGCCTGGCGCGGATCGCGGCGGAAGCGGAGGGGTTGCGTCTGCGCAGACAGGCGCGGCGGACCGCGGTTCGCATGGCGATCGGCCTGATCGCGCTGATGTTCCTCGGCTGGGCGTTGGCGTTCGTCCATGTCGCCGTCTGGTATTGGCTGCGTGAAGCCGTCGGCTGGGCCGCGCCGGGTACGGCGATGGCGCTGGCCGGCGGAGACCTTGTGATCGCCGGCTTCCTCGTGCTGTTGATGGCACGGTCGTCACCCGGGCGGGTGGAGATGGAGGCGCTGCAGGTGCGCCAGCGGGCCCTGGACAGCGCTGCCGGCAGCTTAGCGCTGACCACGGTGCTGCTGCCGGTGCTGCGGCTGATATTGATCCGGTTGGGACGGAAATAAACAACCTCCCCTGGTCCGCGGGCGAGGCTATGCCGCGCTTCCTACCGCATCCGTTCCCAAACCCCCGTCTCCTCGTCCAGCCGGTCCTGTTCCAGTCCGCGGAAATCCCCGCGTGAGACCACGCCGATGACCACCTCCTCCTGCACCACCGGCACGTGGCGAAAGCCGCCGTCGCGCATCAGGCGCAACGCGTCGATCGCCGTCGAGCGCGGCGGCATGCAGGCCGGCTTCTTCGTCATCACGTCCTTGAGCCGGGTCGCCGCCGGGTCCCGGCCCCTGGCCAACACCCGCACGGCATCGCGGCCGGTGAAGATGCCCAATAGCTGCGACCGCTCGTTGGTGACCAGCACGGCACCGACCTTGCGCGCGTACATCCGTTTGCAGGCTTCCTGCACCGTGGTGTCGGGTGGCAGGGTCAGCGGCTTCTGGTTGCGGACGATCTCCGACATGTCGCGGTTCATGGCGGGTTGCCTCCACTGATTATTGGAACGGCAGCCTGCCACTCCGGCGCGGTTCCGCCATTGATCAGGATCAAGCCGCGGTCGGCCGCTGAGCTGCTCGATTGGCCGCGAGCCGCAGCGCGTAGTCGATCGCCTCGATCAGGCTCTCCTCATTGGCGATGCCTTTGCCGGCGATATCGAACGCGGTGCCGTGATCGACCGAGGTGCGGATCAGTGGCAGACCAAGGGTGATGTTCACGCCGGACAGCGCCCGCCACGTGCCGGTGGCGGGGTCCACGTCGAACCCGAGCAATTTCACCGGGATGTGTCCCTGGTCGTGGTACATCGCGACCACCGCGTCGAACTGCCGGGCACGCAGCTTCACGAACACCGTGTCGCCCGGCACCGGGCCGGTGACGTCCAACCCGTCGGCGCGGCACTGCGCGATGACCGGGGCGCTGATCTCGATGTCCTGGCGGCCGAACAGCCCGCCCTCGCCGGCATGCGGGTTGAGCGCGGCCACGGCGATACGCGGGCGGGCGATGCCCAGGTCGATCAGCGCGCCCTGCGTCAACTCGATGGTTCGGCGCAACCGGTCCGGCGTCAGCAGGCCGGGCACGTCTTGCAGCGCGACATGGGTGGTGACGTGGCTCACCCGCATGTCGCCATGCGCCAGCAGCATGACCGAGCGCTTCGTATCGGTGAGCGCCGCCAGCATGTCGGTGTGGCCGGCATAGTGGTGGCCGGCGAGGTTCAGCGCCGCCTTGTTGAGCGGGGCGGTAACGATCGCATCGATGTTTCCGCCGTTGGCCAGAGCCACCGCGCGCTCCACCGCCAGATAGGCGAAGCGGCCCGCTTCCGGCGACAGCACCCCGAAGCGGATGGGTTCGCGTTCCTCGCCCGCCGGCAGCAGGGCGAGCGGGGCGGAGTCGGTCTCCGGGAACGCCAGCGTTTCGTGCAGCAGGTCGCGCGCCGCGTGCAGCGCGGACCGGTGGCCGATCACCAGCAGCCGCAGCTCGCCGGCCTCGATCCGAGGTTGCAGTTTGCGGCAGGCCTTGATGATGATCTCCGGGCCGACCCCGGCGGGGTCGCCCATCGTCAGGCCGAGGCGTGGTGGATTGCTCACGATGTCCTCCGTTGCGTGCAGGCGTTCTTCCCCGTCCCCCGGCCCCGGTCCGCTTCGCGGCCAAAGTCCTCAAGGGCAGGAGGAGAACATTCCGTTGCCCCGGACCTTATCCTGATGCGGCCGCGCGCAACCGGGGCGGAGCATGATGGTCGCCCCGGCATCTCGTCACGCGCAACCGGAGTTGCGATGGCCATCACGGCGCCCTTGTTCCGTGCCGTGCCGGAGGGCTCGCCCGGGCCGGTGGACATCGTGCATCACGTGCCGATCGGCTATGTGCCGCAATCGACGCGGATCGCGCCTGTTCCGGCGCAGGATATCGGCGTGCTGTTCTACGGCAGCGTCACGCCGCGGCGCGCAGGCCTCGACGGTGGGGCAGCCCGGCCGGGGGCCGCGCCGGTGAGCCAAACACGCCCGTTGTCGGCATGACAGCGCAAACCTACCCATAAGCCACGGCCCCGTCCCCTCGGGTCATCCGCTCCAGCAGCGGACTCCCGGTCAGGCTCGCCGCGACCGCCTCCGCCACCCTGATCCCGTCCACGCCTGCCGACATGATCCCGCCGGCATAGCCCGCCCCCTCGCCTGCCGGGAACAGCCCCTTGGTGTTCACGCTGTGCCCGTCAGCCCCGCGAACAATCCGGATCGGCGACGACGTGCGCGTTTCCACCCCCGTCAGCACGGCGTCGTGCATGGCGAAGCCGGGGATGTCGCGGGCGAATTTCTGCAACGCCTCGCGGATCGCCGCGACCGCGAAGCCCGGCAGGCAGGCGGCCAGGTCGGCGGGGTGGACGCTTGGTTGGTAGGACGGCGCGACCTGTCCCAGCGCCTTCGATTCGCGTGCCGCCACCAGGTCGCGGGCCAACTGGGCCGGAGCGGCGTAATCGCTGCCGCCGGCCAGGAACGCGCGCCGCTCCCATTGCTGCTGGAACGCGACACCGGCCAGCGCACCTCCGGGGTAATCGTCCGGCGTGATGCCGACGACGATGCCGGCGTTGGCGTTGCGCTCGGCGCGCGAATACTGGCTCATGCCGTTGGTGACGACGCAGCCTGGCTCGGACGTCGCCGCCACGACGCGTCCGCCGGGGCACATGCAGAAGCTGTAAACCGAGCGGCCGTTGCCGGCATGGTGCACCAGCTTGTAGTCGGCGGCACCGAGCAAGGGGTGGCGGGCGAAGGTGCCGAAGCGGGCTCGGTCGATCAGGGATTGCGGGTGCTCGATACGGGCGCCGATCGAGAACGCCTTGGCTTCGATGTGGACGCCGCGGCGCTGCAGCATGGCGAAGGTGTCGCGGGCGCTGTGGCCGATCGCCAGGACGACGTGGTCGGCGTCGAGTTGCTCGCCGCCGGCCAGGATGAGGCCGCGGAGGTGGCGGTTGGCGTCGAGTTCGACGTCCTCGACGCGCGCGGAAAAACGGTATTCGCCGCCCAGGGCTTCGATCCTGGCGCGGATGCCTGCCACCACCGTGACCAGCCGGAACGTGCCGATATGGGGTTTGCTGGCGGTAAGGATTTCCTCGGGTGCGCCGGCCGCAACGAATTCGGTCAGCAGTTTGCGCGCCAGGTGGCGCGGGTCCCTGATGCCGGAATACAGCTTGCCATCGGAGAATGTGCCGGCGCCGCCCTCGCCGAACTGCACGTTCGATTCGGGATCGAGGATGCCGCGGCGCCACAGGCCCCAGGTGTCGCGGGTGCGCTCGCGCACGGGCTTGCCGCGTTCCAGGATGAGCGGCCGAAACCCCATCTGCGCCAGCGTCAGGGCGGCGAGCAGGCCGCAGGGGCCGGTGCCGATGACGACGGGGCGTTTGGGCGGGGCGGTGACGTGAACGGGGAAACGGTAGGTCGTGTCCGGGGCCAGGCGGATGCGCGGGTCGGCGGCGTGGCGGGATAGCACCGAGGTTTCCCCCCGGACCTCGACATCGGCGGCATACACCAGGCTGATGGCGGACCGGCGGCGGGCGTCGTAGCCGCGGCGGGCGAGAGTCAGGGTGAGGAGGTCGCCGGGCGGGATCCCAAGCCGGGTCAGCACCGCGTCGCGCAGGGCGTCCGGCGTGTGGTCCAGGGGGAGCTTAAGTTCGGTCAGGCGGAGCATGGCGCGGCCCCCGTATCATGGCCGGGCGAGCAAGCACATGGTGAGGATGCCGGCCGGATGACGGTCACGCCTTGCGCCGCCGGGCACCGGAGCGGTTTCACCCGGACCGGACGCGTCATAATCCGGCCGCGGCGCGGTTGACGACAGGCGGCGTCTCATCGGCGGACGGCCTTGCCCGGTCGGGGGAAAATCTTCTAACGCGCCAGCAGCCGCGTGACGAACCCCGCATCGCCGAACGCGCCGGATTTCGACACGACACGCTGGCCGTTCCATGCGCCGCCACGCAGCAGGGACGTGGGCACGCCCGGGACAACCTCCCCGTCCACCTCGAGCCCGGCAACCCCCAGCGCATCGCACAGGCGCCGCAGGGTTTCGCCGCCGGCAACCACGAGCGTGCCGGGACGTTCGATCGCCGCCAGCACCGCGGCGAAGCAGATGCCGATGCGCCTTGTGGCCTCCACGCGAGGCGTGCCGGCCGGCAGCGCGACACTGACCGCGGCGGCCCCGGATTGCAGCGAGCCACGGATCGCCGCGAGTTCCGCCGTGCCGGGGTCCGCGATCCGGTGCAGGCGGTCGCCCGTGGCGGCAAGCTGGCCGGCGGAGACGCTGTGGTCGGACCCGATCAGCGCCAGGATGGGCCGCGGCAAGGAAGGGCACGGCGTGACGCGGCTGCCCGCCAGCGCGCCGGCCAGGCCGCCGGTGCCGCACCACAACACGCGCCCGGGGAGTGTACGGCCGGCGGCGACAATCGCGTCCAGGTCGGCGTCGGTCTCCGCATCGCGCATCGGCACCGTCAGGCCGCACGCGCGCAACGCCGCCGGCAGATCGACGCCGCTGTCGCGCCAGCGATCGCCGTCGCGCGCAAGCTGGCGGCCGCCGCGGGTGATGCGGCCCTGGAACGGGAAGGCCGGCGCCAGCACGCACTGGTCGAAATACCGCAGGCAGGCCGCGAGTTCCGCGGCGACGTGGCCGCGCAGCAGGCTGTCGATCTTTTTGAAAGCAATGTCGGCGCCCAGCAAGTGCGGTGCCAGTCGTTCCATCGCAGCCCGCGCGACACCAGCGTCCAGATCGCGCGTGCCGGCGTCGATCGCCGCTGTCGGCGGCAGGTCGTCCGCGCGCCACTGCACCGGCACCGGCCCGACCAGCGGAACGAACCGCGCGGCGCTATCGAGTGCTCCGGTGAGGTCGTCGGCGAGCAGGCGTAGCGTCATTCCCTCTCCCGTTCTCAATCGCGGTTGGACCGACCGCCCGAATGGCTGACACATACCGGCCGCTGCGCGCTCCTCGTGTCATGGCCGGGATCGGCATGCCGATAGCCCAACGTAGAATGCCACGCGTCGCAGGACCTCATCAGTCGCACCGCCACCGAATGAGCGCGGCGCGGATGGCGGAAGCGCGGCAGACCGGAGCACCGGCTGGTGGCAGCACGTGCGCGCGCATGGCGGCGGGGGTCACGATCCGGCAACCCGGCAGCGGTTGGCCGAAGCGCTGACCGGCCCGGCTTTTCATCCGGATTCGGGGGTTCACGAGCGGCCTTGGCAAGGACGGCACGGTTCGGCGTCGGAAAGGGCAGCATTTCTGCCTCTTTGATCCGGATCAAAGCGGGCGCGAGGCGCCGTTGGCAGGATGCGCCTGATGCGCAGCCGAAAAGGAGGCCCCCGCATGAGCACGACGCATCTCGCCCCGAGCCTCGGCTCCGGACAGGTTCAGTTGAAGCCGTTCCTGATCGCCCTTTTCATCGCGGCGGTGACGGCAGCGGTCTCGCTGGTCTTCACCGGTCTGCCGCACTGACGCCCTCACGCCGCTGGCGAGACGGCTGCCTGGGCCGCGACGGGGGCTTGCGGCGAGAGTGAGGGCGATCGGCGCGGCACCCTCACCCGGGTTGTGGAAGCGGTGCGATCACACCTCGATCACCCCGCCGCGCAGCCCCTTCGCGACCGCTTCGGCACGGCTGGTCGCTTCCAACTTGGCGAACAGCGCCTCCAGGTGGAACTTCACCGTATGCACGGAAATGCCGAGTCGCCGTGCCACGGCCTTGTTGGTCAACCCCTGCCCGACCAACGCCAGCACCTCCACCTCGCGGGGCGTCAGCGCCGGGGCGTCCTCCACCGCGCGGAAGCCGACGACCGGCGCGGAGCCTGGCCCGCGCACCACCAGCCCCGCCGCCACCGCCCGCAGCCCCGCGTCCAACTGCCCCGGCGCCACCGCAAGCGGCAGCACGCCGGCGAGTTGATCCGGCGCCGGCCGGTCGGTGAGCGCCAGGACCGGCGCCTCGGCCTCGGGCGGCGGTGTGGTGCCGGGCAGCAGATCGCACAGCACCACGTCCGCCGCCTCGGTCACCACCGTATGGCCGGCCGCCGCCAGCATCGCGGCCAGTTCGCGGCGACGCACCGGGTCGGTCACCACCAGCCGTACCAGCAGGCCGGTGTCGCTCATCCGGCGGGGCGTGCCGCGATCACCAGCGACAGGGTCTGCAGCGCCCCGGCCCGCAGCAGCCGCAGCGTCACGCCGTGGCCGATCCGTTCCGGCCCCATCGCCGCCGCCAATGCCCGGGCGCGCCGCACCGGCGTACCGTCCAGGTCCAGCATGATGTCGCCCGGCAGCACCCCCGCCGCCGCGGCCGGCCCGCCGGCGGCCAGGCTCACCACCATCATGCCGCTGTCGCGCCCTGCCGCCGCGCGCAGGCTGTCCGGCACAATCACCGGCTGCAAGCCGACGCCGAGCCAGCCGCGCGCGATGCGGCCCTCGGCCAGCAGCGGATCGAGCACGCGCTCGATCGTCGCCGCCGGGATCACCAGCGCGCGGCGCCGTGGCCCAGCGGTGGACATGCCGAGCAATCCGCCGGCGGTGTCCAGCACCGGCCCGCCCTCGTCGGCACCGAGCCGCACATCCAGGCGCAGCAGCGCGTCGATCCGCCCGCCGGCCTGGCTGTGCCACTCCGGCCCGGTGGCGTGCACCATGCCGAGCCGCCCGGTCGGTGCGCCGGAATCGTCCGCCCCAACCAGCAGTGCCAGGGCGCCGACGCGCGGCGGCACTGGCGCGGCGGCGGGCAGCGCGGCCTCGATCGGCTGCGCCAGCCGCAGGACGCAAACGTTGGTGCCGGGATCGCGGCCAGCGAGTTGCGCGGACATTTCCGAGCCGGCCCGGCGCAGGGTGAATCCGGTCCGGTCGGGCAGCGCCTGCGCCGATGTCACCACCACGTCCGGCCGCCACAGAATGCCGCTGACGTGGTGCCGCCCGGTACCGATGGCGACCACGCAAGGGGCCGCCGCGGCGACACGGTCGGCCAGGCCGGCGGAAATCTGTTCGAGAAGATCGGTCATGCGGGGCTCTCCTGCCGCGGTTGCGTTCGGCCGCCACAGTGCCCGTTGGCGGACCGGAGCGGCATCGGCCGGATGACCGGGTGAAGAGAATCTCGCCACGAAGCGGGCGAGGTTCTCTTCACCCGGTTGTTCGGCCGGGTCGGTTCGCACCGCGGCGCTTCCCATGTGGGGGGCGAAAGGACATCTTCCATGCCGCTCGACGACGCCGGTGAGCTCGACCCCTATTCCGCCCGGGTGGTGCAGGCGTTCGACCGCGTCGGCCCGGCCGTGGTGCATGTCATGGCACTGGACGCCAACGGGCGGGGACGCGGGCAAGGCTCGGGCGTGATCTACACGCCGGATGGTTACGCGCTGACCAACAGCCACGTGGTCGCCGGCGCGGCGCGGCTGCGGGTCTCGTTGACCGACGGGCGAGTGGTGGAGGCGACGCTGGCCGGGGACGATCCGCCCACCGACACCGCGGTGCTGCGGCTGGCGGCCGACGGGCTGCCGCATGCCGAACTCGGGCGCTCGGCGGGGCTGCGCGTGGGGCAGATGGTGGTGGCGATCGGCAACCCGCTGGGCTTCACCTGCACGGTGACCGCGGGGATCGTCAGCGCGCTGGGGCGCACCCTGCGCACCCGGTCGGGGCACAGCGTTGACAGCGTGATCCAGACCGACGCGCCACTGAACCCGGGCAATTCCGGTGGCCCGCTGGTGGCGGGCGGCGGCACGGTGGTGGGAATCAACACGGCAATGATCGCCCCGGCCCAGGGGATCTGCTTCGCCATCGGCATCGACACCGCCATCTGGGTGGCGACGCGGCTGATGCGCGACGGGCGGGTGCGGCGCGCCCGGCTGGGGCTGTCCGGGCAGACCGTGCCCCTGGACGCCCGGATGCGCCGGCGGCACGGGCTGACACAGGCGAGCGGCGTGTTGGTGATGGAGCTGGTGCCGGAAGGACCGGGGGCCAGCGGCGGGCTGGCGCGGGGCGACGTGGTGGTGGCGTTCGACGGGACGCCGATCGGCGGGGTGGACGATCTGCACCGGGCGCTGACGGCGGAGCAAGCCGGGCGGGAGGTGCCGCTGGGCGTGCTGCGGGCAGGCGAGACGCTTTCGATCCATGTCGTCCCCGAGGATGCATGATGGCGGGTGGCGAGGTCGCGCATGCGGGCGGGGGACCGGATAATCCGAACGGCCGCAGCCAAGACCGGGCACAAGCCAGCAGCCAAGACCAGGCACAAGCCAGGTGCGATTGCCCTGGTGCTGACGCATCTTGACCTCTCCCGCGAAGCGAGCGAAGTGTACGGGGGTGATTACCACCCTTCCCCCCGCCGCCGACCGGCACTTCGAAGACTACCTTGTCGGGGCGGTATTCGACCTTGGCACGTTCACGCTGTCCGAGGACGACATCGTCGCCTTCGCCACGCGTTATGATCCGCAGGCCATGCATGTCGATCGTGGCTGGGCGGCACAGGGGCCGTTCGGCGGCGTGATCGCCAGCGGCTGGCACACGGTCGCCGCGATGATGCGGCTGATCGTCGAGAACTTCCTGCCGCAAAACGGCCTCGCCTCGCCAGGCATCGACGAGTTGCGCTGGCTGCTCCCCGTGCGGCCGGGCGAAACGCTGCGTGTCCGGGGTACCGTGACCGAGGCTCGCCGTTCCCGCTCGCGCCCGGATCGCGGCCTGGTCACCAGCCTGGTCGAGGTGTTGAACCCGAGCGATGAGCCGGTGCTGACGATGCGGCCGATGAACTTCATCCGCTGCCGCCCCGAATCGCTTGCGTCCCCCAACTGACGCTCCGATCATGCCGGCATGGAGTCCAACGGCAAGCTCGACTGTTTGAAATGCGCCAGCTTCTGCTGCCGCATGGCGGGCTATGTGAGCGTCAGCCGTGCCGACATCCGCCGACTGGCCAAGCATCTCGGGCTGACGGTGCCGGCGTTCGAGGCGAAGCACATCGTCGAAAAGACCCGCAAGGGGGAGAAGCGCATCAAGTCCGGCTACGACACCTGCCAGTTCCTGAAGAACAATCATCTGTGCGGGGTTTATGAGGCTCGGCCGAAGGATTGCCGCGGCTATGTGTGCTGGAACCAGCAGGACGACACGGTGTTCCGCTTCGCCCAGATCTACCAGCTCCCGGTGACGAAACTGCGCAAGCTGGAAGCGGACGAGCGCAAGAAAGGCGAGCGTTGATCCAATTGCGGAAACACCGGCAAGGGTTCGGCCGTTGCCGGTCCGCGCGACGCCGGGAGCAGATGGGTGTGGATGGGAAGTGGCGGTCCGCGGATGCGGCGGCAACCGTCACTCGCGCGATCGCGGCCGACCTGGCGGCGCGGCCGATCGGCGCGGCGCCGCTGATCCATCTCGGCGACTACATCGATCTGGGCCCCGGCAGTGCCGGCGTGATCGAACTGTTGGCGCACGCCGCCCCGATCCCCGGCGTAACGACCATCAACCTGCGCGGCGACCACGAGCGGATGCTGCTCGAGGCGCTGGATGGCGACCGCGCCGCGGCGACCGACTGGCTGTGGTCCGGCGCGCGCCGCGCTGGCAAGCTGGGGCCTCGCATCGGACCTGCCGCGCGAGGCATGGGCAACCGCGCTGCCCGCATCGCATGTGACATTCCTGCACAGCCTGGTGTGGTCGCATCGCGAGGGCGACTACCTGTTCGCGCACGCCGGAATCCGCCCCGGCGAATCCGCCCCGGCGTGTCGGTGCCCGGTTGGCCTTCGACGACTACCGCGCGATGATCGCCTCGCCGGAGATCGACGCGGTCGCCGTGGTCGTGCGCGTACCTTCTCACTACGCGCCGACCCGGGCGGCGCTGGAGGCAGGCAAGCACGTCTATTGTGAGTGGCCGCTTGGACGCACGACAGAGGAGGCCGCGGAACTGTCGGCGCTGGCCACGGCCAACCGGCTAGTGACGGCGATCGGCCTGCAGGCCCGTGTCAATCCTGCCTTGATGCACATGAAGGAACAGCTCGAGGCCGGCTTCGTCGGCGACGTGCTGGCCGTCCATGTCAGCCTGATGCGTGACGGCGTCTTGTCCCGGCCGTCGCACCGCATTTGGCAGCGGGACGCGGCGCTCGGCGCCAACACGCTGACCATCGCCAACGGCCACACGGTGGACGCTATGCGCTTCGTCGCCGGTGATCTTCGCCAAGTGTCCGCTGTGGTGGCGACTCAGGCGAAGCAGTGGCTCGATACCGGCACCGGGACATTGCTGGACGTCACCTCGCCCGACAACGTGCTGCTCTGCGGCCGGCTGGCGAATGGCGGGGTGGCGTCGGTCCATGTCGGCGCCATTCCCTTCGCCGGCAGCGGCTATCACATGGAGATCTACGGCCGCGACGGAACGCTGGTCGCGGCGGGTGAGGATTGGCCGCAACTGAGCACGGTTTTCCTCCATGGGGCGAAGGGCAACAACACGCTCGCGCCGATGCCCGCGCCGGGGCGATTCACCTTCGCCACGCCCGGTACGCCGTCGGGTGAAGCCACGAACGTCGGTCAAATGTACGCGCTGTTCGCCCAGGCAATCCGCGACGGCGAAAGCCGCCAGCCGACCTTCGAGACCGCGGTGGACCTGCATCGCCTGATCGATGCCATAGCCCATCTTTGACACTCACTAAAAAAACTTCTGCAATATCAGCAATGTGTGCGGCGGATTTTCGCCGAGTAACACTACATTCGGGCATTGGGCGGGTCATGCGACGTATTTCCTGACCCCGCCCG
>Ga0307372_10002359_pt1 | contig 31405 bp, 28 predicted proteins | sample OX1MG_FD_202533 | JGI IMG/M metagenome (GOLD analysis project Ga0307372, IMG submission 202533) | Soil microbial communities from Risofladan, Vaasa, Finland - OX-1 | ecosystem: Environmental > Terrestrial > Soil > Coastal area > Acid sulfate soil | place: Finland: Risofladan, Vaasa | collected... | reverse complement strand
CATCTTGGCGGTCGGTACCGCGCTCGTCGGGGGATCCCCGGCGCGCGCCGCCGACCAAACTCCGATCAAGATTGGATTCATCTCGTCTTTGAGCGGCTATCTGGCCGCTCCCGGCAAGTACATGGAGGAAGGCCTCAAGCTCTACCTCCAGGAGCACGACTACACGATCGCCGGGCGCAAGGTCGTGCTCGACATCGCCGACGACCAAGGGAATCCCTCGGTCGGCCTCACCCAGCTGCGCAGACTCGTCGAACAGGATCACGTCAACGTGATCTTCGGCCCGCTCTCCGCCGCCGTGGGCTCGGCCATGGCGCCGTATCTCGACTCGCACAAGATTCCCGCGGTCTACCCGATCGTCTCGTCCGACGATCTCACCCAGCGCACGCCGGCGACCTACGTCGTGCGGACGGGCTGGACGAGCAGCCAGACCACGCAGCCGCTCGGCGACTACGCGTACAAGACGCTGAAGTATCGCAAGGTGGCCACGATCGGCTACGACTTCTCGTTCGGCTGGGAGAGCATCGGCGGCTTCGTCGCCACGTTCCAAGACGACGGCGGCAAGGTGGTCAAGCAGATCTGGACGCCGCTCTCCACGACCGACTTCTCGCCGTATCTCTCGGAGATCCCGCGCGACGCCGACGCCGTGATGTGCAGTTTCTCCGGATCGCTCGCCATCAACTTCATGAAGCAGTACAAGGCGTTCGGCTTGAAGGCCCCGCTGCTCTGTCAGGGCAACGCCACCGACGAGAGCACGCTCCAAGCCACCGGACCGGCGGCTCTGGGCGTGGTGACGGCGCTGCAGTACAGCGCCGCGCTCGACACGCCGGCGAACAAGAAGTTCGTCGCGGCGTACACCAAGGCGTACGGACACGGGCCTTCGTACTACGGCGAGGGCACGTACGTCGGAGCGATGGTTCTGGCCGGCGGAATCAACGCGCTGCACGGCAACATCTCGGACGCCGCGGCCTTCGTGAAGGCGATGCGCGGCGTCGACCTGGCCAACGCGCCGCGCGGTCCGATCCACTTCGACTCCTACGGCAATCCGGTGGAGAACGTCTACATCCGCAAGGTCGAAGAGGTTGACGGGCAGCTCGCGAACGTCGTGATCCAGACGGATCACAACGTCTCGCAGTTCTGGACGTACAACCCCGCGACGTTCTTGCAGCACCCGGTGTACTCGCGGAGCTATCCGCCGTGCAACGACTGTAAGTAGCGGAGTGACGATGCGCGCTATGGTGCTGGAGCGCTTCGGCGCGCCGCTGCAGCTGCGGGAGCTGCCGGAGCCCGTGCCGGGTCCGGGCGATGCAATCGTACGCGTGCAGGCGTGCGGCGTCTGCGCGAGCGACCTCAAGATCACCTCGGGGGCGCTCGTCGGGACGCCGCTGCCCCACGTTCCCGGTCACGAGATCGCGGGCGTGGTGGCGGCGGTGGGACCCGGCGTGACGTCGCCCCGGGTGGGCGACCGGGTGGCTTGCCACTTCTATCTCTCGTGCGGCAACTGCATCAACTGCCGCACGGGCCGCGGTACGGTGTGCCTGGCGCTTGCCGGGCGCATCGGCTTCGAGATCGACGGGGGCCTCGCGGAGCTGGTCCGCGTGCCGGCGGCGTTGTGCCTCCCCGTTCCCGACGGAGTTCCCCCCGAGGCCGCCGCCGTCGCGATGGACGCGATCGCTACGCCGTATCACGCGATCGTGACGCGCGGCCGCCTCGCCGCCGGAGAGACGGCAGCCATCGTGGGCGTGGGCGGCCTGGGCCTCCACGGCGTCGAGATCGCGCGTGCCGTCGGCGCGCGGGTGATCGCCGTCGACGTCGACGAAGGGCGCCTGGCCGTCGCGCGCGAGTTGGGGGCCGACCTGGCCGTGCGCTTCGATCCCGCGGCGTGGCCGCCCAAGGGCGTGGTCGCGGACTTGGTGCTCGACACGGCGGCCACCGCGCAGACGCTCTTGGGAGACGTGGCACTGCTGCGTCCCGGCGGACGCCTGGCGCTGGTGGGCTACAAACCCGGCATGGGAGCCGGTTGGGACACCGCGGACCTCGTGCTGAACGAGATCACCGTGCTGCCCTCGCGCGCCGCGGGGCGCGACGAATGCGAGCGCGTGCTCGATCTCTTGGCGATGGGGCGCATCCGCGCGGCCATCGACCGGCGGTATGCGCTCCAAGACGTGAACCAGGCACTCGACGCCCTGCGCGGGGGCAAGCTCAACGGCCGCGCGGTGGTGACGATCTAGCCGTGAGCGACCGGACCCAGCTCGGCTTCGAGCTCTTCCCAGCGCAGGACCCGCCCCAGGCAGACCTGCATGAGCTTCAGCGCCATCGCGTGCGCCTCGGGACCGTCCATCGTCTCGACGCACTCCTCGAGCAGCACCAGCTCGAGATCGCGGTTGACGATCTCGAAGGCGTTGCACAGCACGCAGCTGTTCGTGTTGATGCCGGCCAAGAGCACCGTGCGCGCGCCGTGGTCGCGCAGCACGAATTCCAGGTCGGTGTGCAGAAAGGCGCTGTAGCGCTTCTTGGTGTTCACCACCACGTCGCCGGGCCGGTAGAGCTCGGGGACGATCTGCGTGCCCGGCGAGCCCTCCATGTTGTGCTCGGCGCTGCGCGCCCGCGTGCCCGAGCGCTTGGATGCCCAGAACGGGTTGCTCTCGGCCTCGGACGGGCGGCGGTAGATGGTGACCACGTGCACCACGGGAATCCCGGCGGCCCGGGCACGATCGAAGATACGCGCGCTGCGTTCGACGACGGCGCGGGCGCGATCGGCGGCTACCGGCATGGTCGCAATCGCGGGGTCCAGATGACCCCGATGCATGTCGATCGCGACGAGAATGGGGCGTTCGAGCTTACGTTCAATCGCGGTCATGATAGCGGAGGCCTACGACGTCATGTGTGAGAAACCCTAGCCATGTCGTGTATTGACGTTCATGCTCATCTCATCCCCGGTTCGGTTGTCGAACGGCTCTTGAAGGATGGTGCCGCGCGCACCAACGACGCCGGCAACATGATCTACCTTCCGCCGTCGGTCAGCGGCGTGCGCGAGGCGATGGCCACGCCGTTCACGCCGGCGCTGCGCGACATCGACGTTCGCCTCGCCGCCAACGACAAGAACGGCATCGACCGCCAGATCATCTCCGTGCCGCCGTTCTACTTCGGCTACCGGCAGAGCCCCGAGGCTGGCCGCGCGTACGCGCGCGCCGCCAACGACGATCTCGCCAAGGCGGTGGCCGTCCATCCCGACCGCTTCTACGCGTTCGCGACCGTGGCGCTGCAGGATCCGCCCGCCGCCGTGCGCGAGCTGGAGCGCTGCATGGGGGAGCTCGGCTTCGTGGGCGTGGAGATCGGATCGAACATCGCCGGCACCGAGCTCGACGATCCCTCGCTCGAGCCGTTCTGGGCGACCTGCGTGCGCCTGGGCGCGCTCATCTTCATCCACCCGCATCACGTGGTGGGCGGCGACCGGCTCGGCGCCTACTACCTCTCGAACTTCTTCGGAAACCCCAGCGACACGGCGCTGGGCGCCGCGCGGCTGATCTTCGGCGGCGTGCTGGAGCGCCACGATCTCAAGATCGTGCTGGCCCACGCCGGCGGCGCGCTGCCGCAGCTGATCGGACGCTGGGATCACGGCTGGAGCGTGCGTCCGGAGGCCAAGTCGCTGCCGAAGCCGCCAAGCACGTACTTCAAGCGGCTCTACTTCGACACCATCGCGCACGACGACGTGATCCTCACGGACTTGATCCACCGAGTCGGCGCCGGGCACGTGGTCGTCGGCACGGACGCGCCGTATGACATGGGCATTCCCGACCCGCGCGCTCTGCTGGCGCGGCTGCCGATCGACGAGCGGGAGCGCGAGGCGATCCTGGGGGGGAACGTCGCGCCGCTGCTGCATCTCGAGGCCGCGCGCGGAGGGTAGAAACGTCATGAAGATCGCAGGAGAGCTCGAGGTCCATCGTCACTTCATCGACGGTGTCTCCTCGCCCAGCGCCAATGGCGAGACGTACGATCTCGTCGACCCGGGAACGGGCGAGGTGGCCGGAAAGGCCGCCCGCGGCGACGCCAACGACGTCGACCGCGCCATCGCCGCGGCGCGCCGGGCGTTCCAGGACGGACGCTGGTCGCAGCTGGGGGTGGTGCGGCGCGCGCGCATCCTCAACGCCTTCGCCGACGCCATCGAGGCGGCGCTGCCTCGCTTGGCCGAGGTGGAGACGCGCTACACGGGGCGTCCCATCCGCGAGATGCGCGCGCAGCTCTCGCGTCTGCCGGAGTGGTATCGCTACTTCTCGGCGGTCGCGCGCTCGTCGGACGACATCGTGACGCCGTTCGAGGGCCCCTACCACAACTACGTGCGGCGCATTCCCATCGGCGTCGTCGCGCAGGTGACGCCGTGGAACCATCCGCTGCTGATCCTGGCCAAGAAGCTGGCGCCGGCCCTGGCCGCGGGCAACTGCGTGGTCGTCAAGCCCTCGGAGCTCACCCCGGTCACCACGCTGATGCTCGCGCAGATCGCCAAGGATGCCGGCGTGCCCGACGGCGTGATGAACGTGGTGACAGGCTTCGGCCCCGAAGCGGGAGCCGCGCTCTCGTACTCCAAGGGCATCGACAAGCTCGACCTCACCGGCGGAACGGAGACGGGGCGCGCCGTGGCGCAGGCCGCGGGCGCCAACCTCATCCGCTGCTCGTGCGAGCTGGGCGGCAAGGCGCCGATGCTCGTCCTGCCCGACGCCGATCTCGACGCGACGGCGGCCGGAGCGGTCTTCGCGGCGTTCATCGCCGCCGGCCAGACCTGCATCGCGGGGACGCGCATCCTGGTGCAGGAGCAGATGGTCGAGCCCTTCCTTCAGCGCTTTCTCCCGCGCGTGCGCTCGCTGCGTCTGGGCCTGCCTCAAGCGGTGGAGACGCAGCTGGGCCCGCTGGTCGCGGCGCGCCAACTGGCGCGCACGGAGGAGTACGTCGCCATCGCCCTCTCCGAGGGCGCGACGGTCGCCTGCGGCGGCAAGCGTCCCGACGATCCGAAGCTCGCGGGCGGCTTCTACTACGAGCCCACGGTGCTCACGGGCGTCACCAACGGCATGCGCGTGGCGCAGGACGAGATCTTTGGGCCCGTGACCTGCGTGATCGCCTATCGCGACGAAGACCACGCGGTGGCCATCGCGAACGACATCCGCTATGGACTGGGCGCCTCGGTGTGGACCGCCGACGCCGCCCGCGGCATGCGCGTGGCCCATCGTCTGGACTGCGGCATCGTGTGGATCAACGATCATCACCGGATCGATCCGTCTTCGGTGTGGGGCGGCTTCAAAGCGTCGGGGATCGGCCACGAGAACGGCCACGAGGCTTACCGCGAGTACACCAAGACGCAGAGCGTCGTGGTCAACCTCGGCAAGCCCCCCGACTGGTACGGCACTACCGACGTCGTCCGCCTGAGCTGACTTCCGGCGGGCTTGCAAGGAGCTCGATGATGCAAGAGACGAGCGAGATCCGCGACGGCATGCGGATCGACTGGGACGTTCCCATCGCCATGGACGACGGCGTCGTGCTGCGGGCCGACGTCTTCCGCCCCGCTGCGGAGGGCCGCTACCCGGTCATCCTCTCCTACGGCCCCTACGGGAAGTGGCTCGTCTTCCAAGACGGTTACGTGACCGCTTGGGAGAAGATGGTGACCAACTATCCCGACGTCGCCATGGGCTCGAGCAACCGCTACCAGAGCTGGGAGATCGTGGACCCCGAGAAGTGGGTGCCCGACGGCTACGCGTGCCTGCGCGTCGACTCGCGCGGCGCCGGGCGCTCCCCGGGCTTCATCGAATGCTGGTCGCCCCGCGAGACGCGGGATATCCACGACTGCGTGGAGTGGGCCGCCGCCCAGGCGTGGAGCAGCGGCAAGGTGGGGATCAGCGGCATCTCCTACTACGCCATGAACCAGTGGCACGTGGCCTCGGACCCGCCGCCTCACCTCACCGCGATGTGCGCGTGGGAGGGCGCGGCGGACTTCTACCGTGATCTCAGCCACCACGGCGGCATCTTCTGCACGTTCGCGCCCAACTGGTACGACATGCAGGTCAAGTCCGTCCAGCACGGCCTGGGGACGCGCGGCTACCGCAGCGGGATGACGGGCGGCTGGGTCTCCGGTCCGCCGACGCTGACCTCCGAGGAGCTGGCGGCGAACCGCGCCGACCTGGGCGGCGACATGCGCAAACACGTGCTCGACGACGACTACTGGCGCGGGCGCTCCGCCGATTGGTCGAAGGTGACCGTGCCCTTCCTCTCCGCGGGGAACTGGGGCGGACAAGGGCTCCATCCGCGCGGCAACACCGAGGCGTTCATGCGGGCCGCCTCGCCGCAGAAGTGGCTCGAGATGCACGGCGGCGAGCACTGGACCTCGTTCTACACCGACTACGGCATCGCGCTCCAAAAGCGGTTCTTCGGCCACTTTCTCAAGGGCGAGGACACCGGCTGGGGCGAGCAGCCGCGCGTCTTGCTGCAAGTGCGTCACGTGGACCGCTTCGTCGAGCGCGCCGAAGAGGATTGGCCGATCCCGCGCACGCGGTGGGAGCGCCTCTACCTCCGCCCCGACGCGTTGGCGCTCGAGACGCGGCCGCCCGCCGAGGGCTCCACGGTCTCGTTCAACGCGCTTGGCGACGGCGTCACCTTCCTGACCACGCCCTTCGAGTCGGAGACCGAGATCACGGGGCCCCTGGCGGCGAAGCTCTGGGTCTCCTCTTCCACCACCGACGCCGACCTGTTTCTCGTGGTGCGCATCTTCTCGCCGGACTTCCGGGAGGTCGTCTACCAAGGCGCCCTCGATCCGCATACGCCGGTGGCGCAAGGCTGGCTGCGCGCCTCGCACCGCAAGCTCGACCCGGCCCTCTCGCTGCCCTATCGCCCCTACCATACGCACGACGAGCTCCAACCGCTCAAGCCGCGCGAGCCGGTGGAGGTGGACGTCGAGATCTGGCCCACCTGCATCGTGATCCCGGCGGGGTACCGCCTGGGCCTCAGCGTGCGGGGACGCGACTACGTCTATCCCGGCGGCAGCGGCGGCCGGCTCTCCAACATGAAGAACGAGTTCACGGGCGTCGGTCCGTTCCTTCATGACGATCCCGTCGACCGTCCCGCCGCCGTGTATGGCGGAACCACGACGATCCACGTGGGCCCGGGACACGAAGCCTACCTGCTGGTACCGGTGATTCCGACGAAATGACGCAGCGCCTCACGCCCATCGCCACCATCGATCTCCCCGGACGCGGCGGGGCGATGCAGTTGATCGCCCGGGACGGCTACCTCTACGCCGGGCACCTCTCTCCCGGCGGCGGAACCTCCGTGGTCGACGTGCGCGACCCGGCGCATCCGCGCGTGCTCGACGGCCTGGCCGGCTCGCCGGGAGCCTTCTCGCCGAAGGTTCAAGTGGCCGACGGTCTGCTCGTGGTCAACTACGAGCGGCGCACGGTGGACGCCGAGCGCTGCGGCGTCGCGGTCTTCGATCTGGACGACCCCGCGCATCCGCGCGAGATCGCCTACCTGCCGACAAGCGGCCGCGGCATCCACCGCCTCTGGTACGACGGCGGACGCTACGCCTATCTCTCGGGGACGGCCGAAGGCTACGTGGGACACATCCTGCAAATCGTGGATCTGCAGGACGTGCGCAAGCCGGAGATCGTCGGACGGTGGTGGGTCCCCGGCTCGTGGGCGGCCGGCGGCGAGCAGAACCAAGCGCCTCCGCCGCTGGGCTACTACCTGCACCACGCGATCGCGCACGGCGACCGCGCCTACGTGGGATGCTGGGACTACGGCCTGGTCATCCTCGACGTGAGCGACCGCACCGCGCCGCGCATGGTGAGCCACGTGGGACCGTGGGCGCCCAACGACGGCGGCAACACGCACACCGCCCTGCCGCTGATCGACCGCGGTCTGCTGGTGGTCACCGACGAGTCGACGGCCGATCTCGGCAAGGAGGCGCCCAAGCACGTGCGCGTCTTCGACGTCGGCGACGAGACGGCGCCGCGCGAGCTCTCGCGCTTCCCCGTGCCGGCCGGCGACTTCCGCACGCGCGGCGGCCGCTTCGGCCCGCACAACCTGCACGAGAACCGGCGCGGATCGTTCCAGAGCGACCGCACGCTCTTCGTCACCTACTTCAACGCGGGGGTGCGCATGGTCGACATCTCCGACCCCGCGCAGCCGGCGGAGCTGGCCTCGTTCGTGCCCGAGGCACCTCCGGGACAGGCCGCCGCCCAGGTCAACGACATCTTCGTCGACCGCAACGGCATCGTCTACGCGAGCGACCGCGGCTTCGGCCGGGTCTACGTGCTCGAGGCGCGCTGAAGACGAGGGAGGGCTTTGCCCTCCCTACACGCCCAGGTAGTCGGCGCGCACGCGCTCGTTCTGCGCCAGATCGTTGGGGGGACCGTGGTAGACCACGGTCCCTTTGCTGATCACGTAGGTGGTGTCGGCCATCGAGAGCGCCAGCGGCAGGTTCTGCTCCACCAGCAGCACCGCGATTCCGGTGGCCTTGAGCTCCGCCAGCTTCTCGTGGATCATGCGCACGATCATCGGCGCCAGACCCTCCGAGGGCTCGTCCATGAGCAAGAGGATGGGATTGGACATCAGCGCGCGCCCCACGGCCACCATCTGCTGCTCGCCGCCGCTGAGCTGGGAGCCGTAGTGGTGGCTGCGCTCCCTCAGGCGGGGCATGAAGTCGTAGACCGATTCCAGGTTCCAGCGGCCGCCGTTGCCGCCGCGGGCCCCGATGAGCAGGTTCTCCTCGACGGTGAGCGAGGGGAAGACGCGCCGGCCTTGCGGCACGAGGCCGATCCCCTGCTGCGCGATGAGGTGCGGAGGCATGCGCTGGAGCTCGATGCCGCGGAAGCGCACCTTGCCCTTTGCCGGCGGGCTGAAGCCGATGATGGAGCGGATGGTCGTGGTCTTGCCCACGCCGTTGCGCCCCAGCAGCGCGGTCACCGTGCCCGGCTCGACCTGCAGGGAGACGCCCTGGAGAATGTGCTTGTCCCCGTAGTACGTGTGGATGTCCTCGACCTCGAGGAGCATTGAGCTCATAGCTTCCCTCCGAGGTAGATCTCCTGGACCACGGGGTTGTCGTGGATGCCTTCCACCGTCTCCTCCGCCACGACGCGTCCGTAGTGGAGGACCGTGATGCGCTCCACCACGTTGAAGACCACGCTGAGATCGTGCTCGATCAGGACCATCGCCACGTCGCGGTGATAGGCGCGCAGCATGTCCGTCACCAGCACGGCGTCGGCGGCGGAGAGACCCGCCGTGGGCTCGTCGAGCAGCAGCAGCTTGGGGCGTTGGGCGAGCGCCATCAGGATCTCGACTTGGCGCTGCTCGCCGTGACCCAGCGCGCGCACCAGCCAATCGGCGCAATGGTCGAGCTGCACCTGCGCCAGCAGGCGCAGCGCCTCCTCGCGGAAGGCGCGATAACGAGTGCGGGGCACGAAGCATTGAAAGCGCGTCGGCGTGAGCGCCTGCAGGGAGAGCACCAGGTTCTCCACGACGGTCAGGCCCGGCAGCAGCGTCGTGGTCTGGAAGGTGCGGGCCAGACCGAGCCTGGCTCGTGCATGCGGAGGCATGCGCGTGATCTCGCGCCCGTACAGGTGCACCTTTCCCGAGGAGGGCTGGAGCTCCCCGGCGATCACGTTGAAGAGCGTGGTCTTGCCGGCGCCGTTGGGGCCGATGATGCCGCGCCGCTCGCCGTGGCGCACGGAGAGGTCGACGTCGTCGAGCACGTGAAGGCTGCCGAAGCGCTTGGAGATGCCGGTGAGCTGCAGGCAGGTCTCCGCGGTGGAATCAGGATCGTGCAAGGCGGCGACGGTCATCATTCTGGCCCCCGTGTGGGATTGGATGCCGCGGTCACCGGGGCGCTGGCGGCCAGCGAGAGCTCGCGCCGGCTCTGCGCGCGAGCCGCCAGCCGCTTGACCAGGCCCACGATGCCGTCCGGCGCGTACATCACCGTCACCACGTAGATGGCTCCGAGGATGAGCACCCAGCGTTGGGTGATGTCGCTCAGCGCATTGCTGAGGAAGACCAGGATGCCCGCACCCAGGAGCGGGCCGATCAGCGTGCCCGTGCCGCCGAGGATCACCATGATGAGCACCTGCGTCGTGGTGTCGAGGCTCAGGCTGCCAGGTCCGACGAACTCGTTGTAGTAGGCGAAGAGCACGCCCGCGACCGCCGCGAACATCGCGGCGATGATGAGCGCCAGGTAGCGGAAGAGCCAGACGTTGTAGCCCAGGGCCGCCATGCGCCGCGGGCGCTCCCGCGTTCCCACCAGCACGAGGCCGAACGGGGAGCGCACCATGAGCACCAGCAAGGTGAGGCAGACGACCAGCGCGGCAAGGGAGAGATAGTAGAAGCCGGCGTTGTCGGTGGTGTGGAACGGACCCACGTTCACCCGCAGAAAGCCCGTGATGCCGTTGTCGCCGCCGCTCATGGAGACCCATTGGTAGGCCAGGCCCCAGACGATCTCGTTGAGCGCCAGGGTGATGATGATGAAGCCCGCGTCCTCGGCGCGCAGGGCGAGCGCTCCAAACGCCGCGGCCGTGATCGCCGCCAACAGGATGGCGACGACGAGCGTGGGCCAGAAGTCGACGAAGTGGTAGCGCGTGGCTGCGATCGCCACGACGTAGGCTCCGATGCCGAAGAAGGCGGCCTGCATGAAGCTGACCAGGCCCGTGAAGCCGACCAGCAGGTCGAGGCTCATGGCGAGGATGCCGTAGATCCACGTCTGCGTGAGCAGCGAGACGTAGAACGCCGGCAGTCCCAAGCGTGGGACGGCGATCGCGAGCACCAGCAGGACGCCGATGATCGCGACGTTGCGCCACGGCCGGAGCATCAGACCTTCCTCCCAAACAGGCCTTGCGGGCGCACCGCCATGATGATGGCCACCGGCAGGAAGATCGTGAAGTAGGAGAGCTCGGGGAAGAGCGCCCGCCCGAAGGTGTTGACCAGCCCGATGATCATGCTGGCGATGAAGGCGCCCTGCAGGCTCCCCATGCCGCCGATGATCACGATGGCGAAGGCCAGCGGCAGCAGCTCGCCGTCGAGGCCCGGATAGGCGCTGGTGATCGGACCGCCCAAGTAGCCGCCGAGCCCCGCGAGAAACGCGCCCAGCGCGAAGACGAAGTAGAAGGCGCGGTTGACGTCGATGCCCAGGCCGCGGGTCATCTCCTCATCGTCGACGGCGGCGCGGATGATGGCGCCGAACTTCGTCCTCTGCTGGAAGACGAGCAGGCCCGCGGCGATGACCGTGCTGACCACGATGAGCGCCAGCCAGTACTCCGGGAAGACGAGATTGCCGAAATGAATCGATTCGGCGAACATTCTCGGCGGCGAGATCGATTGCGGGTCGCCTCCCCAGATCGCCAGCGACCCGTCGTCGATGATCAGCGCGAAGCCCAGCGAGAGCAAGAGCGCCGTCAACGGGTTGGCGTGGTAGCGATGGAGGAAGATGCCGTAGATCGCCAGACCCACGACCGTCGCGGCGACGCCGCCCGCCACGCCGGCGACCCAGAAGTCGACGCCGTGAAGGCCAAGCGAGAGCCCGACGTACGCCCCGAGGAGGTAGAACGCCGTCTGCGCGAGGTTGATGATCCGCATCAAGCCGAAAATCAGCGTGAAGCCGGCTGCGATGAGGAAGAGCAGGCTGCCGTGAGCGAGCCCGCCGAGAACGTTTTGCAGGTAGAACGCGTTGCCCAAGACTCTGCCGCTCCCGTGTTAGGATAACGCCGACCCGAGCACCTCCGGGTTGACGAGGTTGGGTGGCCGCTCGCCGCGCAGGAACGCCGTCACGTTGTCGACGATCGCGGTCGCGATCGCCTCGCGCGTCTCCAAGGTCGCGCTCCCCAAGTGCGGAGTGAGCACGACGTTGTCGAGATCGAGCAGACCGGCGTGGACCTCGGGCTCGCGCTCGTAGACGTCCAGCGCCGCGCCGGCGATGCGGCGTACCCGCAGCGCCTCCACCAGCGCGGCCTCGTCGACGATCGGCCCGCGGGCCGTGTTGACGAGGTAGGACGTGGGTTTCATGAGCGCGAGTTGGGGGGCGCCGATCAGATGATGGGTGCCGGGGTGGTAGCTCGCGTGCAGCGAGACGAAGTCGCTCTCGCGCAGGAGTGCGTCGAGGTCGCGGTACTCGACGCCAAGCTCGGCCTCTTCCGAGGGCGCGAGCGCTTGGCGCTTGTTGTAGAGGACGCGCATGCCGAAGCCGTGCGCGCGGCGCGTCACCGAGCGCCCGATGTCGCCGAAGCCGACGATGCCGATGGTCTTGCCCGCCACCATGCGCCCCGCGAAGTGGAGCGATTGCGAGCCCGGGAACATGCCGGCGCGCAAGCTGCGGTCGGCTTCCGGAATGCGCCGCGCCGCGGCCATGAGGATCGCCCAATGGAGGTCGGCCGTCGCCTCGGTGACGATGCTGGGGATGGTGGTCACGGCGATGCCGCGAGCCGTGGCCCGGGCGACGTCGATGTTCGCCGGATGAACGGCCCCGTTGGCGACGAGCCGCAGGTTGGCGCCGGCATCCACGACCTCGGCGTCGATCCGGTCGTGCAGCAGGCAGCAGATCACGTCGGCGCGTGCCGCCGCCTGCAGCAGCCGATCGCGCGAGAGGATCCGGCTGGAGTCGGGGTTGACCTCGACCTCGACGCCGGGGAGCTCGCGGAGACGCCGAAGCGGAGCCTCGACGATCGGCTGCGTGACGAAGATGCGCATGGGTACCTCTTACGGCGTCTTGATGCCTTGGAACGTTGTCGAGTAGACCGGTTGTTTCAGGTACTGCTGCGGCGAGAAGGTCCAGAACTGCGAGACGTTCGGATAGGTCTTGAGCACGACGTTCCAGGTCTTGCCGTACTTCGCCAGCGGTCCGGTCACCGTCTCGACCTGCCGCATGTAGATGTTCTCGACGGGGTTGTTGTACGCATCCAGATGCATCGGCCCGAACGGAGAGTCCGCCAGGCGTACCGAGCGCACGGCGGCCAGGAAGGCGTCGGTATTCTCGACGTTCCCGTGCACCTTCAGCATCGCGTCGTCGATCCACTGCGCCGCCGTAAAGAAGGCGGCCGCCATGTAAGACGGCAGCTTGCCCGTCTTCGCCGCGAAGTTCGCATCGAATTCCTGGGTCGCCGGGTCGTTGCGCCCCTCGGCGAAGTGGCCGACGCTGATGATCCCGTCGACCACGTCCGGAGGCAGCGTTCGGATGTTGGACTGGTCGGTGGTGGTCTCGTTGGCGATCAGCGGGATCTTGCCTTTGAGGCCAAACGCGTGCCACTGCTGAAGGAAGTGCACGGCGTCGGCGCCCACCATCTCCACGAAGACCACGTCCGGCTTGGCGGCCTCGATCTGCGAGAGGTAGGGGCTGTAGTCGGTGTTGCCGAGCGGAGTCCAGATCTGCTTGAGGACCTTGCCGCCCTTGTCGGTGAACGTCTGGTTGAAGCCGCCGACGTTCTCGTAGCCGAAGGCGTAGGCGTCGGCGATGGTCACGACGGTGCGATAGCCCTTGTCGTAGGCCCAGACGCCGGCCGGATGCGTCGGTTGGCTGCTGGTCCAGCCGGCGACGCGGATGACGTACTTGTCGACCTTGCGCTGGGTCAGATCATCGGCGGAGACCGTCGGCTCCAGGAACGGAATCTTATGCTGAATCGCGTAGGGCGCCACGGCCAGGCCCTCGTTGGCGAGGTAGGGCCCCACGATCATCTGGACGTGGTCCTGCTCGACGGCTTGCCGCGCCACGGTCAAGGCGCGGGCCGGATCGGAGCCGGTATCGTAGTAGGTGAATTGGATCTTTCGCCCGTCCACGGTGTCACCGTGCTGCGCCCAATAGAGCTTCCAAGCGGTGACCATGTCGTGGCCGGCGGCGGCGGCGGTGCCCGACTCGGAGGCCAGGACGCCGATGCGGATCGGGGGCTTCTCCGCGCCGCGCGCGGAGACGGCGGTCAAGGAGAGAGCTGCGGCGCAGATGGTGACGTACGCCGCGACGTGATGATGACGAAGCCAAGCGGAAACCCGTTTCATGCGGTCCTCCCAGCGTGCAAGCGTGCACAGGCGAGTAGCAATCTGCGGCCTCGAAAGTCGTCCCCTATTGTTCGCTCGATAAATACCAGAGTCCCTGTCGGGAACCTTCCGTACGGAAAGAGAATTGCCGCGGGGCGGCTCAGCCGCCCTGCCATCCCTCGGGCTGGCTCAGGCGCGCGGGCGCGCGCCCCGGTACCAGTCCAGGATCTCCCCTGCCTTCATGAAGGTGACGCCCTCGTGCCCGGCCATGTGCGCAAGCAGGCGCTCGAGGCTCGCGATGCGGTGCGGCACGCCGCTCACGTACGGATGGATCGCGATGGACATGACGCGCACGTTGTCGGCGCTCTCCTTGTAGAGCCAGTCGAACTGACGGCGCCCGCGCTCGTAGAGCTCGTCGGAGGCGTGACGATCCATCACGTAGATGACGATGTCGTTCATGTCGATCGGATACGGAACGGCCACCAGCGAGCCGTGCTTGGTGGCGATCTCCACGGGCTGGTCGTCCATCGGGCCCCAGTCGCAGACGTACTCGAGACCCTCGGCCGCGAGGTGATCGGGGGTGTCGAACGTCTCGCCCAAGCCGGGGCCCAGCCAGCCGCGAGGGCGCAGACCCGTCTTCTCCTGGATCACGTCCAACGTCCTGCGGATCACGCCGCGCTCGTCTTGCTCCATCATCAGCGGGCGCTGGTAGAAGCTGTGCCCCATCATCTCCCAGTCGGCGTCGACGCACGCCTTCACGAGCTGGGGATAGACGTTGCAGACGTTGGCGTTGATGCTCAGCGTGCACTTCACGCCGTGCGCGCTCAAGACGTCGAGAAAGCGCCAGAAGCCCACGCGCATGCCGTACTCGCCCCAGGCCCAGTTCGGCACGTCGGGGATGTACGCGCCCCCTTGCGGCGGCGAGATGGCCGTGCGGGGCATGGGTTGGTCGAAGCGCCACTCCTCGACGTTGACGATGACGTGGACGATGATCCGCGTGCCCGCGGGCGGCTCCAGGCGCGCGCGCCCGGCAATCGGCGAGTAGACGGTACGCAGCGCGGCGGCGGACATGACTCACCTCGTCTCGAGTTCACGAACAGATCGATTGGCAGCCTGATTGGCAGCGGAGCGCGCGCCATCCTTTGCGCTCGTGGAGGAAGGGGGCACCGTCCGCGTGCCGCAATAGGGGCGCGTGACTAGCCGCACGCTGATCCGCCGTCTCTATCGCGACGATTTCGTGCGCCACGGCGCGCTCGTCTTCGCGGGGACGATGGCGGGCAACGTGGGCGGCTACGTCTACCACTTCGCGCTCAGCCGGCAGCTCGGCCCCGTGGGGTACGGAGAGCTGCTCTCGCTGATCTCGCTGCTGATGATCGCCGGCGTTCCGGCCAGCGTCGTGGCGACGGTGGTGGCGCGCTACGCCGCGGAGTTTCACGCGCTGGGCGACCGCGACCACCTGCGGGGGCTCGTGGAGTGGATCGTGCGCGTGGGCGTGGTCGGCGGCCTGGTGGTGCTGGCGGTCGGGACCGGTCTGCTCGGGGCGATCGCGCGCTATCTCCACCTCCCCACGGCCACGCCAGTGCTCCTGGCGCTGATCGCCGGAGCGCTCAGCTTCTTCGGGCCGGTGATGCGGTCCGTGCTGCAAGGGTGTCACCGATTCTCGGGATTCTCGGCCTCCTCGGCCGTGGAGGGAGTCGGAAAGGCGCTTTTCGGGGTTCTGGCCGTGGCGGTCGGCTTCGGCGTGGCGGGCGCGGTGGGAGGCTTCGCGGCGGGCTCGCTGGCGGGGCTCCTCCTTACTCTGGCGCTGGTGCGCTCGGAGCTGGGGGAACGGGCTCCCTTCCGCATCGATCTCCGGCGCTTCGTCGAGACGACGGTGGGCGTCGGGGGGTCATCGCTGGCGACGACGGCGTTGATGACGGTTGACGTGGTGATGGCGCGCCACTATCTGCCCCCGCACGAGATGGGCTACTACGCGGCCGCGTCGCTGGTGGGGCGCTCCATCCTCTTCGCGCTGGGTTTCGTGCCCGGCGTGATGATCCCCAAGGCCAGCGCCCTGCACGCCAAGGGTGAGAGCGCGTCGGGCGTCCTGCTGCGCGGTCTGCTGCTGGCGGGAGCGGCCTCGCTGGCGGCGCTGATCGTCCTGGCCGCGGATCCCTCGCTCGCGGTGCGGATCGTCGCCGGCGGGCAGTTCCTTCCGGCGGCCCATTACGTGCTCGCCTACGGCGTAGCGATGATGTTCCTCACGGGGACCGCCACCTTGGTCTCGTACCGCACCAGCCTCCACCGGTTCGGCTACGTGCTGCCCCTGTTGGCTGTCGCGGCGGCCGAGGTCGCCGCGCTGGCGGCGTGGCACGCCGACGTGCGGGCTTTCCTGGCGGTGGTGGTGGCCGCCAACGCCGTCGGGTTCGGAATTTCGTTGTTCGGGGCAAATCCGCCGAATACCATCGTTTTGTTCGCCAAAGAAGCCTGATCGCCGAATAATTGGTAGGAGACGGCGGAAGCGGCGGCAAACTCTTCGTCTTATGGAACTCCGCCTCGACCGCGCCCGGGTCGAGCGATGCCGCGCCCTGGCGAGCGCCATCGCCGAGCCCGTCCACCGCTTCATCTCCGAGCACTCGACGGTGAGCGTCGAGCGCGCCGTGCTGCGTCTGCTCGGCGTCGACGGGGTCGTGGGCGACGAGGTGCCTGTGGCCAACGCCGTCGTCGACCGCCTGGAGGGGCACCGGCGCGCCGGCGGCGCGGCGCATTGGATCGGCGCGGGGATCGCCGAGACGGGGCGCCCGGCGCACGAGGTCGCGCTCGACCTGGCCGAGGGCCGGCTCACGTTCGAGGCGCTCGAGTCGACGCCGCGGGAGATGGCTCGCCGGGCTCTGGAGCCGCTGGTCCGCGCGGCGGTGGCCCGCGTGCGGGGCCGGCGCGCGGAGCGCGAGGCGCTGTTGGAGCGTCTGCCTCAGGGCGAGGCGCCGCTGCTCTACGTGATCGTGGCCAGCGGCAACATTTACGAGGATCGCCTGGCGGCGGTGGCCGCGGCGGAGGCCGGGGCGCAGATCATCGCCGTGATCCGCTCCACGGGTCAGTCGCTGCTGGACTACGTGCCGTATGGCCCCACGACCGAGGGCTTCGGCGGCACCTACGCGACCCAGGAGAACTTCCGCATCGTGCGGGGCGCGCTCGACGAGGCCTCGGAGCGCCTGGGGCGCTACGTGATGCTCACCAACTACGCCAGCGGTCTGTGCATGCCGGAGATCGCCGCCATGGCGGCGCTCGAGCGGCTCGACATGCTGCTCAACGATTCGATGTACGGCATCCTCTTCCGCGACATCAACATGAAGCGGACCTTCGTCGACCAGCACTTCAGCCGTATGCTCAACGCCGAGGCCGGCATCGTCATCAACACCGGTGAGGACAACTATCTGACCACGGCCGACGCGGTGGAGCAGGCGCCCGCCGTGTTGGCCTCGCAGTTCGTGAACGCGGAGTTCGCCCGCCGCGCGGGCATGCGCGACGAGCAGATCGGTCTGGGCGACGCCTACGAGATCGACCCCGACCTCGAAGACGGCTTTCTCCTGCAGGTGGCGCAGGCGCAGCTGGCGCGCCAGATCTTCCCGCGCGCTCCGCTGAAGTACATGCCGCCCACCAAGCACATGACCGGTAACGTCTTCAAGGGGCACCTGATGGATGCCATGTTCAACCTGACATCCGTGATGACGGGGCAGAGCATCCATCTCTGCGGGATGATGACGGAGGCGATCCACACGCCGTTCCTGGGCGATCGCGCGCTCTCGCTGGAGAACGCGCGCTACGTGATGAACACGGCGCGCCACTTCGGCGACGAGATCGCCGTGAAGCCCGGCGGCGTGATCGACCGGCGCGCGCGCCACGTGCTCGAGCAGGCCGAGCGCCAGTTGGAGCGCGTGGCGTCCCTGGGCCTGATGGGGGCCATCGAGGCGCGCTGCTTCGCCGAGGTCTCGCGCTCCCCGTCGGGCGGGCGCGGCGGCGAAGGCGTCTTCGAGCGCTCGGAGGAGTACTGGAATCCGCTCGAGGAAGCGCTCCGCCCTGGTCTTTCAGATGCTGTGCCGGCCGCGGCGGTGGTCTCGGCCGTGGCGGCCGCGCGATGAGGCTGGTGCGTCCGTACGGCGACACGCTGGACGACGGAGCGGTCCAGCTCTCGTTCACGCTGCCGATGACGTGGAGCGAGGCCGCCGACGAGGCTGCGCGCCGGCTGGTGGCCAAGATGGGCTTCACGGACGTGGCGGTGGCGGACGGACGGCCGATCGCCTCCGGATTCTCGCTCTTCGTCGTCTATGCGCGCACGCCGGCGAGCGTGGACGTCTCGCAGATCGCCGCCGATGTGCCCACGGAGCACGCGCTCACGATGGAGGAGATCGACGACCTGATCCGCCGCGAGTTCCGCCGCAAGCTGGTGGTGGTGGGGGCCTGCATCGGGACCGATGCCCATACGGTGGGGATTGACGCGATCATGAACATGAAGGGGTACCGCGGAGACTACGGGCTGGAGCGCTACCGCGAGATCGAGGCGCACAACCTGGGTTCGCAGGTTTCCGTCGAGGCGCTGGCGCGCTTCGCGCGCGAGCGGCGCGCCGACGTGATCCTGGCTTCGCAGGTGGTGACGCAAAAGGGCTCCGACGTGGCCAACTTCACGGCGCTGGTCGAGTTGCTGGAGGCCGAGCGCATGCGCGAGCGGGTGGTGCTGCTGTGTGGCGGCCCCCGCGTGACGAACCTGCTGGCGCAGGAGCTGGGCTACGACGCAGGCTTCGGCCGCGGCACGCTGCCCAGCGAGGTGGCGACCTTCTGCGTGCGCCGCTTGCTGGAGAAGGCGTGCCATGTCGGAGCGTGAGGATGGGGGTGCCGCGCGTTCTTCATCGGAGGGAGCGCCGCCGTCCAAGCCCGTCTCCGCGTCGAGGGTCCTCTTCGGCCAGCTGATGGAGCCGCAGCACGCGAACGTCTACGGAACCGTGCATGGCGGCGAGGTGATGCGGATGGTCGACACGGCGGCCGCCGTGGCGGCGATCAAGCATGCCGGCCGGATCTGCGTGACCGCTTCGGTGGACCGCATGGACTTCATCGCGCCGATTCGCGTGGGGGACTTCGTGCACGTGGCGGCGAGCGTGAACTACGTGCACCGGACGTCGATCGAGGTGGGGGTGCGCGTGGACGCCGAGGAGCTGACCACGGGCACGCGGCGCCACGTGGCCTCGGCATATCTGATCTTGGTGGCCCTCGACGAGAAGGGGCAGCGCGTGCCCGTCCCGCTGCTTTTGGCGGAGACGGACGAGGAGCGACGCAGGATGGCGGAAGGCGAGGAGCGATATCGTCTCCGGCAGCAGCTGCGGGAGCGCCCCGGTCGCTGACGACCCCGCTCGACTGGTCCCGCGCTCGAGCGTTCCCGTCCCGGAGGCACCCGACCCATGGCCGAATTCTCCGTCACCGACTTTGGACTCGGTGAGAGCAAGCTCGTGATACCCCAGGTGTTCACCGACACGCGCGGGTTTCTCTTCGAGAGCTACAACGAGCCGAAGTATCGCGCGTTCGGGATCGATCGCCCGTGGCCGCAGGATACGGTCTCGGTCTCGCGGCGCGGCGTGCTGCGCGGACTGCATTGCGATCCGGAGATGGCCAAGCTGGTGCAGGTGCTGCACGGCGCGGTCTACGACGTGATCGTGGACATGCGCCCCGGCTCCCCCACGTACCGCCAGTGGCAGAGCGTGGAGCTCTCCGACCGGTTTCAGCAGCAGCTCTACGTGCCGCCCGGCTTCGCCCACGGGTTTCTGGCGCTGGCCGAGGGGACCGTCTTTCATTACAAGTTCAGCATGACGTGGGACCCGGCGCGCGAGCAGGGATACCGCTGGGACGACCCCGCGCTCGGGATCGTCTGGCCCCTGGAGTCGATCGGCGGGGCTCCGTTGGTCTCGCCGAAGGACGCCGCGGCACCGCTGTTGGCGTAGCGGCACGCGTAGCGGCACGCCTGCCGCCCGGCGGCGCCGGCGTGCGCCTGCGTGCGCCAGCCCCCGGCGCGTGCGCCAGCCCCCGGCGCGTGCGCCAGCCCCCGGCGCGTGCGCCAGCCCCCCCACTTCTCTCGACTTGCGTAATTTGCACATTCGCGTGAATATTACGCACTTCGTGGCGCGTACGTGCGTATGACGCACGCGAATGTGAAAAATACGCAATCAGCGGAAAACGGGGGGCGGGGGCTAAGCGCCTGTCAGCAACCCTTTGGCCATCAAATAGTCGCGAAGTCCTTCTTGCCACGGCGGCATGCCGTACCCGATGGCCTCCAGCCCCTCGTGCGAGAGCACCGAGTACGCCGGCCTCCGCGCATACGTGAAGAACGCGTCGGACGACACCTGCTCCAGCCGCACGCCCGTCAACCCCGCCAAGCGGAAGATCTCCGCGGCGAACTCGAACCACGTGCACGACCCCGCGTTGGTCACGTGGTACGTTCCGAAGCGTCCGCTCTCCGCCACCGCGCGCATCGCCCGCGCCACGTCGCGCGTGTACGAGGGCGCCACGTGCTGATCGCCCACCACGCGGATCGTCTCCCCGGCACCGGCCTTGCGCAGCATCGTCTCGGCGAACGTGGTTCCCTTCACGCGCGATCCCGCCACGCCGTAGAGCCCGCACGTGCGCACCACGAACCACGCCGGGCCGTGGCGCCGCAGCAAGTGCTCTCCGGCCACCTTCGAAGCGGCGTACGCGTTCAGCGGCGCGGTCGCCGCCCACTCGGGATACGGCTCTTGCACTGCGCCGTCGAAGACGTAATCCGTGCTCACGTGCATCAGCGCGGCGCCCACCGCCGCGCAAGAAGCGGCCAGCGCGTCAACGCCTAGCGCGTTCACGGCAAAGGCCCGCGCGGGCTGCGCTTCGCAGATCTCCACGTCGTGGAATGCCGCGGTATTGATGACCAGCGTCGGGCGGTGCGCCTCCAGAGCGCCCAGCAGCGACGAGCCAACCTCCAGGTCGAAGAGCGGCCGGTTCAGCGCGACCGGGCGCAGATCGCCAAAGGCCTCCATCACGTCGATCCCGAGCTGCCCACGGGATCCGACCACGGCGACGCGATCCAACAGACTCATGGCGCGCCGCTTCGCGCCGAGCTAGACGCGCGCCTTCGCCAGGTCGTCGAACGTGGCCAGCGCCGAGGCCACCACCTGATCCATGTTGTAGTAGCGATATTCCGCCAGCCGCCCCACGAAGGTCACGTGGCGCTCGCGCGAGGCCAGCTCCGCGTACCGCTGGTAGACGGCGCGGCACTCCGGATTGGGGATGGGGTAGTACGGATCGCCCTCCGCGCGGGGGTACTCGCGGACCACCGTGGTCATCGGATGCGCTTGCCCCGTCACGTACTTGAACTCCGTGGTGCGCGTGTAGGGCACGCTCTCGTCGGGCTCGTTGATCACCGGCGCCTCCTGGTAACGCTCCACGCCGTGCGTCTCGAACTCGAAGTGCAGCGAGCGGTACGGCAGCGGCCCGAAGCGGTGCTCGTAGAACTCGTCGATGGGGCCCGTGAAGACCACGTGGCCGAAGCGCTCGCGGTCGGCGATCTCCCGGTAACTCACGCCCAGCGCCACGTCGATCAGCGGGTGATCCACCATCGCCGCGAAGAGCGCCCCGTAGCCGTCACGCGGCATCTGCTGGAAGGCGTCGGTGAAGTAGCGGCAGTCGCCGTTGACTCGGGTGGGGATGCGCCCGCACACGGTGGGATCGAGCTGCGAGGGATCGAGACCCCACTGCTTGCGGGTGTAGCCGCGGAAGAAGAGCTCGTAGAGCTCGCGTCCCACCTTGGCGACGATCGCGTCCTCCGAGGTGGCGATCCGCGCCACCGGCTCGGCCCGCGAGGCCAGGAAGGCCGCCGCGGCGTCTTCCGACATGGGCACGCCGAACAGGTCGTTGAGGGTCACCTGATTGATCGGGATCGGCACCAGCCGCCCGCGTACCCGAGCCAGGACCGCGTGCTCGTAGGGGCGCCAATCCGTGAAGCGCGAGAGGTACTCGACCACGCGCTCCGAGCTGGTGTGAAAGATGTGGGGGCCGTACAGGTGGATGCGCACGCCGTGCTCGTTCAGCGGATCGTAGGCGTTGCCGGCCAGGTGCTCGCGCCGGTCGATCAGCAGGACACGGGCGCCCAAGGCGGCGGCCAGGCGTTCGGCCATCGTGGCGCCGGCGAACCCCGCCCCCACCACCAGGTAGTCGTACATGGTGGACGCCTGTTGCGCAAGCCGGCACAGGTTTACCTCCCGCCGTCCGATAACTTCCCTAGGGCGTGGGTGTGAGCAGTCGGTGCGAACGCACGGGGGGCGTTGCGCGGCCGCGACGGGAGGACAGTGCTGGGTGAGTTGCTCGCGTGGTTCACGGGCAAAGAGGTGAACCGTCGTAAGTTCCCGCGCAAGCGGAAGCCCTTCCACGCAACGTACAGCATCGACGGAGGCACCTCGCGGAGGCCGGCCATCGGGCTCGACATCGGCGGCGGTGGGATGTGCATCATTACCCAAGAGGATCCCGGCCGCGACGAGTTCGATCTGACCGCGCTCATCGAGCAGCGCACGTTGCGCATGCGCGCGAAGATCGTCTGGCGCGACAAGGTGAACCATCAGGGCAAGACCGTCCACCGCATGGGCATGCGCTTCACCGGCATCCCGGCCGACGACTGGGACGCCATCGTCCGCTACACCACGGACCGCCCCGTCAGCGATCAGAACAAGCTCCAAGAGGAGCTCGAAGCCGTTCGCATGACCCCGGACGAGACCGACCGCCTGGTGCCGCAAGCCCTCCAGCAGCGCCTGCTGACCATGCTGGTGCAACGCCGCCGCCTGGCGCCGCTGAACCCCAAGCAGACGCCCCTCGTCGCCTACTTCTATGGAGGCGTCTCGCGCCACAACGGCTCGCCCTACCACCGGCTCACCATCCAGAGCAAGGTCGTGCTCGACGACGGATCGGACGAACACTTCGAGACCCGCTTCATGTTCGACGACCGCGGCGAGCAGGTCACGATGCTCAACTGAACCAAACCTGCCGCCCATGGGCAAGACGGCGGTCATCACCGGCATCACGGGGCAGGACGGCTCCTATCTCGCGGAGTTCCTCCTCGAGCAGGGCTACCGGGTCGTCGGGGTGACGCGCCGGACCAGCACCCAGGTCAACGAGCGCATCAGCCATCTGGAAGGCAAGATCGAGCTCATGTCGGCCGACCTGCTCGACCAGAGCTCGCTCACGGCGGTCCTGCGCGAGTACCGGCCGGACGAGGTCTACAACCTCGCCGCGCAGTCGTTCGTGCCCGCGTCGTGGGGGCAGCCCGTGCTCACCGGGGAGTTCACCGCCTTGGGCGTCACGCGCGTCCTCGAGGCGATCCGCGCCGTCGAGCCGGGCATCCGCTTCTACCAGGCCTCCTCGTCGGAGATGTTCGGCAAGGTCGCCGAGGTGCCGCAGCGCGAGAGCACGCCGTTCCACCCGCGCTCGCCGTACGGCGTGGCCAAGGTGTACGGCCATTGGATCACGGTCAACTACCGCGAGTCGTTCGATATGTTCGCCGTCTCCGGCATCCTCTTCAACCACGAGTCCGAGCGCCGGGGCCTGGAGTTCGTGACGCGCAAGATCTCCGACGGCGTGGCGCGCATCAAGCTGGGCTTGGCCGGGGAGCTGCGCTTGGGCAACTTGGACGCCCAGCGCGATTGGGGCTTCGCCGGCGATTACGTGCGCGCCATGTGGCTGATGCTCCAGCAGGAGCAGCCCGAGGATTTCGTGGTCGCCACGGGGCGCACGCACGCCGTGCGCGACTTCGTGCGGCTGGCGTTCGATGCGGTCGACTTGCCATGGGAGCGCTACGTGGTCACCGATCCGCGCTTCGTCCGTCCGGCCGAGGTCGATCTGCTGATCGGCGATCCCGGCAAGGCCAAGGCGAAGCTGGGCTGGCAGCCCGAGACGCCGTTCGAGCAATTGGTCGAGCGCATGGTGCGCGCCGATCTCGATCGTCTCACGCGCCTCGCCGCGGTCTAGCGGTCATGCGAGCCCTGATCACCGGAGCCGGCGGCTTCGTGGGCCGGTATCTCGCCGAGGAGCTGACGGCTCGCGGCGCCGCCGTCACCGCCACCGGCGATCACGCCGCGCCGCCCGCGTGGTGCGCCGCGATGCCCACCCTCACGTGGAGCCAGCTCGACGTCCGCGACGCCGACGCGGTGGAGCGCGCCACGGCCGCGGCGGCCCCAGACGCCATCTTCCACCTGGCCGCGCAGTCCTTCGTGCCGGAGTCGCTGGCGCGTCCGCGGGAGACGTTCGAGGTCAACGCGCTCGGCACGCTGGCGCTCTGCCAGGGCGTCGCGCGGCTGCGCGCGCGCGGCTTTGAGCCCCTGGTGCTGATCACCTCGAGCGCGGAGGTCTACGGCGCGGTGGCCGCCGGCGAGGTGCCGGTGGACGAGCGCCGCGCCGCCAATCCGGCCAACCCCTACGCGGCCAGCAAGGCCGCGCAAGAGGCGGTGGCCTTGGCGGCTTGGCACGCCTGGGGCGTGCGCTGCGTGATCGCTCGCGCGTTCAACCACATCGGTCCGGGGCAGAGCCCGCGCTTCGTGGTGCCCTCCTTCGCGCGGCGCCTGGCGGAGATCGCCGCGGGCGGCGACCCGGTTTTGATGGTGGGCAACCTCGAGAGCCGGCGCGACTTCACCGACGTGCGCGACGTGGTGCGCGCCTATGCGCTGCTGGCCGAGCGCGGGCGCCCCGGCGAGATCTACAACGTCTGCAGCGGCCACGCGTACGCCATCAAGGATATCCTGCGCGAGCTGATCCTGCTCGCGCGCGTTGGCGTGGAGGTGCGCGAGGATCCCGCGCGCCTGCGTCCCAGCGACACGCCGATCCTCTTGGGATCCAACGCCAAGCTGCGCGCGGCGACGGGCTGGGAGCCCGCGTACCGGCTGGAGCGAACGCTCGAGGACGTCTACGCCTACGAGCGCTCGTGCGTCGTCTCGGCATGAAGATCGCCTACGTCGAGATGGTGGGGGGCGCCGCGGGCAACATGCTGGCGGGAGCCTTCGTGGACTTGGGCGTGCCGCTCGAGATCATCGATGCGGCGCTGCGCACCATCCCCGTGGAAGGCTGGCGCATCGAGACCTCGCGCGTGGTCAAGCGCGGCATCGCGGCCACGTATCTCGACGTGATCGTTCCCGGCGAGGACGAGCCGCACGACGACCACGACGAGCGCGCGCACGGCCATGATCACGAGCATCACCACGAAGGCAAGCCCACGCGGCGCCTGAGCGACGTGCTCGCCGTGCTCGAGCGCTCGGGGCTCTCGCCGCGCGTCAAGCAGCAGGCCGCCCGGATCTACACGCGCCTGGCCGAGGCGGAGGCGCGCGTGCACGGCACCACGGCCGACCGCATCCACTTCCACGAAGTCGGCGAGATCGACGCGATCGTCGACGTCGCGATCACCTGCATCGCGCTGGAGTGGCTGGGCGTGGAGCGCCTCTACTGCTCGGCGTTCCCCGTGGGCACCGGCGAGATCCGGATGGCGCACGGGGACTACCCCAACCCGCCGCCGGCGACCCTGGACCTGCTGCGCGGCGCCCCCCTGCGCCCGGTTGACGTGCGCGGCGAGCTGGTCACCACCACCGCCGCGGCGATCCTGGGGACGCTGGTGGAGCAGCCGGGCCTGCGCCCCGCGATGCGCGCCGAGCGCGTGGGCTACGGCGCGGGGCGCAGCGACTTTCCCATGCCCAACGTCACGCGGGTCACCGTGGGCGAGCCCTTGCTCGAAGCGGGGCCGCCGCAGGGGGCGGGCGCCGGCGCCGAGCTCGCCGCCGCCGAGGGCCTTGAGCGCGACGAGGTGGCGATCCTCGAGGCCAACGTCGACGATATGGATCCGCGGTGGTTCGAGGGGGCGTTCGAGGCGCTGCTCGCCGCGGGCGCCTACGACGTCTGGCTGACGCCCGTCCAGATGAAGAAGTCGCGTCCGGCCACGCTGGTGGGGGCGGTCTGCGCGCCGGAACGCGCCGGCCAAGTCGCCAAGGCGCTGCTCGAGCACACCACCACGCTGGGCGTGCGCATCCGCCGCCAGGAGCGCCTGGTGCTTGCGCGCCGCATCGAGACCGTGCAGACGGCGCACGGTCCCGTGCGCGTGAAGGTGAGCCGTCTGCCGGGCGGACGGGAGCGCCGCACCGTCGAATACGACGACGTTCGCGCGCTCGCTCTCGCTCGTGCGCTGCCGGTCGAGGCGGTGCTGCGCGAGATTCGCGCGCAGGTGGAGGGAGCGCCGTGATCGAGACCGTCGAGTCGTTGGAGCTCAAGGAGCGCCGTCTGCGCGCGCTCTTGCGCGAGATGGGCTCGTGTCTGGTGGCCTTCAGCGGCGGCGTCGACTCGGCGCTGGTGCTCAAGGTGGCGGTGGAGGAGCTGGGCGATCGCGCCGTCGGCGTCACCGGGCGCTCCGAGAGCCTGGCGCCGCGCGAGTTGGCGGGTGCCCTCGACCTCGCGGTGCTGGTCGACGCTGGCCACGAGCTGGTCGAGACCCACGAGATGGAGGACGAGCGCTATCTCGCCAATCCGGTCGATCGCTGCTACTTCTGCAAGTCGGAGCTCTTCACGCGGCTGGCATCGCTGAAGGCGGCGCGCGGCGCCGCGTACGTCTGCGACGGCTACAATCTCGACGACGGCGGCGACTGGCGCCCCGGGCGCAAGGCGGCCGCGGAGCACGGCGTGCGCAGTCCGCTGGCCGAGGCCGGCTTCCGCAAGGACGACGTGCGCGCGCTGGCCCGCAAGCTCGGCCTGCCGGTGTGGGACAAGCCGGCGCTCGCGTGCCTCTCCTCGCGCGTGCCCTACGGCGCGGCGATCACGCAAGAGATCCTGCGCCAGATCGACCAGGCCGAGGTGGCCGTGCTCGCCGAGGGCATCTCGCAGGTGCGCGTCCGTCATCACGGCGAGGTGGCGCGCATCGAAGTGCCCGCCGAGGAGCTCGCCCGCGTCCTGGAGCCCGGGGTGCGCGAGCGCATCACAGCGGCCTGCCGGCGCGCGGGGTACCGTTTCGCGGCGCTGGACCTGCTGGGCTACCGCAGCGGGTCGATGAACGAAGGGCTGCGCGGCGGCTCCGCCTAACGCAAGGCGCCGTGTCGGCATTCGTCTTCAAGAACCGCGGCGCCATCCTCTCGATCGGCGCCCTGTTGCTCGTGATCTTCGGCCGCCCCTCGCCCGCGGGCGCGGCGGCGGGGGTGATCGTGGCGCTGCTGGGCGAGGCCCTGCGCATCTGGGCCGTGGGATACTCGGGCGTCACCACGCGCGCCGACCACGTGACGGCGCCCGCCTTGGTGACCGCGGGGCCGTACGCCTACGTGCGCAACCCGCTCTACGTCGGCAACTTCATCACGGCGGTGGGCTTCACCATCGCCTTCGTCTCGGGCCTGGCCGCCCTGCCGGCGCTGGTGCTGACCGCCGTGGCGCTGGGTCTCATGGTCGTCACCTACGCGATCATCATTCCGTACGAAGAGGCGTATCTGGCCGGCACCTTCGGCGAGCCCTTCGCCGCTTACATGCGCGCCGTGCCGCGCGTGATACCGAGGCCGCCACGCGAGCGGGGCGCGGGCACGTATCGCCCCGAGGTGATCTGGCGAGCCGAGACGCGCACGTTCGTCACCTTCGCGGTCGTCCTGGTCATCCTGGCGGTTCGCTTGTGGCTCTTGCGGTAGCACCGCGCCCAGCGTATACTCCTCGTACGGAACCTCGAGTGGTTCGTCGTTGCAGTAAGGCCGAAGCCTGAAGGCCGCGTGATGCGGCAGCGTCCGGTCTCTAGACCGGGCGACGCGCTTCAGACGCTGGACTCCCGCCCTCGCAGGCGGGTTGGAGATGGCGGTCACCCGCCGGAAAAGAAGGTGACGGAGCCGCGATGTCGGCTCCGGAGCCGATGCCAGGATCGGGTCGGAGACCGGCGCAGTAGGACGCCGGACGAGGGTGCGCAAGGCGCCCGAAAGACGGTCGCGGTGAGGGAAGCCCCCGAGCTGCGACGTACGCCGACTGGGGACTAGTAGACCACTAGCGCCCGGCAAACCTCGCAGCGACTCGAGATTACTCGGGGTTTCGTGCTGCCTTCCACGACACGATAGGTTCGTCTCGCGACGAGGGCGAAGCCCCCTCGGCCGCGGACCCCGGCGCGCTCGCCCGGGAGCGGCGAATCCGACGGAGTTGGAAGCAATCACATGGCTAAGACGGTGATCCTATCGGCTGCCCGCACGCCCTTCGGGCGCCTCGGCGGAGCGCTCTCGTCGCTCCCCGCCACCACGCTCGGGGGCGAGGCCATTCGCGGCGCCATCGAGCGCGCCGGCATCGACCCCGGCCTGGTCGACCACGTGCTGATGGGCGAGGTGCTGCAGGCCGGCGTCGGCCAGGCTCCCGCGCGGCAGGCCTCGTTCAAGGCGGGCCTGGCCAAGACGGTGACGAGCGAGACGATCAACAAGGTGTGCGCCTCCGGCATGGTCGCGCTGGCGATCTCGCGCTTGCTGATCGAGAGCGGGCAGAAAGACGTGATCGTGGCCGGCGGCATGGAGTCGATGAGCAACGCGCCGTACCTGTTGGAGAAGGCGCGCTTCGGCTACCGCTACGGCGACGGGCAGCTCGTCGACGCGATGGTGCGCGACGGGTTGTGGGACTACTTCTTCAACGTGACGATGGCGTACCAAGGGGCGCAAGTCGCGGCGGAGCTCGAGCTCTCGCGCGAGGAGCAGGACCGGTGGGCGCTGCGCAGCCACAACCGCGCCTCGGCGGCCACCACCTCCGGCGCCTACGGCGCCGAGATGCTGACGCTGAAGGTGGGGCAGAAGGCCGCCGCCGGAAAGCTGGTGGTCGACCGCGTGCCGCAGCAGCAGAAGCCGCGCGTTCCGGTGCATGCGGGCGGCAACGGCGGCGGCGCGAGCGTGTGGGACCACGTGCCCCCCGAGAGCATGGTGGCCAGTCCTGAAGTCTACTCGCCGTACGTGACGGGCGAGGTGCCGTTCGCGGCGGTCGACGCCGACGAGGCGATCCGCCACGACGCCAATCTCGAGGCGATGGCCAAGCTCAAGCCCCTCGACAAAGGCGGCTCGGTCACGGCGGGCAACGCCCCCGGGGTGAACGACGGCGCCGCGGCGCTGGTGCTCACGAGCGACGCATGGGCGCGCAGCCACGGCGTGGAGCCGCTCGCGGAGATCCTGGGTCACGCCGATGCGGGCTGGGATCCGCCGTACCTGGCGCTCACCCCGGCGATGGCCTCGCAGAAGCTGCTCGACAAGCTGGGCTTGAAGGCCTCGCAGATCGACCTCTGGGAGATCAACGAAGCCTTCGCCTCCGTGACGCTGAGCTCGCTGCGCAAGCTGGGCATCGACGAGGAGAAGGTCAACGCCCAAGGCGGCGCCATCGCGTTGGGCCATCCCATCGGAGCCTCCGGAGCGCGCATCGTGACGACCCTGGTGCACCAGCTGCGCGCGCGCGGCGGCGGCATCGGCATCGCGGCGATCTGCTCCGGCTCGGCCCAGGGCGACGCGATCGCCGTGCGCGTCGGCTAAGAAGCTTCGCAGGTCAAACTCGAGCACTCCGGGGCCCACGCGGGCCCCGGAGTCTGCGTGAGACGAGGCAGTAGAGGCATGAAGGTTTTGGTCATCGGTGCCGGCCAGATGGGTGCGGGCATCGCGCAGGTCGCGGCGCAGGCGGGATATGCCGTGCGCCTCTACGACGTGGAGCAGCGCTTTCTGGACCGCGGCTTGGCGGCCATGCGCAAGAGCCTCGACCGCGACGTGGAGAAGGGGCGCAAGAGCGCCGACGAGCGCGACGCCGTCCTCCGCGCCGTCGAGCCCACCACCGTGCTCGAGGCGTGGGACGCGGATCTGGCGATCGAGGCCGCCACGGAGAACCTGGCGGTCAAGCTCGATCTCTTCCGCAAGCTCGACGAGCTGCTGCCGCGCCCGGCGATCCTGGCCTCCAACACCTCGTCGATCTCCATCACGGTGCTGGGCGCCGCCACGTCGCGCCCCGAGCGCGTGATCGGCATGCACTTCATGAACCCCGTCCCGGTGATGAAGCTGGTGGAGATCATCCGCGGCATCGCCACCAGCGAGCAGACCTACGGCGTGGTGCGCGGGGCGGCGCTGGAGATGGGCAAGACCACCGTCGAGGTCAGCGACTACCCGGGCTTCGTGGCCAACCGTATCCTGCTGCCGATGCTCAACGAGGCGGTCTATGCGCTCTACGAGGGCGTCGCCGGCGTGGAGGACATCGACACGGTGATGCGCCTGGGGCTCAACCACCCGATGGGGGCGCTGCAGTTGGCCGACTTCATCGGCCTGGACACGTGCCTGGCCATCATGGAGGTGCTGCACGCGGGCCTGGGCGACGACAAGTACCGTCCGTGCCCGCTGCTGAAGAAGATGGTGGCCGCGGGCTGGCACGGCAAGAAGAGCGGCAAGGGCTTCTACGTCTACGACGAGAGCGGCACGACCCCCAACCCCGAGATCGCGCGATGAGCAGCGTCATCGAGAGACCCTCGGGCATCGGCTTTCAGTTCAGCGACGAGCAGGTGGCCGTCGCGCACCTGGTGCGCGAGTTCGCGCAGCGCGAGATCGCTCCGCACATCGCGCGCTGGGACAAGGAGCACACGTTCGTGCGCGAGCTCTACGCCAAGCTCGCCGACGCGGGGATCCTCGGCATGACCATCCCCGAGGAGTACGGCGGGGGCGGCTCCGACGCCGTGACCTATGCCCTGGTGGTGGAGGAGCTGGCCAAGGCCGATGCGGGCGCCGCCGTCACCTTCAGCGTCCACGCCATGGTGGCCGCCGCGATCGAGGCGACGGGGACGCCGGAGCAGAAGCGGCGCTGCCTGCCGAAGATGGCCTCGGGCGAGTGGCTCGGGGCCTTCGCCTTGACCGAGCCGGAGAGCGGCAGCGACGCCGCGGCGCTGCGCACGCGCGCCGAGCGCGACGGCGACGAGTACGTGATCACCGGGCGCAAGCAATGGTGCACCAACGGCGGCTACTCCGGCGTGGTGATGGTGATGGCGCGCGCCGGCGGCACCGGAGCCGAGGGCATCAGCTCGTTTCTCGTCGAGAACGGCACGCCGGGCATGGTGGTGGAGCGCGTCACCGAGAAGCTGGGGATCCACACCTCCAACACCGTCGATCTCGCCTTGGACGGCGTGCGCGTGGGCGCAGGCGCGATGCTGGGGGCGCCGGGGCGCGGCTTCCGCCAGGCGCTGCAGACGCTCAACGCGGGGCGCATCGGCATCGCCGCGCAGGCGTGCGGCATCCTCGCGGCCTGCCTCAAGGAGTCGATCGCCTTCGCCCGGGAGCGCCGTGCCTTCGGCAAGGCCATCGGCGCCTACGAGGGCATCTCGTTCAAGATCGCGCGCATGCAGGTCGATCTCGACGCCGCGCGCCTGTTGATGTACCGCGCCGCGTGGCTGAAGGACCAG
>Ga0307372_10002358_pt1 | contig 31407 bp, 31 predicted proteins | sample OX1MG_FD_202533 | JGI IMG/M metagenome (GOLD analysis project Ga0307372, IMG submission 202533) | Soil microbial communities from Risofladan, Vaasa, Finland - OX-1 | ecosystem: Environmental > Terrestrial > Soil > Coastal area > Acid sulfate soil | place: Finland: Risofladan, Vaasa | collected... | reverse complement strand
AAACACTCGGTCGAGGACCTCATGCGAATACAACGCAGTCTCAACGGACGACCACGCAAGACGCTCGACTATATGATGCCTGTAGAGAAACTTGCCGAGCTTGTTGCGTTGACCGGTTGAAGTCGCCTTGTCAAAAACTCTCGTCGTGCGCGATCCGTGCGCGATCTCCTTGAAACTGGGTGCGATTTGCCGCGGCTGGCTGAGACTCACTGCGCCTCTGAACAGGTATTTTCCGAATTGGTGCAGGTCAAAAAGTGGCCAGAGTCAAGTTCGCAACGTGGAAGTCGGTGCTTCGGGTCCACACGCCTCCGCTGAAGAATCAGCCGTTAACGCTGCTTTATTAGCCGAGGCCGTGCGGGGTCGAGCGATTTTGTCGACCTGACCTGATGACATCGACTCGGCAAACGCGGTGTTGATCAGATGGGCCAAAGATCGATAAACAGGTTTTTCGACTCGACCTGCTGACGAACCGAGAAGCGTGGTCAGGGTCGGATCTCGTCACAGTCCGGCCGAGACGCTCGACTTCCTCACCGACGGCGCACGGAACAATCAAGGGAGAAAGTTCGCTATAGCAACTAGCGAACTTTCTCCCAAGTTACAACGGACTATTGCGTTGGCTGTCTGCTCAATTTAGGTCAGCCGATAATGCGATACAGCTGATTATCTGACGTGGACTTCGCGTACGTCGTGGAGCCCGCGTAGACGCCGTAAATGCGATAGGTGTGATGGCCGCCTAACTCCCGTGCGGTGAGCGTACAGTGGCCCTGATTCGAGACGAGCGTGATCGCGCACACGACCTGGTGCCCTGCCATCGCGTACACGGTGCCGGTGATCGTGGCAGGAGTCCCATCGACGGTCGACATGTGGACGGTGACGCGTTGCCGGCTTTCCTTACCGTAGAAATCGCTGCCCTTGCGCAGCATGATCGATGTCCGGGTCTCAACTTGTGCGACAGGGACGACAGTGGCAGACGTCGATCCGGTCAACGAGGAGCTCCCCGAATAGACAGCGACATAAGACGTGTTGCCAGTCGAGGTATAACTGGTTGCGCAGGTTGCGTTCGCTAAGGACAGGTTGACCGCCGTGCATCCAGTGATAGGTGATCCGTTGTTAAAGAATGTGACCGATCCTGTTGCGTTCGACGGCGTCACGGTCGCGGTAAGGGTGACCGGCCCGACGGGAGGCGTCGGGTTCGGGCTAACCGTGACCGTGGTCGATGAGGCTGAGTTGGACGCCGCACCGATGACGATGTTCGATGCACTGCTCACCGCGCTCGTGTCCTGCGACGTCGCAACACTGAACGTTACGTTCGAGTAGGTTCCCGAGCCCGGGTTCGTGATTCCGGGGATCGAGAGCGTGCCGGTCGTCGAGTTGGCTAGCGCGCAACCAGCGGGCAGCGTAACCGTAACGACATTCCCGTTGACGGAATCGTTCGCCGCAGTACAGGTCGCACCGAAGCCGCTAAAGGTCACTGATTGTCCGGCGGCGAGGGTGAAGTTCGGGTTGAAGACGACACTGATGGTGTTGGAGGGCGAGAGCGCTCCCGACGACGAGGTGGTGAAGTTGACAGTCCAGGTGGAAAGCGCACTCGCCCCCGTCAAGCCCGGTGAGAAGGTAGCGCTCGTTGGGGCAGAGGCATAGGCGGCTCCAAGCGAGAAGGCCAAGATCAAGCTACTGAGTGCAAAAACGCCGAAGATCGTGGCTGCAATTCGCCTTGGACGACGGTGCTCGCGGTTCGTCAATTTTCTCATTGCGATAGGAAGCAAGGTCATAGAGTTCTCCTTTTGATGGCTACTGCAATATTCTTACCCAGGACACGCGCGATCACTATGAAGATTTCATTAGGGATAATGGTGAGTTCTATTAGCTGTACTTGCGGCGGTCGCCCTCGCGTGGGCGTCGCTGTTGGCCATCTCGTGGTGGTTTCGTCCCGGCTTTGTGCTCCGGTTTGGCGGCAGCGGCCTCCAGACAATTCTCGGCAAATTCAAATGTGATAGTTCCGATGGTTTTGGTTATTCACACAGAGCATGGAAACCGAACGCGGTTCTATCGATCCGAGAATGTGTTCGGCTGTCTAACAGAGAAACCGAAGAGGCGAACCTATGGCGAAAGACAAGTTAACGCGTCGGGCAAACTGCTTGTTTTTTTCAAATAGTTCGTCCTGACTACGACGGGCGATTCGGACAACACACCGAATAGAGGAGTATTTAATTACGCATCGCCTTGTTGGGCGCTACGCGGGAGTGAAAGGGTGTGCCGGAATTGATCTGTGGATCGACCCGGTGTTGTTTGTTGTCGCGTGGATCCGTGCGTCAAAGATGATCGAACTGCAAACGTCCTTGCTAACGGATTATTCAAATGCATTTTCGCAACGTGGAAGTCGGCGGTTCGAGTCCGCTCACCTCCACGCCGCTGTCAATAACACAGCATCGGAGCTGGTTGGGACCGGTTCGCACTTGGACGCTGAAACGTCGCGACCATCAGTGTTGACACACGGTGAATCACACGTGAACTAAGCGTTGGGGACCAGCGGAGCTGCTAACCGAGCAGGTCGGTCAGCAGCTCAAGGGAGCTATGCAGCTGGGCGAAGCGCCGCGGCCCTAGGATCTCTGCGATCCGCATCTGGGCCGCCTGCGCCTCGGCGTAGATTGTCTGCTCGAGCTGGATTCCCCTTGAAGTGAGTCGGATCACGCGAACCCTTCCGTCGGCCGAATCGGGCACGCGCTCCAGATACCCGTGTCGTTCCAGGTGCCCGAGGAGGTCGTTGACCGACTGTTTCGTGATCCCCAACTGTTCCGCAAGCTGGCTTGGACGTAGTCCGTCGAGGCCTGGATAACGCCATAGCCCGACGTGCGCGGCGTTCAGATCGTCATATCCCGCAGTCACCACGCCCGCCTGCAGCTGATCACGGACCCACTGCCAAACGACACGAAGCATGGCGCCGATGTACCGACTTCGTTCGCCGCTCGGATGGTCCCCAGCGGGGGAATCGCTTGACATAGTCGTAAGGTTACCATACGATATTAATCGTAAGGAGGCCTGACTATCTGATTCTGGGTAGCTTTCTAACTAGGAGGTTGGCGAAGTGACGACAGCAGTTGTTGACTCTCCCGAGAACGAAGAAACGCAAGCGTGGTGGTTCCTCGATACCTTGGTCGTTGAGCATCGTTGCGCGCCCGAAATGGACACGGTCGTTCTCGAGATGACTTTGCCGGTGGGCTCGGCGCCCCCGCTGCACGTCCACGACGACCTCGACGACACCTGGTACATCCTCGAGGGCCAGATGGTCGTGCGTTGTGGCGACGACGAGTTGGTCGTCGGAGCCGGGCACTGGGTCTCAATGCCTCGCGGCGTGCCGCACACGTTCCGAGTGGTTGGTAAGCGCGAGGCGCGAATCTTACTCGTGCATGACAATGCCAGCTTCCGTGATCTCATCCGCGACCTCAGTACTCCAGCGACGACGCGTGTCGTACCGAGCAACCCAACCTTCCCGCCGATGGACGAATTGGCGCGCATCGCTGGGTCCCATGACCTCAGGCCAATCGGGCCTCCCATGAGCGCTGAAGAGTGCGACGCGGTTCTGGTCGGTGTGAGCTGATCTGCTAGCGCCTATCTTCTCGTCGGGCATCCTCAAGGTGGTGGGTGTTGGTTGCCGGATCGCTCGCGTGGCTCATGAGGGCGCGGACCAGCGACTCATTCCTACGGAAATCTCAGCGCCCTCAACAGATAGAACGCGGTTCGGGTACGTACCCCTCACCTCCACCAAGGGGTTACAGGTCAGAGAATATGGACGGCAAGTAATGCCCACCAAAATTATTGCCGAGCGTTAGATTTGACTGATGGGTATTCGGTCCCGGTCTCTCGCGACATGCGTTGCTGCGATGGTCTTTTTGGGATGTGCCATGGCGATCTCTGACTCTGTCCAGGCCGCCCCATCGGTACGTTCCGTCGCATTGCCGGCGAATCTCTACTTCACCTCAATCGCCATTGGTGGCCAGAACCTCGTGTTATCGGGAACCGCGACCCAGGATGGGGACCAAGGAATTGCGTGTGTTATGGCGAATGTCGAATTGACGAACCTGTCAGTCACGAACCTGCTAGAGCTTCGCTGCGGTGACCCGCGACTATATGCTGCACCGATAGTCGCGGTAGAGCAGTACTCATCTTCAATGCAGGAGAGCGTTCGAATCGCCCGGATCGATCCGATAACCGGGCATCTGGACGTCGGTTCAGTTGTCGTGACGTACACACAGCTTTCGGACTCCCATCTCGAAATTGCACAGGCGCCCGGCTGTCTCTGGCTATACGCGCCCGTTACATCAAAGGGCGCACAGGCACTTCGTATCTCAGACGCGACCGGTGCGGTATTGCAGGACACTGTCATTTCCCCAGCAATGGACCGCCCCGCAATCGTCGCAAATGCCAACGGTCTCTTCCTAGCGCAGGCAGGCAACTCGGGCTTCCTTGGGTCGTCGCAACAGAACACTTCGACGGTTATTTTCCGCCTCGGCGTCGGAGCCAATCAGGTGGAGCCCTTCGATGTGCCAAGTGGCTCTACCTTCCAAGGGTTTATCTCTTGGATGATCGGTTCGGGGAACTCGCTCTGGGCAGATGTCTGTCAGCGTCCAATTGGTGCCATCGCGTGCAAGATCACGCGTTTTGACGGCATCACAGGAACTCCGGTGTTTGCGACCACCGATTCTGAGGGCAACGGTGGTTCAGGATGGGTAGTTGGGAATGGCGCAACTGGGTTGTACTCCACCATGCCCGTTGGTTCCGCCGAGTCCACTTCGTACCGAGTCGTGCGGATTGACCCTAATAATGGGAGTGTCTCCACGCTCGCGACCGTGATGCTCCCCCACTTTTACAACGGCAATTACGAAGACGGTGCTCAAAGCGCCGTCGTCTTCGACGGAGCGCTCTACCTCCTTGCGCAACCGACAGGTCCCGCAGGTGGTTTGCTACCCGGCCGTCTGTATCGCATTGCGCTCGGTGGCGCATCGTGAAATCCGCATGGAGATGCACGCGTTTTTGCAGGTGCCCGCTAGTTGGAGCAATCCTTGCATTCTTAATCGCAACGACGATCCCAGCGGCAGGCGCGAACATTACGGCGACGCGTTACCAATGGTCGAGTGGAACAGACAGCGGCGTTGGCTCGGCGACTGCTGTCTCGTGCGCATCGTCGCAATTTTGCGAAGCAGTCGGTTTTACTACGGGCATTGATTCTGCGGCACAATTCAATGGCAAGAGATGGATGGGCGCCATGACGATTGCGAAGTACTCGGGAGTCGTCACATCGCTGTCGTGTCCGGTCAACGGTTGGTGCGCGGCCATTACTGATCTCGCAGATGTGATGACACTTCGCAATGGTCACTGGTCGAAGCTCATCATGGTCGATCCATATCCAGGACCGCCGTATCCGGGGATCGTGGCCGCGCTTTCGTGTACCGCGCCAACCTTCTGCGTTGCTGTTGACGCGCGAGGGATGTCGGAAACCTATAACGGGTCCCGCTGGTCGAAGCCCCGTCTTATAGATCGCGACGGTCCGATCAATGATGTCTCCTGCGGTGCTTTGGAGCACTGCGTCGCGATAGATGGGTTTGGTCGCGTACTGAACTTCGATGACGGTCGATGGTCGACGCCGCTCGGCATTGACGGTGCAGCACTCACGGGCCTCTCGTGTGCAACGGCGACATCTTGTGTTGCAGTCGACCTATTTGGTCGGACGATCAGTTTGAACGGCGGGAGGTGGGGCCCGCTGACCTCGACTGACAAAGCCTCCGCGACGCCGCTATCAGTCTCCTGTCCGACTGCGGGGAATTGCATCGTCGCGGACGCATTCGGCCGTGGCTTCTTCCTGTCCGGGGGAAGATGGATCGGACCGAAACTGATCGACGATTCTTTTGGCCTGTCGATCGGCGTGGCGGATTTGGTAGATGTAGCGTGCGTCCACGGCTCGCAGGGTCCGTGTGTCGCTGTCGATTCGAGCGGCTACGCGACCGAGAACAAAACACCGTTCCTCTTGAACTAACAACGGCAGCTTTTCTATTGGATGACGAGCGTTACACGAAAAGAGTGACCGCTGATTGTCTAAGAGAGGTCTTTGATCCACCAAATTCAAAACTCTGCCGAAGGCGCGTTAGCTGCCAAGCTACCAACGGTTCGTGTTGAAGGCCATGTGGGTCGATTTCTATTTGGGAGTGAGTCACCAACTGCTCCCAGGCCTCAATTATTTTCTATCTTGTCGCGACCAAAGAGAGCGCTTGCCCATAGATCACGATGAAGGGGTACGGATGCTGTCCGCTCAACTCCACCACGTTCCCCCTCGTCGTAGTGCGTTTTCCTCGCAAACAAGAGACAGATTCAGGCTCGTCGTGCGCGATCGAATTTCCTTTTCGAGATGTGCCGACTGACCAGCGGATTCGAGAGTGGTGTTGATTAGGGCTCCCATCTGTCGCGCGGCAATTATCCGTGCTTATTGATTTCGCCAGATTGAAAGAGATTGCCGCATGTTATCTACGAGAGCGCTGCGAGGAACTGCTCTCTGCTCTCGATCCACCAGCGTCGGCGTCGTTCATAGCGCTCCATACCGCCCATCCCTTCAAGCATTTGAATGAAGTTTGTATCACCGGATTTGGCGCGTCGTAGCACAAAGGTTCCACCAGCTTGGATGGCGCCATCAAGAGATTCGAGGAGCTCTATTCGTCCTTTTGCGTCGAGACCGTATACATCGGCAACGAGCCTGAGGCGACTTGAACGATCTGATTCCAACCAACCGAGGCGTTCGGAGCTGGAGTCATCGTCGATAGGGACGCACATACGGGCGAATGCTGCGAGGTCATATGTCGGCCGTCCGGGCGCAGCAAAGTCAAAGTCGATGAGCGCGACAGCATTGCCATCTCGAAAAATGACGTTCTCCAAGCAAATATCGTTATGGCAGATGATCGAACCTCCGGAAGCATCCGCCATCTCTTGATTCCAAGTCCCCATCGAACGACCCACGGCTGTTGACGCCCGGTGAAAATCGGAGATCAGCCGCGTCACCGAAGCTAAGACATCGTCAGATTGGGCCCATGTGGCGTACGGCGGGACAGGTACCTCGCCCTCAATGAATACCAGACGTTCGCGACCATCCTCTTGGATTTCGAGTGGCAATGAAGCACCTTCAAACCCGGTCTTTCGGAGTGCTTTTAGAAACGCGTGGATCGACCCAGAGTGCGCATTGCTCGGACGCAGGACGAACTGACCGTACCGTGTGACTTTTCCGGCGTTGGCCACACCGCCGAAAAGATGCTCCTCCATTAACTCATTCTGACATAGGTCACTTTTGTCTTGCGGTGATAGGAAGCTTCTCGTGCAACGATTTCGCAGGTTTAAAGTGCTTTAAAACCTGCGTGGACATCAAGACGCATACATACGCGCTCATCTGGAGCGAGACCTCGATCTGTCTCGGAGTTTCGGATGGCGATCAATTCAGGTCCAATATCCCCTTCAGACAAGACATGGAATCCAAGGTGTTCATAGAGCGATCGATTCCACGGAACCGAGTCAAAGGTGGTCAACGTAATCGCACTTCTGCCATTGTCAATGACCCATGTTTGCGCTCGGCTCAAGAGCATGCGTCCTACGCCTCGTCCTTGCCAATCCGGGTGGACGCTCATTTGGGAAATGTGCGCGTTCCCGTCAATTTCGTCGAAGATGAGGTATCCAATTGGATTTCCAGTTTCATCGATCGCCACCCAGCTGCGCCCAGCGTCAGCGTAAATAGCCAGACTCTCTACCGAGGGTGGTTCGTCGTCGGCAACGTGATTCAAACCGACTTGTCGAAATTTCTCACCTGCCGATCTTTCGATCGCCTGAAGTGATGGGCCATCAGACCGCATGCCGGAACGAATCGTGATCAGCACAGTTTCATCATCGCGTACCAAAGATCAAAGAACTCGCCGACTGCTCTCTTTGATATTGCTTGTAGATTGAGCGCATTGCATTCTCAAAAAGTGGTATTCCGATCTCTCCATTGCAAAGACGTAAGACCTGCTTCCACGCGCTTTCGGCGTCTATTCCCACTTGAGTTTCATTTGCAAGAGAGATATCGGAATCACCTGGCTACGGCCGCAGGCGTAGCCGGATGCGAAAGAGGATGCCTTCGCCTCCGTCGAATGTGAGGCCTGGGAAGGAGAAACGCCGGGTGACCTCCTCGAAGCCGAACCGGCGATGGAGCTCGATCGAAGCCGTGTTGCGGGCGTTAACGAAGAACCAGGCATCGTCGGCGTACTCACTGATCCAGTCGAGACGTGATTGGGTTAGCGCTGTGCCGATGCCGTCGCGACGCTGATTGGGGCCGACGAAGACTCCGGTGAGGTAGTAGCCGCGTGGAGCCGTGCCGGCGGGACCTTCCAGCTCTGGTTCGAACAGGCGAGCGCGACCGTAGCCGATGATCCCGCCGCGGCCCTCGGCGACTACGAGGTGGTGCTCGGGGTTCTCAACATCGCGCAGGAACGAGTCGCGCCATTCGATCGCGCTCCGCTCCGGTGCAGCTAAGAGCGCGAGTGCGACGCACCGCTCAATGTCGGCTTCTTCGCCGTGTCGGATGACGTAAGGAGGCGTCACGGCCCAACCTTTGCGGACTTCGTCATCCGCCACCTCGGTCTCTATTTCAACTTCGCGTATCTAAGATCACGAAACTCACTGGATGCTCTTTTTGATATTCCTTCCAGATTGAGCACCTCGTATTCTCAAATAATCTTGTATCGATATCGAGATTCATTGAGCAGAACGCCAAAAGTACTGTCACTTTTCTCTTTGCCATCGATGAACCAACCCGAGCGTTCGTAAAAGTTAATCGCTCGCTTGTTCGAATTGAGAACCCATAGTGTCGCCTCTTGATATTCGGCAAGCCTCCATAATTCGACCACTTCTTTAAAGAGAGCCCAGCCAATTCCCTGGTTCCATCTTTCGGCTAAAAGATAGATCGAGGCAAGCTCGGTCGTCATCATCGGATCACTGTCTTCATCGCGTGAGGGAACGAAGTTAGCGAATCCAATGATCGTCTCGTCTTCTTCAGCCACTAAGCATCCCTCGCGAGACCCGGTCGTATTTCGCAGGTAACGCGCCCAGGAAGTCTTCCGCTGCTCCACATTGAGCCGATCGAGGTAACTCTGGGGGATAAGTCCTTGATAAGCCGACTGCCACGATCGAACATGAACCGAGGCAATCTTCTCGGCGTCTCTTTCGGTCGCAGTTCGAATCATCATCGGTCCAGTTTTACATCCGTGGAAAGATCCGGACGCGCGATTCAGTTTGTTGAGATGTGTTGTAATGCAATAAAGATGCTCCTGACTTAACAATTTCATCTGAAAACGTTGCTTTGCCTGCGCGATCCGTGCGCGATGTCCGTGAAACCGAGTGCGAACTTGTGAGATTGGCCAAAATGCATTGCTATTTTGATCAGGAATTTTTCAAATTGCCTCACCTCAAGGAGTGCCCCGGGCCAAGTTCGCAACGTGGAATTTGGCGGTTCGCGTCCGCTCACCTCCACCACGTGTCACCTACTGACACTATGTTTTCCTCGATTCACACTGGTAATTTCGGGCTTGTTATGCGCGATCGTGCTCGATTGATTTGCAAAAGCCACGAAAGAATTACCGCCTAGTTGATTGGTTTGGAAGGATTCCTCTGAACTGAGCCAATTGGTATAGGAAATGGGGACTCTCAGGCCCCATTGCGTCGGCGAGATCACTTCTGATCACCTTCTACCCATATCCCAACGGCTCCCATAACTGATGTCGCTTCGATGAATATGTAATAAAAGGGCCTAAAGCGTTAAATACCTGTAACAAAAGGAGGTGCCCGGGCGATGTGAAAGATAGGACGCACAAATAGTGCGGTGATTCAAGTGTGGGAGGTATAGAAATGAAGTCACTTCGTAAAAATGCACAAGCAGATTTATCCGCGAGGGTTTTTCTTCGTTCTCTGGCTACGTTGAGTGTGACGTCGATGCTACTGGTGCTCGGGTTTGTATCCGCGGGTGCAGCCTCAGCTGCGACACAGACCGTGACAATTACATCTCTCGGATATGTGCCAAACACATCCTCAATTGCAGTTGGTGATTCCATCAGTTTTGTTAACGGAGATTTGGCGGTGCACGAAGTTTCATTCAACAAGAAGTCAGGAGTAACCTGTAGCGCCACTCCACTTGTACTGCAGCCAGCGGCAAGCGGAACGTGCACCTTTCAAAATCCGGGGACGTATTCCTATTCGGATCCTTTAAATAAAGGAAAGACATATTCAGGGACGGTCGTCGTCTCGAAGACCTCCCCCTCTGTGTCGTTGGCTATAACACCGGGAGCGGCGATCTATGGTCATTCCGAGACGCTGTCTGGCACAATCTCTGACCAGCGAACAGGAGAGAGCGTTCAAATACTTGCTCAATCTTGCGGACAGACAGCGGCTACTGCCATTGGTACCGCGACGACAACAACGGGTGGGTACTTTGTCTTCCATGGCAAGCCGCTCAACAAGACGATCTACTCAGCTAAGTCAAAGAATGCGACGAGCAATAGTGTTCTCGCTCAGGTCAGGCCTCGACAGTCGCTGAGAAGAATTAGCCCGAATCGTTATTCGCTTCGGGTCTATGCTGCCGCAAGTTTTGCAAAGAAATACGTCACCCTTCAGCGTTTCAACTCTTCATTGCGTCGCTGGGTCAACGTGCGAAATGTGACGTTGCGGGCCAATTCAAGCGGTGTCGCCCCGACTGTCGTGTCTACGGCAGTATTTTCTGCGGCACTTGCTGGACGTCAGCGAGTTCGCACGGTTCTACCCCAGGTATCAGCCGGTAATTGCTATCTCTTTGCAATCAGTAACGCTGTCTATAACAAGTAGTCGAGTATTCGGCAGTCAGTCCGATATCTGATGTTGGACAGCGTGGCTCCTCTTCGCTTGCGAACGAGGAGCCACGCTTTTGCGAACTCCACGAAACTTGGTGCAATTTGCAGAGATTGGCTGCGGAGTTCTACAGCTCTGAACCGATATATTCCGATTTGGCCAATCTAAACATCTGCGTCGAGGACCATCTGTTGGCTGCCTTGAGTGCCGAGGAGCGGGTTACGCTTTATGACCTGCTTATCCGAGCCATAGGTGTCGCGACGACGTTCGTACTCGAGGTCGAACCGCTGACCTGTCCTGACTGAGATTCCTGGTTGGCCCAACTCCTGGCAACTATCTGCTCACCGTAACTTTGACGCCCCTGCCACTGGAACTCGCGAATCGAGAGCTTCGCGATCGAGGAGGCAGATTCCAACTTCATGGGGCAGGGGTATGCCCACCAAGCACTTCGACCAAGTGCTTGGTATCAGCGTTGCCACCGCTGTGAATGATGCCGACACGTTTTCCATGCACAAGGTCGCGATCAGCACGCAGTCCGGCGAAAGCGAGAGCGCCAGCGGGCTCGGCGACATTATGCGTGGTCCGATAGATCTCTCTCATTGCTTCAGCCGCCTCGTCCTCGCTGATCTTCAAGATCCGTGAGGCGCCAGAGATTATGAGTGATATCGCCTCTGAATTTGGCGTCCGAACTGCAACCCCGTCAATGAACGTGTTGGCAGTGTCCGTCGAGACAAGGTGCCCAGCTGCAAATGAAAGTGCTGTCGCAGGAGCCTCCTTGGCCACTACACCTACAACTTCGGTTTTGAATCCGAGAAGATCTCGCACGTTCAACATGCCACATATTCCTGATCCCATCCCTACTGGTACGTAGACGACATCAAGCTCACCAGCAGCATCGAAAAGCTCTTTTGAATACGTGGCGACGCCAAGAACAAGATCGGGATGGTAGGGACTGACCATCTCGAGTCCGCGCTCAACCCCAAGGGCCTGCGCGAATTCAACGGATTCTTGGAAGTCATGTCCGTGTTCAACCAGTTCCGCGCCAAGACTTCGCATCGATGCGTTTTTGTCTGGGTTGTTGCCTTTCGGTACGACAATGACAACTTCAACGCCTACGGCTCGGCCAGCGAACGCCATACTCTGTCCGTGATTTCCACGAGTAGCGGTGATGATGCCTTTTATCTCAGGGCGTTCGTTGCGCAGCCGTTCAAAATAGACAAGCCCACCTCGGACTTTGAATGAACCAATCGGCGTGTGGTTCTCGTGCTTCACCCATACCTCTGCCCCTACCAATTCACAGAGCAATGGCCATACATATTGTGGCGTCGGGGCCATGTGCTTCGCGATGATCTCCGTGGCCCAGGCGAGTTCGTTGGAATCGAATGGCATCGGCTCAGACTACTTCTCAACCTTTGAACTCGACAGTTGGGTCAATGAAATAACGGAGGGCGCACATAGTGCTCATGAGTTCGCAGTACTGGCGGATCATGCGGTGACTTGAATGGTCCTCTGTCGGATGGCCTCATCTCATATCGGTGCAGGGAGCCTGAAATCCCGAATCGTGCCTTTTCCAAAGGCAGATCCCCGTGGGTCTGATTGGGGCGCACGATGCGCTGTTCCATCCAATCTGTGTTGTTTCCGGATGAGGAGATCTGTTGTTTGAGCGGTGATCGCGTTTGTCTCGCATCGTCGCTAGGGACGTAGTTGCATTTGGTGACCTTTAGGAAACGGGGGTCATCTACGCGAGTGACACTGTCTGGGTTCTCTTATGCGCGGCTCTCGAACTGTTCATGACTCCCCGACCTGAACTCTCGAACCCTAGGATCGTCGCGGTTACTTCGCGTGCGGGCTTGGTAGTTCCAGTGTCTGCTCTGTCGGGAGGAGTTTCCGCCGGAACTATCTGTGCCCTATCCGTACCGTGGAGGGTCCGTTGCGGATATGACGATTCGCTCGACGTACTTTGGATTCATGGAATCGGTGGAGCGGTCGGAATGGTGCTGCTCGGATGTTTTGTCGAACACGTTGTGGATGTCTCTGCAGGCAACCGCCGCTGCTCTCGAGGAGGTCGGCTCTTTGATTTGGAGCTTCGCGCAGCAGACGTTAGGGTCGCATACGTCTTCAGATTCAATTACGACATTGCAGAACTCTTCGTCCGATCTGTTGGTCTTCGCGCCGGTCCTGAGGATGAATTTTAAGGGCTTGATCTCAGTCATCACGGAGAGACCGCGTACTCGCCAATCTCACAGATCAAGTTCAAGACGAAAGGTATCTCTTCAAGATCCTTGTCTTTCATGTTGCGAAGGATCCACACAGAGGATCGACGGGGCATAGTCTTTTCCTTGGGCGGTTTGCCGGTTTAGGGTAAAGCCCGCTCTGGAATCTTTGGGTGGGGGGCCACGTTGAGAACGATCGCGCTTGAAGAACACGTACTTCCGCGAGATATCGCTATAGCCGCCGGGAAGGGTGGGCTACCTCCAGCTCTCGCAAATGCGCTCGACGAAATGGGACAAGGTCGAATTGAATTGATGGACGCGGCAGGAATCGACATTCAGGTCCTCTCACTCATTGCGCATGAATTGCAAGAACTTTCGCCCGCACAATCAATTGCACTAGCGCGAGAGGCCAACGATCGAATGGCGGGTGCAGTCCATGCGCATCCGGATCGATTGCGCGCGTTTGCGACACTACCGATGTCGGATCCGATCGCAGCAGCTGTTGAACTGCAAAGGACTGTTCATGATCTTGGTTTTGTCGGCGCCATGGTATTTGGACAGACCAATGGCGTATTCCTTGATGACCTATCGGTCTCGCCCGTTCTCGAGGCCGCCCAGGATCTCGATGTGCCGATCTATCTCCATCCTGCAGAGCCTCCTCCGGCGGTGCGAGATGCCTACTTCTCCGGCCTTGAACCTGCGGTCGCCCAGATGTTGGCAACCGCAGGATGGGGGTGGCACGCGGAGTGTGGCCTCCATGTGTTAAGGCTCGCGGTCAATGGAACCTTCGATCGTTATCAGCGACTCCGCGTCATCGTTGGACACATGGGTGAGAATCTTCCATTCTCTCTTGCACGCGCAGATGAGCGGTTGAGCCGTTTGACGGGCTTCGAACGTTCTGTTGCAGAGACCATTATCGAACAGGTTCATATTACGACTGCTGCGTACTTCACGGATCCACCGCTTCTCTGCGCGCTGATGGTTTTTGGCGCTGACCGGATTCTCTTTTCCGTCGACCATCCGTTTGCTGACAGCATGGAGGCCACGGCCTTTCTTCGCGACGCCCCGATCAGCCCAGGTGACCGAGAAAAGATTGCCCATCTCAATGCCGAGCAACTCTTGAGGTTATAAAACTCGCGGCTGGGCAAGATCTACCCAACGTCGGAGTTGTCTTGTCAGGAGATGATCTCCACTGGCGAACCATCGGGTACTGCACGGAGTTGAACAAGGGCAACATCATGGAGACGCACACAGCCATGCGAGACCTGAGCTCCGGTAGTTCCGATGGCTTGGTCCGCTCCGAGCGGGCCGTGAATGGCGACGATTGCATCGCCGGATTCTTCCCAGTCGCTGATCGCGTTCGAGTGCGCAGAGGTAACCATGACAAAGGGTCCCCACGCGGCTGAGGGCGCCTTTGCGAAGAAGGCAACGAAAAAGTGCCCTGTTGGTGTTGGATCTGCGACAGTGCCGATACCTGCCGGGGCGTCCAGCGTGAGTTTCCCATCGCGATAGAGAAGCAGGTGTCGCGTCGAAAGGTCGATCACGATCTTGTATTGCGTTTCAAGGAGGTGGACACTGTTGCGGCGTATCCAGGTTGTTGAGCCGTTTGGTCGCGATGGCAGCCGCACCTCAAGGTACCCATCTCGTAAGGCAATGACCGGGAGATCAAGAGGAGATCCATGCCATGAGGCTGCAATCGGAATTGTCGCATGGCCACCAGGAGAGAGGTACGCGGATGTCGTCTTTCCGAGTGCTGCGATAAGCGTCGTATGCAACGCCGGAGCTGAGGTGGAGAGTCCGCGAGGAGGTGCTGAAGGGCCTACGTTGGAGTTTGATTTGAGACTGAATCCAACAAATGCCCCAATGGCCGCGAGGCCAGTTATCACAAGACCGATGAGCGCAACCTTTGTTGACGATTTCATCGACGCCGAGTGTGATCGTGCAGTCACAATGACCCGCACCAATACGTCTCTTGAATTCGAAGGGCACTCACAGTTCTCTCATCACAGGTGATTTCGTTTCGTTGGTTTAACTATTTGTTCGAAGCGCGACACTTTAAATTTAGATGTTCAATCAGGTACCCGCGTGCGCCGATGACGCAATCATGCGCGATCTCGAATGGCCGCACCCTCATCACCTCGGCGTTTGGCTTGACCAAAGGCTCCGGTGATTGAGGTGCTGTCAGCTTATGTCAGCCAGTTACAGAGACTGATCCGGGAACGATTGGGCTCGTTGGCGCGGTAGGCGTTGTTGCCTTGGTCGTGGGTGACGTGGTCGTGGGTGACGTGGTCGTTGGTGACGTGGTCTTTTTGGTTGGGGCAACGGTCGTAGCGGTCGGAGCAGCAGTCGTTGCGGTCGGAGCAACAGTCGTTGCGGTCGGAGCAACAGTCGTTGTGGTCGAAGCGCTGCAGGTCGGGACGGTGATGGTGTCTGTCGTTGTTGAGACTGTTCCGCCAAATGCCAGCGCCCTGCCAGTCCAGTTAATCGTGGTGAGTATGGTGACCCCAGAGGCATCAATGTCTGTGCCAGCGAAGGTAGTCGTCGCTCCGAGCGTGGTGGCTTGCGTAGGAGTCCACCAGAGGTCACAGGCTGAGGCTCCGCTCGCAAATCGGACAGCTGAACCGGTAACTGTTGTCAGCGCACCATTAACGCGGAAGATGTATGTCCCGCCGCCGGTCAGTGTGATGCCTGCAGTTCCAATGGATGCAGCGCTGGTCGCTGTGGTGCAATAGACCCCAGGGGTATATACACCAATCGCGCCATGTGAGGTGTCAGTGGCAAGGTCGACCGCGCCAGCTGGGAAGGTGAATGTACATGGTTGGTTGTTGAGATTTGTCAATGCAGATCCTTGATCAATCCCGGCCTGGTTATACGTTGAGTCAGCCACATGGGTCGTGCCGCTGACTGTGGGTGCCACCGCGGGACCGGTGGTGTATCCAAGATCTCCAGTAATCGTTGTCCCGCTCGCCGTATTGGTGTACGTGCTCGAAAGAATGCCGAACGTATTTGCGTGCCCAAGGCCCGGATCCGTTGCCGCATGGGCAGCGGTTGAAACTACCGTCAGGCTCAACGTAAGAGCGATGAGCCCTGTCACCGACGAAACCACGCCAAAACGCGCGCGCCTCGTATTTCGCAAGTATTTGGAAACGCTCATTCTCAGTCCTGCTTTCGATTGAAACTCACTACCGAGTTGTGTCGGCACACATGTGTTGTTAGAAGGCGCCTTTGGCTCCGAAGAGGTAAGGCCTTGCAGGTGCGATCGCCGCCACGAAACCCTTTGTGTGAGGTCGTGACCTGTCTGTGCACCATTGTCGATGAATCATCGACAATGGCCCGTTCGTTTTCGAAGCCTCGGCTAAAGCCTGAACCATGATGCGAGATGCTGGAGGACGCTTTTGGAGCGCCCCATTTGCACCGTTGTGAGAGCTGTGAAGCGGTCCGTAACCGTGAGGTCCATGATGCCCACCTTGGTCCGTTCTCCTGGCATTTCGTCAGGCGAGGTTAAAGATATACCGGTCCCAATTTCCCTGCTCTCTGGATTGTTCGATTACGATACTCTAGTGTCAAGAAACTAGCAAATAAAGACTAGAGAAATAAATATAGTACTGAATAACTAGAAAATGTGGTATACATTCAACTATGACGACTTGGAGTTTCCTCACGAATCACGGGCGGGCGCTGGTTTGTATCGCCCACGACCCCGGGGTGCGTCTCCGTGATATCGCCGAGAGTTTGGGGGTCACGGAGCGGACAGCTTTTGGTATTGTCACCGATCTGACTCAGGCCGGTTATGTGTCGAAAGACCGTGAAGGTCGTCGCAATCGGTATGAGATTCAGGTTCAACAACCGCTCGGAGAGGCGATCGGTCGGGAGCTGACGATCGGCGATGTTCTTGACCTTCTTGTCGATCCTGCAATCACTTAAAGAGCAAAGCGCGAACTGGGCTGAGTGGCTTTGTTCTCTAGATGCACAAAGAAGGAATCAACGTGACGAGACCATCTGACGCTTCGACGCAACCGACACTTTCAGATACGGATGCGCCGTCAGCTGTAGCAGCTACCGAAACTCTTGAAAGCTCCTCATCGCCTGAAGAGAACGAGCAGGTCCGTGAATCACCTTCTGACCATGACGAGCGGGCAACGTCGCATGTGGTGCATCCTCTCAGCGAAGATGTACGCCACACGCGTATCAGCGGCGCGTGGGCAGCGATCGTCGTTGCGGTGGTACTCGGCGTAGCCCTTGTCGATTTCATCGTCGAGAACACGCATTCGGTGCGAGTTAATTTCTTTTCAGTCAGCGGGTATATACCGGTGGCTGTCGCCCTACTCGCCGCATCGCTTGCCGGAGCATTTGTCGTAGTTGCAGTCGGTGTAAGCCGCACAACACAACTTCGTCTGGCGTTACGGAGAAGGGCCCGGCGCGAAAAAGCGCATGCTCTTAGGAGCATTGCCGAAAACGACCCGAGCTTGGACAGCAAGAGAAAGGTATGAGATCTCGTAGGAAGAGCCCTCGAAGGGAAAGTAGGACAAGACGGTCTCTCTATTTTTCAAAAACAGGCTGCTGTTGTACTCAGCGGTTAGACCAATTGGTTGGTAACCGCACGACCGTCTCAACACACTTGATTGCATGGACCAGAGGAGCAATAAAGAATGGCTGATGCGATGGAGCAGCGTCGCACGATGTCCTATGGCATTCGCGCAAATCCGCCCGATTCTCTGCCTCAGTATGGCCCACCATCAGCTCCACTGGACTCACCGATAGATCCGACACTCCACACCAATCCTCATGTTGTATTTGGCAACAGAGCAGAGTCGATATTTCTCGACAGGACATTCAATCCCCAAGGTATGGAAGAGGCACGAGCTCTCCTTGTCGCTAGCCACCGATCGTTTCAAGCCAGTGGTCCCTAAAGTCCTTTCAACTTGATCAACCTGTGACTGCGATGCCCTCGCTAATTCGGGTCCCTTCGAAGCTATGAGGTACGAAGCCCAACCGAGAGTTTCATTCCGAGTGTCCATCATGCGATGGGTTCAAGTTCCGCCAGATTTCGCAGTGCTGTTCTCGCGCAACACCTCGTTTGCCGGCGATCATCTCCTGACAGTCCGGTAACGCGACGCGATCCCAAGGTATCGTTACGGGAAGATGACGATGTCAAGCACAGCATTATTAGGATGTGAGGGCGATCGATCCTCGCGCTCGCGCCGTTGTTAGCGACGTTGTCTGTGACCTGTCAAATGTCGCCATCATTGGCTCTTGATTGGGCCAGTTCCAAATATTCGTCACTGTCGATGGAGAAAGCGGAGTTATCTATCACCGCGGGCTGGGCGCTGACGTCATGACTGGGTTGATCCTGCTGGTATCGCTGGGTCTTGTCATCGCAGGATTTGCCGCTGCCGCTGAGACCTCTCTGACGTCGGTGAGTCGAATAAGGATGCGGAGCCTTGCCGAAGAGGGAAATCGTTCCGCCGCTGTTGTGGTGCGCCTTCATGATGATCCCAACGGCTATCTCTCGACAATCCTGAGTCTCAATACCGTCGCGGTCATCGTCGCGTCAACCGCGGCAACGCTTATTGGCGCGAGACATGCACACTCAGTCCCCACCTGGATAGTGACCGTTGTGCTTTCGGTGGTTGTGCTTGTCTTTTGTGAGATTGCCCCCAAATCGATTTCGCTTCGCTATAACCAACGAGTCGCACTTTTTATGGCTCGGCCGGTGATGTTTCTGACGCGATCGCTGAGACCCATTGTGACGGTGCTTATGGTCGTCAGCGTGTTGCTTTTGCGAGTTACGGGGCGAAAGTTACCTGGTCCATTTGTAACCGAGGAAGAACTCAAGTTGCTCGTCGAGGTCGGCGAACAAGAGGGAGTTGTCGATCAAGAAGAGCGGGAGATGATCCACGGAGTTCTTGAGATGACCGACAAGCCCGTGCGAGAGGTCATGGTGCCACGAGTCGATGTGATCGCGATCGAAGTGACGAAGAGCCTCGATGAGGTTATTGACACGGTGATCCAGCATGGACATTCGAGAATTCCCATTTATGAGGACCGCATTGACCAGATAATTGGCGTCGTTTACGCGAAAGACCTACTGCGTCCGGGAATTCGAGGAAACGGTCAGGTCTCTCTGAGAGAGCTTGTGCGCGAGGCCTATTTCACCCCTGAGCTGAAACACGTTGGTGAACTGCTCAGTGAGATGCGTGAGCGGCGCGTGCATATCGCCATTGTTGTCGATGAACATGGAGGAACCGCCGGAGTCGTGACGATGGAAGATCTGATCGAAGAGATTGTCGGTCCGATTCGCGATGAATACGACGTCGCCGAGATTGAGGAGATCCAGTTCATTTCGGATTCGGAGGTCCTGTTAAACGCGCGATTTCCGATCGGAGATGTCCAGGAGCTGCTCCATCTGCAGCTTGAGTCCGTTGACGCGGACTCCATCGGTGGGTATGTCTACGGGGTACTCGGAGACATACCCAAGGCCGGCGACACGATCGCGATAGGCGAAGCGACGCTGATCGTAGAAAAGGTACGACGCCAGAGTATTCAGACAGTTCGAATCTTGAGTCCCCGCCCATTTGTTCAGACAAAGGGCAGTGGCCGGGACACGAACTCCTGAACCTGTCTTGGTAGAAAGCGTATCGATCGCGTTTGGCCTCGTTGCAATTTATTCACGAGATCCAGTCCCTTGATCCGATAGGGGCGATGTACGACATCGAGGTCCAGCCCATTGTACGGGTCGAGACGCGCACACAGCCATGAGGCATCGGATAGGGGGGCCGAGTCTGATCCATGGAGTGCAAGGCCACAGTAAAAGTACCGCGGTCGCCACAGCGCCCGAGGGGTCGCACGTCGAGGCCATTGACGACGCGCTCAATGTGAAAACTTCGCAGATCGTCTGCCATGTTTGGTCTCTGTGACATGTGGTCTCTTTGAACAATGATGACGAATGCCTACGTGAGCTGGAAGAATCTTTTCCATGACCGATGAACAGCGTCAGGACGCTCGCGCAGAGGGAGAGGAGAGACCTTCGGCGCGTTCGAGGAAGAGGAATGTCACCACCCGTGGCGCCTATCGCGCGGGGTCGATGGTCGCAACGACGGCAATTGTGTTTTCCATCGTCCTGATGCCTTTTGCGATCTCCAGTCTGATCGCTGCCCTCCGGCATCCAACAGGGAGCCGTGCATATAACCTCACGGCCCCGGCGACGCTGACAGGCGAGTGGACCAAGCTCAATATTGCAGCAGTTGCGATCAATGAGACAACCCAGACAGTGACATTGCGCATTTCTGGTTTCCATAACTGTCCAGCTCGATGCGCCAATGTTGAACGCATCCATTTCTATTCGGTTCACGCCGATCCGAGCGGCGCGTTCGGTGCCCCTCCCTCCGCGGTTGTCGATCTTCCAGCGGACTCGAGCGAGGTGGAGCAGCAGATTACCCTTCCGATGTCGGGTGACCTGATTAATTATCCATTCGATCACTATCGGCTTCTTCTCGGAATTGCCTTTGCAAAGGTCACTGCGAGCGGAGGGGAGATTCCGTTCTCTCCCGCAGCAGCGAACAACACGCTTGCCTACAGCATTGACAATTTCATTCCGCGCGTCGCATTTGCCCCTCCGAAATTCTTGAGGCCCGCACAGTACGACGTTGTCGGCGCGAGCTATGACAGTGTCTCCGGAATCGATTTTTATCGTCCCTCGTACCTGAGAATCCTTACGGTGTTGCTCACCCTGCTTATCGTTCTCGCGACGGCTTATGGGGTATTCATTCGCCCCTTTACCCAGATCATTCCCACCGTCGGTGGTCTCGTGCTTGGTGTGTGGGGAGTCCGTTCACTGCTCGTCGGCGGTTATCCGCCGGATTCGACGGGCGTGGACCTTGTGCTTGAAGCCTCGATCTTGTTGCTCTTGCTCGCCGTTACGGCGCGCGCGATGTACTACATGTGGCCAAAGTCGCGCGCTACCCGCTTCAAGCAAGAGGTCGAGCGCGTCACAGGAGAATGATCTGCCAGAGGTCTTGGTCGGTCTAGCAGTGACGCCGACACCGACTTGTCATCCAATGGAGGCTCGAACTCGCCGGTCGTACGTCGGTGCTCGCATTTTCTGTCACAGGAGTCCCTCGGCTCATGAGCGATGGTGGTGCTAACAGGTGTAGTTCGGATCGATTCCATAGGGTGAGGGCTCAGTCCCTGGAGTCTCTTGCAACATCCACGGAACTCCGCCAGCGAACAGGTCACCTGGATAGGTGGAGTTGTACCCCGATGTTCCTGCACACCATCCCGCGAGGATGCTTGGAGCAGGGAGACCGCTCTCGGTGTATGGAGGATTCGTCCACGGCACTCCGGCAACCCAGAGCGGAATCTGATTTCCCGTGGGAACGTACGACCCCGCGATTGTGGGGTACTGCACACTTGATGAGTAGATGCCGACGGTGATGCTCTCGCTTCGCAATGCGTCAATCGCGCCCTGGATGGTGTCGGCGTTCAACGCTGGAGAATTGGACCAATAGTTTCCCGTGGAGAAACTCGAATACTGATTACTTGACAGGTTTGTGCCCTCCACGTCAAGCCACCACAGTGAAGATGAGACCCCGACGGCCAACGAGCCGTTGTAGGTAGTGAGTGCTCCCTCGTAGCCGTAGTTGTACGCCATACATGCCGCCTGGGAGAGCGGTACGGAGGTCGCGGTGAGCGAGGCGCAACTTCCCGCTGGACCATTCGCATCGAGGGCGTTCGCTGGCGCGGATTGGTCTGGCGAATTGGTGAACAGATACAGGCTGTAGTGGGCTCCCGCCGGGCCAGCTGCGGCAGTTGCCCAAGCTGCCTCTGATGCGAGGCAGGTGTTCTGCGAGCTATCGAGCCAGCCTGCAGCCTCGATGACGGAAAAGGTGGAGACAGTCGGCAGTTTCGAGGAGGCCACATTTGAACCAGGAGTAGCACACTGGAAGTTCGAGACGTCATAGCCAAGGGCTCCCCGCGGCAAGAGCGAGCTTGGCGCGATAAGTGTGCTCGTTAGGGTTGCGGGCGTCGGGAGCGTGATCTCGTCGATTGCAACGACCCGTGTTGGCCTCCTCGGAGGTGATGTTGCAAGTGATCCGTCAAACACCGCGTCGCCAAAGGTGAAGGTGCCTCCTGCAGCGTCTGCGAGGAGATATCCGTTTCCATCGGGGGTCGAGGCGACGGAGGTGAGCGGGCGTGGTAGTCGCCGATGGATCAACGAGCCGAAGTAACCGCTTGTTCCAAGATTGTGTACGCCACCGTCCTTGGTGAGAATCACGAGGCCGCGGCCGTCGGGATTGGCGCTCGCAGCGATAACCTGCGGACGCCTGTACCTGAGTGAACCGACCGGCGGGGCATCTCCAAAATTTTGCACGATCCCCAAGGTCGAGACGATCCAATATCCATTTCCATCTGGTGTCGGAAGAATGGAGACGACGTTTCCATCTCTATGGTCATGGACGGTTGAACCGTAAAAGCCAGCGTCCCCAAAATGGAAAAGGTTTCCACTCGCGCTCACAACCCAATAGCCGTTGCCGTCCGGAGTTGGAGCGAGATCAACGATTGGCGAGCGCAGGTGAAGGTGCGCAGATGAGCCAAAAATCGTGGCATTCCCATAGGCAAAAACATCGCCGAGCGCGCTTACCAGCCAGTAACCAGCCCCAGCTGTCGTTGATGCACCTGCCACGATCGGGTTCGACAGCCGCTCTCTTGGTCTTGAGCCATGAAGTGGCGCCCCACCACAAGAGACGACCGTACCGTTTGATTCAAAAAGGTAGTACGCAGGTCCTCCGACGGTAGTCGGCGTCAGAGAGCTCTGCGTCGTACAGAGCGAGGCCGAACTAGCTGCTGCAATTGAGGCGATCGACGAGACGACAGAGACGCCTCCGAAAAGCAGGAGAGCGGCAGTTGTGGCAAAGAGCGGCTGAAGACGAGAGTGCACGGCATCGACGGTAGTGCGAAACGCCATTTTGTTGTTGCCGCGATCAGAATTCTTCATCAACGTCTCACGTTTTTCCGGCTCATCTGTCGCCCATGCCCGCGTTGGTTCGAGAGGTCCATTGTCTGGAGGGTCAATAGACCTCTCGAACCGTCCGCAGATCGCCTTGGATCAGAGGCTCTTGGTTTTACCTTGCACAGTGACCGAGCCCCGTCACTGGTCTCTGTCTTGTCTGGCCTGGCGAGCTTGTCTATTGTGCCGAGATCATCCGCCGATGTAGCCACCAGAGGCAAGCCCAATGATGCTCGCGTCATAGTTCGCATGCGCGAGCACGATGTTTGCGTCGAGAAGAGCCCTATTCGCGTGGACAAACAATCCGGTGTCACCAGGGAAATCCGCTGGAACCTGAGCAATCACTCTGGCAGCCACGTCAGTGGCATCGAGGCTTGCCCGGTTTACCAGTTTGACGAAGTTGGTGTAGCGATTGAGCGCGTTCGTATAACCGTGCTGTCCGACAAGGCCGTTGACAGCCGAAAGCAGGCTCGGTTCTTGTCCTTGGAGCGAGGTCACCTCACTCGCGACGCTGTCTGCCTCAATGGTGAGAAAGACCTGAGGCGCCAAGACTGCAAAGACACGATTCTGCTTGACCATTGCGATCTCGTCTGTCCGGAGTTCGCTATTGGTGTTATCTGTTGGAACCTTGGTGATAAGCGCGTTGACGTTTGTCAGAGCGGATGAGACGTTTGTGCTGAGCGTTGCTGCATGGGCCGCGCTGAGTGACTTTGCGCCAGTGATGTCGGTGTTGAGCCGGTTGAGCTCGCTTGCCCGCATGGCGAGCTGTGTCTCAAGCGTGTGTTGATGGGACAGGAAATCGTGTGGGCGCACGCTCGCTGAGGTGATGCCCGGCACAAGAACTGCAAATGCTCCCCCGAAAATTGCCGAGGCAATTCCAACCTTGAGAAACTTGGTGCTCATGGCAGCTCCCCCTTTTGGTTTGTCTCGCCCAGAAGGGCGCGTGCTAAATATCTCATCCGCTTTGTTATGTGTCTGATAGGTGCTGTTATGAGTGTGTAATGCCAGCGCGCCAATCGCGTGAGCGTATCGGTCGAGTTTCGTTGCGGCCGCGACCATGTTGGCTATGCGACGCGATCCGCTCTGTTGATCGCGTCAGGCGATGAGGACGACTAGGAAGATTTGGTCTCTTGATACCGTGCGACAGAGAAGGAGAGCAACAGGGGAATATCAAGGGCAAAGATCGCCAGAGAGAGCGTAAACACAAGCAGCATGGATCCGCGCGTGTGGTCGAAGATAAAGACGAACTCGAGAATTCCGCCGATGACGATATAGGCCAACATTGCCCATCTCCAGACCTGGAAGAACACCTTCCAGTTGAAGTCCCTTAACCGGCTTACGGTAATTACCGCACTCAAGGTCGAGGCCCCGGCGAGCACGAGCAGCACGGTTACCGGTGCGAGAGATGTGCTTTTGGGAAGATGAGAGGCGAGATAGATCCCGCTCGTGACGACAAGCGCCATCGAAACAATGATCATCTCGGCGATCGGAGGTAGTTTTCGATCGCCAAGGATGATGGAGGTTGTCGCGTTCTCTGTCATCAGACGCTCGCGATTCTCGTCATGATGACCAGTGTCGCAACCTGCATGGCCCCCGTGATGCCAGCGGTATAGATGAATCGTTTCATGAGTTTTTCGATCAGCTGTCCATTTGGGTGAGGTTTGTTCATCTCAAAAAGCACCGCAAGGTTCGCGGGCTCCAACAGCCCGATGGCAATTACTGCCATCACCCCGACCACAATCATCGAGGCGACGACCCATCCGTGGTGCGAGTACGAGGTGAGGATCGTGTGCTGTTGCCGTGCAACCTGCCAGCCAGCGGCGAGTGTCATGATGACGAGCGTTGGCATGACGATCACCATCTTTGGCATAAACCTCGCAGAGAATTCAGCTCGAGCAGGAATTGAGAGGCGCCCGAGAATTGGACCAATGATGAAACCGACGAACAGGTCAATTCCTGTCCAGAGACCGCCGCTGACCACATGGAAAAAGTCGAGTGCCCAGAACGAGTTACTCGCGATTGCAACAATGAGTCCGATCAGCGCGATTGCCACAATGGGCAGTCCCCGAACCGGAACAATCTGGATCTTGGGACGGGGCACTCCCTCAACATTCGACGGAACATGTGCTGCTTCAGCGACATCAACCATGGAGCCTCCACCTCATGACAGACGCCAGTTCTCGTCGGTCGTTGGAAATATCAAAGCAAATATTAATCCCACCTTGTAGATGCGGATGAGGTTTGTGCAGCACGACAGCGCACTTTTTGCCCCGATGGAGATGCAAAACGAACAATTAGATGAAAAATGTGGCATTGGACGGTGCTGGATTTTGCTGTCAGAGGTGACTCGTCTCTTGAGTCGACCCGCAGCGGCAGGTGACTGTGGCTAGGTTGGGTGGGGTAGATAATGCTGGTCAGGCGCACCAGCCGATGCGAGTCGATGTCGTTCTTGCAGACGAAGACGAAGCGCAATTGCCCCGCTTGAGATCGCAGCCCAGGCGCACCACACCGAAGCAAAGCCATCGATCGAGAGAAATATGATGACGATCACGGCGACAAGATTGATCAGACCAAAGACGACCATCGGACGGATACCCGAAAAAAGGAACGCTCCACAGACCGCGATAACATATAGACCGACGATGATGGGCGCGTGCCCGAGGCGTAGGTTATACGAGAGATGAAGTGGATGCATCGTGACGCCAAACGGTCCGCGCAGCATTGCAAGAGAGAGCACCACTGAGACATACGCACCAATCGCAACAAACGGGGACATCCCCCATTTTCGACGCGCGGTTGGTTCGTATCCCATAACCGCGAGCGGAACATATATCGGTAGAAGCACGAAAGCGATGAGTAGGTAGATCCAAAGCGCGAAGTGCTCGACAGATTTTGCAACATGGCCCTCGAGCCCGAGCCAGACGAATGCCTCATCAAGTTGATGGACCGCAAGGACCAGCGGAAGCGCCGCGATAGCGAGGTGACTTGCCCTTTTCTCGACGTGTCGAAGGGCGTCGATACCTATCGCTCCAATGACAACACCACCAACAAGGTCTGCCTGGGGCGAAAAACACATAACAGCACGGTATCGGAAGCTCTTGCCGATCACCCGATATCTCCAAAGGGTGACTGTTCGCGAATCATGATCGACATTGGGCCGAGCCAGAGAAAGGGCGAGCAATTGCCGGGCTTATGGCCAGGAGAAAGCCACTACTAGAGTGGAGGAATGGCCTCTCATCTCGTGTTGAAGACAAAGGAAGAGTTTCAGCAGTTTGTAACGGAGGTAGAGAAGCGCCCGGGGTACTCACGCCCGTTTGCCTTTGCGCTTGGGGTTGCGACCTGTTGGCAGCGAGAGACCGGAGACGAGCCAAAGGTGCTTGACACCAGGTTCGTTGCGATCAATGTGGAAGAGAACTTTGGCACCTGGGCGGTGCTTTATGACGCGATCGAGACGATGACCGAGACCGTCAAACTTGATAAACCTGAGTTCTACGAGCACGTTGAGGCACGGCTTCATGCGTTCATGAACGAGGAGGGCCACGGGAATATTGATGCGCTACGCGTACTCGGTTCGCTTGTGCATGAAGATCCCGAATTCATCGCGGGCGAGACTCGATCGCGCGTCCCGGTTCTCGTTGTCATTGAAGACCCGACTCTGCCTCCGAAGTCTGCCTCAGATGCCTATCTGCGACTTCATTTGCTCTCACTTCGCCATGTCGAGCCGCGCAAGATCAATCTTGATGGGATGTTTGGTCTTTTGAACAATGTTGCGTGGACAAATCGGGGTCCGATCGATCCTGAAGCCATGAACATTTTTCTCGCGTATGACAATCTTGCGGGAGAAAACATCGCCGTTCATAGTGTCGACAAATTTCCGCGCATGACCGACTACGTCGTTCCCGGTGGAGTGCGAATCGCAGATGGAAATCGCGTACGGCTTGGCGCGTATCTTGCCGAAGGAACGACGGTAATGCACGAAGGATTTTGCAACTTCAATGCAGGAACCCTCGGGCCTTGCATGATCGAGGGTCGCATAAGCGCCGGAGTAGTCATTGGAGCAAACAGCGACATCGGAGGAGGGGCCTCGATTATGGGAACGCTCTCAGGCGGTGGCAAAGAGGTCATCACTGTTGGCGAGCACTGCCTTGTTGGGGCGAATGCGGGCATCGGCATTTCGCTTGGTGATTACTGCACGGTTGAGGCGGGGCTGTATCTCACCGCAGGAACTCCCATCACCGTCCATTCAGATGAGACCACAACCGTGGTCAAGGCAAGGGAGCTAAGCGGCGCGTCAGGGCTGCTCTTCTATCGTCACGGAGAGACAGGTCGAGTTGAGGCACGCCCACAGAACCCAAGTTGGGGCGGATTGAACGCCATCTTGCACTCGAACGGCTGATCCCTCTCGATCAAACGGCAGTTTGGACAATTCACGGCGGCGATCTTTTATGAACGGCGCGCGTTTGCTAGGCACCGGACCTTTGAATATTCCAGTCGACCCGGTTGGCTTTGGTTGCCTATCTCGATGTTTTGCGCAGTCGATCGAGCATTCGCCGATCACGTTTTGTCGGACGCCCAGATGAGGCCTCTCGCAAAAAGGGTACAGATTCTTTTACCTGGGACTCAGTCACAGGTGAATGGTCGAGATAACACTCCCTGGCTCTCGGCGCGCCGACTCGAGTCACGATCAATTTCACTGGCTCGATGATTCTTGTCTGACCATCGAGATTGATCGTGATCTGTTCGCCCCGCCTTGCGGGGTGTGCAGGCTTTACTGATGTCACTCCAACTTTGACATGCCCGGCCCGGCACAGCTCGGTGGCGATCGAACGGGTCTTGCAGATGCGAATTGCCCAGAGATAGCGATCGATTCTCACTGACTCGGACGAGTCGGCTGAGATCTTCTCCGAGTACTTCGGTTTCATCGCCGGGCCGAATCACTATCGAGGCTTGAATACCTCCATGTGAACATTCTTCGGGCCATGGTTTGTATCGTCTCTTCGCGCTCTCGGATGCGACTCTGTTCAGATTCCATCGAGATTGTCGATGCTGAACCGGTTGTTCTTTTCCTGGTAGAGCGCGATGCCCTCCTCGCCTATCTTGTTCGCCCATGCGTCAAGAGCCGGGCGGTGGCGCGTGAAGCTCATGAGTGGAACTCCATAACCACATGAATCGGCGACTCGGTCGAGCTGCGTGACGATGATCGCCCGCGCGCCGACTCCAACAGGATTCGGAAAACGCCTCGCGAGATCTTCAAATTGATCGTCGCCGCGAGGCACAGTAGTTCCACGGCCCTGGAGCCGGACAATCCGCGGTGCTCCCGAGAATGCGCAGAACATAATGGTGATGCGACCGTTTTCGCGAAGATGGGCGATGGTCTCTACTCCGCTTCCGGTCTGATCGAGATAGGCAATTGATCGTTCATTTATAACGGCAAATTCGCCCCGATTCCCCTTGGGGGAACAGTTCACATGTCCGCCTGCATCGAGAGGAGCGGTGGCGACAAAGAACATGGGCTGTGCGAGAAGCCACGTGGAAAGTTCTTCGGTGATGCCATTGTCAAGAGATCCCATGGGGTTCATTATCTCGCAAACTGCGCTTTTCAAATTCCGGCAGGAAAAAGAGGATTTCTGCAGAATCCTCAGTAGTTCAGCGGTTTTTTTTGGGGTGTCGAAATGGAGCGGATGACCTACTACGGTTTCAGGTTACATGTCTTGTCATCGCGCTAGCTCCACGATGACCTTATGTGGTCAATCCCCCTTAGGAACATCTCGTCGCAAACTGCGCCGGGACCTTTGGCGCGTGCGCACAAATATGGCGGTTGCAATTGCGCTTTTTCTCGGTGCAGTGATGGTCATTGCACCACTCGGTGCGTCAGCAAGCACCCCGAACAAGAGAAACTCGACGACAAACACCATTATCTCGGAGCGCTCGCTCAGCACCACATTGAAAAAGAAAATCGCATCGCTCTCTGCATTGCTTTATCAGAAGTCGGCACTCGAGTACTCGGCGACGCAGAACTACATCAACGCTGCAGCGGTGCTCGGTCAGGTTCGCGGCGAGATCTATGCGACGGCCCACAAGATCAGAGATGACCAGAAGAAGATCGCTGTCGCGTTCAAGTCTCTCGGTGTGCTCGCTGTGAGTTCCTATGTGAACCAGTCTTCTGGCCTATCAGGCAACGGCTTGACCTCGCTCGGCTCAAGTGGCGAAAAGCTTGATTATCAGACAGTGTATGGATCCATTGCTGCTGGAAAGTTCCAGCACGAGATTGCAACTGTTCAGGCAAGTCAGGCATCAATCTCTCGCCAGCATGCGTTGCTCGTTATCCAACAATCGATAGCTGAGAGGCGTTTCTTGGTGGCCAAGGCCGCTCACGACAAAGCAGCTGGAATCGCTGGGAGCTTTCAGACGATCCTCACCTCGATGAACCGTCAGCTCTCGCGTGTCGACGCTTCGCTGCGTCCAAAGATCATCAAGGCCGCAGTCCCTCCGATCGTGCGCTATGCGGTCTCGTCAAATATCGGTACAAAACAGGCGAACTCCGCAGTCGCTGGAGGAAAGATCATCTTTCCCTTCCAGAATCCTTCGATTGCTCTCCAGTCGGGGTACTGGAGCCTTGACGACGGCGTGGACATTGGCACAATCAATGACACCTGTGGTTCAGCTGCCGTTGAGGTTGCAATCGGGCCAGGCGTGGTCGTTGGCGAAGGGATCGAGGGATTCGGTCCAGTAGCTCCAATTATTCACATTACGGCAGGTCCTCTCGCGGGGCGATATGTCTATTACGGTCACGCATATCCGGCTCTGGTCTCAGTCGGCCAGACGGTGGCCGCGGGACAACCCGTTGCCGATGTCGGGTGTGGCTCTGTCGGTTATTCGACCGCACCGCATCTCGAGATTGGTGTGAGCCCCTCATTTAGTGATGCCCTGCCGTATTACTACGAGACCTCTCCGGAGATGCTCAAGCTCTTGCTCGCGTCGATCTAGACAAAGTTGACTTTCAGGTCTGCATCGCATTTTTAGTCTCGCTAGTGTCGTTGCATGGAGGTTTCGAAACACTTTGTAGACATCACTCCGCTCAGACGCTTTCCGCAGTATCGGAGATTGTGGACTGGCTATGCAGTCCGTCAGTTAGGTGCGCAACTCACTGTTACGACCGTGATCTATCAGGTATTCACGATCACCCATTCAAATCTCGCCGTCGGGTACATCAGCTTGGCGCAACTGTTTCCTGCGATCCTTGCACCAATGGTGGGTGGGGCAATCGCTGATGCCATGGACCGGCGAAAGTTGCTTGTGATCACCGCGGTGTTGATGGCTCTGTGTGCCGTGGGTCTCGCGCTCAACAGCACCGGCAGTCATCCGATGCTCTGGCCTCTCTATGTTCTCTCTGCTGCGAGCTGGGGTCTGAATGGCATCGACGGGCCAACCCGAACTGCGGTGCAGATGGCGCTCGTTGACAAGGAATCGTTTGTCGCTGCGAATGTGTTGCGACAGTTGCTTCAGCAAATCTCCATGGTCGCCGGACCCTCGATTGCAGGTCTCTTGATCGCTGTGCTTTCGCCGCATCTCGACTGGGTCTACTGGATCGATGTGATCAGTACCCTCGGAGCCCTCCAGGCCGTAGTTCGACTCGACCCGCTCCCACCCCAGGGCGGCGGGAGGAAGTTCAGTCTTTCGTCGATCAAGGAGGGGTTCGCGTTCTTGAAGGGGAGGCGAATCATCCAGGCGTGTTTCTACGCGGATTTGAACGCGACAATTCTCGGTCTTCCGACCTCGCTCTTTCCCTATATGGCTTTCACGCATTTTCATGGAGGGGCAAGGACCTACGGACTCTTAATGGCAGCACCTGGAATCGGAGCATTGGTCGGATCAATTCTTTCGGGTTGGACATCCCGGGTTGTCCATCAGGGTCGGGCGGTGCTTATTGCCATCGGGGTCTGGGGAACCGCACTCGCGGCATTCGGAGTTGTCCCATGGCTCGCGGCTGGCGTGGTTTTGATCGGGATCGCAGGCTGGGCTGATGTCATCTCCGCGACATTTCGCAACACAATTATCCAGGTGGAGACACCAGACCAACTTCGCGGACGACTTACCTCGATCTCTTCCTCGGTCGTCCAGGGAGGACCGAGGCTCGGCAATCTAGAGGCGAGTCTCGTTGCGTCATGGTCGAGCGCGCCAATTTCAATTGTCTCTGGAGGACTTGGATGTGTTGCTGGTGCGTTCATACTGGCGAGACTTATCCCGCAGTTCTCGAAGTACTCACTTGTGAAGCAAATTCAAGAGGACAAGATCTAGGCGAAC
>Ga0307372_10002357_pt1 | contig 31411 bp, 28 predicted proteins | sample OX1MG_FD_202533 | JGI IMG/M metagenome (GOLD analysis project Ga0307372, IMG submission 202533) | Soil microbial communities from Risofladan, Vaasa, Finland - OX-1 | ecosystem: Environmental > Terrestrial > Soil > Coastal area > Acid sulfate soil | place: Finland: Risofladan, Vaasa | collected... | reverse complement strand
GGGACGGTGACGTGGAAGAACGTCGGCAACGTGTATCACACCACCACCGACATGACCAGCCTCGCCGCCTCCGCCAAGGACGCCGCGGTGCCCGCCGGGGCGACCGGGTGGAACCACCCCCTCCCACCCGCCGCGAGCTGGAGCCTCGCCCTCAGGACCCCCGGGCTCTACAAGTACTTCTGCGTCCCCCACGAGAGCCTCGGGATGCTGGCCCAGATCACGGTCGCGGGGTGAGCGCCGCCGCCCCGGGCGGGCGGGGTGGGGCGACCCGACCCGGGTGACCCTCCGCTTCGCCCGGCGAATGGATCGCCTCGGGACCGAGAGCGCCTTCGAGGTCCTGGCCCGGGCGCGCGCGCTGGAGCGGGGCGGGCGGTCGATCGTGCACCTCGAGATCGGGGAGCCGGACTTCGCCACCCCGGAGCCGGTCATCGCCGCCGCCGAGCGGGCGATGCGGGGGGGCGCCACCCACTACACCCCGGCGGCCGGGCTCCCGGAGGTGCGGGCGGCGATCGCCGAGGCGGCCTCGGCACGGGGCGGCCGCACCGTCGACCCCGCCGAGGTGGTGGTGGTCCCCGGCTCCAAGAACATCCTCGCCTTCGCGCTGCTGGCCCTGGTCGAGCCCGGCGACGAGGTGATCCTCCCCGACCCCGGCTACCCCATCTACCGCTCCCTGGTCGACTTCATCGGCGCGGTCGCCCGCCCGATCGTCCTGCGCGAGCGCAACGACTTCCGACTCGACCCGGAGGAGCTGGCGGCCCTGGTGGGCCCCCGAACGCGCCTGCTCATCCTCAACGCCCCCCACAACCCCACCGGGGGCACCTGCACCGCAGCCGACCTCGACGCGGTCGCCGAGCTGGTCTGCCGCCACGACCTGCTGGTCGTCAGCGACGAGATCTACCACCGGATCGTCTTCGCCCCCCAGCCGGCCCCGCTCTGGTCGCGGCCCGGCCTCGCCGAGCGCACCGTGGTCCTCGACGGCCTCTCCAAGACCTATGCCATGTGCGGCTGGCGGCTCGGCTACGGGGTGATGCCGGTGGAGCTGGCCCGCCGGATGGAGACGCTCCTCATCAACACCAGCGCCTGCGCCGCCGCCTTCACCCAGCTGGCCGCGGTCGAAGCCCTCCGCTCCCCCGAGGCGGAGGCCTGCGTCCTGGCGATGGTGGCCGAGTTCCGGCGTCGCCGCGACGTCCTGGTGACGGGGCTGGCCCGGCTGCCGGGGGTGAGGGCGCACCGCCCCGACGCCAGCTTCTACGCCTTCCCCAACATCGAGGGGACGGGCTGGGACGGCCGCCGGCTGGCCGACCGCCTGCTCCAGGAGGCGGGGGTCGCGGTCCTGGCCGGGGAGGCGTTCGGCAGGGCCGGCCGGGGCCACCTGCGCCTCGCCTACACCGTCGGCGTGGACCAGATCGAGGACGCCCTGGAGCGCATCGGGGCCTTCCTCCGGACGGTCCCGCCCGAGCCCGCCGCCCCCGGCTGAGCCGGGCTGCGCCCGGGCCGGCTCAGCCGCCCCGGGCGCCCCTCACGGCCCCGGCCGGGCGGCCGTCGCCGCGGGGCGGGGGGCGCCCGTGCCGTTGGCCGCCTCACCGGCGCCGCGGACCGCCGTCGCCGACCCCACCAGCTGCGCCGTCGCCTGGGACAGCGCCCCCTGCCGGCGGGCGTCGGCGTACTGGTGCCAGACCTCGTTGCCGCCGGTCCGCCAGCTGACGCTGGGACGCTCCAGCAGGATCGGGTCGACCCGGTCGGCGTGGCGCGCCACCAGGTCGATCAGCGAATCCACCAGGGTCTCGCCGAGGTAGTGGGGCTGGAGGCCGAGGTCCAGGAGTCGGGTGTGCTTGGCGTTGTAGTAGTGCTCCTCGGCCTCCACCCGCGGGTTGGGCAGGTGCACGACGGTGGTGTCCTGGCCGTGGTGGCGGCGCGCCGCGGTCACCAGCTCGGCCAGCTGGTTGAGGGAGAACTGCTCGGTGAACTGGTTGAAGACCCGGCACTCGCCGGCCTCCGGGGGGTTGTCGAGGGTGAGGGTGATGCAGGCCATGGTGTCGCGGATGTCGAGGTAGCCGCGGGTCTGACCGCCCTTGCCGTAGACGGTGACGGGGTTGCCGGTGGACGCCTGGACGCAGAAGCGGTTGAGCGCGGTGCCCCAGATGGAGTCGTAGTCGAAGCGGGTCAGCAGCTCCTCGTGGAGGACGGTGTCCTCGGTCTCGCAGCCGTAGACCACGCCCTGGTTGAGGTCGGTCGCCCGCAGTCCCCAGATCCGGCTGGCGAAGTGGATGTTCTGGCTGTCGGCGACCTTGGAGAGGTGGTAGAAGCTGTGCGGCACCTTGGGGTACGGCAGCCGATCGCTGCGCCCGTTGTGCTCGATGGTGATGTAACCCTCCTCGATGTCGATGTTGGGAGCGCCGTACTCCCCCATCGACCCCAGCTTGATCAGGTGGCACTGGGGCACGTGCGCCTGGATCGCGAAGAGCAGGTTGAGGTTGCCGATGATGTTGTTGGCCTGGGTGCGGACCGCATGCTCGCGGTCGATCATCGAGAACGGGGCGCTCCGCTGCTCGGCGAAGTGGACCACCGCCTCCGGCCGCCAGCGCGCGAGGCAGTCGTCGAGGGCGTCGTGGTCGCAGAGGTCGAGCTGCTCATAGGTGATGGTGCGGCCGCTGACCTCGTGCCAGCGGTGGACCCGCTGCTCCATGGTGGCGATGGGGACGAGGCTCTCGGTCCCGCCCTCCTCGTCCCAGCTGCGCCGGGCCAGGTTGTCGACCGCGACCACCTGGTGCCCCAGCCGCGACAGGTGCATGGCCATCGGCCACCCGATGTAGCCGTCCGCACCGAGGACGATCACGGTCTTGGCTGTGCTCACGGGTCTTCGCGATGCCTCCTCAGGTGATCACGTCGCCGTGCCAGGGCGGTGATCCGGGTGTGCTGCGGCGCGGTCAGCCGACGACGATCCCGACCCGCCGATCCCCGGGCGAGAGGGTAGCAGGTCGGCAGGGAAGGGACGGCGGCCGGGACGGTCAGGGCTCGGGGATCCCGTCCGGGAGCGGCTCGCCCGCCGCCAGCAGCCGGCGGTCCTCGTCCGCGATCCGCTCCAGCTCCTGGACCAGGGCGTCGACGAGCTCCGCCTCCGGCAGGGTCCGGAGCACCCGGCCCTTGCGGTAGAGGATCCCCTTCTGCCGTCCCCCGGCGATGCCGATGTCGGCGTGCATCCCCTCACCGGGGCCGTTGACGACGCAGCCCATCACCGACACGGTGATGGAGCGACGGACGCCCTGGAGCGCCCGCTCCACCCGGGCCACCATCGGCATCATGTCGATCTCCAGCCGTCCGCAGGTCGGGCAGGCGATGAGGTTGGGCCCGCTGGGCCGCGTCTCCAGGGTGGCCAGGATCTGGCGGGCGACCCGGACCTCCTCCTCCGGCTCGTCGACCAGGGACACCCGGATGGTGTCCCCGATCCCCTCGGCGAGGAGGACCCCGATCCCCACCGCGCTCTTGATCGCGCCGCTCCTGGTGGGGCCGGCCTCGGTCAGCCCGAGGTGGAGCGGGTAGCGGTTCTCCAGCTGGGCGAAGCGACGGTTGGCGGCGAGGTTGGTGAGGACGTCGGAGGCCTTGAGGGACACCTTGATGTCGCGGAAGTCGAGCGCCTCCAGGATGGCGATGTGGCCCAGGGCGGCCTCCACCATCCGCGCGCCCACCTCCGCGGGTCCCCCCTCCCCCCGGCCGCGGGCCAGCTTGCCGCGGTCGGGCAGCGATCCGGCGTTCACCCCGATGCGGATCGGGATCCCCGCCGCCCGGCAGCGCCGGGCGATCTCGCCCACCTTCTCGGGCTGGCGGATGTTGCCGGGGTTGAGGCGAAGGCACTGGACCCCGGCGTCGATCGCCATCAGCGCCAGCGGCGCGTCGTAGTGGATGTCGGCGACGATCGGGAGCCGGGAGCGGCGCACGATGGCACGCAGGGTCTCGCCCGCCTCCCTGGTGTCGCAGGTGACCCGGATGAGGTCGGCGCCGGCGTCGGCGGCGCGGGCGATCTGCTCGACCGTGCCCTCGACGTCCTCGGTCGGGGTCTTGGTCATGGTCTGGACGCTGATCGGCGCCGCGCCCCCGATCACCACCGGCCCGACCCGCACCGGGACGGTGCGCCGGCGGGGGGCCCGGACCGCGCCGTCCGGTGACGCCGGCGGCCGGTGGGGCAGGACCGGCAGCGGCACCGACACCGCCGCGGCCGCGGCCCGGGTGGCGTCGCCGGCCATCCCGCTCAGGACCCCGGGTGGAGGGTGGTGATGTCGCCGTAGGTCGCGTAGAAGGCAAGCATCAGGATCAAGGCTAACCCAACCATGTGGACCACCGCCTCCCGCTGGGGGTCGAGCCGGCGCCGGCGCACCCACTCCAGGCCCACGAAGAAGAGCCGGCCGCCGTCCAGGAAGGGGACCGGGAGGAGGTTGAAGAGACCGAGGTTGAGGCTGATCACCCCGACCAGGGTGACGTAGGCGATCGGCGACACCTGGGTGGCGACCGAGGTCGCCTCCGCGATGCCCACCGGGCCGGTGAGGTGGGCCTGGCTGGTCCCCCCGGGATGGGGCGCGATCAGCGCCGCCAGCCCCGAGAAGATGTCGCCGATCTCGCGGGGCACGGCGAGGAAACCCGCCCCCACCGCCCATGGCAGCGCCCGCGGCGGCCCGCTGAAGGCCGGCATCACATAGTTGCCGACCGGCAGGAGGTAGCCGACCTCCCAGCTCACGGCCAGCCGCTGGGGGGCGACCGCGGCCACGCCGCGATGCCCGCCGCTCACCCACCCGACCAGGATCTTGCCTCCGGCCCCCAGCGCCGCGGCGAGCCCGGTGGGGGAACGATGGGGGACCGCGCGGCCGTCCAGGGACACGATCCGGGCCTCCAGCGGGATCGCCGGCCGGGCCGCCAGCCCGACCCAGCGCAGCTGCGGCCGCACCGTGACCGTGCGGGGCGCGCCCCCGTCGTAGGGTCGGACCGTCACCCGCAGCGGCCGTCCCCCGCCCGCCTGGAGCCGGTCGCGGAGGGCGACGACGCCCGTGACCCGCCGCCCGTCCAGGGCGGCGATGGTGATCGAGCCCCGCAGCCCCGCCGCGGCCAGGCCGCCGCCCGCCGCGACCTGCGGGCCGGGACTGCCGACGAGGAGGGCGACCGTGAACAGGGCGCCGGCGAGGAGGAGGTTCATCGCCCCGCCCGCGACCAGCACCAGGGCGCGCCGCCCGAGGGAGGCCCGCACGAAGCCGCGGGCGCCGCCGTCGTGGGCCGGGTCCTCCAGCCCGGTCATCCCCGCCATCCGGACGAAGCCGCCGGCGGGGATCAGCCGCAGCGAGTAGATGGTCTCACCGCGGCGGACGCTCAGCAGGCGGGGTCCGAAGCCCACCGCGAACTCCTCCACCGCGATCCCCGCCCGCTTGGCGGTGACGAAGTGGCCCAGCTCGTGGACGATGACGACCGCCAGGAGCATCAGGGCGATCCCCCCGACGCTCTGCCAGCCCCAGGTGAACATCAGCCCCAGGCCCGGGCGGCGGCGGCCGGCGCGGCGAGGTCGGCCGGCAGCGCGGCAACGGTCACCTGGCGGGCCCACCGGTCGGCCGCCAGGATCGTCTCCAGGGACACCGTCGGTGGCGGCTCGAAGCCCTCGACGGCGACCGCCACCAGCGGCACGATCCCGGTGAAGGGGAGGCGCCCGTCGAGGAAGGCCGCCACCGCCACCTCGTTGGCGGCGTTGAGGACGGCGGGGTGGGCCCCCCCCCGCTCGCCGGCGCGGCGGGCGAGGGCCAGCGCCGGGAACCGAACCGGGTCCACCTCCTCGAAGTGGAGCGCCGGGGTGGAGGCGAGCTCCAGCCTCTCCACCACCCCCGGCAGCCGGCGTCCCCCCGTGAGCGCGAGCGCGATCGGGCCGCGCATGTCGGCGTGGCCGAGCTGGGCCACGGTGAGACCGTCGACGAACTCCACCGCGGAGTGGACGGTGCTCTCCGGGTGCACCACCACGTGGATCCTGGGATAGGGCACGTCGAAGAGGAAGTGGGCCTCGATCACCTCCAGGCCCTTGTTCATCAGGGTGGCACAGTCGACCGTGATCTTGGGCCCCATCCGCCAGGTGGGGTGACGGAGCGCGTCGGCGGGGCTCACGCCGTCCAGCTCCGCCACCGTGCGATGCCGGAAGGCCCCCCCGCTGGCGGTGAGGACGAGGCGGGCCACCTGGGTGGGGTCCTCCCCGCGCAGGCACTGCCAGATCGCGCTGTGCTCGCTGTCGACGGGCACCAGGCGCGCCCCCGCCGCCCGCGCGGCGGCGACCACGACCTCGCCCGCCATCACCAGGACCTCCTTGGTGGCGAGGGCCACGGTGTGACCGGCGCGGCAGGCGGCGAGGGTGGGCTCGAGGGCCGCCGCCCCGCCCCCGCCGATCAGCACCACGTCGACGGCGGGCGACCCGCACAGCGCGGCGGCCGCCTCGGGCCCGCTGGCGACGCCGGGGGGAACCGGGCCGGTCGGGTCCACCACCACCTGGGGCACCCTGCCGAACGGCGCCACCGCCTCGCCCAGCCTCTCAGCCCGCCGGCCCGCCACCGCCCCCACCAGCTCGAACTCGTCCGGGTACCGGCTGATGACGTCGAGCGCTTGCCGGCCGATCGAGCCGGTGGCGCCGAGCAGGACGACGCGGGTTGGCAAAGGGGTGGGGGGAGGCGGCTCCGGGGGGGTGGCCGGCACGGGGCCGCCGGCCGGCCGGCGGTCAGAGCGCGTGGAGCGCTCGCAGGACCGAGTATACGGCCGGGCCGACCAGGACCACGCTGTCGAGCCGGTCGAGCAGGCCGCCGTGACCCGGGATCCAGCCGCCGGCGTCCTTGACCCCGGCGGCGCGCTTGAGGGTGGACTCGACGAGGTCGCCGGCCTGGGAGGCGACCCCGGCCAGCACCCCGCAGAGGCCGGCGGCGGCGACCGGCACCGAGGGCCGCAGCAGCGGCAGCACCCAGGCGACCAGGACCACCGCCGCGGCCAGCCCGGCCAGGGCGCCCTCCACCGTCTTGCGGGGGCTGATGGCGGGGAAGAACGGCCGCCGGCCGACGGCGGAGCCGACCAGGTACGCGGCGGTGTCGCTCACCACCGCCACCCCGACCACCAGCAGCACCAGCCACCCCCCGACCTGGCCGGCCCCGGGGGCCCGGGCCAGGAGCACGAGGAAGCCGAGGCCGTAGCCGAGCCAGAGCGCACCGCCCACCGCCGTCGCCCAGGGGGCGAACGGCCGAGCGCCCCGGGACCAGAGGAGGGCACAGGGAAGCCCGGGGACGAGGGCCAGTCCCAGCCCGATCTCGGTCGCCGCCCCGCCGGGGATCGCCGCCCGCAGGAGCCACAGGCCGGCGAGCGGCCCCATCAGCCACCACGGCGGGGCGGCCCCGAGGCTCGTCCCGAGGCGGCGGAACTCGGCCAGGCCGATCACCAGCGCCAGCGACGCGAGCGCGAGCAGCGGCGGCCCCCCGAGGAGGGCTGCCGCCACCACCAGGGCGGCCAGCAGGACGCCGCTCGCCGTCCGGCGCAGGAGCGCCACCGGTCGGTCGGGCCGGTCAGCCGACGACGCCGCCGAAGCGGCGCTGCCTGGCGGCGAAGTCGCGAAGGGCCACCTCCAGCTCCGGGGACCCGAAGTCGGGCCAGAGGGCGGGGGTCACGTGGAGCTCGGCGTAGGCCGACTGCCAGATGAGGAAGTTGCTCATCCGGCGCTCACCGGCGGTGCGGATGATGAGGTCCGGGTCCGGCAGCCCGCCGGTGTAGAGGGCGGCGGCCAGCCGTGACTCGTCGAGCCGCCGCAGGTCCTCGCCGGTCTCGGCCAGGCTGCGCACGGCGTCCACGATCTCGGCCCGGCCGCCGTAGTTGATGGCCACGCACAGCACCCCCGTGCGGTTGGCGGCGGTGCGCCGCTCGGCGTCGTCGATCAGGCCGCGCAGGCCGTCGGCCAGCTCCTGGCGCCGGCCGATGACGCGGATCTGGACCCCGCTGGCATGGAGCTCGTCCACCTCCTTGGCCAGCGTCTCCTCGAAGAGCCGCATCAGGGCGGCGACCTCGTCCGGGGGCCGCGACCAGTTCTCGGTGGAGAAGGCGTAGAGGGTGAGGTGGTGAACGCCGGCGTGGTCCGCCGCCTCCATCACCTTGCGGATGGTCTCGATGCCGGCCCGGTGCCCGTCGGTGCGGAGGAGGCCACGCTGGCGGGCCCAGCGGCCGTTGCCGTCCATGATGATGCCGATGTGGCGGGGCAGCACGGCGGGCGCGGTCTCACACCTCCATGAGGTCGGCTTCTTTGCGACGGGAGGTGTCGTCGACCTGCTCCACGAAGTGGTCGGTCACCCGCTGGAGCTCGGTGTGCCCGCGGCTGGCCTCGTCGGCGGAGATCGATCCCTCCTGCTCCAGCCGGCGCAGCCGCTCCATGTCGTCACGGCGGATGTTGCGGATCGCCACCCGCGCCTCCTCGGCCCTGGTCTTCACCAGGCGCACGAACTCGCGGCGCCGCTCCTCGTTGAGGGCTGGGATCGGCACCCGGACCAGGATCCCGTCGTTGGAGGGGTTGAGGCCCAGCTCGCTGCGCTGGATCGCCCTCTCGATGGCGGCGATGGTCTGGCGGTCGAACGGCTGGACGAGGATGAGCCGCGGCTCCGGCGCCGACAGGCTGGCGAGCTGATTGAGCGGCATGGTGGTCTCGTAGACCTCGACGCTCAGCTGGTCGATGAGGCTCGGCGATGCCCGGCCGGTGCGGATGGCGGCGAGGGCGCCGTGGAGAGCCTCCAGGCTCTTGCCCATCCGGGTGCGGGAGTCGGCGACCAGCTCCGGGATCACCAGGCGGCGCTCCCGTCGTCCACCAGGGTGCCGGTGGGCTCGCCCCGGAGCGCCCGCTCGATGCTGCCCTCGGTGAAGAGGTCCAGCACCAGGACCGGCAGGCGATTGTCCATGCACAGGGTCACCGCGGTGTTGTCCATCACGTTGAGGCCGCGGTTGAGCACCTCGAGATAGGAGAGGCGGGAGAAGCGGGTCGCCTCCGGATCGAGCTGGGGATCGGCGGAATAGATGCCGTCGACCTTGGTCGCCTTGATCAGGAGGTCGGCGCCGATCTCGGCGGCGCGCAGGGCGGCGGCGGTGTCGGTGGTGAAGTAGGGGTTGCCGGAGCCGGCGCTGAAGATCACCACCCGCCCCTTCTCCAGATGGCGGATGGCGCGGCCGCGGATGAACGGCTCCGCCACCTGGTGCATCTCGATCGCGGACTGGACCCGGGTCTCCAGTCCCTGCGCCTGGATGGCGTCCCGGAGGGCGAGGGCGTTGATGACCGTCGCCAGCATCCCCATGTAGTCGCCGGTGACCCGGCTCAGACCCTGCTCGGCGGCGGCCAGCCCGCGGAAGATGTTGCCACCGCCGACCACGATCGCCACCTGGGCGCCGAGGCGGTGAGCCCGGTCCACCTCGATGGCGACCTTCCCGAGCACCGGGGGCGCGATCCCGAAGGAGCGATCGCCCATCAGCGCCTCACCGGAGAGCTTGAGGACCACCCGCCGGTAGCGGGTGCCCTTCCCGTGTGCCTCCACCGGGTGCCCGGCGACGACGGCGGCCGCCTCCTCAGGCACGGACGGCGCCCCCGGTACCGCCCGGGTCGCCCTTCGGCTCCGGCCCGCCGTCGCCCGCGCTCTCGCCCAGCGTGTAGCGGGTGAAGCGGGCGACGTCGAGATGCTCGCCGAGGGTGGACGCGACCTCTCTGACGACCTCCTCGACCTTGCGCCTGCGATTGCCCTCGTCGCGGATCCACGGCTGGTCGTAGAGGCAGACCTGCTGGTAGAAGGCCTCCATCTTCCCGGTGGTCATCCGCTCCGCGATCTGGGCGGACTTGCCCTGGTCCTCCGCCTGCCCGCGGCTGATCCGCTGCTCGCGCTCGACGATGGCGGCCGGAACCTGCTCGCGCCGGACGTACTCGGGGCTGTGGGCGGCGATCTGGAGGGCGAGGTCGTGCACCAGCGCCCGGAAGGGCTCGGTGCGGGCGACGAAGTCGGTCTCGCAGTTCACCTCGAGGAGCACCCCGACCCGACCGCCGGGGTGGAGGTAGGCGTCGACCAGCCCCTCCCGCACGGTGCGGCCGCTGCGCTTGGTGGCATCGGCCATGCCCTTGCGACGCAGGATCTCGCGAGCCGGCTCCAGGGCCCCCCGGGACTCCACCAGGGCGCGCTTGGCGTCCATGACCCCGGCCCCGGTCAGCTCGCGGAGCTGCTTGACCAAGGCGGCGGAGATCTCGGTCATGCCGGCGCCTCCGGGCTCGCCGGGGCGTCGGCCGCCGCGGCAGGCTCGCTGGCGCCATCTCGGGTCTCGACCGACGCCGGCGGTGCCGAGGCGGCATCGCCCTCCGACGCCATGGCCTCCGCGGCCGCCGCCGCCTCCGCGGCCGCCGCCGCCGCCGCCTCCGCTGCCGCCGCCGCCTCGGCCGCCTGGGCCAGCTGGACCTCGGCCGCCTCGGCGGCCCGGGCCGCCTCGATCCGGTGGCGCTGCTCCTGCCCGGCGACGCAGGCGTCCATGATCCGCTGCACGATCAGGCGCACGCTGCGGATGGCGTCGTCGTTGCCGGGGATCACCCAGTCGATCTCGTCCGGGTCGCAGTTGCTGTCGGTGATGGCGATGATCGGGACCCGGAGCTTGCGCGCCTCGGTGACCGCCAGCCGCTCCTTGTGGGGATCGACGACGAAGAGGGCGGCGGGGAGGCGGCGCATCCCGGCGATGCCACCGAAGTTGCGCTCCAGCCGGTCCAGCTCGTCCTCCAGACGGCTGGCCTCCTTCTTGGGCAGGCCCGCGAAGTCACCCCGCTCCCGCATCTCGCGCAGGTCGGCGAGACGGCGGAGCTGGCGCTTGATCACCTCGAAGTTGGTGAGCATCCCGCCCATCCAACGGGTGACGACGAAGAACTGGCCGCCGCGCTCGCACTCCTTGACCAGGGTGTCCTGGGCCTGCTTCTTGGTGCCGACGAAGAGGAGCTGGCCACCCTGGGCGACGGTGTCGGCGGCGAAGTCGCTGGCGGCGTCGAGCCTGGTCACGGTCTGGGCGACGTCGATGATGTGGAGCCCACCCCGCTCCGTGAACAGGAAGGGGCGCATCTTGGGGTTCCACCGACTGGTCTGGTGGCCGAAGTGAACCCCGGCCTGGAGCAGCTCGGTGAGCGTGGCGGTGGGCACGGCACGCCCTCCTTGGGAGCGGTTGACCTCTGCCCGGCATCTGCCGCGGACCGGCCCCTCGGGCGGGGACCCCGGCGCGCGTCGTCCGGGCATGCGAATTTGACTGCCGCCCGCATCTTACCGGATGGGGCACGATCGGACGCCGCCGCGGCACCTGGCCGACGGAGAGGGCGCCGACGGCGAGCGGCGGCCCCGGCAGCCGGGTTCCGGCGGCCGGCCCGAGCGGGCAGACGGTGCCCGACCGCGCGCGATCGGAGGGCCCTGCCGGTGCGCACCAGGACCGCAGCCGTCGCGGACCGACCCCATGCCGGGCCGTGGACCGAGACCGACGCTCACGGCCGGCGGCCGGGTGGTGGAGGCGGTGAACCTCAGCCTGGGCCCGGCGCGCGCCCTCATCCCCGACCTGATCGTCACCACCCGTCGGGATCGCGTCGCGATCTTCGGTCCCGCCGAGGCCCTCCTCGTCGTCGAGCTCGTGTCCCCGCCGACCCCACCACCGGCCGGGTCACCACGCCCCACCTGGATGGGGCCGCCGGCATCCCCGCATGCCTCGAGGGTGGGTTGGACGCTCCGGGTGGCCCGGACATGCGGCTCGTGGTGCTGGGCCAAGAGGGGTACGCGCCGGCGCATCGGGCTGCCCCGGGAGAGCGGCTGCGACTCCACCACCGCTCGCCAACGAGCTCGACCCGGGCGAGCCGCTGCCCCGCCGACGGGGCGAGCTGGACCGCGGTCCACGCTGACGACACCGGGGGGCCGGCGGCCCGGGCGGTGCTGCCGCCGAGGTGGGGGGGCCGGGCCCAGCCGGGCGCATCCGCCACCCGCGCCGGCACCCCTGCCCGGCCGGCGGCGGCGCGCGGACGCGATCCGGCTCGACCGTTGCCCATCGGACCGGAGCGACACCCGTCGGCGCTGCCCCGGGTTCCTCCCGTCGAGGAGCGCCCGCCCGGGCATGCGGGTCACCCGTGCGGTGCCGATCCAGCCCGCCCCCGCGCCGCCGGCAGCTCCTGATCGCCGCTCTGGGGAGGCCGTCGCAGCCGCCGGCACCGGCCCCGGGCCGGACCGGGCCTCGTGGCGACGGCCGATCGCCGCGGTCGCCGCCAGCCGGGCCGGCCACCGCGCCCGATCCGGGCGGCGAACGGGTGACCGGCCACGACCGTCGCGGCCCCGCCATCCGCCCCGGGGTCCGATCGGTGGGCCCGGCTCAGCTGTGCCCGAGCACCGGGTGGGGGCGGTAGGGCGCCTCCAGGCGGCCGACCTCGACCTCGGTCAGGTTCACCTCCACGGCCGCCACCGCGTCCTCCAGGTGGACCAGCTGGGTGGCACCGACGATGGGCGCCGTCACCCCCGGCCGGCCGAGGAGCCAGGCCAGGGCCACCCGTGCCGGGGGGAGGCCCCGCTCCCGCGCCACCCTCTGGACCTGGTCGACGACGTCGAAGTCGCCCACCCCGTACAGGCTGTCGGCGAAGGCGTCGCTGCCGGCGCGGACGGTGCGGCGGGCACCCCCGCGGTCGCGGCTGCCGGCGAGCAGCCCGCGGGCCAACGGGCTCCAGGGGATCAGCCCCACCCCCTCATCGAGGCAGAGCGGGATCATCTCCCGCTCCTCCTCCCGATAGACGAGGTTGTAGTGGTTCTGCATGGACACGAACCGGGTCCAGCCATGGGCGTCGGCGGTGTGCTGCGCCGTGGCGAACTGCCACGCGTACATGCTCGACGCGCCGATGTAGCGAGCCCGTCCCGAGCGCACCACCTCGTCGAGCACCCCCATGGTCTCGGCGATGGGGGTGTCCCGATCCCAGCGGTGGATCTGATAGAGGTCGACATGATCGACGCCGAGACGGCGCAGGGAGGCGTCGATGCTGGCGAGCACGTGCTTGCGCGACAGCCCGCGGTCGTTGGGACCGGTCCCCATCGGCGAGCACACCTTGGTGGCGAGGACGTAGTCGTCGCGGCGCGGGAACAGCCGCGCCAGGAGCCGCCCGGTGATGGTCTCGCTGACGCCCTCCGAGTAGACGTCGGCGGTGTCGAAGAACGTCACCCCCGCCTCCGCCGCGGCCCGCACGATCGGCTCGGCCCGGTCCTCCGGCAGGTACCAGGCCCGTGAGCCGGGATCGCCGTAGCTCATCATGCCAAGGCAGATCCGGGACACCTGGAGGCCCGACGAGCCCAGTCGCACGTACTGCATGGCGGGCGCCTCCGACAGTGGTCGCGGGCGGCGGTCGCACCCCATCCTACCCGCCGTGCCGGCGGGGGGCGGCGCTCACGGCTCAGAGCACGTAGCGGCGCAGGTCCTCGTTGCCGACCAGGTCGCCCAGCCGCGCCGTGACATAGTCGCGGTCGATCCGGACCGGCGCCTCGGCGTGGCTCTCGGCGCTGAAGGAGACGTCCTCCAGGACCCGCTCCAGGACGGTGAAGAGGCGGCGGGCCCCGATGTTCTCGTCCCGCTCGTTCACCAGCTGGGCCTGGTGGGCGAGCTCGCCCACCCCGTCGTCGCTGAAGACCAGCTCCACCCCCTCGGTCTTGAGCAGGGCGGTGTACTGCCGCGTCAGCGCGGTGCGCGGCTCCACCAGGATCCGGCGCAGGTCGGCCTCGGTGAGGCTCTGCAGCTCGACCCGGATCGGGAAGCGACCCTGGAACTCCGGGATGAGGTCGGCGGGCTTGGCCATGGTGAAGGCCCCCGCCGCGATGAAGAGGACGTGCTCGGTGCGCACCGTGCCGTAGCGGGTGCTCACCGCCGAGCCCTCGATGACCGGGAGCAGGTCGCGCTGGACCCCCTGGCCGCTGACGTCGGGGCCATGCCCCTCGGTGTAGGGACCGGCGATCTTGTCGACCTCGTCGATGAAGACGATCCCCTTCTCCTCCACCTGGTGGATGGCGTCGTCGTAGACGCTGTCGATGTCGACCAGCCGGTCGGTCTCCTCCTGGGTCAGCACGTGGCGGGCGTCGGCGACGCTCATCCGCTTGAGCCGCTTGCGTGACGGCGCCATCTGGCTGAAGAAGTCGGCCAGCGACCAGCCGATCTCCTCGTAGCCGGTGCCGGAGAAGACCTCGACCGGCGGGGTGTAGCTCTCCTCCACCTCGATCTCCACCAGCCGGTCCTCCAGCTGACGGGCGGCGAGCTTGCGGGCGAGGACCCGCCTCCGGGTGCGCCGGCGGCGCGCGAGCAGAGGGCTCTCCGGGCGGGGCTCGCCGGCCGCCCCGCGCTCCGTCCCGCCAGGCCCGGGGGCGTTCCCGGTCGTTCCGCCGGGTGCGGCCCGCACCGCTGCCGGCGCCGCCTCCTGGCCGGAGGGCCCGGTCGCGGGGGCCGCCACGACGGGCCCCGCCCCGTGCTCGACGGCTGGCGGATCCGCCCCCGTCCCCCGGACGCTGGGGCCGGCGACCAGGGCGCCGGCGTCGTCCTCCAGGAGCCGCTCGACGATGCGGGCCTCGGCGCGACGCTTGGCCTCCTCCTCCACCTCGCCGACGCGGCGCCCCTGGACCTCGGTGATGGTCTGCTCGAGGAGGTCGCGGATGATCGACTCGACGTCGCGGCCGACGTAGCCGACCTCGGTGAACTTGGTCGCCTCCACCTTGATGAAGGGGGCCCCGGCGATCTGCGCCAGCCGGCGCGCGATCTCGGTCTTGCCCACCCCGGTCGGGCCGATCATCAGGATGTTGCTGGGCAGGATGTCGTCCCGCTCCTCCTGGGGCACCTCCATCCGCCGGTGCCGGTTGCGGAGCGCGATCGCGACCGCGCGCTTGCCCGCCGCCTGACCGACGATGTAGCGGTCGAGCTCGGCGACGATCTCAGCCGGCCGCAGCTCGAGCGCCATGCCCCGCCTCCTCGCTGGCGACCCCGGCAGGGGTCTCCTCCCTCGCCGCTGGGTCCGGCGCGCTCTCGTCCCCGGGTCCGGTCGGCTCCCCGGGCTCCCTCCGGTCCGCGGGCGCCTGGGCCGCGTCCGCCGGCCCGGCGCCGTCCGGGGCGGCGGTCGCCGCCGCCCGGGTCAGGGTGTGCACGGAGATGGCGTCGTTGGTGTAGATGCAGAGGGAGGCGGCGATCTCCAGGCCCCGGCGGGCGACCTCCGACGCGCCCAGATCGGTGTGGCGCAGGAGCGCCCGGGCCGCCGCGTGCGCGAACGGACCCCCGCTGCCGATGGCACAGATGTCGTCGTCGGGCTCGATGATGTCGCCCTCGCCGGTGAGGAGCAGCATCTGCTCGGGGTCCGCCACCACCAGCATCGCCTCCAGGTGGCGGAGGTAGCGGTCGGTCCGCCACTCCTTGCCCAGCTCGACGGCGGCGCGCAGCAGGTTGCCCTGGTGCTGGTCCAGGTGGCGCTCGAACTTGTCGAAGAGGGCGAAGGCGTCGGCGACCGCCCCGGCGAACCCCACCAGCACCCGCTCGTGATAGAGGTAGCGGACCTTGTTGGCGTGGTGCTTCATCACCACGTCGCCCACGGTCACCTGGCCGTCGCCGGCCAGGGCGACCTGGTCGCCCCGCTTGACCGCCAGGATCGTGGTGGCGCGCGGACGCGCCCGCTCCATGGAACTCACCTGCTGGCGATTCTACCCGTGGCGCCGTTCGCCCAACCCCGGGCGGGCGCTGCCCGCGACCGGCCCGCGCCCGTGCCGGGAGGAGCGCACGCCCGGCGGCCGGCGGGGGCGCCGCCCCCGCTGCCGGTCACTCCGAGGCGGCTGGGCGCCGCCCGCTCGTCCGTCGAGGCGCGCTCGGGGCGGCCCCGTCGCCGTCCGGCCCGGCGGCCGCCGCCCGCGGGACGGCCGGGGGCCGGGCGCGCGGACCCCTGGTCCGGGCGGCGGGCCCGCCCTGCCCGCCCGCCGCCGCCGGGGAACGGGTGGTGGCGCGGGCCGCCCGTCCCCGCGCCGGGCGGCCCGCGCCGGCGGCGGTGGGGCCGGCGTCGGCGGGCGCCCGGGGCGGCCGGTAGCGGCAGGTGGGATAGCCGGAGCAGCTGACGAACGGCCCGAAGCGGCCCTGGCGGCGCACCAGCGCCTTGCCGCACTGGGGGCACGGCTCCCCGGTCGGCTCCGGCTGGGGCCGGGCCGGCCCCGCCCCACCCTCGCCGCCGGCGCGGGGCTGGATGTAGCGACAGGCGGGATAGGCGGAGCAGCCCACGAAGGGCCCGCGGCGCCCGGTGCGCTCCACCAGCGGCTTGCCGCAGTCCGGGCAGGTGGCACCGGTGGGCGTCGGGGCCGGCCGGGACTCCTTGCCCTGGATGTAGTCGCACTCCGGGAAGCGGGAGCAGCCCACGAACTCGCCGAACCGTCCGCTGCGCACGACCAGGTCGGCCCCGCAGCGGGGGCACGGCTCGCCCACCGGGACGGCGGCCACCCGGACCCGCGGCATGTCCGCCTCGGCACGCTCCAGGTTCTCGGCGAACGGGCCGAACCAGGTCCGCACCACCGGCACCCAGGCGCTGCCCCCGCCCTCGATCGCGTCGAGGCGGGACTCCATCTCGGCGGTGAACCCGACGTCGACGATGTCGGGGAACTGGCTCTTGAGCGCCTCGTTGACCGCCTGCCCGAGCGGGGTGGGGTGCAGCCGGCGCTCCACCTGGCGCACGTAGCCGCGCGCCTCGATGGTGTCGATCGTGGGGGCGTACGTGCTCGGTCGTCCGATCCCCCGCTCCTCCAGCTCCCGGATCAGGGTGGCCTCGGAGTAGCGCGGCGGCGGCTGGGTGAAGTGCTGCTCGGCCTCGGTGCGGGCCAGGGTCAGCGCCTGGCCCTCCTGGAGGGCGGGCAGCTCGGCGTCGTCGCGCTCGGGGTCCCTCGGCAGCACCCGCAGGAAGCCGTCGAAGGTCAGCCGGGATCCGGTCGCCCGGAAGACCAGCTCCCCGCTCCCGATGTCGACCCGGGTGGTGTCGAAGCGGGCCGCGGTCATCCGGCCGGCCACGAATCGCTGCCAGACGAGCCGGTAGACGCGGAGCTGGTCGGGGCTGAGATGGGCCGCCACAGAGTCGGGGGTGCGCTCCACCGAGGTGGGCCGGATCGCCTCGTGAGCCTCCTGGGCCGCCACCGGGCTCTTCGACCGCCGCACCGCCGCCCCCGGGCCGACATAGTCGGGACCGAAGGTCTCGCGGAGGAAGTCGCGGGCCTCGGCGGCGGCCAGGTCGCTGATCCGGGTCGAGTCGGTCCGCATGTAGGTGATCAGCCCGACCGGGCCCTCGGACCCCAGCTCCACCCCCTCGTAGAGCTCCTGCGCGATCCGCATCGTGCGCTTGGGGCTGAGCCGCAGCTGGGCCGACGCATCCTGCTGCAGGGTGCTGGTGATGAAGGGGGCGGGCGGGTTCCGGCGCGACACCCGCCGCTCGATGGTGTCGACCCGGAACGGGACCCCCGCCACCGCCGACTCCACCAGGCGGGCGGAGGCCTCGTCGGCGAGCTCCTCCTTGGCGACCGCGTCGCCGCGGCGTCGGCCATGGAAGTGGGCCCGGAGCTCGGCGCCGTCCCCGGTGGCGAGCACGGCGTCCACCGTCCAGGACTCGACCGCCACGAAGCCGACGATCTCGTCCTCGCGGTCGCACACCAGCCGCACCGCCACCGACTGCACCCGACCGGCGGAGAGGCCCTTGCGGATCTTCCGCCACAGCAGGGGGCTCAGCTTGTAGCCCACCAGCCGGTCGATCACCCGCCGGGCCTGCTGCGCGTCGACCAGCCGCTGGTCGATCGGCCGGGGTCGGGCCAGCGCCGCCTCGACGGCCGGCCGGGTCACCTCGTGGAAGACGATCCGCTCCGGCTGGCGGAGGTGGAGCTCGTTGGCGATGTGCCAGGCGATCGCCTCCCCCTCACGATCGGGGTCGGAGGCGAGGAGGGTCCGGCCGGCCCGGCGGGCGGCCGCCCGCAGCTCCCGAACCTGGGCCTCCTTGCCGGGGATCACGCCGTACTGGGGCGCGAAGTCGTTGTCGACGTCGATCCCGAGCTTGGACTTGGGCAGGTCGACGACGTGCCCCATCGAGGCCCGGACGTCGTAGTCCCCACCGAGGAACTTGGCGAGCGTTCTGGCCTTGCTGGGCGACTCGACGATGACGAGGTTGGAGGCAGCCATACCCTGGGGAGCGGTCGGATGGGGCGGGGGGCGCTCGGGCCGACCCGCGGAGGGGGAGCGGAGCGACTCGCGATTCTAACAACCGATCCGTCCCCACCCCGGTGCCGGATCGAGAGCCGGGCGCCCTGCCGCTCCAACGATACCCCGCGCCGCCGGAGCGTAGTCGCGGGGATGCGGATCGGTTGGGGGGCCGCCGGGACCGGGCACGCCGCGCGCCGGCCCCGGTCACCACGCCGACTGGCGCCTCCCCGGGGGGTCGCGGAGCCGGGAGGACGGCTCGGCCGGGGAGGGGCGGCCCTCCGGAGACGGCCGGCGGCGGCGGCGCCGCCGCGACCAGACCGGCGACCGCTCCAGGCGCGAGCGGCCGGCTGGCAGGGTGGTGCGGAGACGGGCGCCGCTGGCCCCCCCGGGCCGCGCACCGCCCCGGGTGGGGCCGCCGCGGGCAGCGCGATCCCGCTTCGTATCCTGGGCCGGTGCTGGACCCGCGGCTCGCCGCCAACCTCGCCTTCTGGGAGGAGCGGGTGCCGATCCATCGCCGCTCGGCCTTCTACGACGTGGACGGGTTTCGCGCCGGCCGCGGCGTCCTCGAGCCCTTCGAGGTCGCGGAGCTCGGCGACGTGCGGGGCCGCTCGCTGGTCCACCTGCAGTGTCACATCGGGCTGGACACCCTCTCCTGGGCCCGACGGGGCGCCCTCGTCACCGGGGTCGACTTCTCCCCGGCGGCGATCGCGGTGGCGCGCGAGCTGGCCCTCGAGGTTGCCTCGGGGGCGGACTTCGTGTGCAGCGAGGTGAGCGCGGCGCCGGCGGCCCTGGCCGGCCCCTACCAGATCGTGTACACGGGCAAGGGCGCCCTCACCTGGCTGCCCGACCTGGAGCGCTGGGCCGACGCCGTCGTGGCCCTGCTCGCCCCCGGCGGGGTCTTCTACCTCAGCGAGTTCCATCCGCTCGTCGACATGCTCGACGACTCCGGGCGGGCGCTCCGCCACGACTATTTCGGGAGCGGCCCCATCGTCACCGACGAGCCCGGCACCTATGCCGACCGCGACGCCCCCACCGTCCACAACCGCCAGTACGAGTGGACCCATCCGCTCTCCCGGGTGATCTCGGTCCTGCTCGACCGGGGGCTCGAGCTGGAGCTGCTCCACGAGCACCCGTTCACGCTCTTCCCGCGCTTTCCCTGGCTCGAGGGCCGCCCGGACGGAACCTACTGGCCGCCCCCGGGTGCGCCGTCCATGCCCTTCATGTACTCGGTGCGGGCGCGCCGTCCGGGTGGGGATGGGTGAGTCGGAGGGGCTCTCGGGGGCGCCCGGGATCGGCGCGGGCCATCCGCGGCGGGCGCAGGGGCGGCGGATCGCCGGCGGGTCGCCCGATCATCCCGACCACGGGGCCCGCTTCCCGGCCGGGGGACCGACGCGGTCCCCCGTCGAGCCGCGAGCACCCGCCGGTGGCCGCCCGGCGGAGCGGGAGGGTCCGGGGCGAAGCGCACCACCGGGCTGAGGCGCGCCCATCTGGCCCTCCGCCGAGGAGGCGGGGGTGCCGACGAAGGGAGGTCCCTTCCGACGCCGGTGCCTGGAGCGCTGGGCGATTCCGCCGCCGCCACCGCCCGGACCCGCCGGCACATGGGGGCGAGGGGCCGCCGGGGCGGGCGAGCCGGTCGGCGTCGCGGCAGACCGCCAACCCCTCGGCCCCCGCAGGGCCGCCGATCGGTGCGCGTCACCGGCGCCGGTGGGCCGGCGGACCGCGCCACGGCGCCGGCGCCATCGAGCCCACGACCAAGCTGCGGTCGGCCACGGGCGGCGGCTCCGAACCTCCCCCCAACCCGTCGTCCCTGCGGGCGAGGACCCGGAAGACCATGCCCCCGAGGCCGCCCCGGTGGACCTCGGACACGGTGAAGCCGGCGCGCTCCAGATAGGGCACCGGATCGCGGGTGAGATGGTCCGCCGCGAGCAGGATGCTCAACGGCTCGGCCGCCCGCATGACGGCCCGGGCGAGCGGGTGGGTGGGGGGACCGTGCTCGGCCAGGACGAACGTCCCGCCGGGCCGCAGCACCCGGTGGGCCTCCCGGCTGGCGGCGCCCGGATCGGGGATGGTGCAGAACGTGAACGTCGAGACGACGGTGTCGGCGGTGGCGTCGGGCAGGTCGAGGGCCTGGGCGTCGCCCTTCCGCAGCTCGACGCCGCGGAGCCCGTGGTCGGCGACGCGCCGGCGGGCGACGCCGAGCATCCCCTCGGACACATCGACCCCGATCACCCGCTCCACCCGGTCCCCGTACCGCGGCAGGTTGAGCCCGGTCCCGACCCCCAGCTCGACCACCGCCCCGCGCGCCTTCGAGGTGGCCCAGGCGCGGGCGCCGCCGAACAGGAGCCGCTCGAAGAAGCCCATCTGGCGGTCATAGCGGCGGGCCGCCTGGTCGAAGAGTCGTGCGATCCGCTCGGTGCCGGGCCGGCTCACGGCCGCCCGCCCCTCCGTGACGCCACCCGCACCGAGCCCGACGACCAGGTGGGGCCGGTCCCGGAGCGGACGCACGACCGCCGCCGGCGGCGATGGCGCCCTCGGGTCGGGCGCGTCAGCGACCGGTGGCGCTGGCGAGCGCCGCCTGTGGCTCCAGCATCTCGGTCGCCACCGCGCGCAGCGCCTTCACGAAGCCGGACCTGGGCTGCTTCCAGGCGAGCGGCTCCCCCGCCGACATCGACCGGACCCCATCGATCCCCGCGTGCGGGAGCATGTGCACCGGGTGCTCCAGGACGCGACCCGCGCGCTCGCGGTCGGACTGGTGGTAAGGCTGGACCGAGTTGAGCACGACCGTGATGCGCGAGCGGGGGATCCGCAGCTTGTCGCAGATCGACAGCCAGGTCCGCACCGCATAGACGCCGTGATTGTCGGGGGTGCCCACCACCACCAGGCGGTCCGCGCTCTCCATCAGGTCGATCCCGCCATTGTCCAACCGACCGCCCTGATCGACGACCACCACGTCGCTGGCATTGACCAGCCGGTGGATGAGGTTGTTGACGGCGGCCGGGGCCACCGCGTCGGCGAGCTCCGGGCTCGACGGCGCGGGCAGGACGGTGACGCCGCTGGGATGCCGGGGGAGCCGATCGAAGAGGTCCTCGCTGAGCGCCTCTCCGTGCAGCTGCACCCAGGTCGGTGTCTGGGGGGGAAGGTTGAAGGCGAGCAGGATGCTGCCGAAGCGGGGGACGTTGTCCACCAGCGCCACCCGCCGCCCCTCCTGCGCCAGGACGGCGAGGTTGGACGCGATCAGGGTTCGGCCCACGCCTCCCCGCGGCCCGCAGACGACCCACAGCGTCTGTCCCATCTCGGCCGGTTGGGGGTCCGGCTCCGCCTCGTCGGGGCCCGGGGCCGCCGCCGGAGGTGGCGCCGCCGTCACCGCGACCGGTGGCGGGGAAGCCTCGGCGGGCGCCGGGTCCGGCGGCCTCGTCGAGGTCGGGGGCGGGGCGGGCGCCGGCCCCGGGTCCGGCTGGGCCGGGGCGGCCTCGGCCGGCGCCGCCGCGGCGGCCGCCGCCCGCGCCGTCGCCGCCCGGGCCATCATGTGCTCGGCCACCGAGCGGGTGGGCGAGGTCGCCGCCAGGCACTCGGAGGCGCCCGCGGCCAGCGCCTGCAGGACGACGTCCCCCCGCGGGTCGGCCGCGACCAGCACGATCGGGAGGCCGGCGCCGCCGTCCGACCGGCGCAGGGCCGCGACGAACGCCGGCAGTCCCGGCAGACGATCGGCATCGGCGACCAGCACCCCGTCGCTGCCCGCGGCCTCGGCGAGATCGTCGGGGACCGCTGCGTGCCGCCGGGCCTCGAGCCCGACCGACCGGAGGGCCGCCCCGATCGCGTCCGCGTCGACCGATTCGCCGGCGATGAACAGGATCCGGGGATGCTCTGCCACGGGTCAAAAGTCTAGGCCGCCGCCACCGGGATCGCGGTCGCCCCCCGATCGCGATCGGGCAACGATCGTGGCGGGGAGGTCACGGCCGGGCAACGCCACCTGCGGGTGGCCGCCGACCGACCGCCGGCTCACCCCGCCCCGGACGTCGCCCCCGCCGCCATCCCGGCGCGGATGGTGACCGGGCCAGCGGCCGACCGGCCCCGCGGAGCGCCGCCGCCGCCACGACGCCGCCGGCGTCAGCCCTCCGCGGGGGGGTCGGCGCGCTCGGCTGGTGTCGCCGCCGCCGGCGCTGCGGGCGCGGCGGTCGCACCCGCAGCGATGGCCCGGGGACGGGCGGCGGGGCCCGGCGTCGGCGGGGCGGCGGCGGCGCGCGCGGGGGTCTCCCGTCGCTCGCGCAGCCGCGCCCGCTTGCCCACCTTGGTCCGCAGGTAGTAGAGCTTGGCCCGCCGGACCTCGCCGTGGCGGACGACCTCGATCGATGCGATCCGGGGCGAGTGGACGAGGAAGGTGCGCTCCACCCCCACCCCGTGGGTGATCCGGCGGACGGTGAAGGTGCGGCGGCTGCCCCCCCCGGCCACCCCGATGACCACCCCCTCGAACACCTGGATGCGCTCCCTGGTCCCCTCGACCACCCGGACGTGCGCCCGCACGGTGTCGCCGGGCCGGAGTTCGGGGACATCGGTCTTCAGCTGTTCGCGCTCGAGCAGATCGATCACGTTCATGGTCTTCCTCCGGGAGCGGCGGCCAGCGCCGAGACTTCTGGGGCGGGAGCGGACGGGTCGCCGGCCCGACCCGGCCCGGGGTCGCGGCCGAGCAGGTCAGGTCGGAGCCGGAGGGCGCGCTCGCCGGCGGCCTGCAGGCGCCACCGTGCGATCGCGGCATGGTCGCCGCTGCGGAGGACCTCCGGCACCGCTCGATCCTCGAACACCGCCGGTCGAGTGTAGTGGGGATGCTCGACGCCGCCCTTGGTGAAGCTCTCGTCGTGGAGCGACTCGGGCGCCCCGAGGGTGCCCGGCAGGTGCCGGGCGGCGGCCTCGATCACCACCATCGCCGCCAGCTCGCCGCCGCTCAGGACGAAGTCGCCGACCGACACCTCCTCCAGGCCGCACCCCTCCACCACCCGCTCGTCCACCCCCTGGTAGCGTCCGCAGATGAGGATCAGCCGCGGCTCGGCCGCCAGCCGGCGCGCGGCCGCGGCGTCGAACCGGCGGCCGTGGGCACCGAGCAGGATCGCCCGTCCCACCGGCTGGCTCCGGTCGGCGCGGAGGGCGCGCACCGCCGCGAAGATCGGCTCCGGGCGCAGCACCATGCCGGGGCCGCCCCCGAACGGCTCGTCGTCGACCTGCCGATGGGGGCCGACCCCGTGGGCGCGGAGGTCGTGGGCTCGGACCTGCAGCTGACCCCGCTCGATCGCCCGGCCGACCACCCCGACCCCGAGCGGGCCGGGGAAGACCTCGGGGAAGAGGGTGACCACCTCAACCTGCATCCGGGACCGCCTCCACCGGGCGGCGGACGACCACCATCGTGCCGCGCTGGAGGTCGATGGCGCGGACCGCGTCGTGCACCGCCGGGACCAGCTCCACCGCCCCGTCGGGGGAGCGGACGATGTAGAGGTCGTGGTGCGGTCGGGGTTCCACGTCCACCAGCTCGCCGACCGGCGCCCCGGCCTCGTCGACGACGGCGAGCCCCACCAGCTGGAAGTGGAAGAACTCGCCGGCGGGCAGCGGGCGCGCCTGCGCGCGGTCGACCTCGAGGTAGGTGCCGGCCAGCCGGCCCGCGGCGGCGCGGTCGTCGATCCCCTCCAGGGTGCAGAGGACGTCGGCCCCGGCCGGCTTTGACCAGCGCACCGCCCGCGGCCCCAGCGCGGTGTGGACGGTGAGCCCGGGACGCAGCCGGTCCGCCTCGCCGCCGAGCAGCTCCACCGCGACGGCGCCGCCGAGGCCGTGGGCGTGGCGGACGAACGCGGCCCGCAGCCGGGACGGCTCCGTCACTCGGTGACCTCCACCTGCACCTGCTGCTGGTGCCGGAGCGCCGCCGACCGCACCACCATCCGGATCGCCTCGATGTGTCGTCCGTGGCGTCCGATCACCAGCCCGACGTCGGCCGCAGCCACCCGCACCTCCACCCGCACCCGCCGCTCGCCCGCGTCCGCGGTCACCTCCACCGCATCCGGCGTCGTCACCAGCGCGCGCACCATGTACCGGACCAGCTCGGCGTAGTCAGGCATCGGCTCAGCCCACCGCTCCCGGGCCGGCGTCGTCGTCGACGTCGGGGGCGCTGGGGGGGGGCGCGCCCGCGGTCTCGACCGCCTCGGGCGGCGACCCGGCACCCGCCGGCGCCGCCCCCCCTGGAGCCGCACCCTCGGGAGCGGCCTCTGGCCCTGGCGGCTCGGCCGCCGGCGCCGCCGAGCCGGCCGGCGTCACCACCCGCCGCTCGGTGCGCGGCAGCACCCCCTCGCGCTCCAGCAGAGCCCGCGCGGAGTCCGAGGGACGCGCGCCGACCCGGAGCCAGTGCTCCACCCGCGCCACGTCCACCCGCACCGTGGCGGGGTGCGTCAGCGGGTCGTAGAACCCCACCGACTCGATGAACCGGCCGTCGCGCGGCGAGCGCGCATCGGCGACCACCAGCCGGTAGCAGGGGCGCTTGGTCGCCCCCGTCCGCTTCAGTCGAATCTTCACAGCCACGATGCTCTCCTCAACCCTGACGATGTCGGTCGCGGCCGGCCGGCGGGCACGTGATCATCCCCGCAGCGCCCCCGGGGGGAGTCCGGGGATCGATCCCCGCAGGAGGCGCTCCGCCATCCCCCGTCGGCCACCGCCCGCCCCCAGCCCGCGCATGAGCCCCTGCAGCTGGCCGAACCCCTTCAGCAGTCGGCTCACATCGGCCGGCGCGGTGCCGCTGCCGGACGCGATCCGGCGCCGGCGCGAGGCGTCGACGATCTCCGGGCGGCGCCGCTCCGCCGGGGTCATCGAGAGCACGATCGCCTCCATTCGGCCCAGCTGGCGGTCGTCCGGGAGCTCGGCCCCGCCGCTCTTGATCAGCTGCCGCCCGCCCGGCAGCATCCCCAGCACCGATGCCATCGACCCCATCCGGCGCAGCTGGCGCAGCTGGGCGACGAAGTCGTCGAGGGTGAGGCGGCCGGCCAGCATCCGCTCCTCCACCTGGGCCTGGACGTCGCGGTCGCCCTGCTCCAGGGCCCGCTCGGCGAGGGTGAGGACGTCGCCCATCCCGAGGATTCGCCGCGCCATCCGGTCGGGGTGGAACGGCTCCAGGTCCTGGGGGCGCTCGCCGATGCCGCAGTAGAGGATGGGCAGGCCGGTGGCGGCCCGCATCGAGAGCGCGGCCCCGCCGCGGGCGTCGCCGTCGAGCTTGGTGAGCACGGCGCCGGTGACCTGGGAGCGCTCCTTGAAGACGGTGGCGACATTCACCGCCTCCTGGCCGCTCATGGCGTCGACCACCAGCAGCGCGTGGTGGACCGGGACCGCCTGGCGCACCCGGTCCAGCTCATCCTGCATGACGGGATCGAGCTGGAGCCGGCCGGCGGTGTCGAGGATGACGACGTCGGCACCGCGGCGCTGGGCCTCCTCCAGGCCCGCCCGGCAGACGGCCACGGTCGCCGCCGGCAGGTCGGTGGGCACGCCCGCGGGCCGGACCACCGCCACGTCGCTGGCCCGGCCCAGCTGCTCCAGCTGGTCGATGGCCGCCGGTCGGTGGAGGTCGGCCGCCACCACCAGGGGCCGGTGCCCCTCCCGCCGGACGAGGAGGGCCAGCTTGATCGCGGTGGTGGTCTTGCCCGACCCCTGCAGGCCGACCGTCATCACCACCGTGGGTGGGCGCGGCTCGTAGGTGAGCCGCTGGGTCTCGCCGCCGAGCAGGCCGACCAACTCCTCGTGGACGATCGTGACCACCTGCTGGCCCGGGGTGAGGCTCCCCAGCACCTCCTCCCCGACCGCCCGCGTCCGCACCCGCTCGATGAAGTCGCGGGCCACGCGGAAGTGGACGTCCGCCTCCAGCAGGGCGAGCCGCACCTCCCGCAGCCCGGCCTCGACGTCGGCGGCGGTGAGCTTGCCCTTGGTGGAGATCCGGCGGAAGGCCTCGGTCAGCCGGTCGGTGAGCGCGTCAAACACCCGCCGCCCTCCGCGGCGGGGGCGGGGCCGACGCGGACGGCTGGGACTGCAGGCGGCGCACCCGGCGGCGGAGCCGGTCCCGCTCCGCCTCCAGCCGCGCCAGCCGGAGCGCGAGCCCGAGGCGCGCCTCGGTCGTCTGCAGGTGGCCCAGGCCGCGGCGCACCAGGTCGTGGGCGGCGGCGCGGGACACCCGCCGGGCCGCCGCCAGCTCGCTCATCGACCAATCCTCCTCCAGGTGGAGCCGGATCGCCTCCCGCTGCGGAGCCGTGAGCAGGGGCCCGTAGGCGTCGAAGAGCCGCTGCCAGGTGAGGCGGCGGGTGGCGCGCTCGTCGAGTGTCAAGGGCATGCCCTTGACACCTTAGCGGATCGGTCGCCCCGGACCGCCGGACGCCGCCCTCACCCGCGGTCCGGGCCTCTTACCTTGGCGTCGGCCGGCCCGGCCGCCACGCCCGGGGCCGCCAGGTCCTGGAAGAGGGCGGCCAGATACGCATCCGGCTCGAACGGACCGAGGTCGTCGATGCCCTCCCCGATCCCCACCAGCTTGACCGGGAGGCCCAGGTCGTCCTCCACCCGGAGCACATAGCCGGCCCGGGCGCTGCCGTCCAGCTTGGTCACCACCGCCCCGGTGCATCCCACCCCCTCCTGGAAGCTCCGCGCCTGGGTGACGGCGTTGGTCCCGGTGGTGGCGTCCAGGACGACGAGCACCTCCTGGGGCGCCCCCGGGAGCTGGCGCCCGATCACCCGCACGACCTTGGCCAGCTCAGCCATCAGGGGCTGGCGGGTGTGGAGCCGTCCGGCGGTGTCCACCAGCACCACCGAGCACCCGCGCGCCCGGGCGGCCGCCAGGCTGTCGAAGACCACGGCGCCGGGGTCCGCCCCCTGGCGGTGGGCGACGACCGGGACCTCTGCGCGCACGGCCCAGGCCTGCAGCTGCTCGATGGCGGCGGCCCGGTAGGTGTCCGCGGCCGCGATGAGGGGCGAGCCACCGGCGGTCCGGAGCTGGTGGGCGAGCTTGGCGACGGTGGTGGTCTTGCCCGCCCCGTTGACGCCGACCACCATCACCACCGCGGGATCCCCCCGGGCCACCAGGGTGCGGGGGCGCGCCCGCATCCGGGCCAGCAGCGTGTCCCGCAGGATCGCCACCGCCTGCTCGGGGCGCTGCGCCCGGGCCCGCCCGGCGTCCTGACGGAGGTCCGCCACGATCCGCTCGGCGAGGGCCACCCCGGTGTCCGCCGAGATCAGGACCTCCACCACCGCCTCGTAGAAGTCGTCGTCGAGGCGCTGCCAGACGAGCACCCGGCTCCGCAGCTGGCCGGCGAACGTCCCCCCGCTGCGCTCGAGCCGCTGGGCGAGGCGGCGCCACCATCGGGCCGCCGGCTCCCCCAGCGGCTCAGCCGTCGCGGTCACGGGCCCCCCCACCGGCCGCGACCGGCTCCCTCGCCGGCGCCGGCCCCGGGTCCCCCGCCCCGCGTTCCGCCTGGGCCATCGCGGTGGTCAGCTCGACCGAGAGGACGCGGCTGGTCCCGTCTCCGGCCAGGGTCACCCCGAGCAGCACCCCGGCCCGCTCCATGGTGGCGTGGTTGTGGGTCACGACCACGAACTGGGTGTCGGCAGCCAGCCGCTGCAGCAGCGTGACGAAACGCCCGACCCGGTGGTCGTCGAGGGCCGCGTCCACCTCGTCGAACACGTAGAACGGGCTGGGCCGGACCGCCTGGAGGGCGAGGATGAAGGCCAGCGCGGTGAGCGCGCGCTCCCCTCCCGAGAGGAGGGCGAGCGGGGTCTGGCGCTTCCCCCGCGGCGCCACCGCCAGCATCACCCCGGGCGGCGGGGCCAGCGGCGACACCGGGCCGTCGCCCTCGGCGGCGGGCGGGGCGAGGAGCTCGATCCCGCCCCGGGCGCCGTCGAACAGCTCGGTGACGTGGTCCCCGAACCGCTCCGCCACGAGGCGGAAGGTGGCGTCGAAGCGGCGATCCACCCGCCCGCGCAGGCCCCCGACCAGCTCGCCGCAGTCGGCCAGGGCGGCGGCGCAGTCGGCATGGGCGGCCCGCATCGCGGCGGTCCGCGCCAGGAGCTCCTGGCGCTGGGCGGCGGCGAGGGCGTTGACCGGTCCGATCGCCTCCAGCCGGCGCTCCAGGCGGCCGATCTCCCGCGCCGCCCGCTCCGGCTCGACCCCGTCCGTCTCGCCCGCGCCCCCGGCCGGGGGCGCGAGGCGCTCCGCCTCCCTGACCCGCTCCGCCAGCTCGACGCCCACCTCGTCCACCTCCGCCTGGGCCCGGATGGCGGCGCTCGCCAAGGTCGCCCGCCGGCCCTCCAGCGCCGACAGCTCGGCGAGCGGGTCGCCCCCCGCCTCCGCCATGGTCCGCAGCTGGGCCTCCGCGGCGGCGGCGGCCTCCTGCGCCACCGAGGCGGCCGCGCGGGCCTCCCCGAGGGCGGCCAGGCCCCGGGCGGCGTCGACCTCGCACGACGACACCGTCGCCGATGCCTCCTCCAGGGCGGCCTCGGCCGCCGCCGCTCGCCGCGCCCGCTCGGCGGCGCGCTCCTGCGCCACCGACAGCAGGGCCTCCGCCCGTGCCGCCGCCAGCGCGGCGGCCTGGGCGTCCTCCCGGGCGGCCGGGAGCCGGGCCGTGCCGGCCACGCCCGCGCGCTCGGCGGCCGCCAGTTCGGCCGCCGCGGCGTCGGCCGCGGCGGCGTCGGCCGCGGCCGCTTCCTGCGCGACCCTGGCGTCCTGGTCCGCCCGCCGCTGGGCGGACTCGGCCTGGCCGGCGGCGGCCGTGCAGGACTCGGCCTCGCCGCCGGCTGCCGCCAGGGTGCGCCGGGCGGCCTCCAGCGCGAGCCGCCCGGCCTCGGCCCCGGCCGCAGCGCGTGCCCGCCGCGCGCGGCACCGGTCGACCTCCGCCCGCGCCTCCGCGTGGGCCACCTGGGCCCGCTCCAGCCCCAGGCCGGCGGCCACCACCGCGCCGGCGGTCCTGGCCGCCGCCGCCTCGGCCGCGGCCAGGCGGCCGGCGTCTTCGATCCGCCCGGGCTGGCGGGCCGGCGTCCTCCGCAGCCCCGCCCCCAGCACGGCACCGTCGGGCAGCACCGCCCGCCCCTGTGGGTGGAGCCGGAGCCAGGCGCCGGCGGCGGCCTCGTCGGGGGCGAGGACGACCCCGGCGGCCAGTCCCGCGACGATCCCGGTGACGGCGCGATCGGGCTGGATCGCCTGCACCAGCCTCCGGCAGGGCGCCGGCGGTTCGGGGACGGCCGCAGGGCTGTCCGCCTCCCAGCAGAGGAGCTCCGCTGGGTCCCCGGCCATCGCCGCCGCCTCCATCACCGCCCGGTGGGTGCCGAACAGCGCGGCGGCCACCTCCGCCAGGCCCGCCTCGACGGCGACCGCGTCGGCCGCGTCGAGGGGCCGCACCCGCTCCAGCAGCGGCTGCAGCGGGAGCGTGCCGGCGCGCGCCGCGCGCGCGATCGGGCCGCGGTCCTGCGCCGCCAGGCGGGCGGCGGAGGCCGCGCGTTCGCCGTCGGCGGCCTGCTCCTCGGCGACCGCCCGGCGACGCGTCGCCTCGGCCGCCTCCAGCGCCTCCAGCGACGCCCGCTCCGCGGCCTCCGCCACCGCCAGCCCGGCATCGGCACGGCCGAGCACGAGGGCACCCTCCTGCTGCTCGGCGGCCGCCGCCGGGAGGGCCGCCGCCGCGCGCTCGATCGCCGCGCGAGCCTGGTCCAGTGCGGCCCGGCCGGCGTCGCACGCCGCCGCCGCCGCCGACTCCGCCGTGGCGGCGGCAGCCGCCGTCGCCGCCGATCGCGCGGCCCGGGTCGCCGCCGCCTCCGCCGCCTCGGCCGCCGCCCGCCGGCGCCGCTCCAGCTCGTCCGCCCGCGCCACCAGCACGGCCAGCGCGGCGGTGGCGCTGGCGACCCGGGCTCGGCTCCGCTCCTGCTCCGCCAGCGGCGCCTCCCTCGCACGCTGGTCCCCGAGCGCCAGCGCGGACAGCCGGTCGGCCGCCGCCGCCGCCGCCGCCCGCAGCGCCCGGTCGCGGGGACGCACCAGCTGGATGCAGCGGTCCTCCCAGCGCTCCACCTGCGCGAGGGCCCGCTCCACCTCGACCCGCGTCTCCCCCAGCCGCCGCTCCGCGGCCGGGCGGGCGGCCTGGGCGCGCTCCACCGCGCGGACGCCGGACTCGTAGGCGGGGACGAAGGCCCGGGCGGCGGCCTCGGCCTCGGCCAGCCGCGCCGCCGCGGCATCCCGGCGCCGACGCAGGCGCTGGACCTCTCCCGTCGCCCGCAGCCACGCCTCCCGCTCGAGGCTGCCGCGGAGCCGCCGCAGCCGTTCCTGCACCCGCTCCGCCTCGGCGGCCGCCCGCGCCTCGTCCTCCAGGGCCGCCAGTCGCGGCTCGACCTCCGCCAACCGGCCGCCGGCGCCCTCCATCGCCGCCGTGGTCGCCGCCAGCGCCGCCCCCACCTCCTGGAGGACCGCCTGGTGCATCCGGACCCCCGCCGCCACCTCGATGAGCTGGCGCCGGTGGCCGGGGCTCCCCTGCACGACGGCGTCGATGTCGTGCTGGGCGACGACCGCGTAGCCGGATTCGGTGAGGCCGGTCGTGCGCAGGAGGTGTTCCAGGTCCCGCAGGCGCACCCGGCGGCCGTTCTGGCGGAACTCGCTCACCCCGTCCCGGTAGACCCGGCGGCCGATCGCCAGCTCGCCGCCCTCGACCGGGAGTCGCCCCTCGGGGTCGTCGAGGGTGATGACGACCTCGGCCATCCCGACCGGCGCCCGCCCCGCCCCCCCCGCGAAGATGACCTGCTCCGCGCGGGTGCCGCGCAGGTCGCGGGCGGTGGCCTCCCCGACCGCCCAGCGGATGGCGTCGACGAGGTTGGACTTGCCGCTGCCGTTGGGGCCGACGATGGCGGTGAGCCCGGGACCCACCGTCACCTCGGTGCGGTCCGCGAAGGTCTTGAACCCGTGCAGGGTGAGGCGGCTGAGCCTCATCGATCGGTGGTGGGCCCCGCGGGCGCATCGGTGGACGCGACCGGGGAGCCGTCGGCCCCGCCGGCGGCGCCACGCCCGGAGCGTCGCCGGCCGCCGCGGTGGCCGCGCCGAGTGCGCCGTCGCGGCTCGCCTCCCTCGTCGCCCGCCGCCGCCGGCTCGGTCGCAAGCCCCCCCGAGGGCTGGTGCTCCGCCTCCGGCGCGCCGCCC